>ODAI012287384.1_pt1 | contig 68852 bp, 60 predicted proteins | sample 1539321 | NCBI WGS metagenome assembly ODAI01 (sample SAMN02144231, study PRJEB22623) | gut metagenome | biome: sheep rumen | host: Ovis aries | place: New Zealand
CCCGGGCTTTCAAACTGGAAGACATCTGTTGTGCTGCCTTTAGCGAATGCTTCTATTGTGCTTTCGTCTTCTAATGGAATCGTTTTGTAATCAAACTCAACCTTTTCATTTCTTGCAATCTCGTCTGAAAGCTGTTTGAGTTTCGTCAGTTCTTTAAGACCGAGTAAATCATTTTTATAAAGGCCGACGAAATCCAGAATATCAAATGTATATTCTGAATATAACCAGCCAGATTTTTCATCATTCAGAACAGGAACATATTGAGAAGCCGAATTAATTGTGACAATGTATCCGCTTGCGTGTAGTCCCTTGTTGCATTTTATGCTTTCCAGACAACGGGCGATTTTTACAAGTTTTTCATTCTTTTTGTCACGGAAGAATCCCTGAAGTTTTACTCCGTCCCAATGAGGTATTACATCTTTATAGAGATATGATTGGCTATTCAGAAGCCTTTCAAGAGATAGTCTTGGAATCCAGCAGTTGTGAATTGTCTTTGTAATTTCCTCTATCTCTTCGTCAGAATAATTAAGATATTTTCCTGCAATCTTAAGAACTTGCCAGCACTTTAGTGTACCAAAAGTCTCTATTCTTATTACATTCTGATTGCCGTATTTTTCTTTTAGATGATTTACTACTTTGTCTAACTGCTCATAGTCGTAATCGATATCGAAATCCGGATTACATAGGCGTTCTGGATTTGCGAAACGTTCATAAATAAGCCCATGTTTTAAAGGATTTACATTTGTAATTCCAAGCAGGTATGACACAAGGGAACCAGGTGCACTTCCCCGCCCTGGTCCATGTTCAATTCCGTTTTGTGAACACCAGGTTACTAGTTCGTGGTGTAAGAGGAAGATTCTTTCCCAGTGATGAGTGACGATATCGTTCACTTCATATTCAAGTCTGGCTATGGCTTCATTTATATCCTTAAACTCGGAAGCCTTTGATTCGAGTCCTTCATAAGCAAGAGCTCTAAGCGTTTGTTCTGCATTGTCAAAATCTGGCAGGCTTTCCTGGAGTCTTTTATGTGCTTCTGGAGTCGTGAAATAATTTTCCGGGAAGATGAATGAAATCTGTTCTTCAATGTGATGAAGATTTTCTAAGAGTTCGGGATGATCAATTTTTTCTAAGAATGGGAGAATCTCTGTGTCATCTATGAAGTAAAATTTACTTCCTAACTCTTCTGGATTTTTAAGATAAAGCTTCATTGCGGCAAGAGCATCTGCATCTTCCTTTATGATAAATCTGACAGGATTGGTGATTACACATTTTGTTTTATCAATTTTTTCAGCGATTTCAGGATGAGCTTTCAAACTGGAAAAATCAATCTGTGTATAAAGATTATCGCCGAATAATTCCTGAAGGCTTTTATCGGAATAGAGCGATGTGCATACAAAATGCGATGCTTCATACTTTGAGAGCGGTAGTTCAGTTACGGTAATCGGGCAGTTATTGGCCTCCTGAATTTCAAGTGAGTGCCTGCAAAGAATTTTATATGCTTCTAAATCTTTGCAAAGAAGATTTACTTCGTTGTTTCCAAATGCAATTTTCTGTCCGATTAAAGGCTTGATATTATTTGTTTTACAAAGCAGGTAAAACTCAATTACTCCGCTGAGAGTTCTGTCTGTAAGGGCAAGTGCCTTTATATTCAGAGACTTTGCTTTTTTTACAAGCTCTGGAATACGGGCAATACTCTCCCCTATTGAAAAATCAGACATTACATCCAGAGGAATATATTTGCTCTCAGGAGTTCCTTCCGGACAATCAAAAGTATAAATATCCATATTTTCACCTCACAATCAGTATAAGAGGTGAAAACTATCATATTGTGATATTGTGCAAAATTATTTTGCTACTTCCTGAAGTTTTTCGAGTACCTTTACCATTGCAAATGTATCGAGCTCACAGTAGCGTAGAAGATGTTCACGCCATTTTTCAAGCTCTTCTTTATCCATTTTCTGCATTGCAAGAAATGTATTGCTTGCTTCTCCGCCGTTATGAACTCCCTCAAGGTTGTGATAATTTAAGCTTGGTTCATTCGGAAAAAGTGCCGGAAGTACATATTTGATGGAATACGAACCCTGCATTTCCTTTGTGTAGTACCAGCGTTTCTGGAACGGAATCATGATGTCCTTGATGTTATCGTGGATGTTTATAAGGTGGTCTCTTAAATCTGGATAGAGGTCCGCAAGGTCACGAATCTTTCCTTTTTCAAAGCCCATATTGTATGCTGTCGTACAAACGTTGAGCGGTATATCCTTGCAAAGCTGCTCTGCAATCTGACGACGCGGGTCACTTCCAGAATATGCCAGGCATTCCTTATGTTTTAGTTCTCCGCCCTCCTTTTCGATGTAATGCAGAGAATACTGGAAAACAATCTGCTGATACGGGCTTGATTCATCATAAAGAGGAATTGCCGGATTAAAGGTCTCAAAATCGAGGAAGTAAAGAGGATAGCTTAGAGTTTTGAGGAAGCCTTTTATCTGTGCTTTATCAATTTGAGCAGGGAGATTCTTGATTTCTGCCTCAACCTGCTGAAGATATTTTCCCTTCAGTACGCCTGCATCATAAAGCTGTTCAAAGGTGATGTAGCCGTTATCGTAATACCACTGCTTGTTTCTGAGCCGTGAGATTTCCCAGACGGTATGACTATCATCCTGAGGCATATCAACGGCACAATGAGCCCAGTACCCGCAGTCGTAAGGATCAGAACATTGTTCGCCAACTTTGCATTCTGGTTCAGTTTCAGCTTTCAGATATTCACGAAACTTCTTTATATTCTCTTCTACTTCTGGGATTTTTTCTTTTGCAGTGTCTGTTAAATCTACAATTTTAAAAAGCTTATCTAGTTCAAGTTCTCCATGTCGTACATAAGAGGTATCTATGTGAACAAGGCAAACTTTCTGAACATCGTAGCCGAGTTTTGTAAGTACGTAATATTGATAAGAAACATCATGCTCATAAATCCAATGAACGCTGGTAGAACTTTTTACCTCGTAAAGTTCGACCTTTTTGTTTCCAAGGTTTTTGAGAATATCAACGCTGCAGAAACAACCGTCATAACTGAATGAAGCTTCACAGATATTCTTTACGCCTTCTTCAATCAGCTTTTGAGTAGCAGGAATCATGTCTCCAAGCTTTTCTGTAAAAGGAACTTCTGTATATTCCCCGAAAAGCCCCATTGCCAGGTCGCCTACATCATTACCCGTTGAAAGAACAGCCTGATTCATAACGCTGTCATCGAACTCTTCCGGGAGATGTTCTTTAAGCCAGAGAATCTTAGGGCACTGGATGCAGTTACAGTAACGTGATTTAGAAAAGTGATAGTCAGACATACTTCAATTCCTCAATATTTATTCTAACATGCTATACTCAAATTAGCACTTAAATACTATCATTCCATGATATTCAATCTAAGTCTTCTGATTTTGCAGAGAAATAACCAGTACTTGGATAGAATCGTAATGGGATGTCATACGTGGCATGATTTACATGCTTTGATATTATAAGCTGCGTATCTATATATTTGCACTCATCTTTAAGTCTGTCTCTGTGAAGGAAAAGCACCATATCAGCCTTATATGGAACAACCAGATTTCTTTTGAAATCTTCTAATCCCGGCAGTTCGCAATCTTCTGCAGGAGGTAAATTCAATACCAGAACAATCGGGATATTATGTTCAACTGCAAATTGTTTGAAAGAATCCATTAGTTTTCCTAATTCATAACGATAGAACTCGTTATCAGTATCTACCAGTTCCCCGAAGTATTCAAAATTGTCAACAATAATGAGTTTTACAGCCTTTTCTTCAAGCATATATTCTGTGGATAAAACAAACTCAGAAAAATCACAGTTTGGATTAATAGCGGTATAAATAGGTGCCTCATATAGAGAGGCAGCCGTTTCCTGTATCTTTTTTAGATCTGTCATTTTAAGCATTCCGCTACGGATTTTTGGATAGGCAACACCGCTGGCAAGAGAAATCAGTTTATTTCCTATCGTTACATTGTCTATTGTTCCTGTATTTATATACCCCACTGGGACTTTCTTATCGACCGCAAGTTTTTTAATGAGGCTCAAAGCAAATGCGGTTTTTCCAAGACTTTTTCTGGCTGCAAGTACGATTAGATTTCCGTTGTCAAAATCTAGTGTAGGAAAGCCTGTTTCCAGGCGATTTGTATTTGAAGAGTTATTGTACTTAGCAGAAAGAGAATCCATTGCATCGATCATCGCAGATTTAATTGAATCGAAACAGATTAAATCATCCTTCTCTCTGTTTAAGCTAAAACTTGAAAGTAAATCTGTTTCTTTTTTATTTTCTTCTTCCATCATCATCCTCCAGCAGAAGATTATACAGAGCTTAACTATCAAAACCTGATAGTTGTTTGAAAAAGAATTTTGCAGCACGTATTTCACCATGCCGTTATTTGTCACCCCTCCCGTTTTATAATATTAAGAGGATTAATCTGCGCGAACTGTCAACTTTTCATCCAATCCGCCCTTATATATAGAAAGAAAACTATTTTATTTACCCTCTATCATAAAATGATAGTTGTTAAAGATAAAATAGAATCGAGGTAATTATGGATATCTTTGCAAAACTGAATGATAAACAGCAGCTGGCCGTAAAAAATACCGAAGGATTTGTACGCGTAATTGCAGGTGCTGGTTCCGGCAAAACAAAGCTTCTTGTCAGCCGTTATGCATATCTTGTAAAGGAATATGGAATCGATTCTGCAAACATTCTCTGCGTGACTTTTACAAATAAAGCCGCCGCTGAAATGAAAAAGAGGATTACAAATCTTATAGGCCCGGAGTATTCAACCTCACTCATCTGTACCTACCATGGATTTTGTGCCCGTCTTATCCGTGAAAATCCGGAGAAGCTGTTTCTTACCAAAGGTTTCCAGATAATTGATACCTGGCAGCAGAAGACAATTCTCGAAGAAATCTTCCAGAAATACGAGCTAAAACTCGATTATGCAAATTTCCAGAGTATCATCAAAAAAATTACCCATAAAAAGCAGGATTTATCCTATGTACCAAAGATGTGTACCGCAGATGAAGTCCAGATTCTGAATGAAATAAAAGACCAGGATGACAAGATTATTGAAGATTACCTCCAGCGACAGAAAGCCATCTACAGTCTGGACTTTACAGACTTGATGAGTTACGCACTTTATCTTCTGGAGAATGACGAAGAAGTTCGCAATAAATGGCAGGAACGGCTCAATTATATAATGGTAGATGAGTTTCAGGACAGTTCTATTACAGAAATGAAACTGGTTGATATTCTCAGTGCCCGTTACCAGAACCTGATGGTTGTTGGAGATCCTGACCAGAACATTTACGAATGGCGTGGTTCGGATGTTCGGCTCCTTGTTGATTTTGATAAAACGCATCCTGGCACAAAGACGATAATCCTTAATCAGAATTACCGCTCTACCCCACAGATTCTAAAGTGTGCAAACTCTCTTATCGAAAAGAACAAACTCCGCCTGGAAAAAGACCTCTTTACCCTTTCTGATTCTGGAACTGTTGTAAAACATATTCATTCAAAATCAGAAGAAGATGAAGTAACTCAGATTGTAAAAGAAATAAAGCAGATTCGAAGTCAGCAGAAAAAATCCTATTCGGACTTTGCAGTTCTATACCGTTCAAGCTTTCTTTCCCGCGTAATTGAACGAAAACTGGTAGAGGAAAACATTCCTTACGAAATCTTTGGCGGCGTGAAATTTTATCAGCGCATGGAGATTCAGGATGTGATTGCTTATCTCAGGGTGATTGCATTTTATGATGACCTTTCATTCAAGCGCATTATCAATACTCCACGCAGGCAGTTTGGCCGAGTGCGTGTAGCTGCCCTTGAAACAATGCGGGAGAATAACGAACTTACACTTTTTGATACGGAAGACCTTACAAAGAAGAGCCTGTATGAAGTTCTTAAAACTCATCTTGGAGACCCTGCCTTTAACGGAAGTGGCGGAGCAGCATTTGTTTCCCTCATTGAGAATCTCAAGAACTATAAGGATCAGGTCAAAATCAGCGAACTTGTAAACAGAACCTGCATCGATTCTGGCTATGAACAGTACATCCGTGAGCTTGGTGATGAAGAACGTCTTGATAACCTTGCAGAGTTCAAGCGGATTGCGAACGAGTTTGAGAATAACTTTGGCGAGGATGTGAGCCTTGAAGAGTTCCTGCAGCAGATAGCCCTTATGAGCGCAGAAGATACTGAGAAACCGTGTGAAGCCGTAAAGCTCATGACGATTCATGCTTCAAAAGGTCTTGAATTCCCTGTTGTATTCGTAATTGGATTCTCTGAAGGAATCTTCCCGAGCTCAAAGACAATCGAAGAGCGTAAAAAACTTGGTCTGGAAGAGGAACGCCGTCTCTGCTATGTTGCCATTACCCGTGCTATGGAAACGCTTTACATAATGGACAGCGAGGGGCAGAGTCAGCAGGGAATAAAAAAACTCCCGTCCCGTTTCCTTTATGAAATCGGCGAAAAGAATTACCAGCGTATTGGAAAAATCAGTGACGAATTGGAACGCGAAAGCTGGGGATATATCCGTCGTCTTAATCAGCAGATGATTGAAAAACTTCCGGCACCACAGTCAAACAGTCCGCAGATGATAGAACATCATATTTTTGGAAAGGGAAAAGTACTTTCGTTTGACAATAAACGAAAAGTCTACACTGTGCAGTTTGACGGAATGAAGCAGCCCAGGGCAATCAATGCTGAATATTTTTCTCAAACGCATAATACTCCGGCAATCGAAGCTCCTGTCACTGACGAACCAGCTAAGGTTGAGCTTATTGAGAATCCGACACAGAAACAGCTTAATATCTTTATGAGGGATAAGGGCGAGATTGAAGAAGTTGAGAAGGATGATGAAGAAATCGAATACCAGAATCTCCAGCCTTATTATGATGAGGATGATGTTGAAACTGAAGAATTCCAGGTAGAAATGCCTGAGAGGGAATTTGATGAAGAAGGTGGAACCGAGGAAGGTGAAGAAGTTGAAATAGAAATCACCGAAGAACCTGCAGAAACAGACTTCCCTGCCGATGACGAGATTCCTCCTGATTTGCAGAAGATTTCGGATGAACTTCGGGAGAAACTTGCTAATTCTCCTAACCATTGGAACGACCCGGATTTTTCAAAGACAGGCTGGACTTGTACTGGAGTGACAGACCTTGGTGCTCCTAACGGTGTGTGTGAAATGTGCGGTTATCAGATTATCCGCTATGTTCATCATATGTATCATCTTGAAAGCGGCCGCTCACTTGGATGTGGATGTATTTGTGCCGGAAAACTTGAAGGGGATATCAATAAAGCTCGTAAGCGCGAGGCCGATTTTAAGAATAAACAGCAGCGGAAGATAAACTTCAAGAAAAAGCAGTGGAAACGTTCTGCCCGTGGTCATGAATATCTCAAAATCAAAAATCACCTAGTTGTAATTTTCCACTACAAAGATTCTGGAAAATGGAACTTTGCACTGGATAATGTCTTCAACAAGAAAGCTTACAATAGCCGTGAAGAATGCTTAGAAGCCATCTTTAATGCTTTGGAAGAATTACTGTATAATTAGGAATGTAACATGTTTGGAAAAAAGAGTTCGGCAAAGAAAACATCCTCAGCTACAAAAAGCACAAGCAAGAAGCCTGCTGCAAAAAAGTCTACATCTAAAAAGGCAAAAACTGTTTCAAAGACCCAGACACAAGAACTTGCAGAATATATCAGACAAAAGCTGCCAGCAGAACCTGAATTTCAGTATATTGCCAATGAAGACCATTACGAAAAAGTAATTGATAAAATCAAGGACTGCAAAAAAACTCTCTGGATTGGCACTGCTGATATAAAAGACCTATATGTAAAAGACGGACGCGGGACAAAGCCCTTGCTCGAAGTTTTATCCGACCTTGCAAAACGCGGAGTTGAAATCCGCCTGATTCATGCAAAAGAACCGGGGCCTGCTTTCCGCCAGGATTTTGATAAATACCCTGCTTTAATCGATGGTATGGAACGTGTTCTCTGCCCTCGCGTTCATTTCAAAATCATTATTTTCGATTTGAAAACTGCCTACGTCGGTTCTGCAAATCTCACCGGAGCTGGACTTGGTATAAAAGGCGAAAACACTCGTAACTTCGAAGCCGGTGTAATAAGCTCTAATCGCGACTTTGTAAAAAACGCTGCCGAACAATTCGACAGCGTCTGGATGGGAGCCCACTGCAAAGGATGCAGGCGGAAGGAGTTCTGTGGGGACCCGATAATTAATTAGCCTTTCAGTTAAAAGAAGTATTTAACAATATTTCTAACTGTTCCTTTATGACTTTTTTTGAACAATAATTTTTTAATTTATAGCCTCTCTTGCTTTTTACATAATCATCAAGTAAGTAGTTTTGAAAATATTCATGTGACTTTTTTGCTGATATTTGTTCGTCAGTATCCTTCGTTCTTAAGAAGATCTCTAAGTTATAACTATCTTCGATTCCTTTTTTTTCTCCATATTTAACATCAAAGAAAATATCTATAACAACTTTTGTATTATCAATTTCTTTCTGAAAAAACATGCATGTTTGATCTTTTTCCCAAAAATCGAAATTCCAATTATTTATTTTTTTGTTTTTGTGTTTTCGGATATAATCTAGATACAAGCAATAAGAACGTAATTCTGCATGGTATACTCTATCACCATATTGTACGCTCTTAACAAGTCCTATGTTATACTCTCCTTCCCATCGTATAAATTTTTCTGTTTTATTAAAGTATAACCATATCTCAGGATAATCAATGAAAAACCGACGCCAATCTTTAATAGTATTGTTCTTGTCTTTTATGATAGAATTTAAATTCTCTGTAGTTACAGTGGTGTCATAATGAATAATTACTTCATCAATCAGTTTCTTCAGAGCATCATTATGTGGTAATTCTTCAGAACCTACTATATTATTGTCATTAATATATCTTTTCCAGATATTTTTGTCAGTTTTTGAGGATTTTAGAAATGACCAATTTGAATATATTTGATATCCGTAACTATGATCTGTAGTAAAGCAAAGCAAAGCTCTAGAGAAAACATTTTCATCGATACTTGATGAGAAAAAATGACCATTTTTTCCATTTCCCGAGAATAATTGATTCATTACCTTTGAGTAATTATCATAATCATTTTCTTTTGGAGCATCCCCTAAAAAATCGAAGATAAATTTTATTTGACCAGTAAAGTATTTATTATTTTCTAAAGCTTCAATACGTTTTCTCCAATGTTTTTCATTGCTGAGTATTAAAGACGCTTTTTTCTTTTCTCCATTTAAGGCTTTAGGTGAAATGCCTGTAAATTGGTCTTGCTGTAAATTACTTATGAAGGATAAGCATGACGGATTTTTTGAACAATTATTTGCTAAGGATTCAAAGCTTAATAAAATGTTTTTTAATCTGTTATCAGTATCACTTACATCGTCTATATTACAAATAATATTTCGTGTAAACCGTAACCAGTCATGTAAATTAGCTTCTTTGCAATTAACTATATAGTCGATGATAGATGAAGAAATAAGTAATTGTCTATTTTCGTTCGTGAAAAATATCTTGTAAGTTTTTGTAGTCTTGGAATTGTCAAAATCAAACTCTAATCTTTCATTATTGATATCTTGAGTTATTTCGCATAAACCATCAAATGCTTTCATCGCCCATTCAAAAAAGTCTTTAGAAAAGAGCTCGAGGTTGTCTAAGACATATAGGGGCAGTGTGAAATTGCTAGAACCACTTATAAGAGAAAGAATGTTTTCTTCCAATTTATTTTGAGATTTTATATTCAATAATTTACATAAAGATTCTCTATTAGTTTTATCAGTAACAAAGCCTTTTTTTCCTTTCTTTATCCAAAAGATACGAAGTAAGTTATATAAAAAACGTTCCTGTTCATCATCAATCTCTTCTGGATGGTCTTGTTCTTTATTTCGGTTTAGCCAAAAGAAATCAGTCCATTCGTTATCCATCTTTTTTTCCCAGTTTTCATAAAATTCTGGTTCATCAACAAATAGCTTTGTAACTTTCTCATCCATCCAGGATTTAAGATTTTCATAATAGCTTAGGGGTCTTCCGCGTCCATTCATTTTTACATAAATATCATCAGTTAGACCTTTGGATTGCATATTAAGGAAAGAAAATGTGATATTCTCATAATATTTGAAGTCATTTGGATTAACACATACTTCAGAGATGAACTCCAAGGTATTAAGCATGTTATTTACCGTTTTATCATATTTCCACCCATTTACGAACCAAGACGAATCTATTATTTCTTCACGTATACTTTTTTTATTTTGGATTGTGCCTAGGTTCTTCAAAAGTTTAATAGAGAATTCGTTTGCAAATTCTCTAGAATAAAAACATAAGTTTACATTAAATTTCTTGTTTTGTTTTGTAAAAAGATAGAGATGTAATAACCATAATGTAATTAAGCGTTGTTGACCATCTATAGGAACAAAATTGATTGTATTTTCTTCTGAGCCATAAATATAGTTAAGGTCAATTTTTTTTGTACTCTCTTTTAAGGCAAACAATAATTCGTCTATAAAAGGTTTTATGATGTCCGGACGTTCTCCTTGTACATAATCCCTTTGTAAAGCTGGAATCAAAATGTGTTTCTGATTATCAATAAAATATTCTTTGAAAGTACTCATTATTGTTTCTCCCCGAAATAGAAGGATAATTTTTCTTGCATATCTGCTAAATAGTAATCGAAGTCAACTTTAGTCCATTCATTTAAGGTTACATCACTATTCTTGTTATAAGCCTTTGTATAAACTTGTTGTGTACAAATTGGGACATATACAGATTGCACGTCTGGAACTTCATCTTTAGATTTTTCATTATGTTTAAGTCCACTTGCAAGTATTACAATTTTCCTTTTTCTTGGAAAAAGAGAATTATGAAAAGAGATATTTGTGTGAGCATCAAGTAAAACAAGATTTCCTATGCTATTTTTATCTGATTCGTCTTTTATAGAATCCTTTAGAATTTCTTGTATTATTTCAGAACTCATTATTTTTTTATGCAAATATTCGAATTTATTTTTATCAGATAAGTCGCCTGCGTCTTTTTCTAGTTTTATTATTTCATCTGTAAAAATATCGGGAAAATCTGCTTTTATACTGTCTATCCAATCTTTTCTATCTGTTTTAGATTCTAAGTCATTATCAGTATGCGATGCGATATGTTCAATATGCCAAGTTTGTTTATATAATAATTCAAAGGGAAAGTATTCAAAAGAAAATCTAAGATTTTTTAGTTCCTGCAGTTGTTGATAACGTTGTAATATTGTCTCGATGTTATGAAGAACAAATATTCTACGAAGTGCTTGTGTTTCTCCATAGCAATAATCTTCAATATGTTTTTTGCTTACATAGGATTTGATTGAATTTCTTAAATATCGGATGAATGCCGACTTATTAAGTTCTTCATTTTTTAATAGGATTTCTTTTAATTTGTTCTCACTACAATAATTTAAGAATCCAACGTAATGGAATGTATAAGGATCATCAAATAAATCCTTTAATCTTTGGAATAATTCTCTGAGTTTTTTCCACTCTAACAGTAAATCATCATCATTTAATTTTGATAATTCAAAAAAAGCTAAGCGTGGTTCATTTTGATATTCTTCATCAATATCTTTAATCTTATTGTGTAAGACGAAATTAAATAATAGGTCCATTCGTGTTTGACCTTTCTGTCTATCAACATCTTTATTCCTTAACATATACCAGAAACGGTCTTCTTCGAATTGTCTTTCCATTAATTCGAATTGCGCGGCGATTTGATCTCTATTTTGAAAACTGTTTTCACGATTAAGAAGAAGTGCTTTAATTAAATCAGTATTGGTTAGTTGTATTTTTCCACTATTTATATTTCGAAATGCAGCATGAGATTTCTCTTCTTCTACAATATACCAGATAATTTGAAGTGATTTTTCAGGCAATTCATTCTTAATTAATTTCTTGAATTCATCAATTTTGTTTTTATTATTTGAGAACCAAATCTCTATCGTTTTGTATGCTCTAGTTATATAGAAGGCATCTATTGTTTTATCATTTATATTGTCTATTTTGTTGAGAAGAAGATTTTTTCTTTCATCTGATACATCACGTTCATATTCATAATGATATAGTTCTGTTTCTTTTGTAAGATTAATTTGTGAAGAAAAAAGGAATTTATGCAGAAGGTAGATAGTTGTTAATCGTTGTTGTCCATCGATAATAGAATAATGATTAGAAGATTTGTCTATTGGGCCTATAGCGATTGGCTGAAGACAATAAAATCCTTTACCAGAACTTATATAATCTGCTAGGTCTTGTAATAGATTGATAATATTGTATTCTGTCCATTTATACCCACGCTGTTGATATGGAATCGTAAATGAATAATCGTGTAATTCCCAAATATTCTTCATCGATAAATTGTCAGCCATATTCTATCCTCTCTATTTCTCTATCTTTCCTTTATAATCCAAAATCCCGCCAAACTCAATGAGGTTGGTGTATCCCAAATCAAGCAGGATCTGGGCTGCGATTTTGCTTCTTCTTCCGCTTCTGCAGTAAATCAGAATCATCTGGCTTTTATCCGGCAGAACTTTGGTGGCCGTTTCTGCAGTGATTGTTTCCAATGTGAGAAGTACTGCTCCTGTAATATGACCGGCTTTGTATTCGTCATCACGGCGGACATCCACGATAATTGCATCAGGATTGTTCTTTGCAATCTCGATTCCTTCTGCCATTGAAACCATTTTGAAAGTCTTCGGAGCTTCTCCTGCGACATACACTGCATTTGCCAGGGCCATAAGTTTCTCGCTGTCGGCATTCTTTTTCATGCTTACGCTGTATGTTAGACTCGAAGCCTTATTCTGCCAGATACAGATTCCCACTACTTCGCCAATTTCTGTTATCTGCCATTTTACAGTAGCGGTGTTTTCACCAACATTACATGGAGTTTCGTTCGACCAGTTGTAGTAAAAGCCGGAAATATCTTCTGACTCAGCATTTTGTTCTATTCTTGCAGTACATTCGGCATCGTTCCAGATAAAATCCATCTGAGCAAGATTACCTGCGATAATTGAATATCGGACATTTTTTGCGCCATTCGGAACGGCGAACTTTACGTTCAACTGTTCTGCAATTTCTTCTGCAGACGATTTGTGAATCGGATTAGGAAGTCCCACAGTCTGTTTTGCAGCTTTATCAGCCGATTTGTTTTTACCAGAGCAGCTGGCAAGAGTCATCATAAATATTGAAATCAAAATAAGTGTCTTTTTCATTTTAGCCTCACACCCCCTCATTCTATCACCTTAAGGTGACAACGAACGGCATCATTCCCTACTCCTAATGCCTATTTCCTTACATTTACCGCAACTTCCCGGCCAAACTTATCCTGTGAAAGCTCGTAAATTACTGTCTGACCTGTCTGCAAAGATGTAAATGTCAGATTATCGGTAAAGTTCTGGTGTGCAAAAATCGACTCATCACCGCGTGTAATAAACATATAAGAACAACCGTTTCGGTCTCGGCCAATTCGGATTATCTTACCGCTGAAAGTTTCAATCTGTTTTTCCTGGACTTCGCTTTCTTTCTGATTGTTTATCTGAGCCTCAGCACCATGAATGTAAGACATGATTTTACTGCTGCTCAGGTAGTCGCTCATATTCTTGTTGTTGTTCTTTTCTTTGAAAAGCTGTTTTGCCTATGTGAAGATTTCCAGCGCCTTTTCAAATTCCTCAAGAATCTCATCCGGATTTTTCAGGAGAGTAAGAATCTTCTTTGCTACTTCTTCTGTTTTTTCAGTATCGTTCAAAGAGATTTTTGCAGGACAGATACTTCGTTTTACAAGGTAACATACCGCAGGTTTTGCACTTCTCAGGCTTGCATTAATCCTGTTTTCATAAAGAAGTTTGTCATAGGTTGAATAAAGACTTGCCGCTGCATAATAGCAGATTTCCTTGTGGTTATCGCTGAAAACCTGATTCTTGTACATTGTAATCAGTTTGAATTCTGAATTTGTAGCATCATAAGGAGCATCAAACCATACGGCAACTGTACTCTGAATCAAAGAACGGAATGTACATTTCTGATAACCGCAGATATTCTCATTCATTAAAGATTTAGAACGGCGCTCATAGTAAACATGGCGGCTTTCGGCTACATCATTGTAATCGCGGAAGAACTGTTCAAGCTTCTTATGATATTCCTTTGTGATTTCATTTATCATGTCGTGAACGATGTTCTGGTTATTATTCGCACTTACAATCGAGTTGATAGTTTCGGTTTCGTTTGTTGAAATAATGCGGGCAAACACCTGGACCTTGGAAACATCCAGTCCTTCTTTGTGCGCATAGTAAAGCACACTACAGGTCTGGCAGCCGTTTACAATCTGGGGATTGGTAACTCTTACTGTATTAAGATTCGGATATTCTAGGCGGCTCGCAAGAATCGTAATACCATTGTTACGCAGAATAAAACTTTCCGGAGCTGTCTTTATGGTTTCCTTGATAGATTGATTGACGTTTGTATTTCCCTGATAATCGCGGACGTTCTCTTCAAAAAGTCCCCGCTTCAGGTTTCCAGTTGTTTCGTCAATCAAAATGCCCAGTAAATCTGTTGCATTGATGATTGCGGCACAACCCATAACTGCTTCATCACCGCTAAGCTGAAGAGGAGTTCCCTGTAAAGCAAGCTTTGCTGAGTATGATTCTGTTTCGTTCAGCGTAATCTTCTGAAGGCGTTTTTCGTCGATAAATACAGGAGATTCTATCTGATAAATTCCGTTTTCAAATCGAGCAGCGGCCTTTTTCAGAGTTTCAAACGAGCCCAGAACTTCACTTGAATTAGTCCAGGTTGCATTTGCAGCTGCATAGAAAAGCCGGATATCTATATGACTCATTTCAGTCCAGTACTGAACGTTTTCAAGAAGTTCATTCTTAATGTTGAACCAGTACTGAACCTTAGGATTCAGTTTTCTTGAAGACTCTCTTTCTAGGAAGTTCTGAACTCCCAGAATAAAGGTACTGATTTCTTTAAGGTCAAACTTGTCTTTGCATTTAGACTGAATCAGGATAATTTCGGCAGAGCGGATTGCCTTATCCTTTTCAATAATGAAATTCAGAAAATCTAGGCTTGTAATGATGTGCCCGTTAATGCGGATACAGATGCTGTCGATTCCGGAATCAAAATAGTCATCTACGCAGATAAGATCCAGAAGACCTTCGTCATTGTTGATACTGTTTGGCGCGTCATTTTCGATGATGGCCTGAGTGAGCATACGCTCAAAAATAACCCCATCGCGCTGGTCGTTTCCTGCATGTTCTTTTCTGTAAATTTCAAGCAGATTCTTTACTGTGCTCTTATTATTGAGTGGAGTTTCGTCAAAATAGGTTTTTACATCCTGAATGATTGTCTTTTTTTCAGGCTTTTTCTCTTCCTCTTTTTCTTCTTCAGGTTCTTCTGGATTACAAAGCTCTTCTATTTGAGCTTCAGTCTTAAAACTGTTCAGATACCAGTCCTGTTTAGCATCTTCATGAAAGTTCGGAACAAAATAGGCAAACAGTTTATTGTTTTCAAGGTCATGGAAAGATGTATCCATGAAAGCAAAGTCGCCGAAAGTCTGGAACGAAGCCCTGTCCTGCTCATAGATTTTTGACAGATGTATCATCAAATCCGTTTTCAAAACTTCATTGTAGCTGATAATTCTGCGCAGATATTCTGTGTGAGATTTGCTGACATAAGCTACATCATAGAACTTGTAAACCATACTGCACCTCTAAAAAACATGCTCTACTATTTAGATTTTGAATCCAGACTGTCCTTTATTATTATATTTTTCCCATAAGACCTTTTATATAATCAATCTTTAGTTCTGCTTCTTTAGACAAGACTCCGCTTTCATATGTCTTAATCATTTGACCAGGATAATATTTCTCATATATATCAAGTTTCCTAGCCCAGTTTTCATCATAATCATCAAAGCCTAGCATACCAACATGTTCCCAATAGACTTCTTTTCCATCAGGTAAAACAATTGTAAAATCCGGTTCAATATGATGTTTACCATCATAATAAAGCTTATGTTCATATTTATAGGGGATTTTATGTTCGTTTAATAAATTGCAGATTATAATTTCAGATTTACTACGAACCATGGTTCCATCTTTAGCCTGATAAATACGACCAAGTTGATGTTTATTAGTTCCAAGATAATAGGCAATTTCTTGATGTAGTTCCTGAGAATTTTTACATTGTTCTATCTGATAGACAAAATAATCTAACAAATCATGCTTATAAGCCTTTTTAACATCAATACTGTCGAGCATGGTCTTCATTTGAGCTTCAGATATTTCTGATGAATGAACATTAAGAATTAAATTCTTGTTCAAGGCCTTCTTAATTTCTACTCTTCCATCAAGATACTCATTATAAACAAGACTTGCTAGAACTGCGGGGGTGACATCATTTTTGGCTACAATTCCCAAGAACATTTTTGACGTATTTGCATATTCCTGTAAAACAGGAGATTGTATTTTGTCCAATTGAGAAACATCACCAAAACCTTTAGCAACAATTTCAATTAATCCTGCTTCAATGTAATAAGGAATACATTTTATAACTTCATCATCATCGAAAACGTGTAATGAACTAAAACCTGGTTTTTTATTAAAGGGTAAAATTTTAACAAATGTATCTTTTAATAAATCTTCGCTGGGGAAGGAATTATCGATGAAATAATCGCCCTTAACATCTATATTTTTATCTGTATATAGCATGTAAGCATTGGCGGCATTACCATCTCTGGCAGCTCTTCCAATTTCTTGATAATATTGCTCACCAGATTCTGGAATCATATAATGAATTACAACTCTAATATCAGGAATATCTATCCCCATACCAAAGGCATTTGTAGCAAAAACAATATTAATTTCATCTTTTTTATATCTATCAATAATTGCTTGTCTTTCCTTTGCTGTCATGTCCCCATGGAATGCTGCGCATTTATATCCTCGGTTTTCAGCTTCTTGACAAAGACCTTCTACTCCATGATTTGAATACTTCCTATATACATAGACAAGTATTTTCTCATCTTTATGAATGTTTATAATATCCCAGAACTCAGCTTCTTTATCAGTTTCCTTACTACATTTTTTAGTATGGAGCTGAATTTCGCTTCGCATCATTAGAGGTTGTCTTACAATGTTTTTCTTATCAATATGAAAGTAGGTACAAATATCTTTTAATTCCTGATTATTAACTGTTGCCGTTAATGCGAGAATCCTGCACCAATTTTCAGAATTACCATAAATTGTATCTAAAAAAATCGGTATTCTATGGTAAAAAGGTCTAAAGCTCATTCCCCATTGGCTTACACAGTGAACTTCATCAATAACCAATAATTTTATATCATCTTTTCGACGTTTTAGAGCTTCTTCGAGAAGCCCATCAATAGCTATTTTTTCAGGACTAAGGAAAATAAAATTAGGATTAAGATCTTTATTTGCAAAGGCCTTAATCATCTTCATTTGTTTAAGTGGATCAATCCCTCCATGTAATTCGAGAACTTCATAACCTTGGTTTTGTAGTTTTTCGGTTTGCTCATCAATTAAAGAAATAAGAGGAGATATAACAATTGCAATACCTTTCATTTCTAATGCAGCCAGCCAATAAATCAATGATTTTCCGCCACCAGTTTGGATAATTCCTAGAGTATTTCCATTATCAACAAGAGAGTTAAGTACCTTTTCTTGATCTTCCTTTAATGAACTGAATCCAATATTTGGGAAAAACTTTTGTAAATCACCATCCCATCGAGCCATAATCAAAACCATCCTCATTAAATTCTTTTGATAATTCAGCAATTTCAGCCGCATGTTTACTTGCCACATGTTCAAAGAAAGCATCTACAATTACGTAACGATATTCAGGATTAATATTAACATTCAGCGTTTTTGCTTTATCATTAAGTAGTTTAAAAATCTCAAAAGCATATTTTGAAAAAAGTTCATAGGGATAAAAATAATTTTGTTTTGTAACTATATGTTTTAAATCGATAATTAGAAATTCTGAATCTTGTTTACATTCAAATTTTTGTTTGTTTGAAAGATACCATAAGGCCCATATTGCATTCTTACTACGATAAGAAAATACTTCTGGATCAAACTTATAAAGAATCAAAGACTTTATTCCTCCACCCAAAACTCCATAGTAAAAATATCCTTCCTGGTCCATTATTTCTAAGTTCAAATCTTTATATGATTTTAGTGATAAATATTTTTCAGCATTGTAATAATTCTTTTTGTACGAGTGAACAAATTCACTTATGTTCATTACAACCTGCAGTAATTCATTTGCATTTGCTCTATTAAAATCTCGTCTATAGCCATCAAGTTCTTTTGCTTTTCTATTCATGATTGTTCCATGAATAATCGGACATTCATTTTTAAGTGCCTGATTTTTAAATTGGGCAGGATCATACTGATATTCTTCAAGATTACTTGGCTCTAGAAGTTTAATATATTTTTCTCTATCTTTTTCATATGCTTCAATAGATTTATCAAATATATTTTTAAGAGCTTTTGTATAATCTGTATTGGATTTTAGGGAAGATGATGTTGTTCCAAATTTCGCTTGCAAAGCCTTAAATTGCTCAGAATTAATAGTAGTACCTGCAGACGTCTCTAGAAAATCAATAAAATATGGTTCAAAATTCTTTTTTATTTCTGTTAACACTTTCTCAATATGAGATTCTTCATAACAAATTTCTTCACAAGGTTTATCTGTCGTTGTTGAAAACATTTATTATTCCTCCTAATTCTTCCAAACGTTTTTATGATGATAATCCAGGAATTCCAGATGCCTATCTTCTATCCATCGTAATTTCATATCAGAAGTGATACCAAGTCCACGCATATCAGCACCATCAAAAGTAAATGCAGAAGACAGCATAAGTAATCCGTCATTTGTAAATGAGATATAACCTTTGTCGAATAATGCATCCAGATGAGCAGTAAGCAAAAATCCGTTATAAACATTTAATCGTTCGGCATCGCTTGTACAATCTCTCCACGGTTTTGCATGACTTGCTCTTAGAGCTTCTTTGAGTGTACAATCCGTAACTGCACACGCTCCCCCCCAATAGTTCATAAGGGCATCTCGATAAATGTCTTGACCGACTCTTTCTTTTACAAGTCGTTCTGCTTCTGTTTTCTGAATCTCTGTGTCTGAAAACTCTGCGAGTTTTTTCTGATATTGTTCTAATGGATTATCTGGCAGCGAAGCAAATAATTCTGCAGCACGTTTTAATAATCCTGATAAGGTCAAAGATTCTTGCAAAGAGAATTCAAATTCCCCATTTGAATTAAAATGTTTAGCAGAATCAAATTGAGTTGAACTCAATGTCCTGCTAAAGCGAATAACAAATGAACTATTTGAGTTTTTGCAGATGGTGCTAGTTTCTCTAAAGAAAGAACTAAACAAATTGATACAATCAGTCTTGGAGTCGATATCAATTTCCCAGCCTGCATCTTTTGCGCATTTTTCTAGTATTGTTCTCTCTATAGTAGATATATTCATTTTTTTTACCTATTTTCTATTTATTTCAGGACTGTAAGCTGCAATCAATTCATTCTTTATTTGCTTGCATTTTTCTTTTTCATCGCATTCAATAAACCAGAGCTCAATGTTCTTATTATGATTTGAATTTAAGAATGCACTTAATCTGCACGCTGTAAGCTGGCCATCTTTATGAAGGTTTCTAGGAATAATGCTTCCATAAGTTCCCATCATAACTTTCTTAAGGGAATCATTTGTCATACCTACATATACAACGGTGTTATCCACTGTAAAAACAAAGACACCCTTTTTATCTTCAAACTTAGGAGAATTAATAGAGAAACTTGTGAATAATGAATCGGCATATTGATTCAATGCAATAGATTTATTTGGTTCTTCAACTTTAAGATCAAAGCAATGAAAAACTAGTTTGATTTTGTTTGGATTGTATGATTGAAGTGTATTAGGCATTTGTACTCTCCTTCATTGTCTCTCCCAAATATATCAGCACTATCTCATTATATTTTGCATTCATTTCAATTCTCTACCTATTTTTACTTTTTAATCCAGTACATATTAAACTATTAGCCAACAAACAATTTTCATAACCTGTTTTTCCGTAGTTTTCGAAACAATTGTCTTGGCAATTTTCATTCTTTGTATTATTGCAAATAGTTCCTTCAAAGAATGGGCAAATTCTAACTTGCTCAAAATATGCTTTCACAAAGAGTTTAAGGGCTCCGTGTAAATAACTTAAATCATCATAAAAACTATTAGGAGCACCACTTAACGTTTTTGTTGTTTTGGAATTTTTATAATATATAATAGGCGCACCAATTTCGGGTACGAATCGATTTACATATGTTTGATTTAAAGTTGATGAATATAACGAAGTCCAAATACTTGATTGATTATTTATATAGGAAAATGCATATCGATATATATTAAGTAGTATTTCAAGAAATTCATTTTTATCTCGGATAATTATTGTTTCTAAAGTTCGAAAAGTTATAACAGCTTTTAAATTGAAACTATTCAACTCAGAAACATATTTTGCATTAAAATCTAATTTAACTTTTATGCTCTGAATTATTTCATCTTCATTTTTTTTATTTAATTCTTCTGCATTTTGGTTTAAGTAATAAATAATTTGGGCAATCATCTTTTCACTATAAGTAACATTTAATGATAGTTCACATATTTGATAAACCAATTTGATTATATTTTTCCCAGGAAATAAATGATTTATAAAATCAAATATTGCGACATATTCTTTATATTCAAAAGCGAGAATTTCATCTATGTCGTCTTCTGAAATATTATCATTCTTGTTTTTGGCAATAAGTGTATTCATCATTGCCATATTTTCTTTTATAACAAGTTTATTTAATGGAATCTTTTTTCCATCTATATGAATACAAAGAATGTCTAAATTTTTTGTACTATAACTATCGCAAAATGTTTCTGTTGTTAATTCATAATCATCTTCTGAACTATCCGGAAAAATATACTTTTCATCTTTAAATGTAACTCCTAATGAGTTCCTATCAACTAGATTTGAAAAAGTCTCATTCCCCATTTTTCTGTCTAAAAAATCATAAACAGGTGGAGTAATATCAAATTGTGATATTCCAAGTTTACAGAAGCATCTGGAGAAATATCTTATATAAGTATCTAAATCATCTAGACCTGAAATTGTACACATAGTTTGAAGATAATGCGTAAATTCGTGGAAAATAGTTGGATAATTATTTTCTATATCCTCATCATCTATTGATATTTCATAATCGAACATGCAGAAGTATCCTGAAACCCATGTTAATTGTTTTTGTTTTATTTCTTCAAAATTCATTTTATATTACCCCTTTTTATTCCATTCTATCCCATGCTTCCAGAACGAGCCGCTGTGTGCGGTATTCGCCATATTTTGCGATTTCGTTGTCTTTGAGGACGCGGAAGGTTTCGCTTGGGTAGTCTTCGCCCATTACGGATTGTGGCTCCAGAATGTACTGAAGTTCTGTTCGGGTAAGTCCGTACAGACGAGCGTAGTATGCATCCAGCTCAGCACGGAGGACTGCTCGTTTTGCGTCATCAAATATGTATGGAGGCAGGAAGGCTTCTGTAAAGTCACGATCTACGAACTTTTCGTCTGTTATATCAACATTACGATCGTCATTAAGTTGGAGCATTTTAAGGCGCATTTTTAAAGATGAATCCTGCCATAAGGCTTTTGCCCATTCTGCGATGTCTTTTGCTGTGTAAGTTAATGCCATTACGCGAGGAACAATATATTCAATATCTTTCTCTGAATATTTTAAAGGTGATAAAATTGGGATTTGTTTTATGACAAATAAATTCATATGATTTCCACCAATTTTAAATTTGGAGCAATAATCAACAACTATAGAATTCATATCGCCTAAAAAACAAGCTCGTAACTTTTCTTTTATCGAACTGTCAAAATGTGTTAATTGTAGGGTATTACCAGCTCCGCAGAATGGTAAAACAGTGTATAACAAAGTTCTCTCATTCACTGCACCTGTTATATCTCTCCACCCCATAATATATTTTGGAGTTGTTTTTTCTGCTAAGTCAAAAATATCTTTTTCCACATTTTCCTTTCCAATATATGAAGCCCAATTTATTCCATCTGCCTGCGATTCAAACATATCTGAGGCTTTTTCATTTATAATATTCATCATCTTCATTCGAATATTATTCAACTCTTCTACTTTGGATGTGTTTTTTGATTGTCGTAAAAGATTTAATAATTTTGGATCAAGAGTTGAAGTTCTAAGTACTGTCTCGTCATATGGAACATAATATTGTGGAGATACAATATAATCATTATTTTTTTTATCGGACTCACTAACGTCAAATGGCTTTCCATTTGTGAAAGTACACCATCTATGATCAAATTGATGCATCATTTTTGCTTCATAAAGAGGTATGTTTTCTGAACTACTCTTCTGAGAAAATAGATAGCTATCGTTTGACATATGATACATAGAACCAAAAACCATTCGCCATGGATTACCATTCTCTTCATCATTTTCATCTATAAATACACCGGCGTTTTTATAGATTTTTTTTGCAAGTTTTGAATCATTTTCACTTCTAAATACAGGGCATGTATGAGTATTTGGATTTATCAAATCAAAATCTTCAGGAAGCATTGTAAAATGTCGTCTAATATCTTCAATTTCACGCATGTTATGTAAGAAGAACGCAAAATCACTTTGACCGTCTTTTGGAGCAAGAGTTAAGAGGCAAAATTTAAAACTTCTATGTACATTAGGGAAAAGACCTTCACTATTTTCAAAATCATATAAACTTTTAAGCATTCCACTTTTAGCAATCTGCCCAAAATATACCTTTGTACTATCATCTGTACTGATTCCACTCGGAACAATAAAGCCAGCAGTTCCAAATGTATCCATAAGTCCATATATCAATTCTGCAAACAGCGCATACATATTTACGTCGCCAGTTCCAGTTAGTTTATAACGACAATCAGAATACGTCTTTTCATTGTAATGTACGAAAGCACTTGTACTTTCCGCAGAGTGCAATGCAGAAACAAACTGAGAATACAATTCCCGTTCAAATTGAACGTCACTTTTCTCTAACGCTGAAATCAATCTATCTCGTTCTGCTTTATTTTTTGCCTCTGCAATTTCGGGCTTTCTTATCGCAAAGAATTCTTTTTCTGCAAGTTTTACCCTATCCCACGGCGGATTTCCTAAAATACAGTCAAAGCCTGTTCCTCTCTGGAAGATTTCTGGAAATTCAATCTTCCAATGGAAGAATTTATATTCATCTGCAATTTGCAAAGCTTCTTCTCGAATGCCAGGTCTGTCTGTATTCTCTGGGCGGTCTTTTTGAATGTCAAAAATATCTTCGCTTAAAGGAATCCTACCAGAGTTTTCTTCTGTCTTTTTGGCGAAGAATGCTGCAGTATAAAGATCACAGGCAATTTTATTCTTAAGGTAATCTTTATTCTTATGAAGCTCTTCAAAAAGCTTTATCTTCTTTTCCTGGTCTTCAATAGTATCGTTGCCGCTAAGATTTATTTTCCACATCAAAGCTGCAAGTTCCCCGCTTGATGTAGCTAAATCTTTTGCAAAGAGATCAGCTGTAAAGCGATTTTTGACCATATCTTTATTTGTCTTTGTTAGAGATGAGCACTTATCTTTTTCATCTCCACTTAGACAAGAATAGGCTGCATCAGGAATACCATTATTCAATACATTTAAATCATAAACGCCAACAAGGGAGTTGCCACATTTTATATGATGAGACAAAAACTCCAGTGGTTTTCCAGGTTCATAGCCTTCGAGCCATAGTGCTGTTCTTGTAAGCTCTACAGCCATATCATTCAGATCTACGCCATAAATACAGTTTGTAATTACATCGCGCAATGCCTTGCGATACAAATCTTGTGACGGGACAGCATCTTCCATTTTTTCCAAACGTTTTTCTACAAGGACTTCTGCAATACGACGGGCAGCTGCAAGTAAGAAATGTCCGGAACCACAAGATGGGTCTATTACACTAAAGTTCAGAATTGTCTTTTCATAATCAACATCTTCGTTATGTTTTTCAGCCATCTCTTCTGCACGGGCAATCTTTCCTGTAAGACCTGGTTCAAGTGCTGATTTTATGAGGCTATTTACAAGTTCTGCATTTGTATAATAAGAGCCACTAGTTTTTCTTGCGTTTCCTGTTGTACTTCCCTCTTCATCAATTCCGTTTTCATCACCAATTCCAACAAAACTGAATGAACGGCTATCCAAATCAACGCGAGGAACAAGTTCCAGAAGACTTTCGTAAACTGAGCCAAACTCTTCTGTTCCCATGTTGCGATAATCTGTAAACGTAAGTTTTGAATCAATATAACACCAACGGAGCTGCCGAATTGCTTTTAAGAGATGCTCGTTATCAATATTACATGCATCCAAAAGCGGACACTGGTCTGCACGGAAAAGACCTCCTAATGGAGACAAATCTAGTTTTTCGTTACCCTGCTGCAATGCCTTGAATACAACCTGAACACCATGCCAAATGTCCGTGTATTTGTCATTGGCTGGAATGCGACGGCTTTTTTCTGCAAGACGGTGGATGCTGTAGCCTTCGCGATAGATTTTGTGTGCCTTTCGTAATTCTGGTGTAAGCTGTGCTTCATCTGTGCTGTGAGCAAAAAGCAAATCACGTTCTTCAATTGTTGAAAGAAAGAGGAATCTGTAAACTTCTCGAAGCAGTGCCTTGTAAAAATCCATTTGAGTATACGGAACACCATCTGCACATTTGCCGTCTTTTAACGCATTCAAAAGAGCATTGTTGCCATTGCCTTCTGTTTTTAAGAAACCGGCTCCAAGATGCAAAAGTGCGTTAGTAACTCCATCTCTCAGACCTTCACGGACACGGGTTCCGTTTGTAATGCCTTCCGTTCTCCATGTTTCCCAAACATTCACGCGTGAAGCTTGGATCAAATACCAGAGGGCAACAAAGTCCGGATATCGGCTATCACTCAAGATGCTTTCCAAATCAAAAGACAGATAGCTTGGACGTACCATACTGTCACTATCGCGAAGAAGACGGATTTCCAGACCGTTTGTTGCAAATGCCCAGGTGCATTCTGCACTTGCATTTAAGAAAAGCTGGGCCAGAGCAAATGCACTCTTCTTTCGGCTTGTTACTCCTTCTACCGTAAAACGTCCGTCTGGAGTATCGAGGGCGAATGTATATGGAGCAATGATAATCGGTACATTCTTAGCTGCGTATTGTTTTATTGGATATGTGCGGTCTTTTATTGTTTTTCCGCTTGAATTTAAAAAAGTCTCATAGTTCAAAGACTTTGTAAAAAACTCTTCAATGAATTTCTTTGTCGTGTCAAAAGCAGATGTTTCTGTTCTGTTCTTTTTGTATTCATTGTATAGCGCGCGTGCAATGTTAAAACTACGGCTAATTTCATCGCTAAAACGCAAGCCTGGCAAAAGATTATAGTCACCTACTTCCTGATGAGAAGACTGCCCCTGCGCCATAAGAGAAAGCATATCATTAGAGAATAAATTTCCAGTTAATGTAAGTGTTGTATATTGATTCTGTGTATTCTTCATCTTCTTATTCTCCTTCTATTACAGGTCTCCATCTGGGAGCAATACATAAACACCAATCAAGTCACAAGGAAGACATGCTTCTACCTTAACGCTCTTTTGGTCAATGTTTGTTGCCTGTCGCACTGATGTATGATCATGTGCAAGCTGTTGCGCACGTTCATTTGCAATCTTTGCAAATGCCTCTGTATTAGAATTGTAATAATCGATAGACTTTGTAACTTCATCGCTGATTTTTTCTGGAGTAAGGTTTCCTGTTGGTTTTCCGTCCAGAAGTTTTTCAACATCATCATCTGCAATGATTTTTGGATTGCTTCGTCCAGAAATTCCAAGAGCGAGTGATTCTTCTGCCATAAGGATTTTACGTGAACCAGTTGTCTTAATCTGATAGCGGATTCTTAACAGATATATTGTTGTAAGTTCTTCAACTTTATCACTTAAATATGTTCCACAACGAGCTGCAGTAGATTTTGAGTTTGGAGAAAGAGCTCCTTCAAGCAAATATGAAGCAAAATTAGTTACAACCGGATTACTTCTCTGTAAGAAGGTATAGCCCTGTCGCGGAGGATAATCAAAACTGATTTTGAATTGTCCCGCTTTGTTAGTTTTTGCAATTGGTGTAATTTGTTTTCTAAGTTCTTCTGGAAGAGTTGTTACATTAAGAATGTAAGAATCTTCCCCCTGGTCTTCAAGTCCTACATTCAGTCTTCTAGATGCTTCTGTAAAGAATCGCTCTACATCTTTTGAATCTCCTAGGGCTTTCTTTGTTTTCTCCCATTCTGGAGCAACTGTTTCCGGATGCATCGCACGCTGAGCAAATACAGTTCGGTTTGCTTTTTCTTTTTCAAGAAGTTTGTTCCATTTGGTTTCTACTTCTTTTACAACAATTCCGAGTTCTTCATCAGAGAAACCGTCGAACAATGTTGGAGCATTGTCAGTACCAGAAACACGGTCTTTAAGTAAAGCTGCCTTTACTATAGCAACTCGAACATTTGCATCATCTTCTGGAACAGGAACTAAAACTCCGAGACTGTCTTTAATAGTCCTTGCTTTGCGAAGGATTACATTAAAAATAAATCCATCTACTGGGTTATCTGCTCCGTAAAGCATAGAACACCATACCTGACTGCACTTCTGACCAAAACGGTCTACACGGCCTTCTCTCTGTTCATGACGAGTTGGGTTCCATGCAAGATCATAGTGAATAACTGCATTAAAACCTTCCTGCAAGTTAATACCTTCAGAAAGACAATCTGTGGCTACAAGAATCGGGTTATCATTTTTTTGAAGTTCTTCTACGATATCCTGTCGCTGGTCAGATGTATATTCACCTGTTACAAAACTGATTGCAGAATTAGGGAACTCCTTTTCAAGCTCCTCTTTTACATAATGGGCAGTTGCTATGTACTTACAGAAAATTACAGGACGATATACACCCCCCTTCTTTTTCTGGTCCTTATACATTTCAGTAATGTGATTAATAAGACATTCAAGTTTTGGATCATCCTTTTTACCGCTAAGCGCATTTGCTTTTTCGATAAGCTTTTCCAATTCAGATGATTCCTCCAAAACTGGTTCCATCATCTGTTCATCTTCGCTTAACTCGTCACCAATTCCGTCGTATGTATCAGTAATACTTTGTTCAAGCAAATCAAGATTCTGCTCATCTGGAGCTTCTGTATTTCCGAGTCTTGTTGTAAGCGCGCTACGGGCTGCAGCAGGGCTTGATGAAATACAACGCAAGAGAGCCAGTGTGGCATACCACATCATACGGCCTTTATAGCCTTTTTCCTGTTCAGAATTCTGAGCAAGCTTTACACAATACTTACGAACCTCATCAAAGAAATCACCCCACTTACCTGTGAGCTTATATGAAACTTCAGTAACAAGACGTTCTGGGAAAGCAGTTTTTCCTGGATAGTTTACAATATCTTTTCGTCTGCGCTGAACAAGATGGTCTGCCAAGTCCTTTCTCAAATCATCCTTAGCTTCTTCAAGACTGTTCAAGTTTTCAAATTTTTGGTCAAGCAAACTAATAAGATTGCTGAACGCGTTTTCATCTCCAGAGTGTGGAGTCGCTGTAAGAAGCAACATATTTCGCTTTTTGTCTTGAGCAAGGTTTTTAAGAAGATTAAAACGAAGCTGTTTTCCGCCACCTACACAACAAGTGTGAGCTTCATCTACAACTATCATTGCGTCTGAGCCTGAATGAGATTTGAACCATTCTGCATGGTCATCTGCTTTTATATAGTCAAGAGAAATGACAGAAGCTGGATAATGATCAAAGAACATCATTGTTGGTGGAACTTCTTTTTCCAGAGTCTTAATACTTCTTGCTGTAATACCTACTGCATCAATATTAAAATGCTCTTTCAATTCTGTTACCCACTGTTCAACAAGATGAGGTGGACAAAGAACAATGAATTTAGTAATTTCACCACGTTCGAGTAATTCTTTTACAATAAGTCCTGCTTCAATAGTTTTACCAATACCTACGTCATCTGCAATCAAAAGGCGGACTGGATTCTGTTTTAATGCCATCAAAAGTGGAACCAACTGATAAGAACGAGGTTCTACTGCAACATGACCAAGACTTCGGAAAGGTCCTGCAGCATTTGTCAATTTAAGTCTTAAGGCATTTCTTAAAAGCAAAGCAGAACTGTATGAACCAGGTTTACTGCTGTCTGGAACAGGAAATGTTGCGCTTTCTAAGTCTGTATCTTCAATCGAAGGCATGATAATTTGTACATCGCTATCAGTTCCTCCAAGAGGTCTAAGCTTGATGCAGTCTTCTATATCACATGCCTCTAAAACCCATTCTCTTCCACGAACTTTTACAAGTGTTCCTGGATTAAATTCTACTTTTGCCATTTTATATCTACCTTAATCCTTATAAGTCATCACTATCTTTTGGTAATTTGTCTTTATATTGCTGAATTGCCAGTGTCCATTCAGCTACGGATTTTCCAAAGACTAAATAATTAAAGCCTCTATTGGAAAGATATTCAGAAAGTTCCTGATTTGGTTCCTGGTCAAGAATTACCATATGTTCTCTTTTCCAGAAAGCAAGAACTGTATATTTTCCCTGCATAATTTCTTTGTTATATGCATCAGGAAGAATACAATCTGTATCTCTCAAATATGAATCTAATGAGGCCGCTTCATCATCTGTTTGTACAGCCTGTTCTGCTTCTGATTCCTTTAGTTTTACTTCTACGTTTGTAAGACTAATGAGAACCTTTAGAGCAAGCTCATTATGTCTATCTATCATTTCATGCAATGGCTGGTTGTAGTATGACAAAAGACATTTATAACAGCCTGCTACACATCGTGTATTATGAGGTTTGTCTTCTTCTGTATCTTTTAATGATTCCAATGTTAATGGCTCATCTTCGTTCCATTCATAATGCATGATTCTTAAAGCTGCTTTTGCAACTCTAGAAAATGCTTTTTCATCATGTACAAGACGAGTTAATACACCTGCTCCGCCTTCACTGGCTTCATAAAATAACAAGCTTGAGCAATCATTAGCATTTGGCAATTGGATAACACTAAGTTCTGATTGTTCAATCTGGAATTCTTCTTCGATTGCTCTCTGCAATGCTGATTCCAATGTAGCCATAGTATTGGCATCCAGTTCATCATTTCCCCATTTTTCAATTGGAGTATAAACGAGCACATTTCTTGTATCTTCTACAAAAGGAACAATTCTCTGTGGCTGCACTCTTCTTGAATCTTCCTCTTTTTCTTCTTCGTCTTCTTCTCCAGGATCTTTTTCCCAGCGACCTGTAAGAGGATTTATGTTAAATCCAAGAACAGCAGGATTTTTTCGTTTTCTCCAGCCTTTATTCAAAACCCAGATAGTAGCGTTCTGACCATAATCAAGAGTTCCAACCTGCTCATCGCCTTCAAATAATTCTGTATGGGCAACAACAAAATGACCATTTTCTTTTGCAAAGCGGAATACAGTTTGAAGTTCATAACCTTTTCGGAGTCGCTCTTCTTCATTTGCAGAAATACGAGTAGATACTTTTGTTTCTACTGTCTCAATTCTGTAAAGTGAATCTATTCTACTATCGCTCTTAAGTTCTGCATCACATCTTTCACAACGCTCTACTGTAATATCTGAACTTGTAGTTCCACTGAAATGAGCAAATCCACAGACTGGACATACACAAACACTTCTAGTAGCAAGAACTGAACCTGAAGTTACCTGTCCATTTGCTGAGCTGAGTTTTGCCTTATATACTTGGTATGTTCGACCTTCATGGTAAATAATACTTTGTGGTCCAAACTCACTAATACCCAAGAAACGAGGTCTGCTTACCATAGAGCCGGAATCTTCAAAACCTGTTTTCTTAGAATGAGCTGCAGGAATCCAAGCCATAAGAGGCAGTCTTGGAAAATCATATCCAGGTAAGAATCCCTGACTTGCAAGATAGCGATAAGGATAAAAATCAGAATTAGAACCTGTAGAGCCACCAAGCAAAACCTTAAACTGGTTGTTAGCATCTTTCTGACGATTTAAGGCTGCATCACGGTCTCTTGGTGAGGTTGCAGGACTTGCCAATGCCTGAGAAGCTTCCGCGATTTGTCTTTGAATTGACTTATATAAAGTCCTCCAGCTGTCAAATGCTTTATCAAAATCCTTTGCAGCATTTTTAATTACTTCTGTTGCATATTCATCTTTAAGCCAAGGAAGCTCTTTTTCATCTTCCGGAACTGTGTTTCTTACATTTTCCAAAACTGCACAGGCTTCTTTTATTGCAGTTTCTTTTATATGCTCGTTATTAATTACAGTTATTAAATCCGGATTAAGCCTCAGCTTATCTCCTGAATCTTTGTCGATAGCATATTCATAAATACTATTTCCAAGTTCATACTGCATTTCCTGCATCCAGATAGAATGAATATGGCTTGTAATAAGTTCTTTATTTGTAATATCAAGAGTTGGAGCTTTTACAACTCCATAAACCATATCTGTTCTTTTTTCAAAGAACCACTGATCATGTGGGCTTAATGATGAACTGTATGTAATAACCAACGCTGGCTGACCACTACGTCCTGCACGTCCACTTCGCTGCGCATAGTTACTTGCTGTCGGAGGTACATTTCTCATATAAACAGTATTCAGAGAAGAAATATCAACACCAAGTTCCATTGTTGGAGAACAATAAAGAACAGGAAGCCTCTTTAGTTTTGTATTTGGTTTTTCTTGCTGCCATTCAGCAATATCCTTTGGAGTATAGCGGAATTGTTTTTCCAGCAGCTTTCTATCTTGAGAATCTACCTGAGCTGTATGCTCATGAGCCCAGTAATCGAAGATATAACTATTGCCATTGAATGTTTCTTTTATAGTAGTATAAACATCTATAAAGAATTTATTTTCTCTGGTTTTGATTACACTATCAGGACCGAGTTTCCAGATAAGATTGTTTGCATGTAAAATCCATCCATGGTCAGTATGGCGAACAATATCTGCAGAACCTGCAACTCTAAGCGCATCTTCTACAAGAATCTGAATCTGGTCTAAATCACATGAACGAATATCCATTGCATAAGGAGTGTCTTTCCATAAAGGAGAATTACGAATACTTCGAACAATCAATGATGTTGCACCCATTGTTACCGCAAAGTCTCTACGACCGTCAGCCCTTGAGCGACCTTTAGTTACAACATATTCAGAATGTCTTGGTCGTTCTCCCTCATCAAAAGACCATCTTCCAACCAAATCATTAAAGCTTGTACTTCTAACTTTTTCTTGTTCTGAAGTTTCCAGATAAATAGAATCTATACAAAGATTTTTCTTAAAGATTTCAAAAAGTGTTTCATAAAATAAAAGACGCTTTTCTGGAGACAAGCCGGATAAAGTGCTGTTATCAACAAAGTACTTATCATCATTACAAATTTCTTTAAGATTCTTGTATTCAATATGCATTAAACCAAGAATTTCAAGAGTTGGATTATTGTTTTTCCATCCCTTAAATAAATCTTCTATAAGTCTATAACCTAAAATATATCTGGCTTCATTTTTTATTGTTTCAAGCGCGTTATGAGCATCAATATTTGGATTCGTCATAAACTCGCTTAAAACATCTTTGTTTGTTGTATCAAAACCTAAAGATTTAAATACCTGTTCTGGTAAGATATCATATGAAAGTTCACCACCATTTACTTCTATTGCATGTAACAATGCTCCACGTAAAGTAATCTGGTAAATAAAATCGTTAAAATGGCCAGCCTGTAAAGCAGCATCCTGACGATTGTCTGTAAACCCTAGCATCTTGCGAATATCATTTGAACCATTCTTTCCAGAATCTGGATTATTCTTGTAAAGCTGATTCAGGATTGCAAGGGTAATCATAGTTGTTGCAGAAGAACGACCCTCACCACTAAGTCCAGTTAATTTGTTTCGGTCATTACCTGCTGTTTTATGCTCCATACCGCAACAAGGACAGAAACGAATCTTTCCTGGAATATACCAGAAATGAGTTCCCACAGTCGAATTGCCAATATCTCCAGTTTCTGTAACAATCTTTTCTTGTGGAATAAATGCTCTATTTTTCTTCTTTATTGTTACTTTGCCATCTTTATAGTCATACCAGCTTTCAGGAATATCTTCTTCACATTGATATTTGAAATCAGGTTTTATAGGAACCAAAAAACCTGCAACATTTACAGCATCATCAGATACCGCTTCATTAATATTTCTTGGAATCCAAAGTCCTTCCTCATTTCTTACAGGAAAATACTCTACTCCACATTCACGACAAAAATATGCTGTATATAAGCGGACGTGTTCCTTTTCTCTACCAGGTGCAAAAATCTGGGTATTGAGAGTGACTAAACGTTGTCCTTCTGGTTCAAGTGTACACAAGACATTTCCAGGACCAGAAATAAACTGATGTAATTTGAATGCAAATGGCTTACGTCCATTTACACTTTTCTGCTCATGAGCCTTAAGCAAGAACTCTGTAAGAGATTTTTTTGAATCTTCAAAGGAAGCTCCTGAGTCAGCGGAAAGTTTTTCAGATGCCTGTTTCAGTGTTATCGGCTTCGCTCGTTTTGCAGCTGCATTTGGAACTTTTTCAATACCAAGCGTAAGTTCAACCCAAACAGCAAGTGGATCTTTCAAAAACTCATCAAGGTCTTTGTAATCTGGTGTTGGAGATTTTATCCTGTTCAAAAGCAATGGTTTTACAGAATCAAGATTAAGGCTCTGGTCTGTAGATTGAGAAAGCGTTTCTCCAATGACATTATTTGCAGAAATATCTGTTCCAAAAAGCTTTGAAGCAACCTGCGCTACAACAGCATTTTGATCAGCTGCATCTCCCTGATTACTCATTGTTGCAGAAGTACCAATGCATACAAGATTTGGAGAACGTGTTTTCTGTCTTAAACGACGAACAAGTAAAGCAACGTCTGCACCTTGTCGTCCTCTATAAGTGTGAAGTTCATCAAGAACTAAGAACTGCAGCCCATCACAGTTCTTCATTACCGTTTTATCTTTAGGAGTTCCGCGAGTAAGCAGCAACTCCATCATCATAAAGTTTGTAAGAAGAATATCAGGAGGATTATCTGCAAGATACTGTCTCTGCTCTTCACTTTCCTGTCCTGTGTACTGACCTACAGTAAAAGGTTTATTGCCATCATCATATCCACGTAAGAACTTCTTGATTTCTTCAAGCTGGCTGTTAGCCAAGGCATTCATCGGGTAAATAATAATTGCAGAAGTCTTTCCTCGATTGTTAGCGCGGTTCTTTATTATCTCATTTACAATTGGAATAAAGAAGGAAAGACTTTTTCCAGAGCCTGTACCTGTAGTAACTACATAACTTTGCTTCAATGCAGCAAAAGCAATGGCCTGCTGCTGATGGGAATACAAAGTCATAGTTTTGCCATTACTACCATCTTCCTTCTTATCTACCTGAAATATCAGCCGACATTCACTTTCAAGAGTGCCGTCCGCGCATAATTCATCTATAGTTTTCTCAGTCTTATAATTTGGATTTATTTGAATTAAAGGTTCCGGCCAATATCTGCCTTCTTCATATTCAGCATCTACAACAGCCTTAATATCTGGAGCCGAAATATTAGTAAAACTTCTAGAAAATGATTGATACTCTTTTATAACTTCATCACGATAATTAAATACGTCTTGCATTTTTAATTTTCAGCTCCTTCTACTTTATTAATTACACAAATATCACCCACATCACAATTCAGGGCTTTGCAAATACGTTGAATACTATCCATCGAAATAAACTCACCTTTGGTCAGTTTCGCCAGAATATTGGTTGAAATTCCTGACATTTCTATAAGATCCGTTTTATTCTTATGTCCCATTTCCTTAAAACGAGTCCAAAGTTTACTGTAATCTACTTGCATAATATAGAATATTATACCACGACTTTGGGGTTTAAGGGGGAAAAATATCATGATTTCTCAAAATATTTTTCATCCCTACATAATTGAAAAATTTCATTGTTGCTTATAAAACTCCTTCATATCCTTCCCGTAATCAAAAGTATCCCTCTCCCCACACTCATACTCTCTGTTGAATGCTTCAGACAGCATTGGAGCTATTAAGCCAAGTGCTTCCAAATTCCATTGATAATGAACATCTGGACTAGGACAAAACGTCCAATTCGGATCTTTTCTGTCATAATCATGTTCAAACTTCGTAATATCAGAAATCAGTTCATTTTTGAACTTTAAGATTTCCTGATATGAGGCGTTCTTGTACTGGTCTACATACTGAAATGGATCAATCATCATAACTAGTCTTCTCCTTCTTTGAATTCTCCATTAAAAAGAGGTAAATCAAAATATTCATGAAACTTATCCTGGAACTTCTTAAACAGCTTCTGAAAGTGTAAAAGCGGTTCTTCCCAGCCTACTTCGACGGCGTTCCATCTTTTTAGTTCTTCTTTATAGTTTTCCATTGAATAACTAAGAGCATTCGAGCCGTAAATCTTCATTCTTCCAAATCTGAAAGTCTCACCAGCTCCATCCATAACATTAAAGTTCGAAACCTCTTTTGGTGTTTTCCTTAATGCATCCTTGTTTTCCTTTATGAGCTCTTTTTTCTCTTTTACAAGTTCCGGACTGTTAAGCAGGATATATTCTTTATCTTCTGCAATACGGTCCTGAGGACCGAGTTTCGAATATCCATAAGCAAGGCGAACTAACCGTCCGTCTTCCAGAAGCTTGAGGTTATAACTGTTTCCAAACCAGCACATACAGTCATATTCAAAGACGACTTTTGGGAGCTTCTTACAGGTATCAAGAAGTCTAAATGGGTCTCTATATTCCGCAAAATCAACAGTCTTTCCGTCTGCAAAAATGATTTGAGGAAGGCCTATTACAGTCGGCGTTTTGAAATCACATGTGTAAACTTCAAAATCATCAATAATTCCCTGAAAATGAACCTTATCAAATCCGTTCTTTTGCGCGAATCTTAATGCCTGAGTTCTATATTCTGGTTTTGTTTTAATCATCACCACTCTCCTTCCCCAAATTCGCCGTACATCTCATCCATAGCATCCTGGTCACCCATATCTGCTGCATCAGCAACCTGTACATAGTAAGAGTTATAGTCCTGAGCTGGATCATCAGAGATATACTCCCTGTCTCCCCTGGCCGCTCTGATTTCATAATCCTCATAGTCATCATCATAATCGCGGACATAGCCTCCATGATAACCGACTGAACTATGGCTTCCGCTGCTTGAAATGATTACGATTACACCGATTATTAATAGAAATAAAACAAATAATCCCATGTTTTCCCCCTTATGCAACCTGCATTTCCTGAGTATCCATGACTTCTGTTGCAAACTGAATCCATTTTGATTTAAGAACACGGTATTTATTGCAAAGTGTTGTAAATGTTAGTTCTTTTGCAAGGTATGCCAATGGTGATGTAGAAATAACTATATCTTCATGTTCACTAGAATCAACAACCAGGTCTTCTGAATCATCATTCTGAACGTAGCCAAAATGGGCAAGCAGTTCTGGAGAAAGAAAAGCTGCAAAAGAACAGTTGTTATCGTTGTCTTTAGCGCGAACCTTAGCCAGAACTTTCTTTGTTTCATTCTTAATACGAGGGGCTTTTGCTGAAGAGATGTATTCAACTGAAGGCTTCAAACCTTTTGTGCAGAAGATTTTATGAAGGATTCTTGCTGTATTGAATGCGTCGCAGTTTGCTGTGTGAATCTGGCCCTGATAATCCAGCTGGAGAAATTTCAATGCTGCTTCGAGTGATACAGGAATTTCGGCTCCAATCTGGTCGCAATAAATCTGCTGAAGGTCTACAAAGTTCTTGAGGGATGCAAAAAGGTCTGTACGATGCTTTGCCTTCAGTTCCAGTTCATTCCAGAGCTGTGTAAAATCAGACTTGCTCCAGCAGAAAGTTGTGATTTCTGCATCGCCAAGCCAGTAATTGTATTTGTCAAAAGCTGTTATGAAATCGTCTGCCTTTTCGAGTTTTTCATTTGTTATGCCGGTAAGTTCGTGAATTAAAGGGGTAACGCTTGAATAGCAGGGCTTCACGTAAGAATTGAACTCGCTTATCATGTTGTAGTTTTCGTCCAGCATGACAGCACCAATCTGGATGACTTCGTTCCTGAGCTCGCTGACCATCTGCTTTTGGCTTGCTGTAAGCTCGCTCATTTCAATATCGATACAGACATATCTTTTAGCAGGATGTTTCGGCTTATTCTGAGATTTTGGCAAATCCAGCTTGAACTTACTCAAATCAATTCCATAGGAATATACTTTTGAAGTATCCATAACGTCATCTCTTATCATAAAAGGCCCCCTTTTCAGCTTTATGATTTGAATTATAAACTGCAAGGGTGCCAATAAACGGCATTATGATTCTGTGCTATGGAAATTTTTTTGATTTTTTTTTATTTAACTTCGTCTACCAGCTCAAATCGCCATTCCTGGTCCACAGAGGGGTATTTTTTCTTGTCTACAGGACTCAAGAACATAGACTTCTCCCGAATCCAAAGTGAATGTTCTCCATAGAGCTGCCTATAAACTACATATTCTTCCTGTGTTTCTGAATGGTATGCTACATCTTCAACGATGTAATACTTGTTCTTAAAGTGCTTATATATTCCGTGGATTTTTACTTACCGTTTTTCTTCTGACATTTATATTTCCTCCAGTTTCTTCAATAATTCTGCCTTTAGGTAATTATATCGCTGATGTTTTTCTTCTTTCTGCCAGTGAACATCGCGAAATTGCTCGGGAGTATTCTCGTAGCAGAGCTTTTCGTCACCGAACTGCTCACTTGTAAGATCAAATACACAATCACCTACTACATTATAGCAATGATAATTTCCGCCTTCCCTCAAAATTCCGTATACTTTCCCGCCAAAGATATCCTGGGCAAGAAATGCCGTTATTGAACACTGGCCTAGAGTCTGATTTTCACGAGTCCAGTTTTCCCTCATTCTGGGTGCACAGGTTTCTGCACACCAGATTTCACTTAGAATGTCATATAAGTGACGTGGATTTTCTATTGCTTCATAAACTGAATCAACAGGCTTGCAATTCGCAGTCTTCCAGCCATAAAATTTGTACTCTTTCATATATTTAGTCTTCCTCTTTGTAAACATCACCAAGCTGCCATGTATGACCAAAATGTTCCGTAAACCGTTTCAAGTCTTCAAAAGAAAGACTGATAGAAGCCGTATTCCTCAAAGGATGAATTATTACCTTTTTCCCTTCAAAGTTCTCATCAAACAGGACTTTTACCTTCCTTTCTGTATCAAACATAATACAAAGCGGCGTTACAGAACCAGGAGTAATATTCAGATACTTCATAAGTTCGTCCGGATTACAAAAACTCAAACGGCCAAATCCAAATTGCTCCGCAATCTTCTTAAGGTCTGCCCTCTTGTGTAAATCCATGCTGACAAGACCGTAATTCTTGTTCTTGTCTTTTACAAACAGGTTCTTTACGTCCGTTCCTTCCAGGGTAATAACAACATCCTTTGAATCTTCTTCAGAAAATATCGCTTTATGCTCCTGCAGTTTATACGGAATATCCAAATCCCTTAAAACCTGAAAGATATCTACTGTATCACTCATTTTTTAATCATCCATTGAATCAAAGAATGAATCTGTTCTGTCATCCTCTTCTTCGCGTTGTTTCTGCCCTTCCGGCCATGGTAAATCATATCCAAAAACGAAACTAAGCTTTTTTCGGGAATCAAAACCATAGTCTTTGCAGAACTTATCAAGTATTCCCGATTGTTCATTCCACTGGTATTTACCATGCTCAGCTTTCATTTTAATTGTAAGCCAGGTACCTCTATAATAAAGACTGCACTGTTCTATTTCAATTACGACCCCATACCTGGAAGCAATTTCTTCTTTTACATCCCATATTATCGAAGAAATATACCAGCGTTCATTCCTTGGCTTGAACGGATAATCTTTGGGTTCAGATGTTCTTGGAACTGCTATTGTTTTTAGGAGTGCCGTTGTTTTCTCGTTCATTTTTTCAACTGGAATATAGGAACCTCCAAGAACCTGCTGACCTTTTCCATCTACCAGACCATTCGATTCCATTCCCTGATTCCAGTCTATATCATCAAAATGGCGTGACCATGAATCTATCTTCGCAAGCTTATCATTCTCACGAATCATCTTTACAATTTCCTTCCAGTTGTTTTCAAACTTGAAATATCTGTTCGCTGACATACACCCTTCGCTCAACAAACTTGTGTCTACGTTTCTTGAAACCGTATTCCAGTGATCACTTAAGTCAGCATACCTAGACGGATAGTCATTACACAAAAAAGGATAATCAAAAGTCTTATCTAGCCATTCAAGAATTTTATCATTCTCTGGAACCTCAATAAGAAACAGCTCATATCCCATTTCAATTAATTCCTTAAAAGCCTCCTGAACACCAGCTGCAAGAACCGGAGACCTCTGATTCCATTTCCCTTCAAGCAAACAGTTAAAACGAATCAATATTTTAGAAAAAGTTCCATTGTTGAAAAAAGAATAATCATCTTCCGTTGCAAATCTGCTTTTATTATCTGCCATATCAGCACCTCCACTATCAATGGTACTTCATTCTGGTTCTGAGCGCACCAAAGTTAAACTTTAGTGAACAGAAGAATCAAACATGCTATATTAAAGATATGGATAAACCTGATACATTCATAAACTACACGATTGATATGGATGCAACCGGAAAAAACATCCGGAATCTCATGCGTATTACCGGCTATTCTGCGCGTGAACTTGAGAAACTTATCGGCTGCACTCAGATGACTTTCTTTAACTGGCAGGAAGGGAAAAACCTCCCAAGCTTCGACAATCTTCTGAGACTTGCCGGAATCCTAAAAACTCCGATGGAAAAAATTGTCGTGTTCAAGAAATTCACAGTAGAAGACCTACCTTTGAAAGATACGAATTCAGGTTTTGTGCGTAATAATGTCTTTTTTACATACAATCGTGCAACAGAATGTGTTGTCCGTGACTGCCTCACCTTCAAAAAGAAATTCGGCGTTTATCCCGATCAGATAATCCTTAATCCCAAGACCTTGGAAAACTGGAAAAACCGTGAGAATGAAGAATCTACTGAAGTAATTCCGGACTTCGAATCTGTTCCTGTTTCAATTGCAGGAGAACTCTGTTTAGAAAAAAACAATGAATCTGTAAAAACCCCGGCTTTCACCATAAGAATGGTCTTCAATGACGTTATCCCGGAGCATTATTACAGACTCATCAGCTCTGAAAACTGTATGATTTAGGCAGTTACTTCTGTTCTTTTAAAGGCTTTTTCCTCAAAAGCTTTCATAACCTCATGCATTGCATCTGTTGTAAGCTCGTAAACCCAAGTTTTGAACTGTTCCGGAAGTCCATAATAGGCTTCTCCCATACCCGTTGCAATATCAGTAAGGGTATCACAGTCTCCTCCAAGGCTTACAGCTGTTCTGATTACATCTTCAAAGTCCTCTCCCTCAAGAAAAGCCGTAATAGCCTCTGGACATGTTTCCATACAGCTTTCTACATGACGATAGCCAGGACGAATCTCGTCACAAGTACGGCTTAAATCATATCCGAACTCCCTTATGATGTAGTCTTTTATCTCGGCCTTTGATTTTCCGTTCCTTGCCATCCAGATTACAGAAGCAATTGATTCTGCACCCTTGATTCCTTCCGGATGATTATGTGTAATTTCTGCACTCCATCGGGCTACTTCACGAGTCCGCTCCAGAGTATCAAAAAACCATCCAACAGAACTCACTCGCATAGCTGATCCGTTCCCGTAACTTCCATAAGGTTTTGTATCCTCACAAGCAAGCCAGACATAGAACTTTCTTCCGTAGCCTGCATGAGGATACTTATGTCCCCATAGCTGCATACTGGTTATCATGGCTGTCTTCATCGTATTCTCGTCTGCATCAAGACCTGCCTTCAAAATCCCGTCACATATTGCGATTGTCATTACCGTATCATCCGTAAAACGCGGATTCTTACAGAATAACGGGAACTTCTTTGTCTTTGGGCTTCTGTTGAACTCATATGGCTGCCCGATTATATCTCCTAAAATTGCACCAAACATACTTGCCCCCTTATTTCTTGTTCTTCTTGTTGAAGTGATCTGTTATATCCTTGCTCCAGTCTGCAGCAACAGCTTCGCAGCAACGCAGTTTTCCGACAGTTTCACTTAAGACCGAATAGTTTAATATTGTTCCTGCCCCATCGCATTCATAGCGAACAGCCCGGTCACTTCTGATTCCAAGTTTTCCGGCCTCCCCTATTGCATCCATGTTTGCACCAAGGAAGATGAATTCCCATCCGTATTTTTCCTGCTGGCGTTTTACCATCTTCTTGATTTTTTCATAGCTGTATTCACGACTTGAGTTTTCTTCACCGTCAGTTGTAATCACAAAAACTGTATGCTCAGGTCTGTCTTCATCACGGGCATATTTATGAACGTTTCCGATATGATGAACAGCTCCACCTATGGCATCCAAAAGAGCGGTACACCCGCCAACTGAATACTGCTCTTCGTTCATCGGTTCGATTTTTTCAATCGGAACCCTGTCATGCACAACCTCATTCCTGTCGCTGAAAAGAACAGTAGAAACATATGCTTCTCCTTCTACCTTCTTCTGTTTTTCCAGAAATGAGTTGTATCCTCCGATTGTATCAGCTTCAAGTCCGCTCATTGACCCGCTTTTATCCAGAATAAAAACGATTTCTGTAAGTCCCTTCTTCATAAGCCATTCTCCTTGCCGCATCAGCGGTCTTATCTTTTATGGCTTTATGATATAGAAAAACAAGTCTCACCTGGTCGCCATTTTGGCGAATGTTTTTTTAAGAAGGAGCAAAACACTCTTCGCCGTGGTCATCAAGTATGACATCCACGTTAATGAGATTATAGATATGATTCATTACGCAGTATTTGATAATAAGGTCAAACTTGCTTGATGGCATGAAGGCATAACCAGCACTTGCAAGGAACCTTTCGTATTCCTCAAGCGGAAGCTCAAGAGCAAGGCCAAGTGCCATTACAGTATGCTTCTTTGGAACATAGTCTTTGTTACTGATAATCTTTGAAAAGAACTTTTTATCTATGCAGGCTTTCTTGTAAATGACAGAATTATCGACCTTCCTGTCAGCAATCAGCTGCATGAGCGTATTCTGGAAATTAAGCTTATCCTTCGAGCTTTTTATAAAGGCATCAACATCTATCGGAGCTATCTTCTTTTGTTCTGTGAAACTTGGCTCTAACTGGACGGCCCGAGCTGATTCAAAAAGTCCTTCTGACGGGAGTGAACCGATTACGGTATTAAAACTTCTGTTATATAGTACATGTTCTTCTTCGACTTCATACCCGTCAAGGTTATCAAAAAGGAAGTCTTCTACATCATCAAAAAGCTTTTCTGAGATCTTATAGGATTCTGCGTCATATACGACAAGAAAAACATCAACCTCATGCTCCAGAAGAAAGCGGCTGATTTCTTCTACAGCTATCTGAAGTGCCAGGTCTTTCGGAAACCTGTAGTTCCCGCTTGCAAGGAGTGGAATTGCAACCGACTTACAACTAAGTTCTGCTGCTATGTTTAAGGCTGTCTGATAGCAGCTTCTGAGTATTTCTTTTTCTCCATGATTTCCGTCCCTGTAAAAAACTCCGGAAGTATGGATGATGTATTTTACGCCATGCTTTTTAAGGTTAAAGGCCGGTGTCCAGATTGACTGTCCTCTCTCAATAACCCCGATTTTTCTTCTTGCCTCAAGAAGCTGTTCACGGCCCGCTGCCTCGTAAATTGAAGAGTCTGTTCCCCTTCCAATTACCGGCATTGGGTTTGCGGTATTAACAACCGCATCTGCGCGAACCTTCGTTATGTCATTTCGTAAAATCTTGAATGCCATCTCTTTCTATTCTTACCGCTTTATGCGGCTTTGTCCATCTTTCCCTTAAAAAGCTCAATTAATTCAGCTGTTGTACTGTACATCTGAGCAAGCCTAACTTTTTCGTCAAACTCTCCCCCATGTAACCTGTCTATCATGTCATATTCTATCTGCTTGTCACTGTCAGATATGAATTCTTCTATAAAAAACTTCTTCAGCTCTGGCTCAAAAGACTCAAAAACTTCCAGAAGATTGTCTTCCTCATTAAGAGACTGGTTGAAGCTAGTAATTTTAGACTCAACGTAATCAGAAAGCTTGATTATCTTATCCGCCCAGCTTTTTCCTTCTTCATCATAATGCTCAATATCAGCAAGCCTCTTTGAATCCCTGCAAAGCTGAACAAGAGTTCTTCTTATTCTCAAGTCTTCCTCTGTTAGAATCCGTAAACCTAAGCGCTTAGCTTCTTCGTATTCACGCTTTGCACCTGGGCTGTTCTTCCAGTCCCTCATAAGGAAAATTGCATCGCATCTTGAAAGAATAAGAAGGTCTAGATCCATGTAATCTTCATATTCAAATCCGTCCGGCAAAATGGCAGGATTAAAAACCACATATCCATAGGAAAGCAGCTCTTTTTCCATTAAGCCAAACTTCTGTCTGTAATTTGCGTCGTCGGTAATCTTTCCGCTAAGATAAATCTTCATGGCACCTCCACGTTATACAGACAGTATAATACGGTTAAGTGCCAATAAAAGGCATTGTAAATTTTTTATTCCGTGGTAGAATACTTTTTATGAGTGAAGAAAAACAGCAGCGCGAAAGCCACGTAAAATCATTAAGACTCCTGAAACTTGAAAAAGCAATCCAGTCCATCCCCTACCCCAGCGTAGAACGGCTGATGAAGGAACTTGAAGTTTCCCGCCGCACAATCCTGCGCGACATTGATGAGCTCAAGATTTATTATAATGCTCCTATCGAATATGACCGCTTAAGAAAAGGCTATTATTACACGGACGAAACTTTCTTTGTACAGAATGTCCTTGTAAGCGAAGGAGAGCTTGTCGCAATGGCTGGAATCCTTCCGCTTCTTGAGCGTTATGACAACACTCCGTTCAAAGAAACCATCAACAAGGTTTACGACACCATAAGCCAGATGCTTCCGAACCAGATTCAGGTTCAGACATCCCTTATGAACAACGTTCAGTTTATCTCTGACCCGCTTCCGACAATCGAATCTGAGGTTTTCACAAAGATTTTTGAAGCAATCAAACTTCATAAGACAATCAGCTTCGGATACCGCTCAATCAAGGCAACCGAACATACACCACATAGCCTTGATCCATACAAAATCTACTGTCAGAAAGGTGACTGGTATGCTGTAGGCTACTGCCACAAGCACGATAAATACAGCACCTATAACCTTTCACGCATGAAAGACATAACCCTTATGGATGAGTTTGAGCCTGACCCGGATTATGAGAGCAAAGTCTACATTGACCCGAACTTCGGTATCTGGAACAATGAGTTCCCCGTTAAAAAAATCGAGCTCGTTTTTGATAAATCCATTAACACATATATTCTGGAAAGAACCTGGCATAAAAATCAAACATGCCATCAGGAAGAAGATGGTTCTGTCTATCTGAGCTTCGAATCAAACCAGCTGCAGGAAACGCTTTTCTGGGTACTGCATTTCGGTTCGGCAGTAAAAATCATGAACCCGCCTGAACTTAAGCAGATGTACAAAGAAGAAATAGAGAAGATGTCAAAGAACATATAATTCATCGGGGAGTTTTTCAGCTCCCCTTTTTTATTTTTTCGTCCTTAAAGTCCAGCCGCCGTTCTCAACCTTCTTTTTCGGAACCTCAAAGCAGTTGAACATCGGATGGAATTCCAAATCTACCCCACCCTTCCGGCCGTTTCTGTTTTTCAATATCTTAAGCTGAAGCTCCTGGGCCTTTCCCGGAATCTCAGCGTTCTTTTCCTGTTCGTTTCTGAGCTGGATGATTCGGGCAGTTCTGGATTTCTCATCCTCGTACTTCCCGTCCTCTTTCTTCATGTAATCCATGCCCTTAAACTGCAATGCCATAAGTACATCGCTCGTATATTCAATGGCTCCTGACTCCTTAAAGCTTGCGATGTTTACCGGACTTGTGTAATTCTCTCGGTTAAAGCTTGAAATCGCAAAGATCGGAACATCATAGTCACGGCTAGCACGCTTTAGCTCAACCACAGCTTTGTCCGTATTCTGCTTGTCAGTTGCACGCATATCAAAAGGAGCAATAATCTGGAGGTAGTCGATGATTACAAGCGGCTTCCGGCCTGTAATCTTGATGTGCCGTGCAATCACAGATTTGATCTTTTCAACCCCGATATCACCGATACCGATGTGATAATAAATGCGTCCTGCATAATCGGCATAGCCTTTGATGCACTCATTCAGAAAATCAACCCGTTCCTTTGAGTTCAGGGCTTTTCCGTTCATGAGGTTTCGTGTTGTCGTTGCAAATTCCAGATCACTTCCCCAATTCTTGCATTTCTGGAATGAAAGACGGCTGATAGATTTTGCAATGAGCTCCTGCTTTCCCATCTCAAGGCTGAACACAAGAACGTCCTGCCCTTTCTTTGCAGCATTATCCGCTACCTGAAGCGCAAACGTTGTTTTACCAAGGCTTGAAATAGCTCCGATGATGTAAAGACCAGGATAGAATCCTCCGTCTAATATCTCATCAAGGTTATCAAAGCCGGTTGAAACACAGTCCCTGTTATGCCGTTTTTCAATGTCAGCAATAAAGTCAGAAAGTCCGTTTACAGCAGAAGTCTGATAATAGGCCTGCTCTTCTTTCTGCCTTTTTTCTTCAAGAAGGCTCAGGACATTGTTACGGGCATTCAGAACATTCTGGATAAAAACTTCCCTGTCGCCAATCAAGGCTTCGTTTGCGTCTTTGAAGTCCCCGGTGATATCTGCTTCAACAAACTCCACCTGAATTTTCGTAAGCTCGTCGGAAAGCTTTGCCTCCCCTGCCCTACCCGCTTCGTCATTATCAAGGGCTAAGATAAGCGGATACTTCGGCCTGTTTGATTTCAAGAACTCAATGAAGCGAAGGTTACTGCTTGAGCCTAGGGCTACGGCAATTCCTCCTGCCTCAATGATGCTCAAAGCATCAAACTCACCTTCAACAACGAAAACCGGCTGCTCAGCAAGCGGAATTGCCATTAAGTTAAAGAGCTCAAACTGTCCTTTAGGCTTTAAGTATCGCTCTTTCTTGTCTGCTTCCCACGTTGCCCGTGCGTTGTAGCTGTATTCCCCGGTTGGAATTACAAAACGCTTTTTCTCTTCCCAGTAGCCTAGGTTGTATGCATTGACAATGGCTTTAGAAAGACCGCGTTTTTTCCAGTAGTCCGTTTTTTCAACAGCTGCATGGCATTTTTCGAAGAATTCCGTAAGTGGTTCACGGTTCTCATTCTGAGACTTTTTATTTATGTCAATTTTAGTTTTTGATTCTGGGTGAGGAATGGATTTTGAAGTGTTTTGATTTTTATTAAAATCTGAGTAATCAACACTGATGTTATAAAGCCTATAAACATGATCAAACAGTTCTTTTCCTGTAAGTCCTGTTTCTAAGCCAACCACATCAAAAATGTCATAATCCACACCGCACGAAAAGCAGTGACAACGATTCCTTTTGGAATCAAAAGACATGCTTGGGTGCCTGTCATCATGAGACGGATTTAGACATGAGAAATTTGTTGAAGTGTTGATACCTTTAGCGTTAAGATAGTCCAGGAGATGACTCTTGGCACTTTCTTTAGCTTCTTCTGGATTCATCTGGTCCCCACCCTGTATCCATTTGAACTAATTTTTCTTTTGGTCTAAGATAAATCGGGTTAGACGTATTTGCAATACGTCACCCTCTGAATTCAATATAGCTCTTTAAAAGCTATATATAAGCTCTTAGGAATTTAAAATGCGTGTTAAATGCATTAATTATAAAGATTTAGAGCGCGTTTAAATCCACGTAAAATATGACAAATTCCACTCAAAATAATCCAAATTCCACGTTAAATATACCTTCTTCCACGTCCATTATGACTTTAGTCTTGTTTTTCCCACGCAAAATATTACAAATTTCGAGCTAAATTTTACCCGTTTTTCGGTCTTTTTTTGACTCAAAATTGAAATTCGTCTGAAAAACAGCCTCAAAAATCGCCCAGTTTTCCCAAAAATCCGGTTTTTTTAACGAAAAATCACTGGAATTTACCGAAAATAAGGACGATTTTAACCTTTCTCCCACGTAAAATATGACTTTTTCAAATGAGGAAAGCTGCTGTTTTTTCATGTAGAAACAACTAGCCCTTCTAAACGCTCATTTTTGCCATTTTTTCTGATTTTTTCCCACGTAAAATATGACTTTTTTGGAAAATGATAAAAATATGTAACTTTATATACTACAAGAAAATAGAATAGTTATGAGGTGATTTTTGATAGAGATTTCGTCATATTCTCCCACGTAAAATATGACTTTTTGCGCTATATATAGAAAAAGATTAAAATTCTGACCAGAAAAGTCATTTCAGGCGTAAAATCTGTAAAATTCCCACGCTGAATATGACTTTTTCAGGTGCACTAATAGAAGATATCCACGTAAAAAAGTACTTTTGCTATTCTTCTTCCGAAGACGTTTTCTTGGACTTTTTCTGCTTTTCGAGCTTGTTTGTCATGGCTTTGACCTTAGCTCTGTCTGCGATTTCCTCCCGTTTTTTCATCGTGTTCTCAATCTTGTTTTTCTTTGTTTTTGCAAGGTCATCAAAGTATTCAAGATACTCGTTGTGCAGGTGAATCTTTGCGTATCCCTGCTCAAGGAACTCAATGATGTTTCCGTTTGTGTTGAAAATCGGCTCGATTACGATATCCCCGTCCTCAATCTTTGAAACTTCGTTCAGGGCATTAAGAATCGGCTCCTTTATGTCGCGGCCGGGGTTCTTTGTCGAAGATTCATCAGGAAGCTCAAGGATCTGCTGCAGAGTCCTGAAGCTGATGGTGAAGAACTTGTTCCTTCCGATGTCGTTAAGGCGCTTTCTTGCGAGCATGAAAATATTAAGCAGAGTATCAGCTGCATTGTCGGAAAGAGAGAAATAGCTTTTCGGAAGAATTGAGAAATACTGGAGTGCAAACAAATCCCAGTTGATTCGTTTGTTCAGGAAGATTTCTACGATTCCGTTTTTGATGTGGGCACCTGTAAAGAGGACTTCAATTCCGCTTTCGGTTATCTGCCTCATGTCTTTCTTATCCCGGACAACACCTTCAATCTTGATGCTTGTGAGCGGATTTTTTGCCTGGTTGAATGCCTGGCGGGCTGTTCTCAAGGTCTTGTAACAGCCGAGGTCTACAAAGTCTTCAAGAGGGAACTTGATGCTTATATCGCGGTCGAGGTTTTCAGTAACGTTTTCCTTACTGAGCTTTACCAGGGTGTAAGTCAGGATTTTCTTGAGAGGCTTGTTTGCCTTTGTGAAAAGGTCAATGTTATCAAGATGGATTGTGGTTTCTGTATTGTCTGTCGAATATTTAACGCGTTCGCTGAGGTTCTTTGAGGTTCCTTCCGGAGGCGTAAAGAATTCGAGTTGTGAGGAATGGCTGTTCTGTTCAAGACGGTTTGCAAATGTCTCAAGGTTTCCCACATGGCTTACAACATTAATCATTGTGTTGGAAGCCGGGCTGTTCGGGAACTTAAAGAACTTGCCGTTGTCTTCGTTGTTTTTGAGTGTACCCTTCCTTGTCGTGGCGGGTAAATTACTTTTATTTTCGTCCATGGTCTTCGCTCCTAGTAAAGACCTATATCAGAAAAATGTACAAGTCCTTTTTTCTCCTGCTGTTCAAGATATTTTATAGCAATTTTGATACCCTTGGAAAGTGATACCCCGTGTTTCATGAAATATGCCTTCAGGGCTTCCCTTTCTTTTTCTGTTGTTCGTACGACAATCTGCGTTGCCTTGATTGTTTTTGAGACAGGAACGTCATCATCAATGCTGATGTCTGATGCATCAAAGTCTGATTCGATATTCGATGTCGGATCAATTTCAGTTACGGCTTCTTCATGAACGGCTACTGGTGCTCTCTGAACAGGAGCTGCAGCAGGGGCAGTTCCTCCGATTTGTTTATTAAAACCGTTCAAGAAGTCCATGTCAAAATTATTTTTTGCCGGCTGTACTTTCTGCATTTTTATCCTCCCCTACTCTATTTGAGTGCTTCTGCAATCTGTGAAAGAGCTTCCAGTGTGTCTTTCTTTGTGCCAGTCATGGCCTGTACTGGAACTGAAGTTGTCTGGGCTTTTCTGAAGCCTGTGTCTGTCGGAATAACGAAAATCTCAAATCCGCTTGGTTCAAGAGCCTTGTACTGGGCAACCAGGTCACGGCACTGTGCGATTGCGTTGTTGTTCTCGTTCAGTACGAGTTTTTTAAGATAAGGCTTTCCGGTAACACTTACACCATAACAGTTGTCATAGCGTTTTTTCATAGCCTCAAGGTTTGTCTTGAAAGTTTTAAGTCCGTCATAGCTGAAGCGGTCAAGCTTAAGGACGTTGATTACTTCGTCGCTTGCGATAAAGCAGCTTTCCTCAAGGGCACCGAATGCCGGTGAAGTATCGATTACGCAGTAGTCGAATGCTGCTGAAAGTTCGTTTTTAAGCTGAGCGAGCTTGAACTGCTCTTTCTGTGCGATTGTTTCCTGGTAGGTTCTAAGTCCGCCGTCAATTCCTGCGGTCGGAATGATGAAGAGGTTTTCAACCTGAGTCGGCTGGATTACGTCTTTGATTGTGCACTTGTCAGAAAGAACATCTGAAAGTTCATATTCGAGTTTCGGGAGGTTCATCCAGTCGGTTGTATTTCCCTGAGGATCGGCATCGATTAAGATTGTGCGTCCAAGTTTTGCAAGTTCTACGGCTACTGAAACAGAAACAGAAGTTTTTCCGGTGCCACCTTTCTGAATGGCAAATGTGTAAGTTTTCATTTTTTATCCCACCTCAATGTTCTAAACTTTGTTTATACGTTATATACATTATAGACTATGTATTAGCAAATTGCAAGACAAAATAAACAAGGTATAACAAAAATATATACGAAAAATATACAAGATATAGACGAACTATAAACAAAAGTATAATAAACGTATATACAAAGTATATAAAAAAGTAATACGTAAAATCGTCAAAATTCAGCTTTTTTACGTGTATCTGTACGGAATATTTCATTCTGGAAGCATTAAAATCTTAGTCGTTCTAATTTGTTATAGCGTATAGAAATACACTAGACAAAATTAACAAAGTAAATACAAACACTATGCAAAGAATAGACAAACAATATACAATGACTATGCAAAATAGACAATGTAAATACGAAAAACAGAGAGGGGAGGGGGAAGCCTGAGTTTTCCGTCCTCTATAGAAAAATTTTCACTGAAATCAAGCCGTTGCCTTTTTGTGACCGAGATTTACCTTTTTTAATCTGAAATTTGACTTTTTTACCCTTCGTTTTGCATATCGGGTTTTCTTTTTCTGGCCTATGCTTTGAATCATCAGGGAGCACGAATGCCGACAGTGTGAGAAACCTTGTATGGCTGGCGTTGCCAGTTTAGGCTTTCCTTTAACTTCAAATTTGGGCAGGCAGATTCGGATAAGCGCTTTCTGGTAAGGAGCTGAAAAGATTATGGTCATTACTGTTTCAAGCATCAAAGGCGGCGTAGGAAAGTCGTCTGTAGTTCTACTTCTGGCCAATAATCTTGCAGCCCGCGGGCGAAAAGTTCTGGTTATCGACACAGATCTGAACAACACCGTTACTGTCTATTACACGATGGGTATAGGACGAATCGGTGAGATTTGTGAACGCCAGAACGTATCGCTCGCTTTTTCTCGCGGAAAAATCGATGAAAAGAACATAGTTCAGTCCAGGCGTGGGAATGTTTATGTCGTTCCCTCAAGCCTCAAGCTTTTGGATCAGAGATCAATGGAGAGCCTTGAAATAAAGAAAATTCTCCGTTCGGCAAAAGGTTTTGATGATATCCTTATCGATACTTCACCTACTTGGGATAACATTGTGTCGGGAGCACTTATGGCGGCTGACCTTATCTTAAGCCCGGTCGCTTTCACTGAATACAATTACAACATGTCGGTCTGCCTTTTATCAAAAATGCAGACTGTCATGCCGGACCAGGTGAAGAACCTCTACTTTCTTTTTAATCACTGGAGCGAGCAATACTCAAAGTCTCCGAGTTCACTACAGAACTTAGTCCTTTCCATGTACCGGAAAGGGCTAGATAATCTTCTGACAGCGCATTTACCGGACACTCGTTTTATGGACCGTTATACAAACCTGGACCAGATGTGCAGCGTGCGAAGCCTTTATAAAGGGTGTGCCCGCCTTGCTTCAGGAGTGAACGACCTTGTAAACGACATATACGACCAGAACACTGTCGTGGAGGTCTTTTGATGCTGAGAACTCTGAATATGGTTGCGGCGGGGAATGACGTTCCGATGGCGGATGGCCGGAAGAAGTTCAGCCGCATGATGCTCATAGAGGATATCGAAGAGCATCCTGACTTTAAGGCTTTGTACAAGATTGATGCCGGGGTTCTTGAGCGTATCGTTAAGTCCATGAAGGAATCTGGTTTTGATGAAAGCCAGCCGGTTCACATCTGGCTTACGGAGGATGGTCACAAGTATCTGATAGACGGATACACGCGGTATACGGCAAGCAGGAAGGCAGGTATTACTTCTCTTCCGGTTTACGAGCATAACTTCAAGACCTTTGATGAGACTTACAAATATGTCCTTGGCCTTCAGGTAAACAGACGGAACCTTGACGGGGACGAGCTTTTGAGGAATGTTGCGATTCTTTCAAAATGTGATTTTGTGAAGAAATCAAGCGGATATAAGGCAGAGGTCATTGCAAAGAGCCTTGGAATTTCAAAGCGGACAGCAGAGCGTGCCATAAGCGTTGAAAAGAACGCTGACGAAGAGATGAGGCAGCAGATTGAGAACAAGGAGCTTACGCTAAGCCAGGCTTACACAAAGCTTCATTCCCAGAAGCCCATCTCAGAAAAGACAAGAGTGCGGATTCATGATGCTGTATCGAAAGTTGCATGGTATGTCATGGCGGAGATGAATGACGGCTTTACGGCAGAGCAGCTTTTAGCGGATGAGGATTTCAAGGATGCGATTGAGAATCCTGAAGAATTTGAGATTCCGGAAAACGACATAAAGTTTCTTATGGGCCTGGGAGTTCCGGAAGAACAGCTTAGAAAGAAAAATAAAATGGGAGGAAATAAAAATGATAGCAAGAAGTGAGTTTTCGGAAGTGATTTCGGACATGGTGATTCTTTTGGAAAGACAGGTTCCTGACTTAAAGAGAAAGGATATCGTGGACTTTCTTGAAGTGTTGAATACCAGTGACGACAAGAAGCTTCCTGTAATCATACTTGGGAAAGGCGGCCAGCTTCTTTTCAAGGACATCGAAACCTGTGAGACAAAATTTATCGATAAGGATTCAATCCGTGAAGTCCTTGATTATGATGAGTTTCAGAAGAACGGAAATATCACGTTAAGGAAAGCATCATGACACAGCTTCATGGAAGACCTGTCTTTGAAAAGGGAGACGAGCTTTTTGTCCGTTTCCCTGAAAAACCGGATGAGACCGTAAAGGTTGTGGCTGTTCCGATGAAAAAGGACAGCGATGTCTGTTACGGGTGTATCTTTTACGGTACTTGCAGAAAATACCCCGGTAACAGCCCTTTTGCGTGGCACTGCTATTCAACGATATTTCAGAAAGCTTGAGGAACAATAATAAATGTTTCAAAGCGTCTTAAATGAACTGTTACCTGTATTCGGAAAATACAAAAAGATTCTGAGCCAGAGGGTAGGGTGGGGAATATGGTTTATAAAATCACATTATACCTGGCTCAGTTTTCTGGTACTTCTGATATTGGGTGGGATAATAATTTTTACTGTCAGCTGGATTTCTCGGTATGACAGGTTTGACTGGTGGAGGTGGAAGAGAAGGGCAGCATTCAGGTTTATTCGTTATGCACTCACGTTGTGTGCGGCTAAAATTTTGATCTTGATTATGTGAGGAATAATTTGAATAGAGTAACAATACATGGGCGGCTTGCAAATGATGCAAAGAGCTTCCTGGTAAATACAGGCGAAAAGGAAATTACTATGCTTTCCTTCAGCCTTTTGGATTACGGAACTCCGAACCAGAAGAACGAACCTTTGATTATTGAGGTTCATTTTTCCAAAGAGATTGGAACAAAGCTTCTTCCTGACCTTGTGAAGGGAAAAGAGGTTGTCGTTGATGGTTTTCTTGCTCGTAAGGACTATGTGACCCGTAGCGGCATCGAAAAATCAAAAATATACATTTCGGCATCGATTGTGGAGTTCACCGGAAATGCTCCTGATGCTAAAGGAGATGAATAATGGGTGTAACAATCATGCTTGATGTCTCAAAGGAAGACGTTGAGAATCTGGCACAGGTTCTTGAATATACTAAAAATGAATTCCTTAAGAATTTTTCGGAACGGGTCTTAAAGGCGACGGATGAATTTACCAGATTTATGGTGAACGACGGTCTTGAAATCGCAAAGGTAAATCCCTTCAGTATGCTGGGATAAAACTGGTGGGCCTATGAAAAGCTTTAAGCGGTATCAGTACAGGAGGTTCCCGACTGAGGACGGAGCCCCTGCAAACGGCGACTACATCTATCCTGATGTGACGATACGGTTCAAGGACGGATATCTTAATGATTCATCCGATGAGGAAGGCCATGTGTTGCCTGCTGTGGAGACCCAGGACGGAAGCCACATAGAGCACTGGAAAAACGGTGTTCTTCATTGCGAGAAAGAGCCTGCTATCGTTGATAAGAATGATAACTACGAAGAATGGTACCAGGAGGGAAGGCCTGTGACCGGAGGAGGAAATAATGGCAGAATTGATGACCCGAGAGGCGTTTGAGCAGCTTCAGGAAAAGCTTGAATCAAACGAGCTTTACCAGAAATCAAAATCGCTTCATAAGGGCTTTCAGTACAGGCTTTTTTCTGATCCTGTGACAGGAAAACTGGTAGACGGTCAGCAGCTTCGGATGGAGGATGACAGCCTTCTTGTTGACAGTATGGAAGGCTTTGATGAAAAAACAGCGAAGCTTGTTATCTATAACTTTAAGGACGGAGTCCTGCATTCAGAGAACAATGAGCCGGCCGTTCAGTATCCGGGACACTGGGAGTACTGGAATCATGGACTTCTGACAAAAGTCGTTTCGAACGGAGGAGACACTGAGGAATACTGGGAAAACGGTGTTCCTGTCCGCATAGAAATGAACCTTTCAGAACGGCGAAAGGAAGGAGAATCCGTCTAAGGAAATACTTGATATGAAGACAGAAACAGAAATTGAAACTAAGGAAACAGAAGGGGAGGGGAGTCTTCCTCCTTCTGAAGGGCACAAGATGCAGACATATTCCCGTCTTATGGACGAGCCTGATTCAGATAAGCTCAGCCGTATCGAATCAATCTTAGACCAGATCAGCGCAAAGCTTGGTGATGAGGATGAGAACCGGGCTGGTTATGAGAATATGCTGGATTTCTTTAAGTCCCTGAAAGCTTCAAGCGAAGGAATCCTCTTCAAACTGAATCATGAGATTGAGTATACCCGAACCCTTGAAGAAAAGCTCAAGCGGAAGAACGTGGAATATGATAATCTCCAGTTGAAAAAAGCCCTGCTTGAGGAGCAGGGGAAGATGACAATCGCTCTTGAGAAATTCCAGGGCGAAATCGATGAGACCCTCACTTCGATTACCGCAAGCTTTAACTCAATGGACAAGACAATTGCTGACAATTGTAGTTCCATGCAGCAGAAAGCCGATGAAATCCGAAGCCTCAAAGATGAGATTGATAAACTTATTACGGACTATAACAAAGACCTTGATAAGTGCGCGACCGACCAGTTCAAGCTTTTGAAAAATGACTGCAAAACGGTTTTGGAGGATTGTAACGACAGGGTAGAGGAGATAAAGTCCAACGTCCTGACTTTCCTTAAGACCTGTAACCAGCAGAATCTTGAACTGATAAAGAAAATCCCGGAGCAGAAGCGGAAGTTCTGCTGGCTGGATGCCGTTGTCTATGCGATGTGCGGTGTGTGCATTATCGGGATGGTGGTGCAGATGGTGCGGTAAGTTAGAAAAATTCAAGTACAACTTTAATGCACACTTTATCAGAAAGTGTTATGATTACTTTTAGTCAGAGACATTCTGATTTTGATATGGCAAAAGGGTGTTTCAAGTACAACTTGAATGACACAAAACTTTTTTAGTGCTATATTCAAAATATCACTTCGAAAAAAGCGTTTCTTTTACGGAAAACTTTAGAAGTAGTGCTCGTTGAGCACCTTGTATTTTATGAAGGAGGAACTGAGATGAAAGCAGTTTCTAAGACATTTAAATTGCAAACATTAAAACTGCCTCAGCTCCCACTCGGACTCCCGTTGCAGCTCGATATGCTTCAGGGACAGATACAGGGGATGTTTAACGGGTTTGGCTTTATGGGCCAGGCTGCTTTTGGAGATTTTGAAGGGAAGATCGGCGCTTAAAACAATTTTACACATGCGCTGGCTCCCAGAACTAAGGAGAAACGTATGTGTAAAATTAATAGACCAGTTATCAACGTAGCGGCGACTGCTGCAAAAATCAAAGAATGCCGAATTCGTGCAGGTTATTCGGTTCGTGAAATCCAAAACATTTTCAATTTCTCAAGCCCTGAGGCAATCTATGCATGGGAGAAGGGTAAATATATTCCTTCCATCGATAACATGATTGTCATCGCCTCCGTGTACGGTGTCACTATTGATGAAATCATTGTCCGTGATGTCATTGAGATCATATGTGAAAATGAGGAGGCAAAGTCGGCTTGAATCAAGAATGCCCATTAGCTCACCGGTTAGAGCAGGCGTCTTATAAGCGTCTGGTATTTGGTTCAACTCCAAAATGGGCAATAACAATCTCCTGTAGCATAACTGGTAGTGCTCCAGACTCTGGATCTGGGTTGTGTAAGTTCGAATCTTACTGGGAGAACTTTTTATGTAGTGATAGCTCAATTGGTAGAGTTCCGGCCTTCCAAGCCGGTTGTTGCGGGTCCGAGTCCCGTTCACTACTGATTATGTGGAAGTAGCCTAACAGGTAAAGCACTGGACTGAAAATCCAGTTTAGGCAGTTCGAGTCTGCCTTTCCGCGCTTTTATGGTTCAGTGGTGCAACTGGGAGACACGTCAGATTAAGGTTCTGATGCCGTATGGTATGAGAGTTCGATTCTCTCCTGAACCATATTATGTTTCGTTGGCGGAACTGGTATACGCGGCTGCCTCAAAAGCAGTTCCCGAATGGGTTATGAGTTCGACTCTCATACGAAACAACAAACTTGGGTAGATAGCTTAGCTGGTTAGAGCATCCGGCTCATATCCGGAAGGTCTGCGGTTCGAATCCGCATCTACCCACTCATATCTGCAAGTGGTGCAGCTGGTAGCATACGTGATTTGGGGTCATGGGGTCGCAGGTTCAAATCCTGCCTTGCAGAATCTTCTGTAGTGTAATCGGTAGCACAGAAGCTTTTGGCGCTTTTAGTTTAGGTTCGAGTCCTGGCGGAAGAAAAATTACCAAAACTATCACGATTTGATAGTTAATGAAGGCATAATAGACAGTGAGTTACGCGGCAAGGAGAAATATTTTATGTTAGAGGTAAAGGGAAAGTACAACACTGCTAAGGTTTTTACTGACAATCTTGAAGAAAGCGGACGTGTTCAGATTGAGCGGCTCTGCGACCAGCCTTATGCAGCAGACAGTAAAATCCGCATGATGCCTGACGTACACGCCGGTGCCGGTTGTACTATTGGCACGACCATGACGATTACCGACAAAATCTGCCCGAATCTTGTAGGAGTTGATATCGGATGCGGAATGGAGACTCTCATTATTAAGGCAGATTCACCTGTGAGCGAGAACTTTGATCCTGAAAGGCTTGATAAGTGTATCCGCCGCAATATTCCCGTAGGACGGGAGATTCGCCGGGCCGGACATGTTCATAAGTTCGTTGATGAAATTGAATTCGATAAGATTCGCTGCCGTAAGGCAAATATCGGGAATGCCCGTCGTTCTTTGGGAACATTGGGTGGCGGAAACCACTTCATTGAGTGTGACCGAGATGAAGCCGGAAATCTTTATATTGTAGTTCATTCAGGAAGCCGTCATCTTGGTCTTGAGGTTGCGAATTACTATCAGGACATGGCCTGGAAGCAGTTGAATCATACAACGGAAAATGAAGTTCGTGAGGCAATTGAAAAACTGAAGGCCGAAGGCCGTCGTGATGAGATTTCATCTCTTCTTCCGGGTATTAAGGAAGCTGTCTGCACCGATGTTCCTCAGTCCCTTGCCTATGTTGAGGGACAGCTTTTTGAGGACTACATCAATGACATGAAGATTCTTCAGAAGTTCGCAATGTTCAACCGTAAGGCTATGATTGATACAATCAGCGTCGGTCTTCGCCTGGATAAGCATGACATCATTGACCAGTTCACGACGATTCATAATTACATCGATACTGATGCCATGATTCTTAGAAAGGGTAGTGTACGTGCCCTCAAGGGCGAAAAGCTTTTGATTCCGATTAACATGCGGGATGGAAGCCTTGTCTGCATCGGAAAGGGCAACGAGGACTGGAACTATTCCGCCCCTCATGGTGCCGGTCGTGTTATGGGACGGAAGGAAGCCCGCTACAAGCTCAAGATGGAAGACTTTGAGGATTCCATGAAGAACGTGTGGTCCTCAACGGTCTGCAAGGACACGATTGATGAGGCTCCAATGGCTTATAAGGATATGAGCGAGATTGTTGCGAATATCGAACCAACTGCCGAGATTGTGAACATCATCAAACCGATTTTCAACTTCAAGGCTGCGGAGTAATTATGCAGAAACTTTTATGGCTGGACGACTTCAGAAATCCGAAGGATTACCTTACGGGAGAATATGAAGTCATCTGGGTAAAGACATACGAAGAATTTTGTTCGCATCTAGAAAACAACGGTTTACCGGATATTGTCTGCTTTGACCATGACCTGGGAACTGAAAAGTCAGGTCTTGATTGCGCACGTTATCTTGTAAACTATTGCCAGAAGCATAATCTGGACATTCCTCAGTATGATATCCAGAGTTCAAATGTTGTTGGAAAAGACAATATCAGAAGCCTGATGGATAACTGGCATAGATTTTTTGTGGCTAACCAAAAATAAAATCTAGAATAGGCAGCTCTCTGTCATAAAATGATAGGGAGTTTTTTTATACTGTAATTTTATGAGAGTAATTGATAAGCAGGACTATGAAATATACTCACTGAACCATATGCTCAGGCGTGAAAGGACACTTCTTCTGGAACAGGCCCAGGCTGAATTATGGAATAATGAATTCTGGCTATATGATTTCATGGAAGTCTCAAGAAAACATAATTATCTGGAGGACTTTTATTTAGTCGGTAAGGAACCGGATGTACATGATGCTGAGGTGTATTTGCATAGGCTTCTTAAAAAGTTCTCGTCTTTTTACGGTATTTCCTGTACAAGATTCACGCAAAAGAATGAAATACAGTTTTATTTGGGATTCTGTACGTTCGGAAAATCTACAAAAAAGAAGTACCCTTTGCGAAATGAAATCATAGTTTCTGTCAATCGCAGCGGCCTTAGTATTCGGGTTTTGGCAGGTCACTGTTTATGGGGAAAGAGCTATTTTCTTTATGAATATCAAATCGTAGGAACTGTAATTTCTGACTATATTGAGAAAGTGTTGTCAGAGAATAGAGAATGTTTTGACAAGTTCAAGAAATATAGGAAAAAGCTCGAACAAGATTCAAAAGATGTTTCCGTAAAAGCCCTGGAGATAGCGAGCAGTTCCATAAAATGCCTGTATGAGACTTCAGCTGAAAATTATAAGGAAATTAAACAGGGATATCTTTATTCTACACTGTACATTTCAGGCAAAGAGACCTGTATTTATCATAAGGATTTTTTAGATGATCCTAATGTCTTAATTACTAAATTAAAACGAAAATAACTTGATGAATTTGAAAAATCTTTTTTGAACTATCACAAAATGATAGTTACACATGGTTATATTGGAGCTATGAAAGAGAACGATGAACCATGTCTTGAACTTAATGAGATGATCTATCGGCTTACCGGAGAATTCTGGAAACAGATTTATTACTTCCTTTTGAGCAGACAAAAGATGTATGAGCCTGATTCTGAGGTTTCCGTTAGTCAGTCGATTTCTGAGCTGAGAAAAGAAATCAAAAATATCGCAAAAGAGAACGGACTGAAATGTTCTGCATTTTCACATAAAGAGCATTTTTACATCTCCATGATTCCGTACCCGATTTATATTGGTATTGAAAGAGAGACAGGAGATTTCTCTATATCAGCTCCTCATATTACTACACGTCATTTTTCTCACTCATATTACAAGGCTGGTCTTAACTGGATTCGTGATTACCTTGCTGTTGATGTAAAACCGCTGACAGAACAAATTGACTCATTAAGAGAGAAGTTCTATCTGAACTCAAAATCCTCAGAAATTGTAACAGTTTCTATTAAGGCTTTGTGTGACTCAATTCTTGGAAAGAAACTCATTCCGTATGAGCTTAATCAGAACAGGCTCCTTAGTGTGATTATATTTCAGACTCCGGATAAGACAACATATGAAATTGAGATTTTTCATAAACCTTTTTCAAAAGACGCGTCGCTTCTTATTAAACTCTTGAATGAACCACGGGAAATTAAGATTCCTGATGTTTTAAGCTGCGCACCTGTTCATTGCTATGGCGAAGAAATCAGCGCAATGGTAGAAAACCTGAAAAAGAAGCAGGAGGCTTTCTAATGATGAATCAGAAGCAGCTTGCTGTGGCCCTGGAGCGCGAGCAGACGGAATTGTTCTCAAGACTTCAGACTGAGTTCTGGCAGGGAATGTTCTGCGACCTTTTGAAAAAACATTCATTCCAGAATGACTTTTTTCTTGTTAATGCGAATCTCACAAACAATGATGTCGTGGAGCATATCAGGCAGGTTGTTTCGGAGCTTAGTCAGAAGTATGACCTTTCTTTTACCGAAACCAGTCATCCGACCCGAACGGAATTCAAACTGCGATTCTGCTATTACGGGCACAAGGAGAAGAAGTTTGACGAACTTTCGGTGATTGTCTGCATTAATGATATTACGATGAGGATTCTGCCGCATAATCCGCTCTTAAAGCTTTTCTGGCTTGAAGAGTATGTGCTGGTAGAAAACATCCTGAAAGGACTCTGCGATGAATTATATAACCTTCAGAAGCAGCAGTTTAATAAGCTGCAGGAGGATTACAGAAGAATTGAATTGAGCTCAAAAGGTTTGACAACGAAGACGATAGAAATTGCTCAGAATTCAATACGAACTCTTTATGATGCTTCTTCCCAGAAGAACAGAAGTCTTGTTCAGAGAAACCTTTACTCTGCAATGCTGATAAACGGAAGAAATGTCCGGATTTTTCACAGGGATTTTCTGGCTGACCCGAAAGTTCTTATGAAGGAATTCGGGAAAATATAGCGAGGTGCCGTTGGTTGGCACTTCAATGTTGTAAATTATATATAGATAGACTGGAGGAATAGTCGTATGTCAGTAAGAATTGATGGAAACATGTTATTAGAAATTCTGGAAGAAACACCTGCTACTCAGAATATTATGCTCATGGGAAAGCACGGAATCGGAAAGTCTCAGATTCTGGAAAAGTTTTTTACAGCAAAGGGCTGTAAAGTTGTGTCTTTGTTTCTTGGCCAGATGAGTGATCCGGGAGATTTGATTGGTATTCCTCATAAAAATGAAGAGACTGGGCACACAGAGTTTATGCCGCCATATTGGTTTCCGACAGACGATACTCCGGTTGTCCTCTTTCTTGATGAATTGAACCGTGCCCGTCCGGAAGTTTTGCAGACTATTATGGACCTTGCTTTGAACCGTAAGCTTGCAGGTCGTTCCCTCCCTGCAGGAAGCCGCATTATTTCTGCGGTAAACAATGGTGAGGAATATCAGCTTACAGATTTGGACCCGGCTCTTGTTTCCCGCTTTAACATTTACGAGTTTGTTCCGAGCGTTCAGGACTGGCTTTTGTGGGCAAATAAGAACGGTGTTGATGAGCGCATTACAAGTTACATCGCAGCAAATCCTAAGGCTTTGGATAATCAAGTTGCGGTGGAAGACCTTGATAACCTTGAAAAGACTCCTGACCGCCGTGCCTGGGTGCGGGTTTCTGAAATCATTACCGGAAAAGATGTTCTGAAGCAGAGCCATAAGAGCATCATTGCGGGAATTGTCGGAGGCGTTGCCGCAAACAGATTCTTTGAGTTCCTGGATCATAATCACCTTCTTACGGCAAAGGAACTGCTTCTTGGAAACTATGAGATGAACAGGCTCAAGCTTGATTCTTACAAAACTCCTCAGTTTGCCACAATCAACGATGCCGTCTTTGTTTACCTGGAAAGTGACAAATATACTGATGAAGATAAAGCTGTCATGGCTGGAAATCTTGCTTCATATTTCAATTATCTTGAATCAAAGAAACTCCGTGAGGCAATGGCTCACTTTGCGAATATGTTCAGTGGAACGATGTACCCGAATGCTCTTGTTTTCATCATTGGGGAATGTCCGGAGCTTTACTCAAAAATGACAAAGTTTGTTGCGGAGATTAAATAGGGCGGAGGAATCATGTCTGTAAAAGAAACAATCAGCCGTGTTGTTGATAAATGGTTTTTGTATGATCCGCTTCTCTTTAATGTTTACTGCACTCATAAGCTTGAGCCGAACAGTGACATGAAATGTACGTTCAGAACCGGAAAACGGAGAATTGAATACAATCCTGAGCTTCTCAAAGACCAGTCTGCTGGAGATATTGAGCAGGGGCTTAAGAATGAGGTTACGAGAATTCTTCTTAAGCATCCTTATCAGCGTGTTCCTCAGAATCCAAACCGGAGTGCGCTTACGACGGCAAGCGATGTGACTCTAAATGAGCACTGCTATCACGATAAGAAGATGAAGGATGCTGCCCATTACAATCTGGAATCAGGTTTGAGCTACGAGGAGTATTACAAGAAGCTTTATTATATCTGTCCTGATTTTGATGCAATGGATAATGACGGCCAGAAGCATCTTATGCCGGGCCTTAAAAAAGGCGAAATCTGGGACTACGAGGCAGCTGCCGATGCTTCAGAACTCTGGGATGAAGATGAAGAAATGGCAGACTCTGTGAATCAGCAGATTCAGAAGGCGATGAAGACAAATCAGTGGGGCAGTATAAGCGGAGAGTTTCAGGAGACAATTACGGCATCTCTGAAAATACCGATGGACTACCGAAGGATTCTTTCTCAGTTTCGGGCAAGTATTATTACTCAGCGAAGAAAGCTTACCCGCATGAAGCCAAACCGCCGCTATGGTTTTGTGTTTATGGGAAGTCAGTTTGAGCCTAAGACTCATCTTCTGGTTGCTGTAGATGTCAGTGGTTCGATTGATACTGAGGACTTGAAGAACTTCCTTTCAATCATAAACCGCTTCTTTAGTTATGGAGTCGAGGTTATCCATGTGCTTGCCTTTGATACAGAGATAAAGCAGGAACTTGAATTAAAGAAGGCTGCAAAAACTATAAGAATCATAGGTCGTGGTGGTACGGATTTTCAGTGTGCCATAGATTATTACGAGTCCCATCCAGAATATCAGGGGCTGATTATCTTTACCGACGGTTATGCAGATGTCCCGAAACTAAAGCTGCATAAGCAGATTCTTTGGATTCTGACCGGAAAGTATGAATATGACAATGCGATTAAATGGATTAAACGCTTGAGATTTAACAAGGCCACGTGGATTCCAAGTATAAAAGCAAACGCTTAGCAAGGCAGAAATAAGATGAGAAAGAGAAAGCCCAGAATATATGATGATGAAATCTATACAGATTTCGGAGAGCAGCCAAGTCCTCTTGAATTGCAGATAGGTTACGCATTAATGCCTCTTGTTGATGAAAATAATGATTCTCCGTTATTAAATGAGATTCGGTATTTACGTAATGAAATTGATGCAGAATATGGATTGCCTCTGCCTCTTGTACGTATTCGGGATAATTTGTGTCTTGAACCATGTGAATATAGAATCCTGCTTCATGGAACTGATGTCGGAGGTTTTAAGGATTTAAGGCTGGGGCATGTTTTATGTTTGGATACAGGCTCTGTAACTGGAGAATTGTCCGGTGAGAAATGTAACGAACCTGCATTTGGGATGGATGGAATACTTGTCACTGAGGATAGGGCAGATGAGGCAAAAAGATTAGGTTATGCGGTTGTGGATCCGTCTCGTATTATTAAGGTACATCTGTCAGAAATAATCAAAAAGAATATAACGAAATTTCTGAATCAGTGCATGGTAAATACTCTGATAAACAAGGTTCGCGATACTAATCCAGATGTCGTTGATGATGTATTTTTCATGCATCACTATTCAACAGCAGATTTCAAGACAATCCTGAACTGGCTTTTGGAAGAAGGCGTTTCTATCCGGGATATGAATTCAATACTGGAGGCGATGGCTGATAATTATGATTACAAAATGAAAACGGTTGAGTTTCTGGATAAAGTCAGAGATAAAATTGCCTGGCAGTTTGTACCGAAACTGGCTGATAAAGACAAGGTTATTCATGTAATCAGGGTGTCAAAGAGCCTTTCTGAAGCATTGTCAGAACGTATTTACTATCCTCAGTCTAAAACTGAATTGCCGTATTACGCTTTAGAACCTGTTGAAACTAAGGTATTTGAGAAAGAAATATCAGAAAAAGCCCATCGTATGACAGATAAAGGATATGAACCCGTTTTTCTTATTGTAAGCGGTTTAAGAACTGCTTTATCCAATACTGTTAGGACAAGATTAGGAAACTGGACTTTTATATCAGATAAGGAATTGTTGTCAGTTAATAAAGATTATTCTGTTGCGGTTGAAGAGGAGCTTGAGGTAGATGAAATTAAAGTCAATGAATCATGTCCTGTCTGTGATTAATAGGTGCGATGTAATTATAAAAAACGGGCAGGAACAGTTTGTCGGACTTTACTATGACAGAGTAAGGTTTGACCGTCCGATAGTTCTTTTCAAATGCGACTGGGGGCTTAACTATTATTTATCGAAGGCTCTCGAACTTATGCCTGTTTCTTGTGTTGAACATAAACCGCTTGCCAGAGCTCTTTTTAATAATACAAAAGAGGGTGACTTCATTGATACTATTTATTTTTCAGAGGTCGCTTCGATTTACAGGAATTTACCTGAATTTACTGATGAAAAAGAAGATTTTGATGAAGAATTGAACAATGATGTTTTGCTTCAGCTATATCAGCTTGAGAAAGATATTTGTAAAAGAGCTGATAAGAAGTTTTGGAAACAGCGAATTAAAAATCAAATTGTAAAACATATTAAAATTCAGATTGATGCAGTTTCTGATGATAACGCTAGGGAAGAGCTTCAAAAAACTATTTCTGAACTTGCCGCAAGGTATGAAATGGATTACAGAATTATTCACAATGCTTCACAAAGCACAGATGAGTATTATCTTGAATCCGAAGTTGAGGAACATAATTTTGATTTGTGGATAATGGTTATGCTTTCAACTAAAGACCAGAAAATCTATGTAGGAAACAGGACTATTTTTCAGTCATTCGAAATGAAAAATGTTGATTTGGCCTGTGAGTATATAAAGGCTTTGGCGGAGACAACTTGCACAGAGCTGGTTCAAAAAACTAATCAATATTGCGATGAATTTAAAATTAATCCTCGTCTTTATGATATAGCAGAGAATACCCTAAAAACGATGCTGAAAATGAATTACAACTGGAATGGTATTGAGTACGGATTTTATGGTTCGAACAAAACAGCTTTCATGACTTATTTAAGAGACCAGGATGATCCTTCCAGAATGTATGAAATTTGCATTACTTATAATGAACTCCTTCGAAATCCAGATGCCTTCAAGAAGCTGATAGAAAATCCAAAGGTAGTACGAAAATGGAACTTTTGGTCTCGCAGAAAGAAATATCGGAAAGAATTATTTGATGAAAAACTTCAGACTATCGAACAGTGATAGTCTGGGTGTATAATATTATAGCTGTAAACAGGAGCAGCCAATGGCAAAAGAAAAGGTAAAGAAACAGTATTTGAACGGCTATGAACGAATCTTGAAAATTGATTACATGATTTCGCATATGCACTATCCGAGTGTTGAAGATTTTGCCCGGGAAACAGAAGCCTCAATTCCGACGATAAACCGTGACCTTAGGGATTTGCGCCTCAAGTTTGGGGCTGAGGGCATTCTTCAATATGACAGAATCGAAAAGGGCTTTTATTATGCCCAGCCATCATTCAGAATCCCCGCAATGCTTACATCAGAAAAGCAGATAATAGCGGCCCGGCTTATGGCAAATCTTTTGAAGCTGATTAAGAACACCCCGATTTACAAACAGGCGATTGAGGTTTTTACTTCGCTCTCAGATAATATCGAAGATGATTCAAAACTGAATGCAAAGAAGCTTTCGAACCGAATTCTCTTCTTAGGAATGGATCCTGTAAAGATTGATGATGATATCTGGGCAAAGCTTGAAGAAGCTATGTCTAAGAATAACTACATCCGCTTTAAGTATCTGAATTACGAAAGAGAGTTTGTAGTTCAGCCGTGGCAGCTCATTTATAGCGAAGGCATGTGGAGTCTGTATGCATACAATCAGATGCCGGATATCAAGGAAGTCCGATTCTATAACCTTCCGGGAATCCATGACCTAGAAATCGATAAGAAGAACACATTTGAGCTTCCAGATGACTTTGAATACACAAAGCGGGCCAAAGGTAACTTCCGCCGCTACATAGGCCCGAAAAATCTTAGCTGTAAGCTCAAAATTACTTCTGAAAAAACACTCAATTACATCAAAACTTATAATTGGGCTGAAGACCAGAAGTTTGAAAAGCAGGATGACGGAAGCACGATAATGACCTTTACCACAAATCAAGATTATCCGGTGCTCGGATGGGTTTTGAGTCATGGTATGTACGTGCAGCCGCTTGAACCGGAATGGCTGGTGGATGAATGGACTAAGAATGTAAGGGCGATGGCTCGCCTTGTGAATATGGGAAATAAAGTGAGAGGTGAATAGATGAAACAAGTTGAAATCTTAAATAAGTTAAAGTCTGCATTGAATTTGTATGACGCAGAGCTCTATTCCGATGAATGGCACTTCAAGGATATGCAATCAAATCTCTATTTTAAGAAATACGAGAAAATTGATAAAAGAGCTAATTCAATACGTTCTTCTGCAGCAATGATTTACAATACAGTTGGACCGTACGATATTGTTTTTGATGGAAAGAAATTTGACTCAATAGAATATGAAAGAAAATTTCCTGTTTTGAAAAACAGACCTTCCGCACAATTAGATGTGTCTATGCTAAATGAAGATAAGACGGAACTTGTTCTTATTGAAGCAAAATGTCTTGAATGGATAGATAATCCAAAAACTTTGAAAGATGCATATTTAGTTACAGAAAATTATCTCCTTAAGAACAAAGAAACTGCTATTTTTTTCAAGGAGACCTTTAAAAGATTGTTATCGTACCCTGAAAAACGGGCTTCAGATGATGATACAAGAATTATTCCGTTTTATCAGAAATACGATGCAATTCAAATGAACATTCATATTTTGGGAATATATAACTATTGTGTTAATAATGATGGGAGTTTACCAAAGACGATTCGTTTAGTAAACATTGTTTGGGATCTCGATGAAGCGGAGGAATATCAGATTGAAGAACAAGAAGGAAAAGAATATGTTGCTTATGCGAATGTCACTTTTCGCAATCTGTTTAAGCAGCTTGGAGTAGATTTTTCAGTGGAGTATGTCCGATATTCTGATTTCTTAAGTAGAGTCGATTGGACAAATAAATCGGAACATCGTAATTATCTACGACGGTATGAAATTAAAAAGACTCTTTCAGATGTAGAATTTGATGAACAATTTGACTCTTTGTGGAATGAAACAATCCATAAAGGTGAGAAACAGGAAATATATGAGGAACGAATTTGTTCTGATTCTTCTATAAAGCTTGAAGATGATGCTTTTGATAAAGAAATGGCAAGTCATAGATATAATCCCAATTCTGAAGGAGAGTCATATTGTAAAGAGGAGTTGTTTGCTATTGAAGGTGAAGAATGGAGACTTCTTACTAATCAATATTACACAAAATATGCAGTAAGTAATCATGGTCGTGTGGCATTCTTAGAAAAAGATGGATTATACCATGTTCTTGAACAGGAAGATGAAAAAACAAAAGGATATTTAAGATTAGATCCTTTGGGGAAATATAAGGTGGATCATCAGATTGAAGTTTATAAACTTATTGCCATGGGCTTTTTAGGAAAACAAATTGGCGATGGATATGATGTTCATCACAAAATCAACGATGGTTATAATTGTCGCCCTGAGAATCTGATTTTACTAACTCGAGAGCAGCATAATAAAGTTCATCAGACAAGAATATAATTTTCATCTATCACTACATGATAGCACCTCCGTCTTATACTAATAGAAAGACGGAGTTTTTTTATGTCTTTGATATTAACAACGATAGTCTCATTTCTGGTTTCTTTAACAACTTGTTTGGTTTGTTTTAGGATTAGCAAGATAAAAATAGCAGAGAAAACTATTCAAAAGGTTGAGCCATTACGGGAATCTGAGCCAGAAGAAAAAAACTTTTATGAAGAGGATTCTAATGTACCAATAAAAGATTATACTTTTGATAATTATTTCACTGATGATCCAACCTTTATCAAAAAGATGAAATCGATGCTTGATAATTATTCGGCCTCTAATCCGGTAATTTTGAGAGGTCCAACTGCTTCTGGTAAGACTCATTTGATGCGGGCTTTTGAAAATTATCTACTGGAAAAGGAGCCTTCAAAGAAGATTCGCTTTGTCTCGGCGGAAACTTTTACTAATGAGTTTGTAGACTCAATAAAGAATAAGACAAACAGTGAGTTTAAGGAAAAGTATAGAAATCTGGATGCCTTGTTCATTGATGATTTTAATTATCTTAGAAATAAAACAGCCACTCAGGAAGAATTATTCTATACGATATCTGAATTACTTAGAAAGAAATCTTTTGTATGTTTTGCAGTAACTACGCCATTCTCCCTAAAAGAAAGCTTTTCAGATAGGTTTATTAATTTAATAACAGGTATTCAGATTGATATGCCATATCCCGGCTTTGAAACTAAGCGCAGGATAATAATGCAGACTTTTGAAAAAGCTAACTGTTTTATGAACGGCGACTTAGTGGATTTTCTGGCAAAACCCGAAGTTGGAGTAAATGAACTTTATGGAATATGCCAGAAAATCATCTTCATGAAGCAGTTGGAAGGAAAGGGGTGTGTGAATCTTGAAATAGATGATATCAAAGATCTGATAAATTAAATTTATATATACAGTTTCCCGATGTCTTCTTTCAGGGTAAGCAGAATATCGCCGTTGTTTGAGAGTCGGAAAACAATTTTGACAAGATTTGCCTGTGCTGCGTCCACATCCTGTGCGCGTATAGGCCCCATCCATTCCATGTCTTCTTTTAGCATGGTTGCCGCACGCTGGGACATATTACGGAAGATTTTATCCTGGACTTCGGTGGATGCTCCCTTGAGGGCTTTTGTAAGTTCCTGGGTGTCGGTCTCACGCAAAATCTTCTGGATAGCCCTGTCATCGAGGTACTGGAAATCCTCGAAAGAGAACAGGCAGTCATCAATCTTTTTCTGGAAAATTGGAGTTTCGTTCTGGAAGTTATGGACGGCTTCATCTGCAAAGGCTTTACCGGAAAGGATGATATTGTCTTTGATGATTTTATAATCATCGGTAAAATCCATACCTGAAGTTGTTACAATATGCTCAACTTCCGAAATGACCTGGGCATCTGACTTTTGATACTCTTTAGCAAAGGCCTCGACCTGGCGGCGGGTATCGTAATCCATGTTATCCAGAAGATCGATTGCATCCTCTGATTCTAAACCAAGATATGCGATTGCTTTTGCAAAGCTTGTAACATACATCCGGCTGACATAATCCATCAGTACCTTGCGGGTTGCCCTGGTAATATCATCCATTGCCTTTTCGACCATAAACTGAGCCTTTTTGGCTTCAACAGAAACATCTCTTTTCATAAGCATAGCCTCCTTTGTGTTATTTCTAATATACGGATTGAGGCTATCACGGTGAGATAGGCTAAAATCGATGATGAAAAAAATAAATTATTAAAGAGCATCTTTAATGACAGGGTGTTTTTTTAATGCTATAGTAAAACCATCAAGCGTTGAGACAACGCAAAAGTTGACTTGTGTCGGCTTAGATTAAAACAGGAGGTTCAGAGATGAACGCTATGAATAGTAATAATTTCAATTTTCTCGAACATAGCTTGAGTTCATGGTCAGAGCATAATTTCTGGTCGGAATGCAGCTTCTCTGAACATTCATGCTGTGAAAATCATGAAAGCTGGTGCGAAAACAGTTCGTCGAACTGTAAGTCAATTTTTGTAAGCGGAATTTTGGCGTAATCCTTTCTTAAGGCGTTGAGACTCCGGATAAAAGGGGTTATTCAACGTGA
>ODAI011911278.1_pt1 | contig 68730 bp, 59 predicted proteins | sample 1539321 | NCBI WGS metagenome assembly ODAI01 (sample SAMN02144231, study PRJEB22623) | gut metagenome | biome: sheep rumen | host: Ovis aries | place: New Zealand
GCGGCAATGATGGCTTCCTCGGTCTATAATATTATCGATAGCGCTTTCCTCGGCCACAGCGTGGGCGACTATGCGCTCGACGCTATGGCTATTACTCTGCCGCTGATGAATGTGGCGGCGGCTTTTGGCGCTATGGTTGGCGCGGGTGGCAGCACGCTGATTTCCATTAAAATGGGGCAGAAAGACGAAAAGGGGGCCGCCCATGTGTTGGGAAACATTACCGTGCTGAATATTATTCTGGGATTGACCTTAATGACGGTCGGGTTGCTGTTTATGGACCCTATTCTGACGGTTTTCGGTGCCAGCAACGATGTCCGCCCCTATGCGGCTGAGTTTATGACTATTATTCTGCTGGGTAACGTGTTTACCCATATGTATTTCGGCCTGAACAATGCATTGCGCTCAAGTGGTAATCCGAAAATGGCGATGAATATGACGTTCCTGACGGTGGGTATCAACCTGGTCCTTGCCCCGTTGTTCATCTTCGTTTTCGGTTGGGGACTGAGGGGGGCCGCTTTGGCGACCATTACAGGGCAGATTGTCTCGTTGGCGTTGATTGTCCGCTATTTCTCCAATCCCCAGCAGTTCCTGCATTTCCAACGCTGGACTTTCCATTTGAAGAGGTCTATAGTCAAAGGTATTCTTTCCATCGGTATCTCTCCCTTCCTGCTGAACCTCTGTTCCTGTTTGGTGGTCATCCTCATCAACCACCGGCTCTATGAGTTTGGCGGCGATCATGCGATTGGCGCCTACGGAAACGTCAACAAGGTGCTGATGCTGTTCGCTATGGTGGTGTTAGGCATCAACCAGGGCATGCAGCCAATTGCGGGCTATAACTTCGGCGCCCGCCAGTTCCACCGTGTGATTGAGGCTCTGAAATATGCCGTGCTCTATGCCACTTCTGTCATGTTGTTCGCCTTCACCATGTGCGAACTGTTCCCTACTGTAATTATGCGCTTGTTCTCTCAGGGCGAAGATATGGTAGAGGCTTCGGCTTATGGTTTGAGGATTACAATTGCCACCTTCCCTATTGTAGGCTTCCAAATGGTGGCTTCCACTTTCTTCCAGAGCATCAACAAGGCGTTTATCGCCGCCATTCTTTCCACCACCCGCCAACTCTTGTTCCTGGTGCCGCTTCTGGCCTTTTTGCCAAATTTCTGGCAACTCGATGGGGTGTGGTTCAGTCTGCCGATTGCCGACACGCTGTCGTCGTTGCTGACGGCTGCCGTGCTCTTCTGGCAACTGGGCAAGTTTAAGGAAATGGCAAGACAGAATGGATTTAAATAACCTAAAATCAACTGTTATGGATGGTAACAAGAACAATATAGTCATCAGCGTCGGCCGCCAGTTCGGCTGTAAAGGCCGTGTTATCGGCAAGGCTTTGGCCGAACGTTTCGGTTTCAGTTTTTACGATGCCGAACTCCTCAACCTTGCCGCCAAGGAAATAGGATTCGACCCTTCTATGTTTGAAATGGCCGACGAGAAACCTGGACTGCCGGAGTTCTTCCAGAATGTGGGCCAGCTTTTGTTCGGCATGAATGGCGGTGCCGACAGCTACCTCTCGAGCGCCAAACTGTTTGAAATACAGAGCGAGGCTATACGGCATGTTGCAGAAGTAGGACCCTGTGTTATTATGGGCCGTTGCAGCGATTATGTGTTGCGTGACAATCCGAACCTGTTCAGTGTGTATTTCTCGGCTCCGCTCGATTTCCGTATTGCCTGTGTGAAAGAACGTTCGGGTATTGAAGATGACGAGAAAGTGCGCGATATTATCTTGAAGACCGACAAGAAACGTGCGGCCTACTATAACTATTATACCGATAAGGTGTGGGGACATTCGGCTAGCTATAACCTTTGTGCCGATGTTACTATGCTGGGTGTGGAACAGACGGCTGTTTTTGTTGGCGATTTTATTAAGGCAAAATTTGGTTTGTAGTGCAAATAAAGGAAACCGAAAGTACGTGGAAGGCTGCTGCTAAATGCGTGCTGTTCTTCTTTGGGTGGCTGATTATCGGATCTTTGCCTATGTCATATATATTTATATGTAGTGGCTCCCATTTCAAGAATGCCTGTATTTTTATGTTGCCGGTCAATCTTGTGATGTGGATTTGTGTCCGCCACAATATGAAAAATGTGCAGAAACTGATCGGTGTTACATTGCTTACTTATGCTGTCTTTTATGTGGGCGATGAATTGTATTTATCTGATTTTCGCTTTTTTCGCCATTACTTGGTTTACATAGCGTATGACATAAGTTTGGTTTTGCCGCTAGCTTGTTTCATTCGACCAATGAATGCCTCTATGATTTCTAAATTGGTGGAAATGTTTATTTGTTATTTGTTGTTTGTCGGCTTGACATTTAATTATGGATTAAAGTCTTACACACCAATTGTGTCAGTTGTCTTTATTCTCATTTATAGTTTCTTTTTTGTGTCTTTATTTGTTCGTTCCATCAAAGCAACAGGAAAAGATAAATCTGAAGAAGGGCATGCTTCTGGCTTTGCAGGTTCAGAAGAACGCGAAGAGCGTTTTTCAATCAAAAGGAAGTGCGCCTATCGGGTGGCAGGTTTAATTGCATATATCTATAAGGGACAGAAACTGCTGACAACTGACGACTTTGAAAAACTGACAAGTATGCTGGAATCGGATTATGCGGTTTTGGTAAAAGAGTTTCGTAGACGCAATGTAAGGGGTGGGCTGTTCAAAAATCAGAAAGAGCCATTTAATAGTGTTGAATGTCTCGACTTGAAGGGAAAGAGTGAAAAGACTGTCCTACCGATTGTGGATGTCCTCTATTTGGGTGTCTCTGCGGCTGGTCTGAGCAAGGCTTCGTTTGAAAGATTCTTACAGGTAATTGGGCACTTGCATGCCGATGATGAACTGGTGGTACAACTGAAGCGTTTTTATGAATTACGGAAGACACGCATTCCTCGTGAAAAAGGGCAGGGTTTGTTGATCGTGAACTCTACTTCTGTTGTGCCCTGTTGCAACGATGTCGCTTTAAAATAAAGCTGTTTTGCAAAACCTCAGCTACAAAAAAATACAGTCGGTTAAGTCCCTTTTTGTGTAATTCCTTTTTTTCTGCTATTTTTGTGCAACTTAATAAAAACATTCAAGATATAAATAAGACTATGGCAGACGTAGAAAGCTTCTATAAAAATGCGCAAACCAAGATGGATGGTGCGCTCTCTCACCTCGACGATGCTTTTGCACACATCCGTGCGGGAAAGGCAAATGTTCGCATCCTCGAACCTATTCACCTCGATTATTATGGCAGCATGACTCCGCTTTCTGGTGTCGCTAATATCACAACTCCCGATGCACGTACCATCGCAATACAGCCTTGGGAAAAGAAGATGTTGCCTGCTATTGAAAAGGCCATTCTCGCTTCTGAAATTGGTATCACCCCTGAAAACAACGGCGAAATTATCCGCTTGAGCATTCCACCGCTCACCGAGGACCGCCGTAAGCAGTTGGTTAAGCAGGTGAAAGCCGAGGCTGAAAATGCCAAGGTGGCTGTACGTAACGCCCGCCGCGACGCTATTGATGGCCTGAAAAAGGAAATCAAGAATGGCTTGGCTGAAGATGCCGAGAAGGATGCGGAAGACAAGGTGCAGAAATTGCACGACAAGTACATCAAGATGGTGGACGACGCTTTCGCTGTTAAAGAAAAGGAAATTATGACCGTCTAATCTTTCTGATGGTTGTTCTTTAGAAGAAGTACCGCAGAACAGGGTCGGTGGCTACCGATGCTGTTCTGCGTTCTTTATTTTTGATTATGGAAGGACTAGTTGTAAAAAATACGGGTAACTCCTACTTGGTGCGGACGGCAGACAAGCAGGTGTTCGACTGCCACTTGAAGGGCAATTTCCGCATTCAGGGTATTAAGAGTACCAATCCTATCGCGGTCGGCGATAATGTGGAGTTTGACGTCCGGTCGGCGGAAGACTGCCTCATCACCAAGCTTCTGCCTCGCCGTAACTATATTGTGCGCCGTCCGGCGAACCTTTCGAAACAGTTGCACATCATTGCTTCGAACCTCGATGCGGCTATGCTGGTGGTCACCATCAACCATCCGGTCACTTCTACCGTGTTCATCGACCGTTTCCTGGCGACCTGCGAGGCCTACAGTGTGCCGGGCATGTTGCTCATCAACAAGGTGGACCTCTACGACGATGACGAGAGGGTGTATATGGAAAATTTGGTGCGCCTCTACGAGCAGATTGGTTATCCGTGCTATGTGGTGTCGGCTAAAACTGGCGAGGGGGTGGCCGAGGTGGCCGAACTCCTGAAAAATAAAATAACCCTGCTTTCGGGTAACTCCGGTGTCGGCAAGTCTTCGCTGGTGAATGCCATTAATCCCGATTTCAAGGCGCGTATTGGCGACTTGTCTGATGTCCACGATGCGGGTATGCACACCACTACCTTCTCTGAAATGTTCGAGATTGCGCCAGACAGTTTTATTGTCGACACGCCGGGAATCCGTGGTTTTGGCACTATCGATTTCAAGAAAGAAGAGGTGGGGCACTACTTCCCCGATATTTTTCGCTTCTCTTCGGAGTGCCGTTTCGGAAACTGCACGCATACCCACGAACCTGGCTGCGCCGTGCTGAAAGCGGTTGAAGAACACTATATAAGCGAATCGCGCTATAATAGCTATCTTAGTATAATGGATGACGAGAACGACGCTAAATACCGTTAACTGACGCTTATGCATATCACTTTCGAGAATTTTGCAAAGGTTAAATATTTGTTCGCCTTTCTGGCTCTGGTTATTGTGGCCATTTCCACCTACTTTACGAATGGATTGGTAAAGAGTGTGGCACAGGAGGAAGAACGCAAGATGACTCTTTGGGCCGAGGCTACCCGGAAGGTGGCGTCGGCTGGTGAGGTCACCGACTTCGATTTCCTGCTGAAGGTGATTGAAGACAATACGACCATTCCGTGCTTTATTCTCGACCAGAATAACAATGTGGTGGGCTCTAGGAATATAAGTGTGCCTCAGTCGCTCGGACAAACGGAACTAGACGATTTCTGGCGTAGGAAACGGACCAACTACAGCGATTTGCATGACCCTATTGTTATTGAAATCGACCACGATACCCGCCAATATATCTTTTACGACAACTCGTTGTTGCTGAAACGCCTGTCCTATTATCCCTACATCCAGTGGGGGGTTATCCTGATCTTCTTTTTGGCTGTTTTGTTCTTTTTCACGTTGGCTAAGCGGGCAGAACAAAACAAGGTGTGGGCCGGACTCTCGAAGGAGACGGCACACCAGTTGGGTACCCCTATCTCGTCGCTGATGGCCTGGGTGGAACTGATGAAGGTGCAGAATATGGCTCCCGATGTGATTCCGGAAATGGAAAAAGATGTGGCCCGGTTGCAAACTATTGCCGACCGCTTCTCGAAAGTCGGCTCTATTCCCGAACTTAAGCCGGCCTGCTTGAACGACGTGCTCGAAAATACGCTGGCCTATATGCGGCGGAGGGTGTCGGCCAAGGTGGTTATCTCTACGGCCTACCAAACCGACGGACCGGTCAATCTGCTGCTTTGTGTGCCTTTGTTCGAGTGGGTTTGTGAAAATCTCTGTAAAAATGCGGTCGATGCTATGGAAGGACGTGGCAGCATTACGGTGAACGTTGCCCTGCATGAAAATAAGGTCTGCCTCGATTTTACCGATACGGGAAAGGGCATTCCAAAGTCGAAGTTTAAAACGGTGTTCCAGCCGGGCTTTACTACGAAGAAGAGGGGGTGGGGACTTGGTCTGTCGCTGGTGAAGCGGATTGTTGAAGATTACCACCACGGTTCCATCTTTGTCAAACAGTCTGAAATAGGCAAGGGTACCACTTTCCGTATTTTGTTGAACCTCCCTTCCAAAGATGAATAAAAAGATAAAGCGCACACCGCATCGTTTGCCGTGTGCGCTTTATTTTTTACATTACATTGCCCCGTTGGTCTGAAATCTCACGGTAGATGTTTTTGAGCATCATGTACTCCTTCATCTTGTCAACTCTCGACTTTTGGTCTTGGTCGGTGAGCATATCTTTCTCCTTTTGGCTTATCTCGTCTTTCACAATCTGCCACTGTAAGTCAAGAATGATGCGGGGCACTTTCAGTATTAACTCGTTGTCGATATCGGGGTAGAGTGGGTCCATCAGCAGCTCGCTGGCAACCCTGCTCACTTCTATGTCGGAGTTGTTAAGAAAGTGGCTTTGCGTGAGGTAGTTCGTATCGTTCATGTGCTCAAGTATGTCTTTTTTGATGCGTTGGTAGATGGGATTCTGGAAGTCGATGTTGTCAATCTCCATCCGCATCAGTAAGATGTATTGGGCTACGGTTATTTTTGTCTTGTCTCCGTTGTCTTCCTCTTGCTGCATCAGTATGTCGTTCCCGTTTTTCAGCAGATAGTGGACGATGCTGCGCTCGTACGGCTCGTAGGGCGAAACCGGCATTTCAATTGGGTTGGTGGTCGTTGTTACCCGCTGTTGTGTGCCCGGTTGGATGAACTCTGTAGGAATGAGCGCCTCTAAAGGAATGTCTTCTGGAGTGCCGGCTATGTGCTGTTGACCGCTCTGGTCGTTGGCCGGGGTGGTGCTGGTATTGCTGGTCTCGGTGGCGGTTGTCGTGTTGCCATAGGCGCTCGCATCCGTGTCTTCACCTTTCTGTTGCTTGTTGTAGGTTTCTAACAGTTTTTTCTGGCGCAACTCGCCCACCTGCTCGGTAAGGGCCAATTCGTTAGCGTCGAGCAAGCGGCTGCATTCTTGAATGTAGACCGAGCGGCGTATCTTGTCGGGAATGGCGGCTATGGTCGATGCCGTCTCCATTATGGCACTGGCTTTGGCCAATGGGTTCTTAGCGATTTCCGGACCGAAGTGTTTGGCAAAGAACAGCACATAGTCTTGCTCGTTTTCGGTCAGGAACTGTTTGACCTCCTCGCCGCTGTGGTTCTGTGCAAAGGTGTCGGGGTCGTCGTCTGGTGGCAGAATTACCACATGCACATACAGCCCCTGTTCTAGCAGCAGTTTGCCGTTTTTCAGTGCAGCGTGAACGCCGGCTCCATCGCCGTCGTACATCATTGTCACGTGCTTTTCTTCGCTGTCTTCACCGCCTACCGACGGAATGACGCGCTTCAGCAGCCTTATCTGTTCGCTGGTCAGTGCGGTACCGCATGGCGCCACAATGTTCTCAATGCCGGCCTGAACCATCGATATGACGTCGCAGTAACCTTCACTAATGTAGCACTTCTTCTCTTTCTGTATAGCTTTCTTTGCGAAATACAGTCCGTAGAGGGCGAACCTTTTCTGGTAGACATCGCTTTCTGGCGAATTCTGGTATTTGACCGGATCGTCGGCACGGAGAGTTCGGCCGCCGAATGCGATAACCTGACCCGAAATGGAGTGGATTGGAAATATGGCTCGGCTGGCAAAACGGTCGGTGGTGGGCCCGCCTTCGTGGGGTATAGAGGCTCCCAGTTTAACCAGGTACTCGGTCTTTATACCCTTGGTTGCGGCTTCCTTGGTGTAGTGGTCGCGCTCTTTCAGGGCGTAGCCTAGCTGGAATTTGTTGATGATGTCTTGACGGAAACGGCGCTTCTGCATAAAATAGGTCATACCTACCTGCTGGCCTTCGTCGCTTTCGTGCAGATTCTTTATGAAGTGCTGGTTCAGCCATTCGTTGGTGTGAATCAGACTTTCGCGCTCGTTGTGCTTCTGCCGGTCTTCTGCCGACATTTCTTTGTCTTCTACTTCAATGTGGTACTTGTTCGCCAGTATCTTGATGGCTTCAATGTAACTCACATTCTCAATGTTCATGATGAAACTGATGGGGTTACCGCCATTACCACACACGAAACAGTGGCAGAAGTTTTTGCTGGGTGACACATAGAATGAAGGACGTTTGTCGTCGTGGAACGGACAAAGTCCCACATAGTTGACTCCGCGGCGCTGTAGCGTCAGGTAGTCTTCTACTACTTCTTTAATTTCTGCGCGATCCTTTATCGCCTCTATGGTCTTTGCATCTATCATAGTGCAAATATACACAAAACAAAAAAGTGCAGGGAGAAATGCCCTGCACTTTATTTGAACATGGTTTGAACGAGGTCTTTGTTATAAAGAGATGCCTAGCAACGCCAAAATGGTTGCTGCGTTCACGTCGTCTTCTGAGTCGAACATGTCGACCAAAGCTGGTGAAACACCATTGTTCAGCAACCCTTGTTTGAAGGCTGCCTTATATTCGTCGGTACCGTTGCGGTAGGCCTCCTTGTAGGTGCCTATCTGCTGAATGAGGTCGGCGTTGTTGATAATCTCGCCCAAGGTCTTTCCGTTCAGCGACTCCAGTACTTTTGCTGCCTCTGCTGCATCGGTTGTGCCCTGGTCAGCAGTCTCACCGCCATCAAGATTGATGCCGAAAATAACCATAGCAGTTTCTTTCGGATGCTCAGAGTCCATAACCTGTTGTACAAGAGTCTCTCCAATACCAGTGGCAATGGCGGTTGCCTTTACGTAGGTGCTTCTGTAGATGGAGTTGCTGCTTAACTGGTATTTTCCTTTAATCTCTTTTTCGAGGAGGTCAAGTGCGGCCTCTTTCTCTTCTTGGGTACTATTGTCGTTCGTTAATGTCTCGTAGGCATTGCCCAGCGTTTTACCGTCTTCATATCCGTTCAGGTATTGCGCTGCGTTTGCAAGAACCGACGACTTCTCGTCAGGAGAAAGGCTGGTAATGATGGCAGAAATGCCGGTGTTGCCGATGTTTGTGTCGGTAAACAGCTTGCTCACGGTTGTATCTTCTAAACCGGTGGCGTCTGAAACAAAGCGTTCAACTTGTCCAAGATAGTCTGGATTGCCTTTCGACAAGACTTCTTGAATTTTTGACTTCGCATTAGAGAGGTTTTCCTCTAGCTTGCTTTTCCCGGTTTCTGAAAATCCGCTTTCTTCTGCTGCAATATAGTCAAGCAAACTGCTGGCTATGTTGGCTGCAGCCTCTTGCGAATTTTGTTGTTGGACTTTTTGCTCGTTGGCATTTTCGTCTTCGTCGTCGTTGTTACAACTTTGTGTGCAAACCGAGAAACTCAATAAGGAGGCAAATGCGAGAAAACTTACATATTTTTTCTTCATGGTAATGTAGTATTTAGTTTTAAACTAGTGTAAATAAATTACTCAAATATAGGTATTTAAATAATACGATGTGCTAAAAAAACGAATTTTTTCTAAATAAAAAAGCCAGATGCGGTTGCACCTGGCTTAAAACTCGCTAAAGCTGTTCTTTTAGTCTTCTGTGCTATTGTCGTCCGAGAATAAGGTCTCCAACAATCCTTTCAGAGCTGAAACAGAAGAACTGTTCTCAAGCAGGTTGGTAACGGTTTCTGCATCGCCGATACCGCCGGCTGCTGCTACGAAAGCGGCCTTGTAGGTATAGCTCTGGCTTTTCTTGTATTTCTTGCCATAATTAACCATCTGGGTCATGCTGGTAATACCACTAACAGAAGTTACACCATTCTCTTTTACATTGGCGTATGCATCGGCATAGGCCTTACCGTCGTTAGAGCCCTGCTCAAAAGCGGTTTTTATGTCAGCTGTGTCAACTGTGGTAATTCCACCGTTGTTGTCGTCATCGTCGTCGTCGCTACAAGCAGCGTTGTTGAAACCTACGAATACGAGCAGTGCCATTGAGAAGAGGGCCAATAATTTCTTTTTCATTTTCTGGATAAATTAAGTATTTGTTAAATTGTTTGTAATCTTTATTTCTCGGCAGAAGCCAACGCCATCATGCTGATTTTTACGTTTACCCCACTAAATGCCTTTGCACAGGCTTCTAGGGTGGCCCCCGTCGTCAGCACATCGTCGATAATGGCTATGTGCCGGCTTTCAACTTTGTCTAAGTTGCGTGTGGCGAAAATGTCTTTGACGTTTTCCCGACGCTCTTCGGCGGTCTTTTTCGTTTGCGTGGTGTTCGCTGTCTTTCTGTACAAGACGTCTGTCACTACGGGTTTGCCAAGCGACTGACCTATGCCTCGGGCTATGCATTCTGCCTGATTGTAACCGCGGACTTTCAGTTTGTCGGGGTGGAGTGGTACTGGTACTAGTAGGTCAATGTCTTCCCACCTTCCGCCTCTTAGCTCGGTGCCGAATTGGTAGCCTAACGCCTCGCCTAGTTGGCTGAATCCGCGATATTTGATTCCGTGTAGCAGTTTTTGTGTCATGTTGCCTTTCTCGAAGTAGAGAAACGTGGTTGCCATCTCTACTTTTACCCTTCCGTAGAAGCGTTGTTCAAAACTGTTGCCCTCCTCTTCGTGACGATGGGTGTAGGAAAGACGGGTGCGGCAGTCGAGGCAGATTAAATCCTCTCCTCTGGCAAGCACGTTGTCGCAACAGACACACAGTCTAGGGTAGAACAATTGGGTGAAATCAGACAGCGTGTCTTTTATCCAACTCCCTAATTTCATGCCGTGTTGTCCTTAGCTGTTCTTCTTGGTGTCGAGTCTGCCAAACACTTTTTTCAGCACGTCGTTTACGCGGGCGTTCACATTGGTGCGAATCTGGTATTCCTGGTCTGCGACTTTTGTGAACAGACCATCGAGCGCTTTGCCGGTAATGTAGTCAGAAAGGTCGTTGTTGACCTCTTGAACCGACTGAACGCTGGCATACTGGCTGCTAGTGATGACACCGGTTAACTGTGCGGCTGTAAGTCCGGCTTTGACAGTCTTGTCGCTGATGACATTTGCCAACTTGTTGTTGTAGTCGGCAAATTTCGTCCAGGCAGATGTGGTGGTAACACCGGCAACTTTCACGCTGTTCAACGAGGAAGTTACAGGTTCGTGGAACGCACTCTGCAACTGGGTCGCTGTGTTATCGTGCAAGTAAGAGGTGGCAGCGTTGTCTGCTCCGAAAAGGATGCTTTCTGCATCGCTGATCGTCATCTTTGTGATGGCACTCTTGAAAATATTTACCGACTTTGGTGCTGCGTCTTCGGCGGCACTGTTAAACAGCTTTATGAAGGTATTCTCGTCAGGAATGCTGGAGTTTGTTGCGTTAAGAAGCTTACTGAAGGTCTCGTTTTTCGACAAGGCCTGTACTGCGCTGAATGCGGTGGCTGCTTCTTCTGGCATGCCGATCTTTACGGCTGCATCGTTCAAATAACCGCCGTCTTTGCTCAAATTGGTTGCTGCGGTGTCGATGCCGACGCTGAGGGCTGACTTTAATCCGGTAGCTACTTCTGAGTCTTCTGTGATTGCGTCGAGAACGCTTGACGCCTCGTCGCAACTATATGATGCCAATAAGATGGCGCCTGCGCATGCGCTTTTGAGTACGATGTTTTTCATAAATTCTATTGTTTAGTTGTTTTTATTCGTTCATTACAAAAATTAGTCCGAACTTCCTTTCTGGGAAAATAAATTATATGAAAATACGGATTTTTTGCGTTTATTGTTGGTTTTCTACAATTTTTCCGTCCTCCATGCTAATGACGCGGTCCGATATTTTTGCCAGGTCTTGGTCGTGGGTGACGATGACGATGGTTTGACCCATTTTGTCGCGTAAATCGAATAACAGACGGTACAGTTCGGCCTTGTTTTTAGAGTCGAGACTGCCCGATGGCTCGTCGGCTAGCAGGATGTCGGGCTCGTTTATGAGTGCCCTGGCCACTGCTACGCGTTGCTTTTCTCCGCCCGACAACTCGTTCGGACGGTGGTTGGCACGGTCTTGAATGCCTAGATACTCCAACAGTTGCTTCGCTTTTTCCTGTGCATCTTTACTAGACTTGTGCGCTATGAGGGCTGGAATGCAGATGTTCTCGAGAGCACTGAATTCGGGAAGTAGCTGGTGAAACTGGAAGACGAAGCCGATGTGCTTGTTACGGAATGCCGATAATTCTTTCTCGTTGAGGGAAAGGACGTCCTGCCCGTTTATACAGACGGTCCCGTTGTCGGGCTTCGACAGTGTGCCTACTATTTGCAACAGGGTCGTCTTGCCGGCTCCGCTGGGGCCGATAATGGAGACCACCTCGCCTTTGCCGATATGGAGGTTTATGCCTTTTAAGACTTGCAGACTGCCAAAACTCTTGTTGATGTTCTCGACTTTAATCATTACTCTTCTTTAATTTAGAAAGGTATTGCTCCAGTTTCTCTTGCGAGATGCCCGTTTCTATGTTCCCAAATTCAGACCAGGATATCCGACCGGTCTCTTCTGAAACCACAATGGCCCAGGCGTCCGATTTTTCGGTAATGCCTAAAGCGGCCCTGTGACGCAGTCCGAGGTCTGGATCAACATCGGTCTTATGGGTGACGGGTAGGATGCAGCTTGCCGCCTTTATCCTTCCGTTCGATATCAGCATTGCACCGTCGTGCAGGGGCGAGTTCTTGAAGAAAATGTTCTCTATCAGACGCTCGCTGATTTTTGCGTCGATGCGCTCGCCGGTGTCTTCAATGTAGCGGAGGTCGATGTTGTGCGGAATGACGATGAGCGCTCCCACTTTGTTGCGGGCCATGTTTTTGCACGCTATCACAATCTGCATAATGTCGTCGTTCTCGATTTTTTGCTCGTTGAAGTTTAGCACGCGGGTGAGGAAGCGAGAGAAAAAGTTCTGACGGGAACCGAGTTTCGTGAAGAATTGTCTGATCTCGTCTTGAAAGAGGACGATGAGCGCAATGACGCCTACGTTGACAATCTGGTCCATTATGGCGCCCAACAACTGCATTTGGAACACGAAGCTAACGACAAGCCAGACGGTAATGAAGAACAGCACGCCCACAAAGAGTCTGTTGGCCGATGTGCCCTTCAAATCTTTGTATAGCCTGTAGAGAATGCAGGCTACTACAATGATGTCGATATAGTCGATAAAACGAGGTCCGAAACGCATTTTTTCCTATTGTCTAATATTATAAGGTGTTGTTGCCGTTTTTTCTCAGCTCTTTACAGATTTTTATGGTTTCTACCGCTTCTTTTACGTCGTGTACGCGGAGTATGTCTGCACCTTTCAGCAAAGAGATGGTGTTGAGTACGGTTACTCCGTTTAGCGACTCTTCTGCATTGCAGCCCAGCACCTGCCAGATCATCCTTTTTCTGGAAATGCCGACCAACAGGGGCAGACCGAATTGCTGGAACAAGTCCATGTTGGCCATGAGTTCGTAGTTTTGCGCAATGTTTTTCGCAAAACCAAACCCTGGGTCGAGAATGACGTCGTTCACACCCAGTTCGCGAAGTCGGGCCAATTTCTCTGCAAAATAACGAAAAATATCTTTTGTTATGTTCTCATATTCTGTTTTTTGTTGCATCTCTTGCACTGTATGGCCTACCGTATGCATCAGAATGTAGGGCGCGTGCAGTTCGGCGGCGGCTTCGAAAATGCCGTCTTCAATCAGTCCGCCCGATATGTCGTTGATGATGTCGGCCCCACAATGTCTGATACCTTCTTTTGCCACTTTCGCCCTGAACGTGTCGATGGAGATGGGGGTGTCGTGGTCGATGCTGCGGATGGCTTCCACGGCCATACATACACGGTCGCACTCTTCCTGTTCGCTGACATCGCTGGCACCCGGACGGGTCGAGAATCCGCCAACGTCGATAATGCCGCCTCCTTGCGCGACAATTTCTTCGGCGCGTCGCTTAATGGCGTCGGTGTCGCGGAAACGGCTGCCCTCGTAAAAAGAGTCGGGGGTTATGTTTACGATGCCCATCACAACCGGGGTGTCTAGGGAGATGAGCTTGCCATTGCAATTGAGGACTTTAGGTGTAGACATTTTACTTTTTTTTGTGTTGGCTGTAAAAAATGTTTGATTTTTATTTCTACAAAGATAGAAAATCTATATCTTTGCCCAATCACTGACTAAAATACTATTTCGGTTTGGATGGTGTTTTTGAAGTTGTGTGGGCAGAAAAAACGAATTTGTTTGGAGAATATCGTTTTTTTTAGTTAGGTTTGCATTCGCTATCGACTAAGAAGACGATGGTCTCGCAAAATTTTTTTTGTTTTGCCTGATAAACTAATTTTATTACGTAAACAATTATCTTATTCATAAAGTACTATGAAACACGTAAAGCTTTTAAAGCTGGCGGCATTACTGCTTGTGGTGGGTGCGACTCTCCCATCTTGCGGTAAGAAGTCTTTGAAAGACTCCCAAGCCTCTAATGTTACAGGTTGGAAGTATAATGACAAGGAAAACGGCGGTTTCCAGGTTGTAACTGGTTATGAACAGGACACTCCTCCGGGCATGACTTTCATCCAGGGTGGTACCTTTACAATGGGCCGCGTTATTGAAGATGTAATTGGTGACTGGAACAATATTCCACGTCGTGTAACTGTTGCATCTTTCTATATGGACCAATACGAAATCAGCAACGTTAACTGGCGTGAATACTTGCACTGGATGGGTCAGGTGTTCCACAATACTCCAGAATTGATTGAAAAATGTTTGCCTGATACATTGGTATGGCGTGAAGAAATGGCTTACAACGAGCCTTATTTGGATTACTACTTCTCTCACGTCGCTTACAACTATTATCCAGTTGTAGGTATTAGCTGGGAACAGGCATGTGACTACTGCTTGTGGCGTAGCGACCGTGTGAACGAAAAACGTATGGTTGATGCTGGTGTAATCCAGTATCCTGACTTCCAGGCTTTGAAGGGCAATACCGATTCTGACGATATCAGAAACAACCAGGTGTTCAATACCGACAAGTATATTGCTAAGCCTGACTACAAGCCAACTGAAGGTAAGAAGGGTATGAAGGACGTATACGGAAATGCTCGTAAGACTAACATGTCTGACGGTATCCTCCTTCCTAAGTTCCGTCTCCCAACCGAAGCTGAATGGGAATATGCAGCATATGGTACCAAGTCTGTTGAAGGTGAAGAAAACTACGAGGAAAAGAAGATTTATCCTTGGTATGGTCACCAGATGCGTAACCCTGATAAGAAGTATCGTGGTGAAATGAACGCCAACTTCGTCCGTGGACGAGGCGATATGATGGGTATGGGTGGTAAGTTGAACGATAAGGCCACCATTACTGCTCCAGTTGACGCTTTCTTCCCTAACGAGTTCGGTCTTTACAATATGGCCGGTAACGTTAACGAATGGTGTTTGGACGTTTATCGTCCTCTTACCAGCGACGATGAACAGGAATACAACCCATTCCGTGGTAACGTATACACTGTAATGAAGACTGAGGAAGGTACTATCGACGGTACTGAAGGTAGTGTTAAACTCCCAGTTATCGACGAATACGGTCGTGTGACTTTCGCTATCGATGCTGACTCTACAACTTCTCAGGCTGTTATCGCTAAACTCGATGTTCGTAACTTCAAGGATGGTGATGCTGGAAGTAGCTTGAACAGCTGGAAGGATACTGAACTTTCTCCAGATGCTACTACTAAGAAGATGTACGATCCTGATACTGACGCTGAGTCAATGCTTACTACTAAGATTTCTAACACCGTTCGTGTCTACAAGGGTGGAGGTTGGAAAGATCGTGCTTATTGGTTGAACCCAGGACAGCGCCGTTATCTTGAGCAGACTGAAAAACGTAGCGATATCGGTTTCCGTTGCGCAATGAGTAAGGTAGGTCCTGAAGATGATGACAGATAATTGTAGCTACTCATAATAGTGATAGACCCCCAGTTTTATAATTGGGGGTTTTTTATTTAATTAGGAGTTTGCGTCGTCTGACTTTTTTTGATGCACTCCTGGCTTTTTCTTTACTGGTTTTAGAATGAAATTAAATACAGAAGAGGTCTACAAATTGTTTTTGCAGTGTACCTCTGTTACAACCGATTCTCGCAATTGCCCCGCTAATTCGCTTTTTGTTGCTCTAAAGGGGGCTTCGTTCAATGGTAATGCTTTTGCTGCAAATGCTGTTGCCGCAGGTTCTAAATTCGCTATTGTCGATGAAGCGGAATATGCCGACGGCAAAAGTATCTTTTTGGTCGACGACTGCCTGCTTATGCTCCAGTCGCTTGCTCGTTTGCACCGTGAAACCTTGGGTACTACGGTAATTGGTATTACGGGTACCAATGGTAAAACGACGACAAAGGAGTTGGTTGCTTCGGTTCTACAAAAAAAATACAACCTGCTCTACACCCTGGGTAACTTAAACAACCAGATAGGTGTGCCACTGACGGTGCTCCGACTGACGAAGGAACATGAACTCGCGGTTGTTGAAATGGGTGCCAGCCATCCTGGCGATATTGAAGAGCTGGTGGCGATCGCAGAACCAAATTTCGGTTTGATTACCAATGTCGGTCATGCCCATATTCTTGGATTCGGTTCGTTTGAGGGAGTGGTCAAAACCAAGGGGGAACTCTATGACTTTATCCGTAAAAATGGAGGCAAGATTTTCCGCAATGCCGACAACTCAATCTTGGCGTCTATATCGCAAGGCTTAGATGCGGTTCTTTATGGGGTCTCTGAATCCAACTATGTTCATGCGCACTCTTTGGGTGCGTCTCCTTTCTTGAAAGTGGAGTGGAATGGGACTGCTATTCAAACCCATTTGATCGGAGACTATAACTTCGAAAATGTGATGGCGGCTATTGCTGTTGGTTCTTATTTCGGCGTACCGTCGGCTGATATTGTTGCTGCACTCGAAGCCTACCAACCTAGCAACAACCGTTCCCAGTTTAAAGATACGGGTAAAAATCACCTTATAATTGATGCCTATAACGCGAACCCTACCAGTATGGCGGCCGCCCTTAACAATTTTGCAGCTATGGATGTCCCTTCAAAAATGCTGGTTTTAGGCGATATGAAGGAATTGGGTGGTGATAGCGAAATGGAACACGACAAAGTTGTTGATTGGCTGAAAAAACACGACTTTAAGTCTGTTTGCCTGGTGGGCGACTGCTTCAAACTGGCCGCTAAGGGAAACTTCAACTGCTTCGCTAATGTAGATGAACTCAACGAATGGCTGAAGGCTAACCCTGTTTCTGGCGCAAATATCCTTATTAAGGGCTCTAACAGTACTAAACTGATAAAGGCTGTCGATTTTCTCTAATGTAGTTTCTGAATATGATTCCAAAAGAGGTGCTGGTTGTAGCGTTTATTGCCGTTATAGTGTTCTACTATGTCGGTAAGTATTTCACGGAACGCTCTATGCAAAAAAAGGAAGACTCGTCTTCTTCAACGGGAAAAAATACGGTTTCTCATTCTGCCGAGGATTGTGCCGAGGGGGGATGCGGTATGCGTGCTGTTTGTGCTGGTAAGGTCGAACGGCTGGTTGAGTATTTTGAAGATGAAGAGTTGGACCGCTTTAAGGAGCGTGCTGCCGATGGCTATTCTGCCGATGAAATTGCCGAGTTCCGTGAAGTGCTGGTGACACTGAGGGGCGACGAGGTGGCTCCTTGGCTGAACAGTCTCTGCGCCCGGAATATAAACTTGCCGTTGCCGTTACGTCAGGAGGCGATTGCTTTGGTTAATAAAAACAAGAAATAGGATGAAATCGCGTCTATTATATTTCGTTGCTTATTATTTCTTCTGGGTGCTGGCTTTTGTCGTTCAGAAGCCTGTTTTTATGCTTTATCAGTGGGAAACGTCCAAAAGCTACGGATTGGCCGATTGGCTTAGGGTGGTGTGGAACGGACTTTCGATGGATTTCTCTACTGCTGGTTATCTTTCGGTCCCTGTCTTGTTGCTCCTCCTTGTCTCCTGCTTTACGGGGGGCGGCCGGTGGCTCAATAAAACGATTCGGGTGTTGGGCGTCGTGCTACTGACTATTGTGGTTATGGGCTTTGTGGCCGATATGTTCCTATATCCGTTTTGGGGATACAGGCTCGACGTGACACCGCTGTTTTATATGGAGACGCCGAAGAATGCGGTCGCTAGTGGTACCATGGCACAGAATGTGGCCTGTGTGGCCTGCTTTGTAATCGAGTGGCTGGCCTATTTCTTTGCCTTCCGTTTCGTACATAAAAAGGCTTACCATATTGACGGACGCTCCTTTTTGTCGGCAGCCCCTTTGTTGTTGCTGACGGGAGTCTTGTTCGTCGTCATTCGTGGGGGTGTTACGGTGTCGGTTATGAATGCCGGACGTGCCTATTTTAGCAAGGATATGTTCTTGAACCATTCTGCGGTTAATCCTATTTGGAACTTTTTCTCCTCTTTCGCCAAAGAAGATAATTTTGCCAGCCAGTATCGTTTTATGGATGATGCCGAGGCACACCGGTTGATGGCGGAAATGAGCAATCCGGTAACCCTGCCTGCCGACACGTTCGTGCTGAAAAACAAACGGCCTAATATCGTTGTTTTCATTCTAGAGAGTTTCGGCTCTAACATCTGTGGGGCTGCGGGGGGTGCGAAGGGGCTGACGCCTAACCTCGACCGTATGGCTGCCGAGGGACTTTTCTTCTCGAACTTTTATGCGAACAGTTATCGTACCGATAGGGGACTTGTGGCTATACTGAGTGCCTATCCGGGTCAACCTGTGACTTCGCTGATGAAGTATCCGGAAAAGTCTCAGAATGTGCCTACACTGCCTGGCGTGCTGAAACAGAACGGGTATGACCTCTCGTTCTATTATGGTGGCGACGAAGATTTTACAAATATGCGTTCCTATTTGCTGCACGCGGGCTTTGAAAAGCGGGTGTGCGACAAGAATTTCTCGAGTGACGAGCTCTCGACCAAGTGGGGCGCTTACGACCATGTTGTGATTAACCGGTTGATTGACGACTTGAAAAAGCCACAGCAACAACCGTTCTGTAAGGTGTTGTTGACATTGAACAGCCATGAGCCGTTTGATGTGCCTTTCCAGAAATTCGCCGACCCTTATCCGAACTCTGTCGCTTATACAGATAGCTGTTTGGGTGTTTTTTACGACTTTTTGAAAGCTAGCCCTTGCTGGGACAACACGCTTTTCATCTTGTTGCCTGACCACGCCAAACCATATCCCGAGACCATGACGAACCAGGAGGTCGCGCGTTACCAGGCTCCGATGATATGGACTGGTGGTGCGGTCAAGGGACCGATGGTGGTTTCGCAGATGGGGTCGCAAATTGATCTGGCGCGTACTCTTTTGGCACAGTTGGATATCGATGGAAGCGATTTTGTTTTCAGTAAGAATATATTTAGTGAAAAATCTCCTAAATTTGCTTTCTACGCATATAACGACGGTTTAGGCTTTGTGACCCCTGAAGGCGCTTCTGTTTTCGATTGTGGGGGGAATGTCTCGTTGCGGGAAGACAATCCGCAGTTGACTGTCAGGGGGAAGGCTTTCCTTCAGTGCCTGATGGATGACTTGGCAAAGCGTTAGAATGATTATTATAAAGAAAGGATTGTAGAATGTCTATTTTATTCGACCAAATTGCATACGGACCTGTACACAGTCGTCGACTGGGTGTTTCGTTAGGGGTTAACTTGTTGCCTGTTAACCAAAAAATGTGCTCGTTCGAGTGTATTTATTGTGAGTGCGGTTTTACCAACAAGGTGATGGGCGCAAAACTGCCTACCCGACAGCAGGTGATAGAGGCGCTTACTGTAAAACTCGACGAAATGAAGGCGCAGGGGCTGAAACCCGATGTCTTCACTTTCGCTGGAAATGGTGAACCGACCCTTCATCCCGATTTTGCTGGAATCATCGACGATACCATTGAGGTTCGCAGCCGTTTGTTCCCTAATGCGAAAATCAGTGTCCTCTCTAATGCGACCATGATTGGCCGTGACGAGGTCTTCCAGGCATTGAGTAAGGTCGATAACAATATCTTGAAATTAGACTCAGGCATCACCGAAACGGCCCGGCTTATCGACTTGCCCAACTCTCCGGCATACAGCGTTGAGAAGCAGATTGAGTTGATGAAGCGCTTTGAGGGAAACCTGATTATACAGACTATTTTCCTCCGTGGTATGTACAACGGACGGGTGGTCGATAATACGACTCCTGAAGAAATTGCCGCATGGACAGAGGCAATCCGTCAAATCCGTCCCAAGCAGGTTATGGTGTATCAGGTCGACCGGGAAACTCCGGTGCCTGGCTTGGAGAAACTGACTAACGAAGAACTGGCCCGGTTGTCGCAACCGGTCAGCGATTTGGGAATTCCTGTGTTGGTCGCTTAATTTTTTATTCGTTTATGGTGCAAAGACTAATCTGTACTTTTTCTTTATTGCTGGCTTTGGTTTGCCCTGCATTTTCTCAGTTTGAAATTGGTGCGAACTTGGGCGCTAGTGTCTCCGTTTCTAATTTGGACCCGTTGGGCCGCGACGTTTCTCCTTTGTCGGGTATCTACCCCGAACTTAGGGCGGGCTACTTGTTCAACGACTGGCTGTCGGCCAATTTGGGCGTAGGTTTTGCTCAGCGTGGCTTTAAAGAACAGCCCGAAGGCGAAGCCGCACGTAAGGTCCGCCTCCGTTATTTCCAAGTACCTGTATATGCGGGTGCGCGCTATCCGCTTTGCAATAAGGTCAGTGTGGCTGCCTCTTTGGGTTTGCAGCTCAACTTCTTCAATTCTTCCGATGCCCCGGCTCCGTTTAACATCGATTATCAGGAAATGCACAATCCTGTTGCTTTCCTTTGTGGTGCCGAATGTGGTTACGACCTGTTTAAGGATGTGCGTTTAAACCTCCAATACCGCTATACGGCCGATTTTGTTTATGCCGACCGTTATGAGTCGCTGGGCCGCCTAAGTGCGAACTGGATTATGCTCGGTGTTACGTACACGCTTCGTCCTAAAACAGCAGAGGTTCACCCTATCGAGGGGGCGCTTTCTTCTATATGGTAATTCTTTAAACTGCTTGGTTTATGCATAGGTTCGTCGCTTTTCTTTGTTGTTGGGTGCTGGTTTTGCTGGCGCCGGCGCAGGGCTATGCGGTGAAACGGCTGCATTTTACCAACTACCGGACGAGTAACGGACTAAGCAGTAACTATATAGTCGATATGGCCGTCGATGCGCACGGCTTCTTGTGGCTGGCAACCGATTGCGGTGTCAACCGCTTCGATGGTGCCGCCTTCCGGTCTTATCGGACCGACAACTATCCGTCGCTACTCGAGAACGATGCCCTGCAGGTTTGCCCTGTCAGTGATGGTGGGGTGCTGGTGTCGGGCTATAACGGTTTCCTGCAACGGTACGATTATGCTACCGACCGTTTTGAACCGGTTTTTCCCCGTAGTTTTACGCAAACGGTGGTCAATTTATACTACGACTCCCTCAACGATGACTATTTCGCCTTGACTACGGGCGGCATTTATAGGAAAAAGCATGGGGCTGATGGTTTTTCAAAAGACTTCCTGCCTTCTGTTTCCGACAGGCCGACCGTTCAGCGCATACTTAACGATAGGCACGGCCATTATTGGCTGGCAGAGTCGGATTCTGTTTCTGTTTTTTCGGCTGATGGACGGCTAGTGCTTGTCCTTCGCCCGTCTTCCTCCCATATTCAGACGTTTACCCCCCAACTGATGTCGCTGTCTGATGGACGGCTGATGGTCAGTTACCAGACGAACAAGGTCGATTTTTTCTCTTTCTCCAGCAAGGGTGATATTGTCCACGAACGGAGTGTTACTCTGCCTTTCTTGAATTTGACCTGTGTGCAGGTGACGACCGATGGGGCCTATTGGTTCGCTTCCGATGGCGACGGCTTGTGGTATAGTCCTTCCGAACCAGTTGCGGGTGCCGATTTGCAAAAGGTGCTGCCTTATGGCTCGAATGGCGACGAAATTAGAAAGGTTTACTCGTTGTTGGCCGATAGCTTGGGCAATTTGTGGGTGGCAACCCAAAATGCCGGTCTATGGCGCTATTCGGCTAAAGATTTAAGGGCTTCGTTCATGTCTTCCGACCTGGGCATTCCGCGTGGGGTGGGTACGGGTTTCTGTGAACTTCCTTCCAAATGTATGATGATGGCCTGCGACGGTTCGGGGCTGTATGAGTTTTCGGAGAATGCTGGACTCCTGCAGGCCTATTCGGAAACAGACGGCTTGAAGAACCGAAACTTGATTTCACTTATGTGCGATTCTCGGGGACAGGTCTGGGCTTCGACTTGGGGCGCAGGGCTTTACCTCGGTAACCGCCAGGGGGGGCGGTATGCCTTCAAACCAGTCGACTTCACAGGACTAGACAATCCGCAAACTACCATTACCAACTGTCTGGAACTTGACAATGGCGATGTGTGGGCTTGCTCTGGTGGCGATGGCGTCTATATACGTCACGACGGAAAATGGAGCAGAACGCTGTTGCGTTACCCTTGGAATAAAGATGCTATTGAACGCTGGCCGGTATTCTCGATAGAGGTGAACGATAGGGAACACTGGGTTCAAACCTCTTGCTGTATGTGGAACGATAGGGGCGGCGGTATGCTGAAACCCTATAATATAGAAAAATTTATGGGGCCCGAACGCTACATCATTAACGATGCGGTCTATGTGCCGGGTTGTGGCGTTGTGCTGGCCACGCAAAAGGGGCTGCTGGTCGCAAAAAGCGATACGTTCTCCTTCTCGAAGGTCGACTGCTGTCCTGAAGTGGATATCCATTCTATTGTTTTGGACCAGAAAGGACGGCTATGGGCAACTTTGCCCGATGGTGTATGGTGTTTCAACCTCCAGCAACGCACTTCTTTCCGCTACCCGAAAGATTTTGGGGCGTATGGGCGGAACTACTTCGTGAAACATTCTAAATTCTGCAATAGCAGGAACTTTGTTTATTTCGGCACCAAAGACGGCTTTTTCTGCTTTAACGGCGACAGTCTGCCAACTGTTCGGGAAAACTCCGATTTTTGTCTGAACCGTATTGAAGTCGATGGGGAGCAGATTGATTTTGGAACTCTGTTTGTCGGACAGTCGACGGCTGAGCGAGAAGTTGAACTGCCTTACGGACACAGTTCGCTGGCCGTGTGTGTCGATATGGCCGATTTCTCCCAACAGCGTGCGGTGCTGGTGTACCGTTTGGGAGACGCCGACTGGCAGTCGGTTAATACCGACCAACGTATCGCTTTCAACTACCTTCCGTCGGGAAACTACCTGCTTGAAGTTAAATTGTTGGGTACGCCAGACAGCAGTGCTATAAAACTGAAAGTGGTGGTCCTCGGACCTTGGTGGCAGTCTCTTTGGTTCAAGGCGTTGTGTGTACTTTTGATTGTTTTGCTGATTGGCTACAAAATATACCGTATGCAGCGCGACAGGCGTGCATTGCGCGATATGGTGGATGAACGCACACGGGAACTGAAAATACAAAAAGACCTCGTGGAACTGCGTAACCAGGAACTGAATGTGGCCTTGTCGACTAAAGACCGGCTGATGACGGTCGTCGCCCACGATTTGAAGAACCCTGTGTTTGCCATAGTCGGGGCTCTTGAAGGCTTACGCCGCAGAAACCACCAGCTGACAGAGGAGGAACGTGCCTCTTCGCTCGACAGTATGATTGACCGTACTAGAACTTTGCAGAACGAACTGGGCAAACTGCTCGTCTGGGCGACTTCAAAACAAGACGAGGTGACTTTCCGGCCTTCGAATGCCGACTTGGCTGAAATTATTGGAAGTGATGTGGAACTGCTGAAAATCCAGGCTGAAGAGAAGGGTGTGGCGTTGCACTGCTCGGTTGATGTGCCGAACTATGTGTACGTCGATTCCCGTATGGTAGCCACGGCTATACGGAATGTGTTGGGAAACAGCCTGAAATTTACGCCTCCGGGTTGTGCTGTGCGTGTCCGTGCCTGGCAGGAAGGGGCTTCGGCTTTCGTTGAAGTTGTGGACGAGGGCGTTGGTATGTCGGCCGAAAAATTGCAGGAACTGTTGGCAAAAGATGTCAATGCGTCAACCGTAGGAACTGGCGGAGAGTCCGGTAGCGGTTTGGGAGTCGGTTTGGCTAAGTACTATGTCGCTATCAATGGTGGCCACTTCTCAATGAGTAGTGAAGTGGGTTCGGGCACGACCACTTTGTTGGAACTGCCGGCTACACAGATTCCGGTTGCTAAGTCAACGGCCGGATTAGAAGACCAGACGGTTGCTGTAGAAGTTGATGCCGAACTGCTGGAGGGTAACTGTGTGCTGGTTGTTGACGATGACCCGCTCATTGCACAGAACATAAAGTCGATGCTGGAAAAATATGTCGAGGTGCTGTTGGCTAAAGACGGTCAGGAGGCACTCGGCGTGGTTCGCTCCCATTCGGTCGACGTGGTGGTCAGCGATGTCGAAATGCCGGTGATGAACGGTATTGAAATGTCGAATGCACTGAAGTCCGACGCTAATTATAACCACATACCGGTGCTGTTCCTTTCGGCAAGGACCACAGAAAGCGACCGTTTGCTCGGCTTGTTGACGGGGGCGGTCGACTATATTCCTAAACCTTTCAACCGGAACGAACTGCTGGTGAAACTGAACAACATCCTTTCGGTGCGCCAGCGCCAACAGCAGTATTTGCTGAATAAGGCTGTCGCAGACGGTAGCCGTGAGGCTGTTGGTGAAGAGTGTGCCGAAAAGGCGGAGGAAGCAGAGAAAATGAATCCGTATCTGCAACGGGTTCTTGCTGATATAGAGGCGAATTTTTCCGATTCGGAATATAGTGTGGAACTGCTGGCCAGCAACCTCTGCACCACCCGCATAACCCTTTATAGGAAAGTGAAGTCGCTGTCGGGACAGAATCCGAGCGATTTGTTGATTGACTACCGGCTGAACAAGTCGTGCCAACTGCTGAAAGAAAAACAAATGCCGGTGCAAGATGTCGCCTATGCGGTCGGCTTCTCTGACTATGCCTATTTCTCGCGCAGGTTCAAGGCTCGTTTCGGACAGTCGCCGAAAGATTTTGCCGCTCTTTGAACTAATATTCCATTTGCTTGAAACAAAATTCTCCGTCTTGCTACTTGTTTAAGCCTATATTTGTATGACTTTAAACAAACACAAGTTGATATGAATAAACACTTACTACTTCCTACTACATTTTTAGCATTTGTCGCGGTGGCCAATGCACAAGTTTCGGTGGTTATTGATGCCGATGCCGACAACATGCCCATCTCGCCCTACCTCTATGGGAAAAATGGTGCGACCAGCGACCAGGCTACGCCTACAAGTGCCGCCGATATGCTGCGTATGCGTGAGGCGGGGCTCCGTTTCGCCCGTATGAACAATGGCAATAACGCCACAAAGTACAACTGGCGCAGAAAACTGACCTGCCATCCCGATTGGTACAAAAATGTCTATCCTTGCAACTGGGACCAGTCTGCTTCCGACCTACAAAGCGAACTGCCTGGAGTGCAGGGTATGTATGCCTTCCAACTGATTGGCAAGGCGGCTAAAACCAGCGACTATAATTTCAACGACTGGGCCTACAACCAAAGCCAGTGGGGCGAGTGGTGCAGCAAACCTGTGTGTGGTGGTGGCGAACTCGACGCTGCGGGCAATTTGGTTAAGAAGGGCGATGCCTCGCTCTATCTGGAAGACTGGCCTGCCGACTCCACAGTGGGCATCTATAAACACTGGCGCGACGAACTGGGCCTCGATATGTCGCAGTTTCAATATTGGAGCATGGATAACGAGTTCGAAATGTGGCCTTGGACGCATTCCGACGTTGTGGAGAAAAACAGCGACGAGGTGTTTGAAATGATGATGCAGAACTATTTTGCTACCGCTAAGGCTATCCGTGCCATTGACCCTTCGGTCAAACTCTGCGGACCAGTTGCCGGCAGCGAGTGGACATGGTTTTACCCTGCCGACTGCCAACCTACTTACAAGGGCAAAAAATACTGCTGGTTGGAATACTTCATTATGCGTTGTGCCGAGGAAGAAAAATCTTCAGGCGTGAAAATGCTCGATGTGCTCGACATCCACTTCTATCCGGGCGACACCAAGGTTGCCGATGTGCTGCAGACCCACAGGGTACTCTGGGACCGCAATTTCGTCTATTCGGGAGCCAACGGTGTGAAGACTGTTAATGGCGGATGGGACGAAACGCAAACCAAAGAATATATTTTCGGCCGTTGCCAAGACTGGATTGACCAGTATTTTGGACCAAACCGTGGCATTACTTTCGCCATTTCAGAATACGACAATACCTCCTCGTTCAATCCGACGGTTACCGCATTGAGCTATGCCTCTTTCTTGGGCGAGGGCGCACGCCACGGCATGGAGTTTTTCACACCGTGGACGTGGAATACGGGTATGTGGGAAACCCTCCATCTTTTCGGCCGATATGCGCAAGACGTGAACGTGAGCGCCGTCTCTTCTAACGAAGAGTTGCTTTCCGCCTACACCTCCATCTCTTCTACCCGCGACTCTATGACCATTATTCTGATTAACCGTTCGGAAACAGCGTCTCAGAAAGTTAGTCTCACTATCGGCAATTTCGATGCGCAGGATGGTGCTGCAGAAACCTTGCAGTTGGCCAACCTGCCGGCTTCCGAAACTTTCAATTCGCATACCGACAATGCGCTTACATCGGGTAAGGTGGCTGTCGCTTCCAACATGTTGTCGGTCGAGGTACCGCCTTTGTCGATGACTGCTGTCCTGGTTCCTTCCGCCCATACGGGTGTAGACGGTTTTGCGGCCCAATCGGTTGCCGTCTATCCAAATCCGACTACCGATGTGCTTTATGTGTCGAACGACGGAACTATAAAATCTGTCGACATTGTAAATACTAGCGGAGTTGTTGTCAAGACTGTGAACGCAACTGCCGATGACGATGTCGCAATCTCGGTTGCCGACTTAGACAAAGCGGTGTATCTGGTGAAAATCCGTACTGCCGGCGGTGTCAAGTTTAGCACGGTTGTCGTGAAGTGATAAAATGCAGTATCCACGTAATGCGGATTTTATACTTGTTCGCTTAAATGTGTACCTCTGCTCTTCGATTATTTTGATTTTGTGGTGAATGCAAAATCAGTGAAACAGGCTGAATCCGGTTGCTGGATTCAGCCTGTTTTTCTATTGTGGAATCTGGATAAAACCCCACCCGTCAGGAAGGGGTATCTCAATAACCGGGTATGCGGAGGTCAGAAAGACTGAAGCGTGCTCGGGTAAGAAGCGTATCCGGAAAGAACATGTGAAAATCCATCCGTCTGGAAGACGGTATCTCCATAACCGGGCACGGTCTCCTATGCGGCGCCGTGCGTTTGGAAAACGCTACGTGGCAACACTGGGGGCAGGGTGGGCCGTAACACTTAGCCCCTTCGGAGTGCAAATTTCCACTTAAATCAAATACACTCCCGAAAAAATGTTAACTTTGTGTTTAAATTCACCATCTTATAATCAATATGGGTTTATTCGATATTTTCTCCTCAAAAAAGAAAGAAGACCTCGATAAGGGGTTGGAAAAGACCAAACAGGGCTTTTTCGATAAACTGAAGCGTGCTGTCGCTGGCAAGTCGAAAGTCGATGACGACGTCCTCGATAATCTGGAAGAGGTGCTGATCACTTCTGATGTGGGCGTGGAAACTACCCTGAAGATTGTTGAGCGCATTCAAGACCGTGTGGCTCGCGACAAATACATGGGGACCGAAGAACTCAACGGTATCTTGAAAGACGAAATCGCTTCGTTGTTGGAAGAGAATAATACAGCCGATGGCTCTTCTTTCGATTTGCCGAAGTCCGACTCCCCTTATGTCATTATGGTTGTAGGTGTGAATGGCGTTGGCAAGACCACTACCATCGGTAAACTGGCCTACCAGTTCAAGAAGGCGGGCAAGTCGGTCTACCTGGGTGCTGCCGACACCTTCCGTGCGGCCGCTGTTGACCAACTGGTTATCTGGGGTGAGCGCGTGGACTGCCCTGTCATTAAGCAGAGTATGGGCTCTGACCCGGCTTCTGTGGCTTTTGATACACTTTCTTCCGCAAAGGCGAACAAGGCCGATGTGGTGATTATTGATACGGCAGGACGTCTGCACAACAAGGTGAACCTGATGAACGAGCTGACCAAAATCAAGCAGGTGATGAAAAAGGTGATCCCCGATGCACCGCACGAGGTGCTGCTTGTGCTCGACGGGTCGACCGGACAGAATGCGTTTGAACAGGCTAAGCAGTTCTCTAAAGCAACCGAAGTTACTGCTTTGGCTGTAACCAAACTCGACGGCACTGCCAAAGGAGGCGTCGTTATCGGCATCTCCGACCAGTTTAAAATTCCGGTTAAGTATATTGGCGTAGGCGAGGGTATCGAACACCTCCAGTTATTCAATAAGAAGGAGTTTGTTGATTCCCTGTTCAATACAAATGCCTAATCGTAAAAAAGAGGAATGAAGAATAGCAATATTGTTGACATTATTACGCTGGGTTGCTCAAAAAACTTGGTGGATAGCGAGATGCTGAGCCGCCAACTTTCGGCAAACGGCTATCAGGTCGTTTACGACGACGAAAATCCGAAGGGAGGCATTGTTATTGTCAATACTTGTGGATTTATCGGCGATGCGAAAGAAGAGAGCATCAACACCATTCTGGAACTCGGGGAACTGAAGAAACGCAGGAAGATTAGCAAACTCTATGTTATGGGGTGCCTTTCTGAACGTTATTTGGCCGATTTGAAGGAAGAAATTCCCGAGGTGGACAAGTTTTATGGAAAATTCAATTGGAAGGAAATCCTTAACGAACTGGGCAAAAGCTATAACCAGCAGTTGGCGCTTGAGCGCGACCTGACTACACCCAAACATTACGCTTATTTGAAGATCGCCGAAGGGTGTAACCGCTTTTGCTCTTACTGCGCCATCCCTATTATTACAGGACGATACCAGTCTCGGCCTATTGAAGAGATTGTTGACGAGGTGAAGTACCTTGTGGAAATGGGGGTGAAGGAGTTCCAGGTTATTGCCCAAGACCTTTCATATTACGGGGTAGACCTTTACAAGGAAATGCGCCTGGCCGAATTGGTTGAGCGTATATCCGATGTTCCGGGGGTGGAGTGGATCCGTCTGCATTATGCCTACCCGGCACAATTCCCTTACGATGTGCTGAAAGTGATGCGCGAACGTCCGAACGTTTGCAAATACCTCGATATTGCGTTGCAGCATATTTCCGACAATATGCTCACAAAAATGCGCCGACACGTAACCAAGCAGGAAACCTACGATTTGGTGACCCGCTTGCGTGAGGAGGTGCCCGGCATTCATTTGCGTACCACTTTGCTGACAGGACATCCTGGCGAGACGGAGCAAGACTTCGAAGAACTGATTGAGTTCGTTCGTTGGGCGAAGTTCGAACGTATGGGCGCCTTCCCATATTCTGACGAAGACGGTACTTATGCCAGCGAAAACTACGAAGACGATATCCCTTTCGAGGTCAAACAGCAGCGGGTTGACGACCTGATGGCAGTGCAGCAAAAAATCTCGAAAAAGATAAATGAGAACAAGGTCGGACAGTCGTTGAAGGTGATAATCGACCGTGAGGAGGCCGACTATTATATTGGCAGAACCGAATTCGACTCGCCTGAAGTGGACCCAGAGGTGCTGGTTTCGAAAGACCAAAAACTGACCATTGGTGAGTTCTATAATGTGGAAGTTACGGGCGCTGAAGAGTTCGAATTGTACGGAAAAGTGGTGTGAAAACACCTTTGCTTGAACCTCCATTTTTAGGAAAATGTTTTATAAAACTATGTTTTTTGGTTTTTTAAGAGCTTGAAAAACAATAAATAAAGTGCGAATAATATGCTGTATTGAAAACTGTGTAGTATTCGCAATTTATGGTTAATTCTGAAATTATAGTAATTGTTTAGATATGTTTTCTGGAATAGTAGAAACCACAGCCAAAGTCCTCGCTCTGGAGAAGGAGGGCAGTAATTTGAATATTACTATGTCGTGTCCGTTTGCCGGTGAACTGGGTGTCGACCAGAGTGTAGCGCACAATGGTGTCTGCCTGACGGTTACCAGCCATACCGACATCAGTTACACGGTTACTGCCATCAAGGAAACCCTCGACCGTAGCAATCTGGGTGTCTTGAAGGTGGGCGACGAGGTAAACATTGAGCGGTGCATGATTATGAATGGACGGCTCGACGGTCATATTGTGCAGGGACATGTCGACACTACGGGTGAATGTGTGTCGAAAACGTGGGCCGATGGTAGCTGGGTGTTTACGTTTAAGTATGCGGTGACCCCTGAATTGGCTCTGAAGGGGTACGTTACTGTTGAAAAGGGATCGGTAGCGGTTAATGGTACCAGCCTTACAGTCTGCAACTCGCAAAAAGACCAGTTCTCGGTGTGCATCATCCCTTATACCTACGACCATACCAACTTCCATAATATCGAGGTAGGCACAAAGGTAAACCTCGAGTTCGACATCATTGGCAAGTATTTGAGCCGGATGATGGAGTTTAAAAACGATTGATAGCCGTTTTATAACAGTTAAACGGGTACACGTAGCGGAATTTTTCGGCCGCTAGTGTACCCGTTCTTTTGTTTTTCATCTCTGGTTCGCCCGTCTGGTGCTGGCGTAGGGCCGTACACAGGTTGGACGTAGTCTGTCTTGAATTTAGTACTTCCTTTTGATTTTCAGTACCTTGATGTCCATCGTTATCTCTTTGTTTTCCACTTTCTTTCGGTCTGTTTTCAGGGGGTCGTCGAAGATGACGTCATCGCGGTAGCCGAGCCCTTCAGGGATGATGATAGAGGCCTCACCGCCTTCTTTCATGTTTATCAGGGCGGCGCAGAGTCCGTTAATCACATAGTCGGGGGTGACCTCAACGGCTTTGCCGTAGCCGACCTCGGTTCCGTCCGCTAGTTTCAAGTAGTATTCAAGGGTAACAGTGTCCTTCAGTTTGGCCCGTTCGCCCTTCCCCTCATTGGTCGTTTTCATCAATACGCCTCTGCCCTCATAGTCGAGTTCGCTGGCAATGCCTTCGCTTTTGGTCTTCAGCTCCTTGTAGCCGCTTTCGCTGATGAGTTTGTCCCACCGCAGACCCTTGCTGGCCTTTTTGTTTTCCGAGGCCGTCTCAATCCGTTTAAGGTAGTTGGCCATATCTTCTTCCTTCCAGCCCAAACTGCTTTCCCCCTTCAGCTTGTCAATCAAACTTTGGATGAAAATAGCGCCTCTTTCACCTTCCGAGAAACAGAGGGCTCCCAGCATAAGGCCTGTTTCTACCGTTTCTTTATGCTCCAGGTTCGGGTTGTTTTTCCTTATCTCTTCTTTGATTTCCTTTTCGCTAAGTCCTTTTTTGAATCCGTTGTAGGTGGCGCTCACTGCCGTAATGAAGACATCGCTGTACTTAACGAGGTCGCTGTATTCCTTGGCGTTTTTCTTGTCGTCGAGGAAAAAGTACGATTTTGCGTAGTAGATGCTGTCTTGTCGGTTGTTTAATAGCGGCTTTTCAGTGCTTTGGGCGCAAACGCAGGTTGTAGCTCCTAGTGTACAGGTGAGTAGTAACACATTTTTTCTGTTCATACTGGTTTTGTTTAGATAGAATTTGTATTAAGTTATGTCTGTCAGATAAAATTTACGCAAATTTAAAGATTCTTAGCGATATATAAAACTGACTGGGCTTTTTTGCTTATGAATAAGTGATTTGTGGTTACACTTTGTAGGTTAATGCGGCATAAAAGTCACAAAAGACCTGATTTTCTGCTGAAAAAACTGTTTTCTCGTTGCTTATAAGGTTGTTGCTGCATATTTTTGTATTTTTGTTAAAACAGTCTGTATTGCATGAACTATTTGAAGACGCTGATCATTTTGTGTTTTCTGGTGCTGGTTTCGGCTCCGGCTTCGGCGTATGCAGTCCATAGCTTGAATTTTGTGAATTACCGGACGTCGAACGGACTGGTCGGTAACTGTGTGAACGACTTGGCCATCGACTCGAGCGGCTTCCTTTGGGTGGCTACCGATTGCGGGTTGAGCCGTTTCGATGGTGCCGTCTTCCGTAATTTCAGTACCGAGACAGAACGCTCAATGCAAGACGATGCGGTGTTGCACGTTACGGCGGTCAACGATGGCGCTGTGGTGGTTTCCGGTTATAAGGGCTTCTTTAAAAAGTACAATTGCAAGGCCGACTCGTTTGTGGGGGTTACGCCTGCCAATTTTTCCCAGACGGTCACCTCGGTCTGTTACGATGGGTTGCGCGATGTGTTTTATGCGCACACCGCTATCGGCACTTTCTGGAGCCGGACCTCGTCGCAGTTTAGTTTGTGCAACCACCTTAACAAGAAGGGCAGAATCAACCATTGTATGCATATCGATGCCAATGGCAATTACTGGCTGCTCGACGGCAATTCGCTGACTGTTTACGACAAGTCGGCCAATAAAGTGTTGTTCCAGACGGTAGTGCCGTCGGCTAAGAGGTCGCCCTCTCCCCAATTCATACCTCTGCCCGACAACCGGGTGATGGCTTGCGTAAAGGTAAACCAGATTGATATCTATAGAATTTCTTCTCCGACTTCTATCCAGTTGGAAACGTCTGTCGTTGTTCCTTTCGACGGCCTCAGGTGCGTGCAAAAGGCGGCCGATGGGTCGTTTTGGTATGCCTCCGACGGCGACGGCCTGTGGTACACGGCCGGAGAACCGTCTTCAGCCTCTTCTTTCGAAAGGGTGCTGCCTTATGGCGCCGACAATTACGACTTTGGCAAACTTTATGCCCTGCTGGCTGACGCTGATGGCAACATATGGGTCGGTACTCAGAATTCGGGCCTTTGGAAGTATTCGCTGCGTGGAAAAGGACGCTCTTTCTCGTCGGCCGACTTCGGCCTTCCGAATTGTCCGGCTAATGACTTCTGCCAACTGCCCAATGGAAACATTGTCGCAACCTGCGACGGTTTGGGGCTGTGCGAGTTCTCGGAGACGGAGACGTCTGTAAGGCTTTATTCCGCTTCCGACGGCTTGAAAAACAGAAACCTGACTACGGTCTGCTCCGATGCGGACGGTCGCTTGCTGGTTGCTTCGTGGGGTGGTGGCCTGTTTGATGGAACGCCTACTAAAAATGGATATACGTTCACGCCTTCCCTTTTCCAAGGTATCGACAACCCAACCTCCAAAATCGCGTCTTCGCACAGGTTCTCGAATGGCGATGTGTGGGTGCTGACGGGGGGCGACGGTATGTACATCTACCAGAACGGGCATTGGAAACGCCAGTCGCTGGCGCATAACCGCTGTCTGGAACTCTGGCCTAAGCATTGGCTAGAGGTGGATGGGGAAGAACGGTGGGTTTCGGCCCCTAACTCGTTGTGGAAGTTTGCTGGCGGTCAGTTCTTCCTGTTTAACGAAAGCTGGTTTATGGGAAGCGGCGCCTACGCTGTTAGCGATATTGTCTACCTCGACAGTATTGGCGTGGTTTGTGCTACCGATAGCGGCCTCTTTATCGTCGACGAGGCGAAGCACAAGTTCAACCGCTATGAGAAATGTCCGCACAAGCTGGTTTCGTCGATGGTGGTCGACAACAGGGGACGCTTGTTGGTGACTGTAGACAACAGCATTTGGCGGTTCGACCTGAAAAATGACTTGGCTGAGCGCTATCCGCGCAATTTCGATATAAACGGGCGCAATTTCTTTGTGCAGCATTCCTCTTTTTGCAGCCGTAGCGGTAATGTGTATTTTGGTACGGCCAACGGCTTTATCTGTATTACAGAAAAAGACTTCCAAGTCGAGAATGTGGCGCCTTCCCTGTCTTTCTCACGCATCATGGCCGATGGGGAAAAGGTGTATATAGAAAACGGGCACCATATAACGCTCTCTTACGGCCATAGTTCGTTATCGGTGAGCGTCGATATGGTCGATTATTTTCCGCTCCGTTCTCCGCTGGTTTACCGCCTGAACAAGAACGACGAGTGGAAAAATATGCAGCCTGACCAGACTATCAGGTTCAATTTTTTGCCAACGGGGCACTATACGATTCAGGTGAAGTGCCTGAATGCGGAAAATGCCGACATTCTGGAACTCTTTGTCGAGGTGGAGGCGCCTTGGTGGCAGACGTGGTGGTTCCGCTCGGGATGCGTGGCCTTGCTGCTGTTTCTGTTAGGCTGGAGGCTGTACAGCATGAACCGCGACAGAATTGTACTGAAACAGAAGGTGGAAGAACGGACAAAAGAGCTGAACGACGCGCTTTCGACCAAGAACCGCATTATGCAAGTGGTGGCGCATGACCTTAAAAATCCGGTTTTCGCTATCTACGGTGCACTGGAGCAGATGCGGATGCGTTCGGCGGTCTGGACGGCCGATGAACGTAATTCGGCGCTCGACAAGGTGATTGAAAGCACCCGGACGGTTCAGGACGAACTGGGCAAACTGCTCAACTGGGCTACTGCCCGGCAGGAAGAGCAGGTGTGCCACCTGACCAATGTGAACCTTTCTGAACTGGTTGTTTCCGAAGTGGATTTGCTTCGGTTGCAGGCCCGGGAAAAACAGATTGAGATTGTTTGCGACCTCAATATTACCCGTTATGCCTATGCCGATGCCCGTATGCTCGGCACTTCGGTCCGCAATGTGTTGGGCAACAGCCTGAAATTTACGCCTTCTGGCAAAACAATACATGTGCGTGCCTGGCAAGACTCGGCCTTCGCCGTTGTCGAGATTAAGGACGAGGGGGTGGGCATGTCGCCAGAACAGGTGGAGCGGTTGCTGGCTTCTGAGGTGAACGATTCGACGCGTGGCACGGCTGGTGAAAGTGGCTCGGGTTTAGGCGTCGGACTGGCAAAACAGTACATGACGGCTATCGGCGGTGTGCTTGAAATGACCAGCGTGCAGGGCAGTGGTACCACCACCAGGCTGAAGGTGCCGTTGGCGCAGTTTGTGGTAGAAACGGCTACGAAGAAGAGTGAAGAGCCGTCGATTGAGGCTTCTGTCGATGCCGAACTTTTACGTGGCAACACTGTTTTGGTGGTTGACGACGACCCGCTGATTGCCCAAAACATAAAGGGTATGCTCGACGAGTATGTCGATGTGCTGCTGGCCGCTAATGGTGAAGACGCGTTGGGGGTAGTGGCTGAACATGCAGTCGATATTGTTGTTACCGATGTCGATATGCCGGTGGTGAACGGCTTTGAACTGGGCCGACGCCTACTTTCTGACCCCGACACCAATCATATACCTTTGTTGTTCTTGTCGGCCAGAACGGCGGAAAACGACCGTTTGACCGGTTTGCTGACCGGTGCTGTTGACTATATTACCAAACCTTTCAGCCAAGGCGAACTGTTGATGAAGCTGAACAACATCTTGTTGCTCCGCCAACGCCAGCAACAGCGCTTGTTGAAAGAAATAGGTAAACTGCCTGCCCCTAGCGAGACTCCGGCAGAGGAGGTGAAAGAGGAACCTGAGAAAATCAATCCGTACCTGTTGAAGGTTATTGATGTGATAAGCGAACATTTTTCTGACCCTAACTATAATGTTGAATTGCTGGCTTCTGATATGTGCACTTCGCACGTGACGCTTTACCGCAAGGTGAAGTCGCTCTCGGGAAAAACACCGCTCGACCTGCTGACCGAGTTCAGGCTCAACCGTGCACACCAGTTGTTGGAAGAGGGAAAGACCGATTTGCAGGATGTTGCCTTCCAAACCGGATTTCCCGACTATACGTATTTCTCGCGTAAGTTTAAAGCCCGTTTTGGCTACCCTCCGAAGGATGTCTCGGCACTTTGAAAAATTTACAACACCTGTTTGAAAAAAAAACAGCATTTCATAACCAGCTGCTAACTATAACTTTGCGACAGAATCAGCCGTGATGGATGGACCTGTCGGTGATTGATGTTCCATTTTAAATACGGCATCTTGTCTAATACTAAGAATGATGCTTATGAATAAACGAATACTTGTTTCTACAGCTATTATAGCTGCTTCGCTTTACACAATAGAAGTCGCCCAGGCACAGGACGATTTCGCATTTACGACCGATCAGTACCAGAAGGCGCTGTGGATGACCACACGTTTCTACGGGGCCCAGCGTTCCGGCTATGGGCCAAACTGGCTGACGGCAACCCACGAACCAACCAACGTCCCTGCCGAGTGGTTAGATTATGCCGCAAATGCGGTGAAGGGTGTCTCTTATATTAAGGACGCCGACCCTCAAGATGGCTATGATTTGACGGGTGGTTGGTTCGACTGTGCCGATTATGTGAAATTCGGCCAGACCGAATTTTATTCTGCTTATGTGTTGTTGTTGGGCTATAGCGAGTTCCCTAAGGGGTACGGCGACTATTACAGTGCCGACTACAACGGCTACATTGGTAGCAACGACTATTCTTGGGAAGGAAAGGCGGGCGTGCCTAACGGTATTCCCGACATCCTCGACGAGGTAAAATATGCCACCGACTACTTTATGAAGTGTATGCGTGCCGTCGATACCTTCTATTACCAGGTTGGTGAGGGTGGCATCGACCACAAGGTGTGGTGTACCTCGGTCTTCAAGTCTGCCCTCCCTAAAGCGTTGGGTGGTGAGGCCGAAGGCTCGCGTACGGTTTACCGCATTAGCGCTAGGGGTACTTCTATGGTGGCCCTTTGCGGCGCTTCGCTGGCTGCAATGTCGCGCCTCTATCGTCCATACGATGCGGCTTATGCCGACCTTTGCCAGAAAAAGGCGAAAGTGGCTTACGACTACATTATGGAGAATCTCGAGGGTAATATTGGTGCTCCCGGCGGTTTCTATGGCGCTAAGGGCCGATATGAACCCGACTGCACCATCTTGCTGATGGAGTTGTTCCGTGCTACGGGAGACTCTAGCTACGTTGAACTGGCTTTGGACCCCGATGAAGGTTTTGCCAGCTTTATGTATGGCGATAAAACTTGGAACCACGGCTTCTCGTTGTGTTATGGCAATACCGAAGATCTGGCCTACTACCTGATGGGCAACTACGCTGGGGTGACTCTCGCACAAGAACGTCTGAAGAGCTATGTGTTCGACCTTTACAGACCAGCTTCCGGCTACATACTTAACAAAAAGTATGACAAGTGGGGTATGCTCCGTTACCCAGCCAACCAGGCTTTCGTATACGGACTTTATAACAAGATGGTAGGCAACCTCGAAAAGGTGGACCCTTACAGCCTGGCCTCTGTGGAGTACATTATGGGCAACAACAGTGCTAATTTCTCCTTTATCACTGGCTTTGGCGACAAGTATGCGCGCTATCCGCACTATAGAAATGTTTACCTCGACGATTCGAACAACATGAGTGAGTGCGAAATCGACGACAATCACCGTCAGCTGGGTTATCTGGTGGGTGGCTCGTTCAACCCAGACGAATATCCCGACAATATCAATAACTACCAGACCGGAGAGGGTGGTATCGACTACAACGCGGGTTTGGTAGGTGCGTTAGGCTACATCAACTCAATTGTTTGCCCGGTTGAACTGGCTGACACCTCTAGCGCGGTGTCTAAGGTCGATGGCGTGCAAACCTATCTCTATCCGAATCCGACTACCGACTACATCTTCCTGTCGTCAGCTGAAAATGGCAGTGTCCGTGTTACCGTTTCAAATGCGGAAGGCCAGCTGGTAAAGCAGGCCGATGCAACTTGGCAGAGCTTGAAAGACAACGGTATTAATGTTTCGGACCTTGTTCGTGGCACTTATGTGTTGAATGTGGCATCGGCCGCTGGTTCTACAACCAAGTTGTTTGTTAAACGCTAGTCTTACTAGCTGAAAAATACGGGACTATGGTTTTAAGAAAAACGGTTCTGCTGTCTGCCTTGGTTTCTTCCTTGTCGGCCTTTTCACAGGAGATTTGGATTAACCAGTTGGGCTATAGCACTGGTGGCGTGAAGCGCATCCAAGTGGCAGGCGGCAATTCTAAGTCGTTCTCGCTGGTGGACGAAAAGACCGGGAAGAAGGTCTTTGAGGGCCGGCTTGGCAAACAGGCTTATTGGGACCTGTCGGGCGACAATGTGCAAACTGCCGATTTCAGCAGTTTCGCAAAAGAGGGTACCTACAGGATCAAGGTTGGCGATAAGCGTTCGCATCCGTTTCAAATTGCGCGTAAAGGCGTTTACGATGAACTGAACCAGTGGGTTATAAAGGCGTTTTACCTCTGGCGGGCGTCAACCCCAATCGAGGCAAAGTACGCTACATTCAAAGGCACCAGTTTCGCCCGTGCTATGGGTCACCCCGATACGGCGGTCTATTGGAATGCTCCGGCTACTAATGGCGGTATGGCCAATTATGTAGAGCATAAACTTTCCTCGCCGAAAGGGTGGTACGATGCTGGCGACTATAACAAGTATACAGTAAATGCGGGTTACTCCTGCGAGTTCTTGGGTATGCTGTATGAAATGTACCCTGAGTTTTATCAGCAGTTGGAATTGAATATCCCAGAATCCGGCAATGGAGTGCCAGACCTTCTAGACGAACTGAAGTGGGAGTTGGACTGGTTGTTGACTATGCAGGACGAAGACGGCGGCGTCTTTTTTAAACTAACTACAAAAGCCTTTTCAAGGTTCGTGATGCCCGAGTTCGACTTGAACGATCGCTATATGATTGGCAAGTCTACCACGTCCGCTCTCAATTTTGCCGCAGCTTTGGCAATGGCAGCGCGTCTGTACAAACCGTATGAGGCGCAGTTTCCGGGCTATTCGGGAAAGGCGCTATCAGCGGCTAAAAAAGCTTTCGAATGGGCGCGTCAGCATCCGTATGTGCCGTTCGCCAATCCGCGCGATGTAACGACTGGCGGTTATACCGACACTTCTTATGTCGACGAGTTCCAAATGGCGGCTACCGAGTTGCTGGTTACGACAAAGGATGCGCGTTATGCCCAGTACGTCGACCTCGATGCTCTGTTCAACACGCCTACCTGGCCTTATGTGGCCACTATGCATTTGCTGCAGTTGCAGCTGCACAGCCGCGAGCTGGAGGGGTTGGTCGATGTGAAGAAGGTGGAACGCCAGTTCGTAAAACTGGCCGACAGCCTTTACACGGCTCACCACCAGTGCGTGGGACTGATTCCGATCGATGTGTTCCGATGGGGCAGTAACTGCGAGGTGGCTGGCGCCGGCTGTATTGCCGGTATCGCTTACCGGGTGACTGGCGACAAGAAATACCTTGGTATGGCAGTCGACTGTTTCGATTATCTGCTGGGACGTAATGCGACGGGCTATTGCTTTGTATCGGGTTTCGGGTCAAAGTCGCCAAAGAATTTGCACGACCGTCGTTGTGAGGCCGACGGTATAGCTGAACCGCTGCCTGGCTACCTCTGTGGCGGACCAAATGCGGGCGCGAGAATCGATTGCGGCGAAGAACGCTACTCCAAGTTCCCGGCCAGGTCGTATTTCGATGCGAAGTGCAGCTATTCGACCAACGAGATTGCCGTCAACTGGAATGCCCCTATGGCGTTGCTGACGGGGCTGATTGTAAATGAAATAGACAGATAATAATATATGATGAAGTACGGACTACAAATTAGTATCAGACTCAATATACAAATGAGAAACTACATCTAAATCTAAGAAACTACATCAAGTAACCTGTTTCCTTCGTAAGTCTATCTAAACAAAGCAGGACACTCCGTGATGGGGTGTCCTGCTTAATTTTTATGGTTGTGTTCCCTTTATTGGTGCACTTGCTCTATGTCGTAAGGTGTCAACTGGTAGACGAAGTAGTTGATCCAGTTGTTGTAGAACAGGTTGGCATGGCTGCGCCAGCGCACAATAGGACCTTTCGAAGGGTCGTCGTCTTTGTAGTAGTGCTCAGGCATAAGAATGTGCAAGCCTTTGTCGAGATCGCGTTTGTACTCGTTGTCGAGGGTGTTCGGCGCATATTCCGGATGTCCTGTCAGATAGAACTCGCGGCCACCGCGTGCCGACATCATATAGATGCCCGCCTCTTTCGATTCGCTGAGGATGGTCAGCTCCGGCTCTTTCAGAATGTCGTTCTTGTCTAAACCGATGTGGCGGCTGTGAGGCACGTAGAACGTGTCGTCGAAACCTCTGAAGATAGGGTGTCTTGGGTCGTTTACCTTGTGCTCGAATATGCCGAAGCATTTTTCGTCTAGCCGCTTCTTCTGTATGCCGTAGTGGTAGTAGAGGCCGGCAAAGGCGCCCCAGCAGACATACAGGGTCGAGAAAACGTTAGTGCGCGCCCAGTCGAAGATGGTCTTCATCTCTTCCCAGTAGGTCACCTCTTCGTACTCGTAGTTCTCTAGAGGCGCGCCGGTAATAATCATGCCGTCGTATTTGTGATGCTTCAACTCGCTGAATTTCTTGTAGAAGGCCAGCATGTGTTCGACCGGAGTGTGGGTCGACTGGTGGCTTTCCAACTGCATCAGGTCTATTTCTAGCTGTAGGGGTGTGTTTGAAAGCAAACGGACAAGGTCGGTCTCCGTCGTAATCTTAATTGGCATTAAGTTGAGGATGACAATCTTCAATGGACGGATTTCCTGTGTGGATGCTTCTTCTGTCGTCTTTACGAAAATGTTTTCGTCTTGCAGCAGTTTGACTGCTGGCAGGTCTTTCGGAATGTTTAATGGCATCGTTACCTCCTTTTTTTATGAAAAGTAAGGGCCAAAGTGTGGACTCTTCCCCCCTCACGTATATTTAGGACTGCAAAGATAACCATTATTTTTTTAATTGCGTATTTTTGCATTATCACTATAATATGGTATTTATGCTTGTGGATTTTACAAAGACATGGGATGCGACTGTTGAGGAGGCGGCTAAAATTGTGTTCGACCTGATGCGGGATCGACACCTTACCCTGGCCACAGCCGAAAGTTGCACCGGTGGAAACATAGCCCACCACATTACCCTGTTGCCCGGCAGCTCTGAGTTCTTCCTTGGGGGCGTTGTCAGTTATGCCAATTCGGTGAAGAACGGCGTGCTGGGGGTCGATATGGCCGATATAGAAAAATATGGTGCAGTCAGCCAGCCGGTCGTTGAACAGATGGCCGAAGGGGTGGCGCGCCTGACGGGGGCCGATGTGGCAGTCGCCACGTCGGGAATAGCAGGCCCGGGGGGCGGAACCGCCGACAAACCGGTAGGTACCGTCTGGATGGCGGCTGCAAACGGCGAAAAAACAATTTCGCACTGCTTCCATTTCGGAACGGAACGGCAGAAAAATATTGAAAATGCCACTTCTATGGCTTTTTTTATGATAAAAGCACTTGTTGATAACTAATTTTTGACTATCTTTGCGGTCGATATCCACAAAAGGTATTCTCTCCTTTAAGTGGTTGTTATTAAAGTTAGTAGCAAAATCTGAATTGCAGTTTCTCCACAAAATGGTGCTCTGATGGTTACGCTGCTCGGCTTAGAATAGCCCGAGAATCAGAGATGTCCCGCAATTCTTATTGAGATAATAACATAAAAGGATAAAATAAAATGTCAAGAATTTGTCAGCTTACCGGAAAGAAAGCTCAGAACGGTAACAACGTTTCTCACTCAAAGAGAAGAACACACAGACTGTTCAACGTTAATCTTCAGAAAAAGAAGTTCTATTGGCCAGAACAGGGCTGCTTCATCGAAATGAAGGTTTCTGCTAAGGCTATCCGTACTATCAATAAGAAGGGTATTAACGCTGCCCTTTTGGATGCTGCCAAGAAGGGCTTGGTCTAATCTTTTAAAATTTTTACGAAAATGGCTAAGAAAAATAAAGAAGCAAGAGTTCAAGTTATCCTTGAATGCACTGAGATGAAAGAAAGCGGAATGCCTGGTACTTCTCGTTACATCACTACCAAGAACCGTAAGAACTCTCCTGAACGTCTTGAGTTGAAGAAGTACAACCCAATTCTTCGTAAGTATACTATCCACAAGGAAATCAAGTAATTTTAAATAAGCATTAAATCATGGCAAAGAAAGTAGTTGCTACCCTCCAAAAGGGTGAAGGCCGTACCTATTCTAAGGTTATCAAGATGGTTAAGTCTCCAAAGACTGGTGCTTACATTTTCGATGAGAAGATTATTCACAACGATGACGTTAAGGACTACCTCGCTAAGAAGTAATTCCCTTTTCTGATTCGTATTGAATGAAATATAAAGCAGTTGTGACCGTTTGGGTTACAACTGCTTTTTTTTATTTTTGCAAAAACACTTCTAATTATGAAACTTATTCAAAAAGTACAAAAATGGTTTGCTGACTTCTATCGCAGCATCTCCCGGTTCCCTGTTGAAACAACTCTTTGCCTCTTTGCTTTTGTTTTGGTTGTTGCCATGTGTGAGATGAACCGGCACAGTTGGATGACAAAAAGCTTCTTCTATGAACGGTTTGTGCCTGTTGCACTCTTGTATGCGCCTGTTGCGTTTGCTGTAGCTTTCGCTATTAGGGTAGGGTGGATGCAAAGCCAACGGAAATGGACCTCCGTCTGTTATGTGCTGTCGGGGTTGCTGGTGCTTGTGCCACCATTTTTCTTCAGCACCCTCGATTTCCAAACTTGCTTCCTATTCCATGCTGGCGTGTATATACTTGCCCTCTTGTTTGTATTCGCTGTTAGGGGACAGAAAGATAACTATTTGTTCGTTAGCGATGCCATTAAGGTCTGTACTTCGTTGGAGGTTGCCGTTTTTCTGGCAGGCGCAATCTCGATGGTCTATTATGCTGTCATGGCGTCGGTCTTTTATCTTTTCCTGAGCAATTATGCTTCAGACCAATATCTGTTTTTTAGAATTGTGTTCGTCTATGTGGGGCTCTTTATTCTGGTTGTTCTTACTCCTTTGACCTTCTGCTATTGCGCCAAAAGTTTGCAAGATAAAGATGCTGCCCGTTTGTCAAGTTCGTTTGATGTGCTGTATTCTAAAATTCTCTCTCCAGCGCTGGTGTGCTACACCCTTGTTCTCTATCTCTATGCGGCTAAAATTTTAGTTGCATGGGACCTGCCTCGTGGAGGGGTGGCATGGATGGTGGTGGCCTATCTTGTTGTTGCGTTTGTGGTTTATATGCTGCAGCCGTTCCTGTCTAAGACTCGCCTTTCTTTCTTCTTCAAATACCTTCCTTTTATATCAGTGGTGCCGTTGGCGCTATTCTGGGTGGGTATTGTACGCCGAATCAGTGATTATGGACTGACTGAGAGTCGTGTCTTTATAGCGGCTTTCGGCTTGCTAATGATGCTCTTCTTTGCGTTCTCGTTGCTGAAGCGGTTGAACTGTTATTTGCTGATGGCTGGAATGACGGCGGTTGCCGTTTTCTTTCTGATGTTGGTTCCTCCGACTTCGGCTCTTTCTCTGGCGGTGGCGAACCAACAAAAACGTGTGGATAGTTTCTTGGCAAAATACCCTATTTATAACGACTCTACAAATAGATTCGTGCCAGTGGCAGAAATACCGGATGCGTGTTTGAAAGACACCGTGGGGCGTAAACAATTTGTATCGGCACTTAATTATATAGAAAGAGTAAGGGGGTATGACACCTCTACTGTTTGCAGCCGTTATGTGCCAGACGAAATTAAGTGTTTTTATGGCACATATTCTTCTTATATGTCTTTTCATCCCAACAATATCCCTGTTTCTGGTTATTCATACGTGAATTTTGCTACAGAACGCGACGGGGAATTCGTGGTTGACGAAAATGTCGTTTTGAAATATGATGAAGAGACCCATTTGGACAAATACCGTTCCGCTTTGAAAAAGGCGTGTGCCGGAAAGGAACAGTTGCCAGACGAAGTGTTCTATTTGAAGAACGATAGTGTTTTGGTCGTTGTTGAATCGATATGGGTGAATTACTATCCGGGAGATGGTTCTCTCGACGTGCCGCATATGAGCTATAATGGAGTTGTATTCTCAAAGAAACCTCTCTCTAAAAAGAAAACAGGAATTGTGGGCTTTGAGGAGAGAACTGTGGAGAGTTGTGTGTATTAAAAAAGGTCTCTAAAATAGAAAATCCCCGACGAACTTAGTTCGTCGGGGATTCTTTATTATCGAGCTTGTATTTTAAGCCTCTTCGGCGTTGTCGGCAGCCTTCTTGCGTGTACGCTTCTTCTTAGGAAGACCGGCTTCTTCAGCTGGAGTTTCTTCTGCCTTTTCAGCCTTTTCTGCTTTTGCCTTGGTGGCCTTCTTTGCAGGAACCGCAGCTGCCTCAACAAATTCAGTTTTGCCAGCGGCAGTCAGAATGTTGTACCAACGGATGACCTTGCGGATGTCGTTGTCGTAAACACGGTTCTGGTCGAAGTTAGAAAGTACACTGCCGAAAAAGTCGCGCAACTCTTTCTTCGACTTCATGTCTATCTCGACCAATTTGCCACCCTGCTTGTTCTTGATGCTCTCGAACACCTGGGCGAGGGGTACTTCTTCGTCTTCTGTGAAGATGGCGATGTCGGCCAGACTGATGACTTTATCGTTTGAATATGCAGGCTGGCGCTGTTTGGTTTCAATGTTTTCTACAATAAGCATGTTGTTGCCCTGTGAAAGCAGTTCGAAAAGACCTGGCTTGCCGGCAATTGATAATACTCTTTTAAGCATAATCGTTATTTGTGATATAAATAATTTAGGGTTTGTCTTTGTTTAGAATACAAAGGTAACAAACTGTCGATGTTTTGCCAATTAAAAACTTCTAAAAGTTAATTAAAAGCCGTTAATCGATTAAGGTTTGCCAGATGTTCGTTCTGTTACTTTTTTGTGCTAACTTTGCGGTGTTTAAGGTTTTCGGGCGGCTTGCGCCCTTTTTCGCGGCTTGTTGCTTCGCTTTTTGCTTTACATTTGGTTTTAGATTTAATTTTATGGATTACAATTCGCTGGTTAGTACCAAACATCATGCGAGGTATGCGCTGATGACCATGTATTTTTTTTCGGGATTCGTGTTCGCTACACTCTTTTCCCGTTTGCCTGCCATTCAGCAGATTTATAGTTTCGACTATGCGCATTTGGGACTTCCCCAATTGTGTATGTCGGTGGGCTCGTTGCTGTGTATGCCGGTCTGCGCCAATTTGGCGAACAAGTACGGCAGTAACCGCCTGACTATGATGGGCTATATGGTGGCTTTCGTTTTCGTGCTGCTGCCGATTATGCCGTCGCAGTTCCTGCTGTTCCCGGTCTGTATGGCCTACGGCGTTTTTGCCTCGCTTTTCGATATTGCTATCAACGGTAACTCTATTTTGGTCGAGAAAGCCTATAAACGCAGTATTCTGGCCAAATTTCACGCCATCTACTACGTGGGCACCTGTGTGGGGGCGCTGGTCGCCATTGTGTTTATCTCCTTCCAACTCGATGCCTCTGTCCATTTCAGTGTGGCATCGTCGCTGGTTGTGTGCGAACTTGGCTTCCTCCGTCCTTTCCTGATGCGTGAGAAGCCGAAACGCGAGAACAAGGCACAAGGCTTCCACTTCATGTTTCCGAAGGGGCTCTTGCTCTTTATTGCGTTTATTGCGTTGTTCAGCCGTGTCATCGAAGGGGTGGTGTCGAGCTGGAGCACACAGTATATGAACCAGGTGATTGTCTTGCCCGAAAATTTCGCACCAGTCGGTTTGGCTGTCTATGCCGCCTTTATGGCCGTGGGCCGCTTTATGGGCGACTCGTTGCGTGCCCGCTATTCCGAACCGTTTATCCTGATGGCTTGTAGCCTGACGGCTATGTTGGGACTGGCCCTTATGGTGAGTTCCACGAATTTCTATTTGTCGGTGTCGGGCTTGCTGGTTACGGGGCTGGGTATGTCGTGCCTTGTGCCGGTTATCTACAGTTTGTCGGGTTCGCAACCCGATGTTTCTCCGGGTACGGGCATCGCTATGGTGAATACCATTAGTGGCACGGGATTCTTGTTCGGTCCGTTTATGGTGGGGTTGATTGCGAATGCGTTCGGCCTCAGGGTCTCGTTCTTCTACGTCCTGATGCTGGGGGTATGTATGTTTGCCCTCTCTTTCATATTTTGGCGGATTAAGGGCAAAAATGTGGGAAAATAGTGCCGAATTGGGGGCGATTGGCCTTTTTTTGCATATTTTGGATAAATTTTTGCCTATTTATGCTTGTTTAGTCGATAAATATCCTAATTTTGCACTCGCAAACGGAAATCAGGTTTCCCGATGCTGGTCAATGCCAATGTAGCTCAGTGGTAGAGCGCTTCCTTGGTAAGGAAGAGGTCACGGGTCCGACTCCCGTCATCGGCTCTCGGATATAGAAAAAGGATGCACGTATCGTGCATCCTTTTTTTTATTTAGTGTCTTCTTACGTGGTACCAGAGTTTTTCCCAACCTCCGCCCAGGCTGGTCAGCCTCTCCCGCTCTTTGTCGCGTTCGGGTTGGCGGTAAATGGCTATCTCTAGTGCTGCGGTTTCCAACTCTTCTGTATTGAACTCGTGCTGCATCTGTGCGGCATAGCTTTTTAAGTCGTCAACCGCCTCTGCCAGGTCTGTACTGTCGGTGTAGTACATATAGGGGTGTGGACGTCCGCTGTCGTTTGCGGAAAAGGTCGATCTGATGGCGATTCCTTCCGGTTTTACGGCAATAAACAGGTCTTTGCTGAATTTCCGGCCATCGCCTTTCTGCTCGGAAATGGCTTTCTCACATGGCCATTGCCTGACTTCGCCGAATTTAACCATGGCCAGGTTCTGCTCTTCTTTGCCGGTATACTCTGACAGCTGACCGTCGATAATGATGGTTGCGGGCTTAGACGGGTCTGTGGCGGGTGTCCAAAATATCTTATACATGTTTTTCTGCGCTGTAGGGGGTCTGACTTATTGTTTGAGGGTGCGGAGGTACGACTTCTGCGTGTCGCTTACCCTGTAGCTCTCGATGGCCTTCTGAATGGCTTTGTTGTGGACCCACTTGTCCATAACCTTGTTTTCGATGTAGGGCAGGGTAGCGTCCCACTGTTTGGCGAGTGCGGTAGCGAAGAACCAGGCCACCATCATTTTTATATAGTAGTGCTCGCCTTTTTCTGCTGCCACCCAGCTTAGGTACTCGGTTTTGAACTCCTCGTCGAGGAAGTGGGACATCAGCATTTCGATGCCGAACCTGATGGTGTAGGGCGCGTCACTCGACATCCACCGCTTAATATCGGTCAGTAGTTGCTCGTGGTGCTTTTTCTGCTTGAACACTTTCGGACTCAGCAGGTCGCAGGTCGCCCAGTTGTCTACTACCGGTAGAAATTTGTCTAACTCCTTTACGCAGAGGTCGTAGTCTTTCAACTCACTGATGATGAACCCGTGCAGGTTGACTTCTTCGTAATAGTTGTGCTGCGGGTTGGCCATAAAATCGGCAATATGCTCGTTTTTGGCGTATTCTTTGGCCAATTTCCTTAGTTCGGGTGTCCGTACTCCTATTATTTTATCGGCGTCGATGTTCGGAACCAGTTTGCTGTGAAAAGCCTTGTAACCGGTGTCTTGCAACTCGAACAGCCTTTTCTGTATCTCTTGTATCATGGTCTGGTTGTTAAAAACGGGAAAGAGGCTTGAAAACTGTTTCCCTATACAAAAATACAATAGAGCCAGGTGTTCTGCAACACGGGGACTGGTTGGCTTGCAAAAAAGGCGTTATTCCCTTAGCCGGGTGCGGCGTATTACCGCTCAGGCGCGCAATATCCCCCGCCCATGTGGAGATGCTCTTCACAGTGGCAGGGGGATTTAACAGATTTCATTTCCTGTGTAGGGGTTATATAATCAGTGCGCTGTCGTATGTGGTCACGTTGGCAAAGTGTCGCTTAAAGTCGGCAACCCTGTCCATCTCGTCGCAGTGGGTAACGTCGATGTTGAGCGTGTGCGGCATAGCGATGTCGGCTTCGGCCTCTTGGATGCGCTTGACGAAAGCGTCAAGGTCCAGTTCGCCAAATCGGAAATCGTCTTGGAAGATGTTGTAGGTGTTGGTACGGTCTTCCTTCACACCATCAGACAACAGTATGCGCTTCTGCTCGCCGGTAAGGTACCCTTTCCCGTGGCGGGTGAGGTAGGGGCGGGTGACATAGTGGATGCAGATGTCGTCGCACCCCAGGTCTGTTGCCAGCCTTAAAGCATATTCGGCGGTCGTCTTCGAAGGAGTCGTGCCTGCAATGTCCAGCCCGGTGTCGTTCAGCAGTAGCCCCTGCCCGTTCTCAAAAATAACTTCGTCGAACTGGGTGGTGTCGAGCACGGTGCTGGTTTTCTGTTGCAAGAAAATGCAGTCGGCAATATATCGGTCGGTAAGGTTTTTATTGTTCCATAGGTCGAAGAACGCAGGCGGAATTTCGCCAATCCGCTTTTCAAAATAAGTACGCACCCCTTTTAGATAGTTTTTTTTCGCCGCGTCGTCGAGTCGGCAGAAAGCGTCGAATCCGATGGTGACGGTGCTTTGGTAGCGGAGTACGGTTTCCCATACTCCCATACCGCAGCTTCCGTGTTTGTCGGCCTTCCGCTTGTACTCGATTATCTGGTTGGCCAGCATGTCGTAGGGGGTCGTCCACCGGCAGTTTGTGTCGCGGAAGAGTCTGACGCGGTCCATTACGTTCCGTTCTGCCAGCTCGTTATACTCCGCAACAAACTGCATTGGGTTCAGAATGAAGAAAGGCGAGAAGTAATTAGCAGCACCGTAGTAGGTGCCAGCCCCGAAGTGCTGGAAGGTGAAGTTGCCGTCGGCCGTCAGAATAGAGTGCGCGCGTTGTGCGCCTCCGTTCGTCAGCACGTTCAGCACTCTGCCAGTGGCGTGTTTGGTGTAGGTGGCAGCCACTGTGCCTTTCCCCTCGTCGCCGTAGTTGGCGCCTATAATTACTCTCGCTTTCATAATACATCCGTTTTTTTACCAGGCGATGCCGTCTGTGTTGTTAATCGGGTTCTTGGCAAGGCTATTGTCGATGCATTCGCAGATGACGTTGCCCAGCTCGTTGATGGTGGCGGTCTTGTAGTTCTCCTTCAGCAGCTTGCCGAAAGTAGCCATTATATCCTCTTCGTGATAGACAAAGCTGTTGTCTCTGTCGTTTACCCCGATGTGGTAAATGTCGAACTTTTTGAGCGCCTCCTTGTAGAGGTCGTTGGTCTCTACATTGCCTTGGTTGTGGTCGCCAGTCACCTCGTTCAGCGCCTTGTATGGCAGGTAAGGATTCAAACCCTCGTCACCCATGGTGATGATGATGCCTTTCCGGCCCTGCTTGTCGAAGGCGTCGAGCTGTGTGTGGTATAGCCCGAAGTACCAAGCCGCAGTGTAAGACTCGTATCGGTTGCCGCCTCCACCGTGCTCCATATAGATTTTGTCGAGTGCCTCCGCTATACGGATGTCGCTCTCGAACTGTGAAGCCTGTATTGGCGCGTTGTCGTAGGCCAGGTCGCCGATGCCCATCACCATAAACTCAATGTCGGTATACTTGTTGTAAAGGTTGGTCATAATGGTGCCAAGGCTTTCGGCGGTTTCAATGCAGGCCCGTCCCATAGAGCCGGTAACATCGAGAGCCAGAATAACTGGTATCGTGTTCGGGTGCTCTTCCGTGTTGACGCAAGTGCGAATCACGTTTTTCGGATTCAAGTCAGGGTCTATGGCTTTAGCCGTGTAGGTCTGCCCTGTAACTCTGTCTGTTGCTGCGTCGTAACCTTTGCCAGCGCTAGCGGTGTAGCGTGCAAATTCGTCTCTAGTCCATCTTCCGAATCCCATAATCAGTCCTCCTCATTGGTTAAGTTAGTAATATCATCTTCGTTGTCTTCGAGGTCCATGTTTTCGAACAGGTCTTCAAACATACCTCCGTTTCCGTTGTTCATCATCATTGACATTGCCATCAGTTGTCCGATGTTTCCGTTGGCCGTGCCATCTACTCCGAAGGTGGGCGTGCCGCCTTTCCCCATCATTTGGCTGATGACCATCATTTTCATGATTTTGCCAAATCCCTTTTTTCCGTTAAAGCTGTTACCCAGTAAAGAAACAACCTTGCTATAGAGGAACACATTCCCCATCAGGAAGTGGCGTTCGGGAACTATCTGTTTAATTTCGGCGGTCTCGTAGTCGATAGCCGTAATCAGGTTCTTTTTGGCTTCGATAACACATTTTGGTTTGCCATCCACCAGTATGATGTCCCCCTCACGTACTTTCATTGTAGGCATCACGAAGAAGAAATCACAGCCCAGGTCGAAGCAGAAATTGTTAACGTTGGTCAGGGTGCCGTCTTTTACGTTGTAGGTCTTATAGCCATTGGCTGTTTTTATGGCTATGCCACCGTTCATGGTAATTCTACACATCCCGTTGGCTATCTTGCCAAATAAACCGTTTAAATTGTTTGTTTCCATAGGCTTCTGTGTTTTAATTGTGTATTAATTACACAGCAAATTTAGGTAGAAAATCCTATACTGCAAATAAAATGTGTAAAAAATACGCAATAAAATTATAAAACATTGAAAATGAGGATGTGAAGAAACCGCTTTGCGGCTTCTTTTTCTGTTGGTTGCTGTTTTTTTTAGGGAAAATGTGCCCCAAAAGGGCTGGTATGGCTCTTTGTTAAGGTCGGGTAGTTCCCCTTTTGGTGTGGTGTTGTGTGGGAACGCCTCTTTAAAGTCGTCTTATTGCTTGAAGATAATCCAGTTCGAGCCTCTGTAGAAGGCGTGTTGCATGTTGACGCTGCCGTCTTCGTTGCGCCACCATCCGTGGTTGTAGTCTTGTCCCATTTCCATATAGAGGGCGTTGTCGAGGTCTAGTTTTTCGAGTTCCTGCATAAAGCGTCCGCGGGGCATAGGGTATTTGGTCTCGAAAAAGAACAGTTTGCCTTGCTTGTCGCAGAGAACGCGGTATTGGGCCACCCATTCCGGTCCCCGTGGAAATTTCTCCTGCACCTCTTTGTTGTAGATGACGAGGCACTGCCCATAGGCGCACTGTATATTGTCGGCTTCTTCTTGAACAGTTTTGTCGTAGTCTTCCTTATTTAAGATTTTCCACTTGCGGTTTTTATAGTAGACAAATCCGCCGGTGTTGTTGCGGCAGGGAAAGCCCTTGTGGAGATTCCCGCCAGAAATGTGCCAGCCTGCCACGTTGATGTGGTCGAAATCGGGCTTTATCAGGGCCGAGAAGGCCGCCGGGAAGCATGAAACGATGGCAGAGTTGGTTGTGTCGGGTGCATCGCCGCACACTAGGTCTATTTGGTTGTAAATGGGCTGACGGTAGGCGAAGCTGTCGGTCTCGTTGCAAATGATGTATTGTGCGTTTGCGGTCGCAAAAGCGACAATACCAAGCAGAAAGAAAATAGTACGGCGTAGCAGTTGGGTCATGGGCTATTGTTTTTGCCAGAACTGGTAGAAGTTGAACCACTGTTCCGGGTGTTTTCTCATTCGTTGCTCCAATACCGATACGTATTGGTCGAGGAGTTGCATCTCCTGTTTCTTTCCGGCGCTGCGTTTGGGCTCGTCGGCGAAGAAGAAATTGAAACTGTAGCGGTAGGTGTCTTCTTTTTCCGAGAAGTAGAACACTACCGGCAGGTGCATACGCGAGGCGATGAGGAACGGACCGGCAGGAAACTTGGCCGGATGCCCCATCAGGTCGTGCGGCAGCACTTTGTTCTCGTTAACATAGCGGTCGCCTTGGAAGCAGACGTACTCGCCGTTGTCGAGGGCTCCCTTAATGCTGAATATGGTGGCCATTTCGTCGTCGTTGACCGGTATCACCTTGTAGTTGGGGCTGCCTGTCAACTCTTCAATCTGGTCTTTTATCTTCTGGTATTCGGCATCAAACATCACAATATTGATTTTCTTGCTGTAATCGCCGAAAAACTGTCCTCCCAGGGCCCAGTGGCCGAAGTGCGCGCCAATCATCACCACGCCTTTCCCGCTGTTCAGAATGTCGAGGAAACGCTCGTAGTCGTTGAAGTCGTATTTGAACTTCTTTTCGTAGCCCGATGGTGCCGCAATCTTGTCGATGATGATCTGGCCGAAGCGGTAATAGTGTTTCAGCACCATCCACATAGCCGCTAGGCGCGACTTGTGCTGTATGTTGCGCCAATACCACCAGCTGGCTTTAGTGCTTTTAGGGGCAAAAGGCACGAAGTAGGGGACTACAATGAATAGGAGCGCATAGGCCGCCTTCAGGCCGCAGTGTTTGATGAGACCTATAAAAATGCGGTAGCCCAACGAGCCACCGCGTGTTTTCCCTTTCCATTCAGGCATAAGAGAGGTTTCCTTTATTTGTTAATCCGGTTTCCTAAGAAATCGTACAGGTCATTGAACGTTTTTACTCCGGCAAATTCTTCCTTTGCGGTTTTTATGCCGAAAAGTTTTTCAATGAGCACGATTACGTCAACCAGGTCCAAACTGTCTATTTCCAGTACGTCGTAGAGGTTGCCGTCGGCCGGGAAGGTAGACTCGTCTTTTTCGAACTCGTCTGCCAAACCGCGGTTAATGGTTTTTATGATTTCGCTTCTTTCCATAAGCACCTGCTAATTGAACTGTTCTTTAGGTATAGAGACCTCCGTTAACAGAAATTGCCTGGCCGGTTACGTAGGCGGCTTCTTTCGAAGCGAGGAAGCCTACCACAGCAGCCACTTCTTCCGGTGTTCCGAAACGGTTGGCCGGAATCTGTTTCTTCAATTCTGCCTCGTCGAGGTCCTTAGTCATGTCGGTCTGTATAAAACCTGGGCAGATGGCGTTGACGGTCACGTTCTTGCGTGCCACTTCCTGTGCCAGTGCCTTGGTTGCACCAATAATGCCGCTCTTGGCTGCCGAGTAGTTGGTCTGGCCTGGCAGACCCTTCAAGCCTGAAAGGGACGACATGTTGATGATGCGTCCGAACTTCTTGATGAGCATGTCTTTCAGCAATGCGCGGGTAACGTACATGAAACCATAGAGGGTGGTGTCGATAACGCTGCTCCATTCGTCGTCGGTCATCCACATCAGCATATTGTCTTTACGGATGCCGGCGTTGTTGACGAGTACGCTGATGTATTCGCCTTTGTGGGCTTCCTGCCAGTTGCTGATAGCGGTCTCTACCGATTCCTTGTTGGCTACGTCGAACGGAAGTAGTTCGCCGTCGCTGCCTGCTGCCTTTACTGCTTCGAGGGTAGATTTTGCCTCAGCCTCGTTGCTACGGTAGTTGATGACAATATAGTAACCCATCTGGGCTAGTTTGATGGCGCAAGCACGGCCAATGCCGCGGGAGCCGCCTGTGATAAGAGCTATCTCCATTATTGATTGGTTGTCTTTTTTTTAGTTTATATTTCTGCGTTCTTGAGGTATTCCTCAACGGCTGCTACTGAAGTGTAGAGCGGATAGTCTTCGGTGAAGACTGGGAATATCTTGCGGACTTCGTCGTAAACCTTGCGGGTTGCCGGTGCCAGCTTGTCTTGAATCTTCAAGTAGTCTACCGCCTGCGCCATCGTCATATAGTGGATGGCCATTACCTGGTAGGCGTTGTTGATGACACGTTTGGCGATAAGGGCCGAGTTGGTACCCATGCTGACGATGTCTTGGTTGTCGTTGTTGTTCGGGATAGAGTGGACATACATCGGGTTCGACAAGGTCTGGCACTCTGCCGTAGTGCTGGTTGCGGTGAACTGCGATGCCTGCAAACCGTAGTTGAGGCCGAGCACGCCCAAGTTTACGAACGGAGGAAGGATGCCTTCGTTGATGCGGTCGTGGAACAGGTAGTTCATCTGGCGTTCCATGGTCATCGTCAACTTGGTGATGGCAATCTTCAGCTTGTCCATCTCGAAACTGATGTAGTCGCCATGGAAGTTGCCGCCATGGTATACGTTTTGGGTGGCCACATCGACAATAGGGTTGTCGCATGCCGAGTTGAACTCGTTTTCGATAACGCGGGCCGTGTTGTCGATAACTTCCATAACCGGACCCAGTATTTGTGGAATGCAGCGCAACGAGTAGTACGGCTGTACTTTGTGTTTGAACACTTTCTCGTCGTGGTGGCAGTACATTTCGTTTTCGCGTTTCAGCATGCACTTGCTGCCAGTCGCAATTTCGCGGAGTTTGGCGGCAACACGCTGCTGGCCTACCTGTCTCTTCACGCCGTTCAGGGTCTCGTTCATGAGGTCGTCGAACGAAGAGACAATTTCGTTAACGAGAACTGAGGCTGTGAGTGCCCAGTGGAGCAGACGCTGTGCATTGAAGAGGTTGACCACGCCGATACCGGTCATGAACGAGGTACCGTTGGTTGTGGAAAGACCTTCGCGGATGTGTATTTCAAAAGGCTTGATGCCTAGTTTCTTCAAAACGTCGCCCGCTGCCTGCCATTTGCCGTCGTAGTTGACTTTGCCTTCGCCGATAAGGGTGAGGGCCAGATGGGCCAACTGAACCAAGTCGCCGCTGGCGCCGACACTACCGTGCTCTGGAATGAACGGGATTATATCGTTGTTGATGAATGAAAGCAAAAGTGTTACAACATCGGGGTGAACACCGCTCTGAGCCTGCAAGAATGTGCCCAGACGCGCAATCATGGCCGCCTTTACGTAGATGTTTGGCAGCGGTTCGCCAGCTCCGGTCGCGTGGCTGCGTATGATGTTGTACTGTAGCGCGGTCCGGTCTTCTTCGCTGACACGGTATTGTGCCATAGGACCGAAACCGGTGTTTATGCCGTAAATAATTCTTTCACGAGAAAAACGATCAAGAAAATCGTAGCATTCCTGTATTTTGCCAATTGTGTTTTTGCTGATTTCTAATTTTTTGCCCCCATAAAGAACTTCTTTAATGGTTTGCAATGACAGATAATCCTCTTCTTGTGTCATTTTTCTAGTTGTATTTGTTTTTTGCAAATATAGGTATTTTTTGCAGATAAAATAATCCGTTTTTCGGCTCTATAATGTGTAAAGTAATTCCTTTTTAGAATAATTTAGATTTCTCTTGAGGCCTAAAACGATAAAAGCCTTCCTGTAGGCAGGAAGGCTTAGTATCTCTTTTTTTATCCAGGTAAACTTAGGCCAGTGCGTTAACCTTCTTTGCCAACTTAGACTTCAAGTTAGCTGCCTTGTTCTTGTGGATAATGTTCTTCTTTGCAAGTTTGTCGAGCAAGCTGCTTACCTTTGGAAGGAGAGAAACTGCTTCGTTCTTGTCGCTAGTTGAGCGGAGTGCGCTAACAGCGTTACGGGTAGTCTTTGCGTAATATCTATTGTGCAAACGAGCTGCCTTAGCCTGTCTTACTCTCTTGAGAGTTGATTTGTGATTTGCCATCTTTATTGTTAATCTTTTATTAAAGTAGTCCATGGCGGAATCGAACCGCCCTTGCAAGAATGAAAATCTTGAGTACTAACCGATATACGAATGGACCAGCCTTGAAATATGCTTTTTGTTTTTTGCGGGTGCAAAGTTATGGAACTTTTTTACACCTTCAAAAACTTTTTTATTAAAAAAGATAACTCCTTCTGAGAATTATCTTTTCTAGTTTTGTAGTCCATGGCGGAATCGAACCGCCCTTGCAAGAATGAAAATCTTGAGTACTAACCGATATACGAATGGACCAGCCTTGAAATTTTCTTTTGCTGTTAAGCGAGTGCAAAGTTAGAGGATAAAATTTAATTCTCCAAATCCTTGCCGGCTTTTTTTTTGTGTTTATTTTTCTTCGTCAGCCTGCGCTCTCGACTTTTTGCCGAGGTAGCCGCCGTGGTGACGCTTGGCGTATTGCTCACTGGTATAGCCAATTGCGGTCATTGTGCCCACTACCAGAATGTCGCCGATTACGGTCATCATAGTGGTCGATGTGGTTGGGGTCAGACCGAGCGGACAAACTTCTTTCGGGTTGCCCGTATACAGGCAGATGTCAGCCGACTTTGCCAACTGGCTGTCTTTCCCGCCTGTGATGACGATGAACTTGATGTTCGGACGCAAACCTCGGGCCAATGTCACAAGGTCTACTATCTCGTTGGTCTTTCCTGAGTTGGAAATGAGCAACATAACGTCGTTGGGTTGGAGTATGCCGAGGTCGCCGTGCTGGGCTTCTGCCGGGTGCAGGAAGACGGCCGGCGTGCCGGTTGAACTGAATGTGGTCGCTATGTTCATGGCTATCTGGCCGGCTTTCCCCATTCCGCTGGTAACTAGTTTGCCACCCTTCTTGTTGACTTGCTCTACAATCAGGTCGATGGCTTTAGTGTAGTCGTCTGTGACTGGCAGATTGAGGATGGAGTCTGCCTCGTGCTTTAGAATCTCTCTAATTTTTGATTCTTCCATTGCTTTTTCGAGATCGTTTTGAAAAACTAGGCAAAGTTAGCTCTAAATCTTGTCTTCTGCAAATGTTAGGGCGCTTTACCGCTTTGCTGTAAGTGGAGGTGTGGCGCAAGAGACCTTATATATTAGGATACTCGCTCTTGGCGTTGCCCAACTGCAGATATTTTACCTGGCTGAACCCTAGCAAGCGGGCTATAAACGAACTGGGCCACTGGCGGACGAGCTTGTTCAGCTGGGTGGCGGTGTCGTTGTACATCTGGCGGCTGTAGCGCACGTTGTTCTCGAACTCGTTGAGTAGCTCGATGGTGTCGGTGTAGATATCCGAGGCCTTTAGGTCGGGATACTCTTCGGCCACGGCGTTGATTCTCGACATCACCTGGTCGAGCGCGTTTATCTGCTGCAGTGCGTCTTCGCCGGTCTCAATGGCGGCTGAACGGCGCAACTGTATGGTGTTCTGCAGTGTGTTGTACTCGTGCATCGAGTATTTTCCAATCAACTTGGTCAGTGCGCTGATGGCGTCCCAGCGGGTTTCTATCTGCACGCCAATCTGGCTGATGGCGTTCTTGACCTTCTCGTCTAGTCCGACCAGTTCGCGCTGTGTCGAAACGAAGTAGATGACGACGGACACTATTAAAGCGACGGTTAAGAAAAGTAAAGGCATAATTTTGTTTGTTTTAGGTTTTGTTGTTGAGTGTTGGGTTGGTCGATAGTTCTGCAAAAATAGCCATAATGCGCTATTTTACAAGCTGTAGCTGCTGGAAAACAGCGCTACTGGAACTGGCGCGCCTCCAGAAACTGCTTTATTTTGCTGGTGCAGTCGTCTACATTGTCGACGGGGATGAGCCCTTCCTGGAACTGCTTGGGGGTGAACCGCTGTTCGCGGGCCACCTCGGCCTGTGCCACAATATGGTCGTAGAAGTGGTTTATGCTGAGCAGGAAGACGGGCTTCTTGTGGATGCCGACTTGCCCGCACGCCACCACGTGGAAAATCTCGTCGAGGGTGCCGAAGCCGCCGGGCAGCGCAATGAACAGGTCGCTTTTGTCCATCATCATGTTTTTCCGTTCCACCATGTCGTGGGTCACGATAATCTGGTCGGCCTTTTTGCTGGCCAGCCCGTTGTCGTACATGAATTGGGGCATGACGCCCACCACGGTGCCCCCGTTTTCGTTGACGGCGGTAGCCGTCGCCTCCATGAGACCCTGCCGTGTGCCCCCGTAATATATGGTGTGGCGGTTTTTGCCAATCCATTCGCCCAGTTTGGCGGCCTGCTCGTAATAGACTGGGGCCAGGTCGTCGCTAGCCGAGCAGAAGATGCCTATGTTTGCCATTGTGTCAATTCTTTGTTAATGTCTTATCCAAATATACCCAAATCTTTTGTCATTTCCCAACAGTCGGGAAAAACAGGCGGTTTGTTGCAAAAAAAAACGCCGAGAGGGGGCTTACTGCGGAATTATAGTTTTTTTCGTGGCTAAAATTACAAGTTCGCACTATTTTTTATATTTTTGTCATTGATATCTACGGCTACGCGCGAAAGCCTGAGGCTTATTACCTCACCCGTGTTGCGGTAACTGCCAGTGTTGAGAATATCATTTACTTAATTTAAAATAAATATGAAGGTTAAAGTTTTAACTAACAAGAAGTTGCTCTTGGTTGGAGCAGGTGGTGCAATTGGTTCTAACATGGCTCAGACTGCAGCTATGCTTGGTCTTTCATCTAACATCTGTCTTTACGATATCTTCGAGCAGGGCGTTCACGGTGTGTACGAAGAAATGCGTCACTGCGGTTTCGATGGTGTGAACTTCTCTTATACTACCGATGCTAAGGAAGCATTTACCGATGCTGAATACATCATTTCTTCAGGTGGTGCTCCTCGTAAAGAGGGTATGACTCGTGAAGACCTTTTGAAGGGTAATGCCCAGATTGCAGCTGATTTTGCGGACAAAGTAAAGCAGTATTGCCCAAATTGTAAGCACATTGTTGTTATTTTTAACCCAGCAGACATCACTGGTCTTATCGTATTGGTTCGTTCTGGTTTGAAGCCTGAACAGGTTACTACTCTTGCTGGTTTGGACTCTACCCGTCTTCAGAGCGAGTTGGCTAACCACTTTGGTATTGAACAGACCAAGGTTAACGGCTGTATCACCCTTGGCGGTCACGGCGAAAAGATGGTGCCTGTAACTTCTAACGTTACTGTCGACGGCACTCCTTTGACCCAGCTTGTTGGTACTTCCAAGTTGACTAAGGAACAGTTCGAGGAAATCAAGCAGAAGACTATTCAGGGTGGTTCTAACATCATCAAGTTGCGTGGCCGCTCTTCTTTCCAGAGCCCTGCTTACGTTGCTGTCCGCATGATTGAAGGTGCAATGGGCGGTGTTCCGTTCACTTTGCCTGCTGGCTGCTTCGTGAAAGATGGCATGTATGGCTACAAGAACGTTTGTATGGCCATGAAGTCTATTATCGATGAAAACGGTGTCAGCTACGTTGAAGCTAAACTTTCTGCTGAAGAAAAGGCTGCTCTCGATGCCAGCTACAAGCACTTGGAGGCTATGCGCGACGAAATTATCGGTTTCGGCATCCTTCCTCCTGTTAACGAGTGGAAGAAAATCAACCCTAACCTCTAATTTTAGGGCTGTTCCCAAATATAGGGGCTGTGCCATTGCGGCACGGCCTTTTTTTTTGTGCCCCGCTCTGCGTACATATAACATATGTATGTTATAGGAAATGAATAATTTTGTATTTTTATTTCTAGAATTTACAATTTTGGCCCTGTTTTTGTATTTTATTACATGAAAACGCATACGATGGTAGCCCGACTGCGTATTATGGTAGCTTCTGGCGCTTTCTAACGTTTTTTTCAGTAACTTTGCACCCGATTGCAGCGGACTAGGTCTTGCTGAAGGTGCTATTAATAATTAAAACCTGATTTTGAAATGAAAGTTTTTGACAAGATTGCTGACGTTCAAAACGAAATTGCTCAATTGCGTAAGCAGGGTAAGACTATTGGTTTGGTCCCTACTATGGGCGCCCTTCACGAAGGACACCTTTCATTGGTGAAACGTTGCGTAGCTGAAAACGATGTCTGCATTGTAGACGCTTTCGTTAATCCTACACAATTTAACAATAAGACCGACTACGACAAATATCCGCGTACAGTTGAGGCCGATGCAAAGTTGTTGGAAGGAGCCGGTGCCGCTATTGCTTGGTTCCCAACCGAAAGCGACATCTATCCAGAACCCGATACCCGCGTGTTCAACCTCGGCCCTTTGGCAGAGGTGATGGAAGGCCCTGCACGTCCGGGTCACTTCAACGGTGTGGCGCAGGTGCTGACCCGCTTGTTCGATATTATCAAGCCCGACCGCGCTTATTTTGGTGAAAAAGATTTCCAACAGTTGGCTATTGTCCGCGAGTTGGTGAAGAACTACAACATACCTGTGCAGATTGTGGGTTGCCCTATCGTCCGTGAGGCCGACGGCCTTGCACTCAGCAGCCGCAATATGCGCCTTTCTGCCGACGAGCGCAAACACGCCCTCCGCATCTCGAAGGCTTTGTTCGAGAGCCTTAAAAAGATGGACACCATGAGCGTGGCTGAGGTTAGAAAATGGGTGTGCGACGAAATCAACAGCGAGCCTTGCCTCGAGGTGGAGTATTTCGAAATCTCTAACTCGCTCACTTTACAGCCGGTTGAAAACTGGAGCGATGCCGAAAACATTGTTGGCTGCATCACTGTTTATTGTGGCGAGGTCCGCCTTATCGATAACATTCAATACAAGAAAGCCTGATAAAAATGCTGATTGAAGTCTTAAAATCGAAAATCCATCGTGTTAAGGTTACCGAAGCTGACCTTAATTATATCGGCAGTATCACCATTGACGAAGATTTGATGGATGCGGCAAACATCATTGCCAACGAGAAGGTGCAAGTGGTTGACAACAACAACGGCGAACGCCTCGAAACCTATGTTATTCCTGGCGAACGTGGCTCTGGTGTAATCTGCTTGAATGGTGCGGCTGCCCGTAAGGTGCAGAAAGGCGACATTGTCATCATTATGTCTTATGCGCAAATGGATTTTGAAGAGGCTAAGACTTTCAAGCCAACGGTGGTTTTCCCCGACCCTAACACCAACAAACTGGTGGGGTAGTGCTACGCCAACATTCTATTTTGTTTAGATAAATTGTTAAAACGAATAAGGGCATTTGTCCTTGTTCGTTTTTTTTGTGTGCCCGGCTCTGCAAGGAGGGCACAAAAAAGCGGTCCGCAATTCAGGAAGAATCGCAGACCGCCCTGGTTCAATATGTATTTCTTTGATGTGCTTATTTAACAATCAACTTCTTGCCCAAACTGAGGATGGCATCTTTGTCGATGTGGTTGAGCGCGCAGAGTGTAGCGACCGAAGTCTTGTACATTCTGGCAATGCGGCTCAAGTTGTCGCCACTCTTAACCACGTGGATGCTGTGGCCGTCGGCTCGGGTGTAGGTGGCAATAGCCGCCTGGTTCTTGCCGCGGCGTCCGCGGTAAAGGCCGTGGAAGCGGTTGTATTCTGAAAAAGATTTTACCTTGTCGATGGTGTAAGTGTCTGCATAGATCACATTGGCATCGAAGTCGATGATGTTTCTTGGGTTCATAGGCATGCCCAAGAAACGGGTCTCGAAGTGGAGGTGCGGGCCGGTTGAGCGACCTGTAGAGCCACCCAAGCCGATTACCTCGCCAGCCTTTACGCGCTGGTCGTTCTTAACCAATGGCTTAGACAGGTGTCCGTATAGGGTTTCGAGGCCGTTGTCGTGGCGGATAACCACGTACCAGCCATAACCTTTCTTGTCGAAGTGGTGCGCAATGCGCACTTGGCCGTCGAAAGCGGCACGGATAGAGTCGCCTTTACGGACGGCAATGTCGATGCCAGCGTGGAAGCGGCCCCAGCGTGGACCATATTCAGATGTTACTTCGGGGTTGTGTGCGGTCTCGGTTGGAGACTCGAAGCCTGATACAACAATTTTGAAGGAGTCGGGCAATGTAACATTGTACGGATTTACTCGCTCGTTCATCCAAACAGAAGAGTAGAGGTCGTCTGCCGGATACATTTCTTCATATTCTGAAAATTGTGAGAATTTGCTTGTTGTCTGCTCCTGCTTCACAGCATTGGCGTAACGTTTACCGTTTGTCTTGTGTTTCTGAGCTTGTCCGCTTACCGCGAACATCAGTGCGACAGCACTAACTAGAATGCTCTTAAACTTCATAACTTATGATCCTCCTTCGTCTTTATTTTTTGACAAAAACGTGTTATTCGTAGCCAAACTCTCCGCCTGGCTAGAACCCTATTGTTGTCATATTTTAATAACTTAGCAAGAAATTGGTATCAGATTGAGCAAACGTCGTATGTGGTTACGTTTGTTTCTTGCACGGCGCAAAGTTAAACTCTCTAAAATAAATATGAAATTATTTATATATGTTGTACAACATAAAATGGATATTTAGTGTCATTCGCAACCTTTAATTTGTGCTTTTTATGTTTATAATCAATGCGTTAACTTTTTATTCGCAGCCTTTGCGCGTAAACGCAGGGCCACGGAAATGCTGGCTTCGCCCAGGTTCCGCATCTAACAGATCTTAACAAATGAGTGGTGTTTGTTAACTAAAAAAACGCTTTCTGCAGGCGTCTCGCAGGCCCTGAAAAGGCGGTTTCGGCGGTGGTGGCCGCAGGGGGTGCCCACTTTGGTCGAGCGGACGGCTTTTTTTCTTTTTGATATTTTTTTTTGGTGTATACACACTCTTTTTTGTTACTTTGCGCAAAATTAAATTACCAGTAGAATGGATTTTGGGCGTTTGTTGACCATTCTTGCCCATTATATATGTAAATACTATGCAAAAGAACTTAGTGATTGTCGAGTCTCCAGCCAAGGCTAAAACAATTGGCAACTTTTTAGGTGAGGGTTATGCGGTGACCTCTAGTATGGGCCACGTTCGTGACCTTAAAAAGAAGGGACTAGGCATTGACGTGAAAAATAATTACCAACCCGATTACGAAATTTCTTCCGATAAAGTCAAACTGGTTTCCGAACTGAAAAAAGCCGCTAAGGGTGCCGACAAGGTGCTGCTCGCATCCGATGAGGACCGCGAGGGAGAGAGCATTGCATGGCACTTGTATGAGGTGCTTGGACTTAAACCAGACAACTACGAACGTATCGTTTTCCACGAAATCACCAAAACCGCAATAACCGAGGCTGTGGCCAATCCGCGCAAGATTGATATGGCGCTGGTGAACGCGCAGCAGGCACGCCGTGTGCTCGACCGTATTGTGGGTTTCGAAATATCTCCTATCCTCTGGCGTAAGGTGAAGCCGTCGCTTTCGGCAGGCCGTGTCCAGAGTGTGACCGTCCGTCTGATGGTTGACCGCGAGCGCGAAATAAAGGCGTTCAACTCGCAGGCGTTCTATAAGGTGACGGCTATTTTCTCGCTGACCGATGCCGACGGCAAGGCCCAGCACCTGAAAACAGAACTGAACAGCCAGCTGAAGAGCAAGCAAGAGGCGATCGACTTCCTCGAAAAATGCAAGTCGGCCTCGTTCGCTATTGAAGATGTGGTTAAGAAACCGGTGGTTCGCCATCCGGCGCCTCCGTTCACCACTTCAACCCTCCAGCAAGAGGCGGCCCGCAAACTCGGCTTCTCGGTGTCTAAAACCATGATGGTGGCGCAGCACCTCTACGAGAGTGGTAAAATTACCTATATGCGTACCGACTCGGTCAACCTTTCGGGTTTGGCGGTCAATACTTGTAAAGAACAGATTGTTGGCGAATACGGTGAGAAGTACCACCAGTTCCGCAACTACCATACTACGGCCAAGGGCGCACAAGAGGCGCACGAGGCCATCCGCCCTACCTACGTCAACAAGACGTCGGTTGAGGGTAACAACGACGAAAAACGCCTCTATGAACTGATTTGGAAGCGTACGGTCGCTTCGCAGATGGTCGATGCTCAGCTAGAGTCTACGACTATCACCATCTCTATTTCGGGCGATTCGCGAAAATTCGCCGCTTCGGGCGAGGTGGTGGTCTTCGACGGTTTCCTGAAAGTTTATATGGAGGGTGTCGACGATGCGGAAGACGACAACAACACACTGCTGCCGCCAGTAAAGGTGGGTCAGGAGTTGCAGATGCCCGACAGCATCGAGGCATTGCAGCGTTATACCCGTCCGCCTTACCGCTATAACGAGGCCAGCCTGGTCAAACAGCTCGAAACATTGGGCATTGGCCGACCTTCTACCTATGCGCCTACCATTTCTACCGTCATCGCCCGCGAATATGTCGTGAAAGAAGATGTGCCGGGTGAGGAGCGCGCCTGCAACCACTTGGTGCTGAAAGGGGGCAAAATTGCCGATGAAGACAAGAAGGAAGTCTTCGGTGCGGAGCACGGTAAACTGCGTCCGACCGATTTGGGTACGGTTGTTAACGATTTCTTGTTGGCAAACTTCCCGAATATTATGGACTATAACTTCACGGCGGAAGAAGAAAAGAATTTCGATGAGATTGCTGCTGGCAACGAAGAGTGGACCAAGGCAATCGACAAGTTCTATAAAGATTTCCACCCAACGGTGCTGAATGTCTCAGAGCAAGAAGGACCGAAGGTGGGTGAACGCCAGGTGGGCGTTGAGCCGAACACGGGCAAGCCTGTGTTTGTGAAGATTGGTCGTTTCGGCCCGGTTGCCCAAATCGGTTCTGCCGATGACGAGGAAAAACCGCGTTTCGCCCCTCTGCGCAAAGACCAGCACCTCGACACCATCACTTTCGAGGAGGTGATGGACCTGTTCCGTCTGCCAAGGCAGATTGGCGAGTACGAGGGCAAGGTGCTGACGGTGGCCGAAGGCCGCTTCGGACCTTATGTCCGTCACGACGGCAGCTTCTTCTCGCTGAAGAAGACCGACGACCCGATGACCATTACCGCCGAACGCGCTATTGAACTCATTGAGGAAAAGCGACTGGCGGAAAAGAACAAGGTTATCAGCGATTTTGTAGCCGAAGGCATCCAGGTCTGCAACGGACGTTACGGGGCCTACATCGCCTACAATGGCGCTAACTATAAGATTCCGAAGGGCAAGGTGGCGCAGGATCTGACTGCCGCCGACTGCCAGGAAATTATTAAGGAACAGGGCGATAAAAAGCCGGCAAAGCGCTTCGGCGCTAAAAAGACGGCGGCTGCGGCCAAACCTGCTGCGACAAAGACCACGGCAACAAAGTCTGCAACGAAGTCGACCGCTGCCAAGAAAACCACGGCCAAGTCTGCTTCTGCTAAAAAGTAGGCTTCCCCCTGTAAAGGATGATTAACTAACAAGAGATGAAAAAGTTTTTCGGCTTATTTGCGCTAGCATTGTCCGTCCTGCCTGCCCAGGCGGCGGAAGAACCGTTTGAAGACGGTCGCGAACTTATCTATTCCTCCATCAACTCTTATGGGGTGGAGAAGGGACTTTCGCTTTATAAGCGCAAGCAGGTTATCTTTTTCCGTAACGATACGGCCTATGTGGTGGCCGTCTCTAAGTCTTCCGAACTCGATCCGTTCTGGATTGCCAAGGAGTTGGAGAATATGCCCGTCGACGACCAGTTCGCCTACGACGACCACGCCGACAAGATTATCTTCTCGTCGGTGGGCAAACTGTATTACAGCTATTGGAAAGATAACAGCTGGAGCCGGCACAAACGCCTGAAAATGGAAGGGGTGAATTTGAAGATGACGCACCCTTACAACGATGCTTCCTCTCAACCCGACAAAATAGAGCGCATGTTCCATCCGACTTTCGCAAAGGGTGGCGACCGTATGTATTTTGCCGCCGTCTCGAAGGGACGGACCGATTTAGACATCTGGTATGCTGACCGTGGTCCGGAAGATACATGGCTGGCGCCTCACCGCCTTACGGTTAACACCGAGGCGAACGAAGAACACCCGTTCGTGGTGGGTGACTCGTTGCTCTACTTCTCGTCGAACCGTGCTGAAAACCAGCGCGCCAACCTCTATTATGTGGACCTTACCGCCGAAAGGCCCGAAGCGAAAATATCGGTGCTGAGCGGACTGAATAGCGACGAAATCGGTATTGTGGTGGTCGACGACAGGGCGCACCTTATTTCCAACCGGTGCCAGAACCGTCCGGGCAAGGTTTGCGACGACAACATCTTCAAGGCGCAAATCGTCAAGCGTGAGCAGAGGGAAGCCGGTATCTCGTTCAAGGATATTCCGGAAACCTTCCCGAAAGATGTGGCCAGTCCGTACGATGTGCTCCCTTACGTGTTCCGTACGATGACCGAGGCGGAGGCCGATTCGGCACTCGCGCGTGGCGAAAAACTAGAGCGTGACCGGTTGATGCGACTCGACTCTATCGCCAAGGCAAAGGCCGACAGCGTGCTGTGGGTGGCGTTGAACTCGGTCGATGAGAACAAGCGCGCTAAAATGCTGACTACTAACGTAGCAAAGACGGAAAGCAAGGTCATCTTCTACTTCGACTCAGACGATGACCGACTCAGCGACAAATACGCTGACGACCTCGATGCTATTGTACAATACATTAAGGCAGACCCTAACGGAAAGTTCCTGATTTACGGGTTTACCGACGAAAGGGGCACCGACAAGTATAACCAAAATCTTTCGGTGCGTCGTGCGCAGAGTGTTTTCAGGGCACTCTGCGAAAAGGGCGTTCCTACTTCCAACCTGCTGTTCACTGGTTTTGGTGAACGCGGTTTGGTGATAAAGAAGGCTAAAACAGAAGAAGAACACCAGAAAAACAGAAGGGTGGAAATCCGGAAAATGTGATGCGGCGCATTGCATTCGGGTTCCCACCCTTTTTTTGCCAGTTAGCATGTTGTTTCAAAAGAATAGTGGAAATTAAATAAGTAATAAATTGTTATGATTGACACAATCGTCAACATTATGAGCCTTGTGGGCTCGTTGGGCTTGTTCCTCTACGGAATGAAGATTATGAGTGAGGGACTTGAGAAGTTCGCAGGCGACAGCCTCCGAAACATTTTGGCGGCAATGACCAAGAACCGTGTCATGGGTGTACTGACCGGTGTGCTTGTTACGGCCCTCATCCAGTCGTCTTCTGCAACTACCGTTATGGTGGTCAGCTTTGTGAATGCGGGCCTCATGACGCTGAAGCAGTCTATCGGCGTTATTATGGGTGCCAACATTGGTACCACCGTTACGGCATGGCTGATTTCGGCAGTGGGTTTCAAAGTCGACATTTCAGCGTTCGCGATTCCGCTTTTGGCGGTTGCTTTGCCGCTGATATTCTCTAGCCAGTCTAAACGGAAGAATATCGGTGAGTTTGTTTTCGGTTTCTCTTTCCTCTTCATGGGTTTGAGCTACCTGCAGACCGCCGCTTCAAATATGGGTATCGGTGAAATTGTCGCCAACATGCTGGCGCATGTGCCGTGCGAGAGTTTCTTCACCATCCTCCTCTTTGTCATTGTGGGTGCGCTGGTTACCATGCTGGTGCAGGCTTCGGCCGCTACCATGGCCATCACCCTCATGCTGTTCGATATGCACATTCCGGGTTTCGGATTCGAACAGGCGGCCGCTCTGGCCATGGGTCAGAATATCGGTACCACCATCACCGCCTTTATGGCGTCGCTTACGGCCAACACCCAGGCACGCCGCGCGGCTTTGGCGCACATGTTCTTCAACGTGTTCGGTGTGGTGGTTGTGCTTATCATCTTCTACCCGGCCTGCAACGCTATCAGCTGGTTTGTGTCCGACTTTATGGGGGTAGAAAGCAACGACTTGTATAAACTTTCGGCCTTCCACACGGCGTTCAATATCATGAACACGTTGCTGCTGATTGGTTTTGTCAACCAGATTGAGGCCTTCGTCTGCAAGGTGCTTCCGCAGAAGGAGCAAGACGAAGAGTACCGCCTGCGCTATATTTCGGCGGGCTATCCGTCTACTGCCGAGTTGTCGATTCTTGAGGCCCAGAAGGAAATCAACAACTTTGCCGAACGTTGCCACCGTATGTTCAATTTGGTGAAAGACTTGCTGAAGGTTGAGAAGGACGAGGAGTTTAACAAATTGTTCTCGCGTATTGAAAAATATGAGAGTATTGCCGACAATATGGAGGTGGAAATTGCCAAGTACTTGAAAAAGGTGAGCGAGGGACGCTTGTCGAACGAGTCAAAATCGAATATGCAGCAGATGCTACGCCAGATTTCCGAATTGGAAAGTATTGGCGATTCGTGCTACAACTTGGCCCGAACCGTAAACCGTTGCCGGCAGAACAATGCCAAATTTACTGACGGACAGTTGGCTCATATTGGTGAGATGATGAGGTTGGTCGACGACTCGCTGGTGGAGATGACCCGTTGTGTAGAGAAGTTCCCGGAAAAGCACGATATCAACGCTTCTAACAACATCGAGAACGAAATCAACAACTACCGCAACCAGTTGAAGAACCAGAACCTTACCGATATCAACAATGGTCTCTACAACTACCAGCTTGGGGTTTATTATGTTGACTTCATTTCAGAGTGCGAGAAGTTGGGCGACTATGTGGTGAATGTGGTGGAAGCTACCATCTGATGCGGCAACCCCCTGGAAACAACGCCTTGCCGCCTTTCGGGTGGCAAGGCGTTCCTTTTTTGTGGTAAATGTCCGTTCGCACCGAAAAAAATGCTAACTTTGTTGGCTGTAAGAAATTTAAAAAATAGTAATTAAGATTTAATATGAGCTTCACATCCGATGCCAACAAATTGTTCGATCAGGTTATAGTTGACTATCACAAGACCGACAATGTTGACGCTCCTATCAACAACCCGTTCCCTGCGCAAACCATCGATAACATCCTCTATTTGAAGAACTGGATTGACACCGTTCAGTGGCACTTGGAAGACATCATCCGCAACCCTGAAATCGATCCTGTTGAGGCGTTGGCTTTGAAGCGCCGCATCGATAAGAGCAACCAGGACCGTACCGATTTGGTTGAGCGTATCGACAGCTACTTCTGGGAAAAATACCAGGGCGTGAAGGTGAAGCCTACCGCTGTTATCAATACCGAGAGCCCTGCCTGGGCTATCGACCGCCTCTCTATTCTGGCGCTCAAAATCTACCACATGCGTGTCGAGGCCGAGCGTACCGATGTCTCAGCCGAGCAGCATGCCGCTTGCCAGAAGAAGTTGGACGTGCTTTTGGAACAGCGCGTTGACCTTTCAACCGCCATCGACCAGCTTTTGGCCGATATTGAGAATGGCGACCGTTATATGAAGGTCTACAAGCAGATGAAGATGTATAACGATCCGAACCTGAACCCTGTCCTTTACGGCAAGAAGTAATAACAACTGAATATAGGCAGATGAAACGGATTCTAGTAATGCGGCTTTCGGCTATGGGCGATGTGGCGATGACGGTTCCCGTCTTGGCCAGTTTGCTGCTGCAACATCCCGATGTGGAGGTGACGCTGTTGAGCACACCCCGCTTCGAACCGATGTTTGCCGGCATCGACCGTCTCCGTTTTGTGGGTGTCGACACCAAAAAGACCTATAAGGGCTTGGGTGGCATTTTCAAACTGTTCCGTTTCCTGCGTAAAAACTATACGTTCGACCAGATGGTCGACTTGCACGATGTGCTCCGTAGCAAGGTGCTCCGCAAACTATACCGGCTGACGGGCGTCCCTGTTTCGGTTATCGATAAGGGGCGTGCCGAGAAAAAGGCCTTGGTAAAGGAAGGCGGTGACGGGAAAAGACAACTGAAGTCGTCGGTCGACCGTTATTGCGAGGCTTTCGCCGCGGCTGGCTATCGTGTGGAGGTCAATTTTCAGGGCCTCTTCCCTAAAAATGAGGTTTTCGAACTTCCTTTCGAGAAAAAAGGTACTTGGGTTGGTGTGGCCCCGTTCGCACAACACCAGGGTAAGATTTATCCGGTTGAGAAGATGGAGCAGGTCGTCCGCCAGTTGGCTGCACAGCCTGGTGTCGAGGTGCTGCTGTTTGGCGGTGGACCGAAGGAAAAAGCCATTCTCGAAGGTTGGGAGAAAGCTATCCC
>ODAI010523346.1_pt1 | contig 68573 bp, 78 predicted proteins | sample 1539321 | NCBI WGS metagenome assembly ODAI01 (sample SAMN02144231, study PRJEB22623) | gut metagenome | biome: sheep rumen | host: Ovis aries | place: New Zealand
CTCACCAAGAAGAAATCGCTGGGATTAATTTTCCTCTTGCGTACAAGTTTTGACATGACTTTCAGCTCAGGTGATGATTCCTTTTTTCTCATAAAACGCACAAATGACAATAAGACACCACAAAGGTAAATGTCCTATTCCAATAACAGCATCTTTTTATAGGTATACAACCACCGTCAACTGCGTCATGACAGCTTATGCACCATATCATACAGGATAGAATCCAGTGCCTCTGATGACACCTTGCTCTCTTCGGGGCGGAAAGTACTTACCCGCAGGTTGTAATAATCTGCCCATTGGCGTGCGTATTGCACCAGTGACTCATCGACAGCTAGCATGTCACACTCCTTTCCTTCCCTCTTGAGCTCTATGAGTTCTTCAACCTTTTTCTTGACTTTCTCATCGTCAACGGTTGTGTCAAGCAATTCCTTAAACGCTACAGGCGGCATGGATTGTTTGGCCTCAATCCACTTGCAAGCCAATACTCCTCTGAGATAGTAGAGAAACTGCTTCATCGGAAAACCTTCCTGTTGGAGGAACCGCTCGTTGAATTTACTGTAGAGATGGTTATAGTGGTACATGGTCTTGACAGGACTGAAGAAGTCCTTCTCGACAGCATGGATGCGCCTGGCGAAATCTTCATCCACATAATAGACCTTTGGGGAATTCAACCATTCGAACAATGGCGGGTTGCTCTTCCTGAACAGGGACAATGCTTTCCTCAGTTCCCAGCCGGAAAGGTCAACGTCATCCTCAAAAAAATGTTCGATGACATCACGCTGTTCCTCCACACGGAAATACCATTCCGACTTGTGAACATATATCAGGCGCACATCCCAGTCGCTGTTCAACGACTCAAAACCCCATGCACGGCTGCCTGACTCCACCGCAAGAAGAACCTTCACGTCGTATTCCTTCTCGATATTCTTGATATGGGCAGGAATAGAATATTTCTCTAAGTGTTCAGTAATGAAATCCGTGCTTTCTTTCCTATAAAAATCACGAAGATAGGGAGCCCAGAACCGTGGGTCATCGGTATATCTCTCGCCGATAGGTTCTCCGTTCTCGTAGATATCAAAGCATTGTGCAATATAATCTCTATGTTCAAATTCCGTGTCCTCGAATCCTTTGAGCATAATATGTGACGAGGATCTCAGCACTCCAATATGAGAGACTTGATAAGTCTTTCCTTCTTCTAATTCAGGATATTCTTTACCCGACCAGGTGATATTCGACCGGCATATAGCAGTCAGGGTGCTGACCTCATTGAAATATCTTTTTTTATGCTCCTCTCTATTCATTTCTGTTTACTTTGCCTGGATTAATCAATTGAAATGCAAATATAACGCTTTTCCCACTAACATGTGTCTATATATACATATAAGAAATACATAAACTATCAAATTATACGTATATAAATTTGGAAATTCCACACGTATCTACTAATTTTGCGCCGAATTTATGTCAAACCCTTTTAGCCATTGGAGAAAGGGTCGAACGAATGAGTATAAAGTAAGAACAAACACCCAGCAGAGAAACAGCGACTGCAGCCTCTTGGTTGCAGACTATTGGACGTGACCGTTTCTCATCCATTTCATCCATTTTAATCAACGGCAGGTGAAAACCCTGCCATGTTTCAAACTTTATACACCTATCATGGGCAATATACAACCAAAGGCGTTGACCCGACTGGGGTACAACGACAATATGGCCCGCAGCATAGCCATGGCGACCATCGCCAAATACTGCAAACACGACACCCAAGAACAAATCCTCTCCACCTTGGAGGACATCATCCGACACCCGGAAGAATATAAGGAAGACAGGGTTTGGGGAAAACTTGCTTCTGTACTGACTCCCTCACCTTCTTCTCCCACTTCATATAGATTGAGAGAGAGCTGTCTCCCCTACTCTATCTATGGAGCTGAAAGCATTGATGAACTCTCCATAAGACAAATGGAGATGGCCATGCGCTTGCCTATAACCATTGCAGGAGCACTGATGCCTGACGGATGCGCAGGATATGGACTGCCCATCGGCGGCGTGCTGGCCACCGACAGCAACGTGGTCATTCCCTACGCCGTAGGCAAGGACATTGCCTGTCGCATGAGTCTCACCATCCTCGATGCGGAACCAGACTTTTTGAAGAAGCACCACGACCGTGTCGTAAAGGCACTGATGGAGAACACAGCTTTCGGACTCGACGGCATACTTCCTTTCAAGATGTACCATCCATTGTTCGACAGAAGTGAGTTCCGTGACATCCCCATCCTGAGAAAACTGCGAGAAAAAGCCATCAGGCAAATGGGAAGCTGCGGCAAGGGCAATCACTTCGTGGACATCTGCGAGGTCACTCTCCCACCCTACAATGCCATGGGACTGGCAGAAGGCAGATACCTTGGCATCCTGAGCCATTCCGGAAGCCGTGGAATGGGGGCTGCCATCGCCGACCATTTCACAACTATTGCCAAAGAGACGTGCCGTCTTCCAAGACAGGCAGGTCCGTTCGCTTGGCTAACTTTGGATAGCGAAGCGGGGCAAGAATACTGGAAATGCATGGAATTGGCGGGAGCCTATTCCGCAGCCAACCATGACTGCATCCATCAGAATGTGGCAAGGGCACTGCGACTAAAGCCATTGGCCAATATCAGCAATCATCACAACTTCTCATGGCGTGAGACACTCAATGACGGAACCGCCGTCATCGTTCACCGTAAAGGGGCGACACCTGCCCATGTGGGTGAGTTGGGCATCATCCCTGGAAGTATGGCAACACCAGGTTTCATCGTTTCAGGAAAAGGATGCAGGGACTCATTGTTCTCCGCTTCTCATGGCGCAGGAAGGAAGATGTCGCGCCTTGACGCACGCAACAGCATCAGCCGTTATGCGCTAAGAAAACATCTGGCAGCGTGCGGTGTCACACTCATCGGAGGAACCACCGAGGAAGCACCCATGGCCTACAAGGATATCCAAGACGTGATGGAGGCACAAAAAGAGTTAGTGAACATAGAGGGAACTATCATCCCAAAAATCGTAAGAATGAGTGAGGAATAACATGGAAAAGACGTATATGCAAATCACGTCGGGACGTGGTCCCGTGGAGTGCTGTCGGGTGGTGGTACTCGTTATGCAAAAGATCATTGAGCAGGCCAAAAAACTGGGTCTGGAAACAGAGTTGGTGGAACATGAGGATGGTCCGAAAGACGGCTGTATGTTTTCTGCCACCCTTTCCGTAAGAGGAGACAACATCAGCACCCTATCCGACGAATGGGAAGGTTCGGTGCTGTGGGTGGCACAAAAAAATCCTTTCCGCCCCTGGCACCGCCGCAAGAACTGGTTCGTCGGGGTGCATGCGTTCAAACCCTTGGAGAAGGCCAAGGTCAACGAACGAGATATCACCTACGACACACTACGAGCATCCGGACCTGGAGGACAGAACGTGAATAAGGTGGAGACTGCCGTGAGGGCAACCCATCAGCCTACAGGCATCAGTGTAGTGGCATCTGACATGCGCTCTCAGACTCAGAACAAGAAACTGGCGCATGAGCGGCTAATGATGAAGCTCTCAACCATTGAAGAGGAAAAGCAAATGAACCAGACACGGGATGTATGGATGAACCACAACACATTGGAGCGTGGCAATCCCGTGAAGTCATTCAAGGGCGATCTGTAACTCAGGTCAATTTCAATCTAAACAACAAAAAGGAGTGCGTCTGGTCATTAAAACAAGCCAGACGCACTCATTTAAAAACAGCGCGACAAGTGTAATAAGACTCTCTCTTTGTTCACCGTTTTGGCCTCCAATTCTTCTTGGAGCTTAAGAACGACTAGAGCGCTTTTTGCGAAGTATGTCTTATACTACGGCAGCTGTTATAAATAGAGGGTCCAAGGTGTTTTGAAGCCATGACTCCAAGAACCCATATGGTCGATGCGACAAGCAGTGAGGGCATTCCTAACTAATCTTGTTTGAGGCATACCAAGGTAACGATGTAATCCTCACTTACGGCAACCGACCGTCATACATGCAGCCTTGGCAAAGCAGGATCCCCTTTTAGGGCAATGCTGTACTGCGTGTGTTGTAAATCGGTGCGATAATTGCAAAGGTTAGCCCACCTGCATAGCTGCGAGGCTCCTGCTTTAAGGCAGGATATGGGTTTTCTTATGGCTCCACCTGCCACTATGTGGCTAGGCTGTAGGACTGCCTCTTTACATATACGGAACCTGCCTGATACCTTACGTAATCATGCTCTTTCGAAGTAATCCTTCGCCACGGCAACCGACCGTCCACATACAGCCTTGGCATAGCAGGAACCCCTTTTAGGGCAATGCTGTACTGCGTGTATTGTGTTTTAAACCGATGCGACAAGCGTAAGGAATTCTATGAACCACCCAGGCACAAGGCCTGAGCGCCGGTCCCTCGACTAGTGAGTTTCAACACGTTCTTTAAATGATGGCTACTTCCAAGCCTACATCCTAGCTGTTATTGAGACCAGACCGAAGTAATTCCTTCCTACGGCAATCGATTTTAGAAGGCGATGCGACAAGCGTCATGGGCTTTGTTGTGCTAGTCTCTTAGTAACCGAAGTAACCCAAAACTACGGCAATCGCCTGGTTTTATCTCCTTTTTTGATTTTCGTGTGCAAAAATAAGTAGGTTTTTTAGGTTATACCCTCAAATTATACGTATAACTCACGTAGTTTTGCAAAAAATCCGAGATTTCCTCATTTATCAGGCAACTTGACACCAATCTTGACAAAGAAAGCTGTCATATCGACATACCCGCATTGTTTACATATTTTATCCGCAGTCATATCAACATGACGTATTGTATATGCTCCTTCATTTATTAACTCAGAATGTGCCTTATCATATTCCATTCGCTCTTCAAATGACATGTCTCTTATAGCATTCAAATATGCCTCTCTTTCTTCGGATAAAATACCTTCAAATCTTCTCATTACTGATTTTTGCTTGTTGTACTATATTTCTCCCTTTTCTCTTCTTGGACTTTGTTGGACGCAGAACATTCGTGGGCGCATTTGTAGGCGATGCGAGCAAGTGTGGACCAGTGATGTGGCATTTTATAACTATCATATCGATGATAAACATGCAATTTCCCACAGGTAGGACAAAAGCATCTCAGTACCCAATACCCTCCTGAGTTGACTGATCCTGCAAACATGGTGATTAAAGCTTCTTCGTCACATTCTGGGCAAGAAATCCGAAATTCTGGATGCTCCCAGCAACGGACGAGGGTGGCGATAGATATATTTCTGCCATAAGCACAGCCACCAAGTCCTCCAGCCGAGAAATGGGTAATGTTGCTAATGTACTCTTCAGGATGAGCAAGAATCTCAGCCCGATGCTCATAGACTTCAGAAAACGTCCAATCCTTCTGTTTAGACATCTCCTTTTCTTCTATCTTAGAGACATTCTTCTCCAACACCTTTAATCTCCTTTCTGATTCTTCCAGGCGGTGCTGAGTACTTGCCAGCGTCATCTTATATTGACTGATTTCGCTTGTCACATGACTTATCAGATGCTTCAAAACGGCCTTCTTGGAATGATAGGCTTTATATACGCTCACCTCATCTCCATTCTCCAAGAAGAGCCTATCTTTTGTAATGGCTCCCCCTGTCGCTTTCATCTCCACGATCTTTGAACGCTTAATGACATAGCTCGAGTCTAGGTAATACCACACAACATCACCTTTGCTAAAACCATGAACCCAATCATATTCCCCAATAAAGCACGAAAGGCCTTCCCCAGAAGGATTGTCGTCCTTCAAGTCTTCAGGGGTGTTCAATATGCCATCGCAATTTGAATTCGTTTGTCCGAACTCTCCGTTTACATTCTCAATATTGTCCATTATTTTCTATTCTTGTTATCAATTTCAACGCAAAAGTAATGGCAATTTTCTAAAGCGAGACTTTTTATATAGGTATAAAAACAATCAACCTGATTATCTTGGGAAAAATCAATTATAATAGTAAAAATACTATCTTTTAACAAAAATATTTGGATATTACCGAAAGTTTGCTTACCTTTGCGATATGGAACAAGAGAAAAGCATTACTCAGATGTACACGTCTGAAATCGTCACCATGCTCGGAAGACGCTTCAAAGACTATCGCATCGGCTGTGACATGACACAAATGGAGGTGTCACAACAGTCAGGAATCAGTGTGATAACAATCCGAAAATTTGAAAACGGGAACCTCTACAACATCACTTTGGGCACATTCATCGAATTGCTCAGGGCCATCGGTTTCATGCAGGGGCTCGATGATGTGTTGCCTGAGTTGCCCGTTTCACCATACGAACTGGAAAAGATACAACAAGGGAAAAGAAAAAGAGTGAGACATGCAAAATAACATCGTGAAAATCATGCTGTGGGGACAGGAGGTGGGAAGCATCTTCTGGGACGAAAGGCGCAAACGCTCGGTGTTCAGCTACCATCCTGACTTTGTCAAGGGTGACTTGGACATCGCGCCTCTTTCTGCCTCTATTAGGAATCCACGCAACCGCCTGCCGATATACGGCATGCCCAATGATGAGATATTCGCTGGGTTGCCTGCCTTCATCGCGGACTCTCTCCCCGGCCGCTGGGGTAATGCCGTGTTCGATGCATGGGCTGCCGAGAACCACATCCGTCCTTCACAGATAACGTCCGTGGATAAGCTGTCCTTCATCGGTAAAAGGGGAATGGGTGCCTTGGAATTTGAACCCGCGCAGGAGTTCTCCGGACAGGATCGCAACTTCCTGCTGTCAGAACTCTACCAGAAAGCCATGGAGATTCTCCAAGGAAGGGAGAACGCCGCCATCGCGGGGGATGACCTGACCCTGAACGCACTCTACGAGGTAGGCACATCTGCCGGCGGAAACCATTCCAAGGCGGTCATCGCCATCAATGAACAGACGGGCGACATCCGCTCTGGACAGGTCATGCTGCCAGAAGGATACACATACTACCTCCTTAAATTCGCGGAGAACAAATACTACCCGCTGACACAGGTGGAAATGGCATACGCCGACATGGCCAGGGAGGCGGGAATCCGGATGATGCCCTCACGCCTGATAGAGGTGGACGGTGAGAAACACTTCCTGACGGAACGTTTTGACAGGCATAACGGACAGAAGATACACACGCAGTCGCTGGCTGCCATGAATCCGGAAGCGACATCATACGAACAACTCATGGAAGTCTGCATGAAGCTTGGGCTTCCTTACGAAGAGAGGGAGGAGACCTACAGACGGGCTGTCTTCAACATCCTGACGACAAACGTGGATGCACACATCCGCAATTTCGAATTCATGCTGGAAAAGGGTGGTTCATGGCACATCACACCTGCCTTCGACCTGACATTCTCTTGCTTCAACCCGCACAACCAGCTCGACCCCTATCATTACCTGAGCATGAGCGGCAAACGCACGGACATCAGACACAACGACATGGTCTCATTCGCCAGGACATCGAAAATAGACAATCCTGACAAGATTATCCGCCAATGCGTGGAAGCGGTACTGGATTTCCGCTCATTCGCCAGCCGGTATGGTGTCAGTGACTATTGGCAGGATACCATCGAACGGCATCTTGCAGAGATGAACCCGGATCTGCTTTCTTCGCTCCACCATTATAAGCCGCAGGCATATGAGTATGTCCTTGAACCTGACGGCATTGTTGTGAAAGACGCTCATTGGGAGGAAATGGCTAACGGAGCAAAACGCCTGATAGCCATACTCAACGGCGAGGAGTACAAGGTAACGGTGAGTCCGAAATCCGCCAGAGGAAGAGAAATCGCCGAAAAGGGTGGAATAAGGATGAGTATGGAAGAACAGAGAAAATATGTAATGGAGTTCCTGCTGCCCAGATACAAACAGCAGCATCCTCAGTCAGAGGATAAGAGCCGGGAGGAATGAAAAGGAGAAAAGGAATTCTTCATCAAGGCGATTATAGGGAACCTGAGGAAAAAACTCTTATTTTGCAATTACGTTATACAAATAACACTTACTAAGAAAGACGAAGAAGATGAACGGAGAAGAGAAAACCCCATTTTGGCTGGATCTGAGAAAGGAATATATTGATGACAACTTCACCAAGTTGCAGGAATACCTGAAAGGATGTGCCACCAACAAGACCAAGGACTCTTTCTACACCATCACCATCGACCTGATGAGACAGCGTGTGGAAGACCTGCTGGCCACGATATCCATGCGGCCACTCTATCAAGAGGAGGAGGACAGGAAGACGCTGGAGTTCCATGTCAGCCTGTTGGCTACATACCTTCTGACCGACGGTGACCATCCTCTTGCCCTCCCAGCCTATCTGGCTTTTATGGGAGAGCTAAGGGCCATGAACCCCCATTTGTCGGACAACATCATCAAAGCGTCCTTCGAACGGCTGCGCTATGAGAAAGTCACGTCACTGGGATTTGTATGGAATGACCTTCCCAAAATCGGGTCTGACCTATTTGCCTACAACTCCAGCAACCTGGTGAGGTTCGAATCCCCCATCACCAAGCCGTTGGTGCTATCAAAATACGGTACCGCCATGCTGACATCCTCAGGCTTGCTACTGACCTGCCAGTCGCAGTCGGATTCAAAAAAACTGGCCAAAAACGGAGCAAACTCCTTGGACACTGGGATTGGAGTTGCACTGCGGACATCCTCTTCAGAAAAGCTGAAGCAAAGTCTGGAAAACAACCCAGTGGATATGGATGAGTTCACCAATGCGTTCATCACGCTTCAGAAGAAAGTGAAGAACAAACCTCAAGAGGTTTTACTAAAAGAATATTACGATGGGGATGAAGCCATCATCAGGATTGACTCCATCGACCGCAGCGGTACGATGCATGTCACGACCATCGACCCGGCATACAAACCCATCATTGGTTACATCAAGTTCGAGAAACCCAGTATCGTCTATTACTATACAAGTACGCTCTATGAGTACTTCCATCCCGGCGACTGTATGAAGGCCACCATCAAGGATACGGTAAAAGGGGTGTTCAACATCGAGGACCAGCTGATAGATTTCTTTGTTCAGGATACCAAGGCAGCAGCCGACGAACAGAATTCTTTCCTCTGCAAACTGATTGACGAACGTACAGACTTCTGCGGATGGATCAATGAACTTGGTATTGCTTTCTCCACTCCCAATACTGGAAAATACGGACGTGGCGACTTTGCCTATCTCTCTGTGAAAAACTATGGTAAGGATGCCAAATACGGAAAGATATATGCAAGAATAGAGGAAGGCACTGACGAGACTTTCGATGAAAAAACCGCCAGGCATGATTGTATCCGCGAATTCGCGACACACACGGAGGTACCTGACTATAAGAAAGAGGAAGAGGAGACGGGAGAACTAAGCCCAACCATCCTCCGGCTGCTCGCCAGCCAGATGTTCGAGCATCAGAAATCACTGCTCAAACCCTCTGACCGCATTCGCTTATTGGCCAATGCTAACGTGATGGCAGAACTGGTGGGAGACGCGACGACTTCGTCATATATTCGCTTCGCCAGGACCTATCTCCGCGCTCTCGTGCAGTTCGTCCGTAAAGAGGACATGGGTGCCATCCAACTGAAGCCGGACAATGAATATGTCAACGCCACACCGACGCTCATCCGTCTGTCAGTCATTGACATCCTGAAGGAATATGGCAAGAAAGGGGATTCTGAAAAACTGTCGGACACCATACACGCTTTCAAGGATAAACTGCCCATGTTGTCCAGGCTTGCACAACTCGTACAGACGGCCAACGCCATGCAGGGAACACTCTCAGAGGCCACGCTAAACGTGATACACCGTGAAATCATCAAGACCCTCTCCATCGAGACGGAAAACGACGCCGACCTCGAAGCAGACGGCGGCATATACCTCGGCATAGAGAGTGGCACACAGGAGTTCAAGACCTCGATGGTCTATCCCTCCAACAACCATATGCAGCCGGACGAATATGCACAGAACCTGAACGTGCTGAAGGGCGTATGCGCCTTCCTCAACTCCACGACGGGCGGCACGCTCTATCTCGGAGTGAACGACCAGGGAACGGTGGTGGGAATAGAAAACGACATGAAATACCTGAAGCTCCAGACGATGGATTCCTATATGCGCTACGTGCAGGACACGGCGAAGAAACACTTCGGCATCGACACCCTGCCCTATCTGCGTATCGAGCCGCTCTATGACAACACGGTGGTGGCCATCCATGTGGAACCGCATCCCTACCGTGTGGTGGAGCTCGACAACACAGCCTACCTCAGAGTGAACGCAGAGTCGAGGGAAATGCCGGAAAGGGTGCGTAAGGAACTGCTGGCACGCAAGGTGTTCACTGATGAAGACAAGGCGGCTGCACTGTCCCTTCTGCAACATGCACAGACACAGAAAAAATGTGTCATCCTGCACAACTATGCCTCGTCGAACAGCGGGAAGGTCTCCGACCGCTTCGTGGAAGCCTATGACGTGCTCCCGGAAGACGGCCTAGTAATATGCTTTGACAGAAAGAAATTCGCTACACGGGTGTTCAACATCAACAGAATAGGACATGTAGAGATCAAGGAGGATGAGCCATGGAAATATCCGGCTTCACATGAGAAGATTGAGGTGGATGTCTTCCACATGACAGGCGACAAACCCATTCATGTCTCCCTCCAGTTGGACCTGATGGCAAAGAACCTGTTGATAGAGGAGTTCCCGCGGGCCAAGAAATATCTTACCTCCCACAAAGGAGAGGACAATATCTGGTACTTCGATACGGATGTCTTTCAGCTGGAGGGCGTCGGACGGTTCTACATGGGACTGGCCAACCGCATCAAGATCCTTGATGCGCCAGAACTGAAAGAATATGTCTCCAACTTCAGCAAGAAATACTTGTCGTGACGACTCATAATCGAGTACAAACAACAATTACAGAAAACATTCAAGATGACAGAAATACAAAGTTTCAAGGCTCTCGAACAAGCCATCACGGATGGCGAGACCTCTATTATGCTCACGTCTGAAAGAATACTCGCCGCATGTGTCATTGCGGAGAGATGCGGGTTTGACAAGACAAACATAGGAAAATACATCGGACTGGTACAAGCAGCGAAACAGGACAGATACATCAGGCACAACCCTGATTATGTCATCGGGATGCTGAATGACCAGGGGAAACCCTACAAGAAATTCATCGACCTCACTATCCTCGCAAATACGCTCCGCATCATCCAACTGCTGGACGACTTACATGCGAGAATAAGCTTGAGCGAAGATGAGAATGAATACTTCACCGGGGTGGCAGAAATCTCTGCCTTCGTGTGATAAGTCCACACAGATTCCAACCCATTTTCAAACAACCTTTACCCTCATCAGACATGAACATATCTCAAGAAGAGAGCAAATACTCCCAAAGCCACGCTTCAGAACCGACATCCTCCCCTTTTCCTGAGCGTGACGAGTCACAACGAAACGTCATCAACCTGTCTGCAGGGCACCACCTGGTGCTGGCTCCTCCGGGATGCGGCAAAACAGACATCCTCGCAGAACGAATCGTCAGGGCACTTGCTACAGGGGTAAACATCAAGGATATGTTGTGCCTGACATTCACAAACAGGGCGGCAAGGGGAATGCGACAACGCATCAAGAAAGCATTGGAAGACACCAATATCACTAAGCTTCTTGAAAAGAATGTCGATATCGCCGACCTTTTTGTGGGCAACATCCACCGCTTCTGCTCGGTGTTCTTATTTGAGAACAGGCGCGTGAGTATGTCAACGGCCATCCTGGATGAGTACGACACCTATCAGATTATCCAGTCAATTCTTGGAGAGGATGAGGATACGGACATCGGATACGAGGAGAAAGAAAGATACAAACTGGTAATGGATCTCCAGCATCTTTTCTTCCAACTCAGCCATAACCATGACATGAAAACAATCCTGTTCAAGGCTGAAAATGAACTGGCTGGCTCCATCAGAATGGAACTGATATGCAAATATACGGGGTGGTCTCCTGCTGAACTATATAGCCACATCGAGGAGGTACAGGACAAAGACTTGCCGTCCTACCTGCATTTGACAGCACATTACATCAGATGTGCCAAACAGTACGAAGACTACAAGACAAGCATCAAAGCTTTGGACTTCGACGACCTCCTCCTCAGGACGTATGAAGAACTGAAAAACTCCAATAGAAAGACAAAGAAATACTCGTGGATACAGATTGACGAGGTTCAGGACCTCAACCCCTTGCAGTTCGCCATCGTGGACTTGCTCACGGATGACTCGCCACAGACACAAGTGGTCTATCTGGGGGATGAGCAGCAGGCCATCTTCTCTTTCCTGGGAGCAAAGCTGTCAACCTTGAACTGGCTGAAAGAACGTTGCTCAGGAAGCATCCATCACCTCGAGAAAAACTATCGCTCTCCCAAATACCTGCTGGATATCTACAACCAATTCGCGATGAGGATACTGGATACGGACCCGGATTTCCTTCCCCAACCGCATTCTCAGGATGCAGCCCTTCCAGGAGACTTGGTCATCGACAATTCCTCCATCTATCCTCAAGACGAGACAAAGGCTGCATTACGATATGCTGCAGATTTCGTCTCTATGGAAAAACGACATGAGGATGACCAACAGCGGGTAGCTGTGTTGGTACCGACCAACAAGGATGCGGATGCCATCTCTGATCTTTTCACCAAAAACGGACTGGCTCACTTCAAGATCTCCGGAAAAGATGTGTTCTCGACACCGGAGATACAGACATTGTTCTCACACCTGACGGTGATGAACTTCGAGTCGAACATCATCGCATGGGCAAAACTGTTCCGGCAACTCAAGCTGTTCAAGTCATATAGCCACCCATACTCCAAGTCACGGCAATTCGCAAAAGGACTGAAAGACTATATGCTCTCCCCTATTGACTTGCTGGACTACAGAGGGTCTTCCTACCTGCAAGAACTGGAAAAGGCATACGCCAATGAACTGGTGATCTTCGATACGGAGACAACAGGACTGGATATCTATGAGGATGATATCGTACAGATAGCGGCAATGCGGATACGAAACGGAAAGATTGCTGAACGGTTCAACATTTTCCTCCATACCGACAAGGAGATTCCACCATTCCTCGGAGAGATAGAGAATCCCCTGGTGAAGGAATATGCCAATCCGGACAACGTGAAACTGGGCCGTAACGAGGGATTGAGACAGTTCCTTGACTTTGTAGGTGATGCGCCACTGCTCGGGCATAACGTCAATTATGACTACCGCATCCTTGACTACAACCTGCAAAGGGATTGTCACATCACGGACTTCAAGGATACCCACCCTTCATATTTCGACTCCCTGAAAATGGCGCGGCTGGTATGCCCGAACCTCAAGTCATACAAACTCAAGAACCTGCTCAAAGCCCTCGACCTGGAAGGTGAGAACTCCCACATGGCTGATGATGACATCGTGGCCACCAAGTCGGTGGTGGACTACTGTATTGAACAATTCAAAAAGGTGAAGGATAGGCAGATGGATTTCCTGCAAAAGAACGACGGGGTGATATCCCTCTTCTATGCCTCATACAAGAAGATATTCGACCATACCAGGAAAATCCTCTATGACCGCCTTCCTGCTGACGAAAAACCAGCCATGGTGCAAGAACTGGAATATATCTACAGCCAATTCAGGCAACAGAATATCATAGGAGAATGTAAGAAACTACCGTACATCCTGAGGTATTTCGAACAGGACATTATACAAAAGGAGAAAGAGCCGTCTCTCTATGAACAACTAAACAACCACGTGATGGAACTTAACACGTTCAAAGAGGCAGACCTCTGCGACAGCTCGGTCATCAAGGAGAAATACTTCATATCTACCGTACATAAGGCAAAAGGACTGGAGTTCGAGAATGTCATCGTATTCAATGCGGTGGAAGATGTGTACCCATACTATAAGAGCGACACTCCTGAATTGCAGCGTGAGGACGCACGCAAATTGTACGTGGCTATCTCACGGGCCAAGATACGCCTCTGTATCCTGACATGTAAACACAAAAGGGTGTACTCCAAGAAAAGAATGGAATGGTTCGAGTTTGAAGCAAAGCCCTCGCGCTTCCTTCGTAACATCCAACACTATTTCCAGAGAATTAACTAACATCTTCTCTCTATTATCATCACAATGAAACCAAGACGTATCCTGATATCCGATATCACTCACGCTCATCCCCTGATAAAAAAGGCTTACCCAACAGACTCATATTATACCAAACTGGCCAATCGGCTCCTCGAGGATTTCTGTAACACCAACGTAGATCTTGAAGAGAATACAGAGAGTATTTTCCGCTACGCTTCCATCACATTGGCATGCTATCTGGAGGATATCGTGGCGGACAGTGGACAATGGAGAGCTTTCTCAGATCTGTGCCAACAAATGTTCGGATGGACAGTGCCGGTCTATCATAATAACAACGAGGAGTATTATCCTGATGAACCGAGCATGATGGCCGTCAGATTCCTGGTATGGCATGCCGCCACCGAAATGGATGACATCTGGTGGAACCCCAGCCTACCTGAACTGGAAACACTGGCTCATTCGGCACACCTTCGACTCATGGAGGAATTCGAGAAGGCTCCGGTCAACGAACAGTTGGCATTGGACATTGACAACATGATGGATGATGCAAACAGTGACTTTTACAAGATGCGCAACGCCTTGATGTGGCTATACTCAAACTGCTACATCACACGCACAGAGGCTGCTGAACTCTTGCTGGGCAAACAGATAGACAACTCTAAGAAAGTCATACAAGACAATCACCTGTGCCTTTATTATGCCTTCAATCATTGTATCTTCGCCTATAAAATAGGACCGTTGGCGTTGTATCCGAAGGATTATCTGGCTGCACTGGCTCGCGCCAGGAACAAAAAGGCTTTCTCTGACACCTTGGATGCAGTGGAAGTATTCCCGATGAACACATTCCAAATGAAAGTCTGCGAGGATGGCAAGACCATCGATCTGCTGTGCACCAATGGCAAGACCATCAAGATCAAACGCGGAGAAATCACGCTCAAAGATAAGCAAATCCGCAGATATGACGGTTGTATGGCTTCTTTCGTATCATACCAGAATGAATGGATGCTGAACGGATTGCTGACTCCACTTGAGGGCTGTATTGAGCGATGGGACAAACTGGTCGAGGATGATCCTGAATATATGCCAAAAGGACATATTACTGCCGATGCTGACTGGTTCCTCAAACTTACCAAAGGAAGTCAGATGTTTTTCTTTGGTGAGTGGGATGAGATGAAAAACTTTATGCTCTCTGAACTGAAATTCACAGAGGATGGGATGCAGAAGTTTAACAGTGAAGTTAAGACAGACCTACCCTCCATGCTGTTCATCGATAAAGATGATTCATATAATTGCCTGCAGTTTACCTTCGGCTTCAACGGAAGCATAAAGGCTCCTGATAATCCTTTCTATGATGCCGACACGGCACGCAAGGAGGCTGTAGAGATGCTGTGGAACGATGACTGCGTGGGTACAGGGGCCATGATATATATGCTGGACAGAGGATACCTGCCGGACCTCCTCCATGATGACCTCATCATGCAGGACAGTCCAACAGAGGTCAAGGACCAGGATGCCCGCTTCCTCCTCCGTTACATGAGGAAAGAGAGATACTAGACAAAAAGCCCAAAAGGCAATCAAGAAATACCTTTCATCATTCTAGGCCCATCCATAAGTTGATATCTGATGCCTTCCAACCTTCCTACATAACCAGGTGTTTCATTGAATGCCCACCCCATCGGCTGTCATTCACATATCGAAAACCAACAGAAGAATAGAGACTCTCAGCTTCGGGATTGGCCTTATCCACCAAAAGACCAACAACGTGAAACCCTAATCGGTTGGCTCGTTCCTTGGTTGCAAGAAGCAGGGTTTTGGCAATTCCTTTATGACGGTATTCTGACAGAACGGCGAGTGAGTCAAGATACAGTTCCCCCGCCTGTGTCTCATCTTCCATACCTGTATGATCCTTGCCGATATGCTCTTTCGCAGCCTCAATGAATGCCCGACGGAGTTCATGCAGACGGCCACCGTCGTAACTCACGGCCATGCCAACGACCTTGTCGCCATCCATCGCCACCAATGTATTCCTGTAGCTATACTGTGAGTCCTCCCTTTGCACAAGCATGGCCATCATCCTACGAAAGTCCTCCAGTCCATAGCCTTCACCACAGAAATACAGACAGCAATCATCAGTCATTGCCGTCATAATCAGTTGGGCTATGTCAGCCGCCTGCTCCTTGGTTGCTTCCCTTATCTCAATCATCGTCCACAAAATTATGACTAATAATCTTCGCTTGCAATTTATACAGGCGAAAAATATGCTTTTAGGATAGATTTCACCCATAACAGCGACCTTACGGGCGAAAACCATGCAATTTTGGATAGATTTCGTCCGAATCTATCATTCTTCTATGTGTCTCTTTCTTTTGTTAAAAATCTGGATAAGATGAACATCACTTATACCTATAATAAATAGCTCTCATCCAAAACAACAGCATACCTTTGTCATGGAATCCATTCTACATCGTAAACAATCTTTCATTATATGAGGAAAAACAAAATTAAACTGATCAAGAAAATAAGTGAACTCCATGAACTGTATTCTCAAAAGACATGCTCATACCAAAGTTTTGAGAAAAGGGCAGGAATGGGTGTGGATGTATGGGTGAAATACTATAATGGAGACGAGGAGCAAAACCATCCTTTCAATTTGGAGGTGGCAGAAAGTTCACCCAACAGCGAAAAAAATGTTCAGACCTTTGTTGGCAATGATGGAAAGACTTACAAGTCGGTAATGGGTTCTTTCTCCATCGATGGCAATATAGATACACCTGATGGACAATCGACAATCACCCTTTTTGTATCCAACGAAGAAAGAACATCTTACCTGGTTTGTAGATATCTAGGTAAAATGGACATCAACCGCACAGTCATATATGAGGACAACGGAAGAAACCTCACCCATGACATCATCGTCAATATTGACGAAATCCTTACCGAGCTGAGAGAATTCTTCCATGAGGCAAAGACATGGTGGGAGGACATCTTCTCAAAAATCTCGGAAGACGTAGAAATCCCCCAATTCCTAGTACCCGTTGACAAGGGGATGCAATCGACTAGCGAGGATTATGTCTCACCTGTCCCACATTATCATTTGCCCAACCTGAGGCTGTTGAATCATTACGACGATTGTGATGAGCCAATCATCGACAAGGCAGAACAACTGGCCAACAAGGACAAGATTGTGAAGGTGATGAACAGCTTCGGAATACAAATACGCGAGATAAGGGCTACCGTTGGACATACCTACACTCTTTATGAAGTCATTCTTGACAAAGGCGTAAGGATATCAAAAATTCGTCATTTAGAGGATGATATTGCCTTGAGCATTTGTGCTATAGGCGTACGTGTCATCGCCCCAATCCCAGGTAGAGGAACCATTGGTATCGAAATAACCAATAAGCATCCCAACGTCGTTTCCATGTACAGCATCATCAAGTCAAAGACATTTCAAGAGTTGAAGATGGAACTGCCACTCGCACTGGGTAAAACAGTCAATAACGAGATTCTTATGGCCGACTTGACCAAAATACCACATCTTCTGATAGCAGGAGCCACGGGACAAGGTAAGTCGATAGGCATACACGACATCATTATCTCATTGTTATATAAAAAGCGTCCAGATGAGATGAAACTTGTCCTTATCGACCCAAAGAGAGTAGAACTGAACGTGTATTCTCCCATAGCCAAGCATTTCTTGATTAACAAGGACAATGACGATGAGGTCATCATCACCGATGTGGGAAAGGCGGTAAATATGCTAAACAATCTTTGTGCTTTGATGGATCAACGTTATGATCTTCTCAGGATGGTCAATGCGCGGAACATCAAGGACTACAATCACAAAATCGCCAGTCATAAACTCAAACGTTCCACCGGACATGAATACATGCCTTACATCGTTGTGGTCATTGATGAATTCGGCGACCTTATGATGACCGCGGGCAAGCATTTCGAACTACCCTTAGCGCGGTTGGCACAATTGTCCCGTGCCGTGGGCATCCACTTGGTGATAGCGACACAAAGACCCACCTACAATATCATCACAGGAAATATCCATGCTAACTTCCCTGGACGCATAGCTTTTAAGGTGGCTGCAAATATCGACTCACGCTTAATAATCGACCGTTCCGGTGCCAACCAACTCAATGGTCGTGGAGATATGCTCTTCCTAAACGGCAGTAATCTTATACGCACACAATGCGCCTATATCGATGAAAAGGAGGTTGTAAGGATATGCGAACATATTGCCCAGCAGCCTATCCCGACCGCACCTTTTGTATTGCCAGAAGCAAATAACAACGAAAACTCATACAAAAACGAAATAATGCAACTAGAATATTCCGACCTCGATCCTCTCTTTGAAGAAGCAGCCAACTTCTTCATCCAAGCACAAGAGGCTTCAGTCAGTATGCTTCAACGACAATTTTGTATCGGTTTCAACCGAGCTGGAAGATTGATGTATCAACTTGAGTCTGCGGGTATAATAGATCAAGCATATCATGAAGTTCTCATAGAGGACGAAGAAGAACTGAAAGACATCATCAACCAACTGAAAGCTAAAGGTGACCTATCATAGCGCACAAACTAATAGCCGATGAAGCAATTTTATAATAACAAAGGAAACAACTATGGATTATAATAATTGGGAAATTGTTTCCATATTAGAAGCAGAGTATTTGGAGAGGAAAGAAGAATTCCGCAAAAATCATCGAAGAGCACAATCTTTGAATGAGGATGTGATGAAGAGGTTTTACGGAATTATCTCTAATCATAACAGACCTGTATTACTCAGAAAGGCCACATTTGACAGGTTAATAAACAAATATGGAAATAAGGGTTTCTTCATCATTAGTGCATACAGAAGTAATTTGTCAAAAGAACAGAATGGTGAAAAGACCAAAGAACTGATATCAGAATTACGGAAAAGCAACTTTTCGTATCTCCCTATTTATAGTCAAATTGATTATGATGAAAATGGAGTCGATTACATACCTTCATTCGTCGTTTTCAACCATAAAAGAGGTTGTAAGGAAGATTACTGGGAAATGCTAGAAGAATTGGCGATGCACCTTTGTGGTAAATACGAGCAACCCCATGTCCTCTTAAAAGAACACGAACTTCCTCCTATCTGTATTGACAAAAATGGAAACAAAGTCAACCAAGAGCATATCAGCACGATTTTGGAAAATGGTTCAAGAGACACTGATGAAATAAGTTTTGACGAATGCTATGTAAATCCCATGCCTTGTCAAATAACAGAAAGGTTGTGTCGAGTTGGTGAAATCATGGTATGGGAATAGACAAAGAAGAAATCTTGTAATTAAATCAATTGGGAAATGGAAACAAAAAAAAGGCAGGTGTGAGGAAACATAACCTTAACAAAGACTATCTGAAATCATTGCCAGAAGAGGAATTGACAAAGGAGATGATGGAGTGGACGGCAGAAGAACAGGCTGAGTATCTTTGCCCCGATGGTGTTATGACAATTGAAGAGTTTAGGGAATATGGGCTTAAACTCATCTATGAAGAATATGACAAATTAGGAAGATAGATATGGAAAGAAGAATTGCCAAAAATGAGAAATCTAAGAAATATCTTGCTATATCGGGGATTTCTTAATAAATTTACAAACGCATAGACGAAACACTTCACCGTGAAAAAATGATTCTCTCTTTATCCAAAAACGAAAGGAAACAATATACTAACAATAACACATTGAATGATGGAATATTTGAAAGAAGATGGCTGTTTGGACGTTGAACGCATTAAAAACTTGCCATTAGAAGAATACATGGATGCAATGGGTAATTTAACTCTGGAGCAGTGTAAAGAATATGTCTCTACACTACCTCTGGTGAAAACTTATGAACGCATGCCGCCGAAAGTTGTGGATGTGGAAGATATGGGCGTACCTGCCGATGAAGTTCTCAACAAACTGCGGGAAAGCCTCGGAATAGAAGAACAAACTGAACCCATGGACGAAGAAACAAGCGAGGAACAAAACCCTTCTGAACCCGAAGAATGGCTGCATGTAACTATCGGGCCATTAAACCATCCAGAAGCCACAATGTGGGCTGTGGTCTCTAAACGGGAGTGGAAAGAGGCAAAAACATTGAAGGATCGATTTATCCTTATGGAAAAGGCATCCATGGGCCAAACTCTGGAAGAGACAATCGAGGAAATCCAAAAGTTTTCCAATGGAAACGTTGAAATCGTAATGAGTACAATGGAAAGGACTCGAAACAAAACAGATGTTTATAGTCATGAAGAGATAAACTCCAGATGCGAGAGACTGGAAAAAAGGATAGAGGAAATACGCAAGTCTCAAAAGGAACAAACTCAGGGCATGGTTGAACACCGACTTAGAATAGTCGCCAAGCTTGAAGAACTCCACGAAAGCGGACTTCTTGAAATCACAGAAGAACCGACTGAGAATGATGATCAAATGGCACCATGGGAGTTCATCAACGCAAAGAATCGTATGCTAGGTCTGTTATAGTCTCGAAAACAGTTCAGTGGAAATGGGCGTATCTACGAAATGGGTCATGGGCGCTATCTACGAATAGGCATGATAATACTCACTAAAAGGTAATACCCCATTACCTTAGTGACAGACACCAAGAAAGACTATCATATACATCACAGGCGGTGCTTGAGCGCCTTTTCCACGCTGCCCTCTTCAAGCAGGAGACGCTGTGCCTCGTCATAGCCGAGACCTAATGACTCCTGAAGCATGCGGGTACCGCGGTCAATCAATTTGGCATTGGTCAACTGCATGTTGACCATGCGGTTGCCACGGATACGCCCCAAACGGATCATCAATGCGGTGGAAATCATATTCAAAACCATCTTCTGGGCAGTACCGCTCTTCATACGGGTGGAACCGGTCACAAACTCTGGGCCAACTATGGTTTCAATGGCATAGTCGGCGGCCTTTGCCAGAGGAGTGTTGAGATTGTTGGTGATGCCACCTGTCAGCAGACCATGTTGCCTGGCTCTACTGACGGCACCGACCACATAAGGAGTAGTGCCTGATGCGGCAACGCCTATAACAGTGTCGTCGGCTGAAGGATTGTAGGCCTGCAAATCTCGCCATCCTTGCTCAGAATCGTCTTCTGCTCTCTCAACAGCATGTCGTAATGCCTGGTCTCCACCGGCAATAATTCCCACAACCCACGTCTCGGGAACACCAAAGGTGGGAGGCAGCTCGCTGGCATCCAGTATGCACAAACGACCGCTGGTACCGGCACAGACATAGAACAACCGACCGCCATTCTTCATTCTTGGCTCTATGGCCTCTATCAGCGCATTGACTTGCGGAATGACTTGTCTGACGGCTTCTGCCACAACAGCATCTTCCTCGTTGATATGCTGCAGTATCTCCAAGACAGACATCTGCTCCAAATGATTGAAATGTGATGGCTGCTCCGTGATTCTGATGGTTTTACTTTCCTTCTTCATATCAATACACCATGCAAAGATAGCAAATGGTTTCGTAATTTGCAATAATATAGTAGTTGGCACAAATTAAAAAATTTGATTATACCTAATTTATGAAAAAAATAAATGAAATAGTTCAAAAGGAAACTCACAGATCACTTAAAGAAGAATATTTTCGCCAAGATTTACCAAAAGAAGGTATCATGCCGAATTATAATAAGAAAACAGTCAAACTGACAATGGACAATAATGAAGGTGTGGACTTCTCTGAAGACAATTATATTAAATTTAGGGCAAATGGATTAACTGTTTACTCTATTTTTTGGAGAACCCCTCTACCAGATTTCAAAATCGGTGAGAACGATGATGATGGAAATCCTTTTATTTGGACACTTAAAGGAATTGACGGATGGAGATTCAATGTGACAGACATGGAAATCGTCCAATATATTAAACGTTTTCTGTCAATCTGCCGCACAATTGACCAACATTACGATGTCGTTGTAATGGCTCCAAGTAAAAGTGATGTCAACAATAGATTCATGAAGGTTATCTACGGTATTGTTGGTGCGACGGTAAAGATTGAGGATTATTTCCTCAAGGTGAGAACATCCGAGATTCTTTACAATTTAGACACTGAAATGATAGTACATGATTATCCCACTGAGTCAGCGCAAGAGTATATGGAAAGAGAGATGAGAAGGTCTCTTGGAAGAATGGGAACTTACTTTGAAGCGAAGATATTTCCCCAAGAGTATCTAAAATACATAAAAAGTGCTGTAGATGTTGATAACAAGTATAGTGTTGCAGACTCAAATAATCTTTTCAAAGGGAAAAGAGTGTTGGTATTGGATGATGTTTTTTCAAGCGAAAAAACTGTCTCAGATTGTATAAATTGTATTTGGGATTATTCACCAACAAAAGTTGATGTAATTACTCTCCTTTCACGGAAAATGAATGAGTAATGATTTATATAAGTTTCAAGGTAAACAGACATAATTCACTTTTTTATACTATGGTTATTTGTGTGCCAACTACTATATTATTGCCTCATAATAATGGTACTTGTCAAACAAAGATAGATGCTTCTTTAAGGCAATTTGAAATATTAGTATCTTTAACCCCTAAGATGGGCCGGTATCCTGCGAAGTAGCAGCCTTGCCAAGGTGAACACCCACTGGATGTATGTTCGCTGCTGCTATGATGGACAGTTGATAGAGTACCGCCCATCTTTTCTTAACCCCGATTTTAACAAAGTACCCCTTTTTTCGCCAATTTCTGTTAAAACCACTCCTTTCCCTTTTTTCATTCCAAATTTTCTACTACTTTTGCATCCGCAAGTGTTGGATAACTGTCTCAAGACAAGAGGCCAACAAAGATACCTGGGGATACCATTCCCCGAAGTCTCTTGGGCGGTTCGGTTGCCTGGAAACTACCGAATCCGAATACTTCAAAAACTGACTCTCTACAACTGGGAACCATTATGACAATAAAGTTGGAATGGCTACATAACTCTGGGTGCACAGAACCCCAATCCACTTTTTTTCGCTGGGAGATAATCCTGAAATAGACATTCTTGCAGGATAAGGCGGGGTTGTGTCTTTTCTGAACCAAACCTGCCCTCCCCTTCCAGCTGTCAAGATGCCAGGCTCACTATAACGTGATACCGGCATCATGTGAACTCGTGTGTGCTGACACATGGCACATGGCCGGTATGTGAAAACGACAAACCTATGGCAAGAATCTACGTGGCCAGCAGCTGGCGCAACACAAAGCAACAGGAAATCGTACACCTGCTCAGGGAGTACGGACACGACGTGTATGACTTCACAAAGCCAAACGACAGGACGATGTCAAACGTGTGGGAAGACATCCATCTCAACCATGACCTCTGCACATCCGACCAGTACATCGAGGCGATTTCCGATCCCACCGTCATCAAACGCTTCGAAGACCATGTCAATGCCATGATGGCAGCTGACACCTGTATCCTCCTCCTTCCCTGCGGCAGCTCTGCACACTCGGAGGCTGGCTTCATGGCAGGATTGGGCAAGATGGTATTCGTTCTCAACACTGGAACAGAACTGAAGCCAGAGCTGATGTACCGTCTATTCCACGGATACACAAGCAACATCTTAGACCTGTTGACGTGGATGGATGAGCCGGCACCCCATCCACAGGACCAAGACCCCTGATGGCAACGTCTTTCAACAAGGCCAACCGAACTACGGGGTACGACACTATTCCTACAGTAGAATAATAACATCCCCACTGCCGTACCCTAACAAAAATCTCACTCGAAACACTGCTTCAAAAAGGTGTTGGCACTTTTCCTTTCCCTCTGGCTCCCTATCATCAATCACCAAACACAAATCACCATGACCCGACAAAAAATCGAAAAAATAGGCAGAAAAGTCATTGCCGACACCCTCGGCATAACCGTTGACGAATGCACGGATGAAATGGACATCAAGGATGACCTCGGCGCAGATTCCCTCGATGCCGTGGAAATGCTCATGGCATTGGAAACACAGTTCGACATCGCCATACAGGAAGGTGAGGCTGACAGTGTCAAAACCGTAAGGGATTACCTGGACCTGCTGGTCAAAAAGGTGCTGCCCGACGGCACTATATAATGTACACAACAATCAACAAATGCCAATGAAACCGAGAACAAACATCACACGAGGCATAAAAACCTTGGGGTACCTGTTGGCAGTCGCCCTGCTGTTGACAACGACAGGTTGCAACGAGCTGAACCAACTAGCAGACCTGGAGGAAATAGAGAGGCTGCTGGCACAAATGGAGAGGGACAGCTGCTATAAACCTCCGCTGATAAGCAGCATCATGGAACTGGTCCCGACAACGGACTCCATAAAGACGGACTTCGTGACCTTTGACTCCCTGCCACCAAACACCTTGCAGACAACATTCAAAAAGGTGAGGCTCGACGGACACGAATACTGGACCATCGCCACGATGGGACATGGTATGGGCGGCGCAGGAATCACCCACTCCGAGAGCTGCTGGTGCAAGAGAATGATATTATTCAACGGCACTTCCTCTGTCCCTTCCACTCCTTTCAAACTAACCAAGCCCTCTCCACAAAGCAAGAGCAAAAAACATCAAAAAGCCAAATAACCCATGACACAAGACATCACGACAACAGAACAGGCCATCCGGCTGCTACAGGCAGGAATAGACCCGCTGACCTGCAACATGCTGGAATTAGAGGGCAGACTGATACAGAGAGCCGACATTGACTACGAATCCTTCGCCGCTTCCACCTTTTTGCTCGACTCCGACAACAAAGCAGACATCATGGGCTTCCCCAAGGACTCCTTCGAGAAACAAAAGGAGTACATGGAGAAGTTCCGTGTCGTACCACTGTGGACCTCGTGCGCCCTGATGGATGCCATACCGGACAGTCCCAACCAGTCCATATCGCTGACAAGAGGGGGCTATGACATGTCACGGCTCCATGACCCAGCCGAAGATGGATATGTGTCTGACACCTATTTCGTCCTGTACGAATATGAGGACTTGGAAAGGGATTTCTACATCGACCACACCTTTGGTGGCGACTCCTATATAGAGGCCATGATCAACATGTACATCGCCTACCTCACGGAAATCAAACCGCAAATCGGATGAGAATACCCCATCATACCATTAACCCAAGAGCGGATGACCACCAGCATGACCGGCAAAGGTGACGAATCCTCGGACACCACCAAACCTTGCTTCCCGCTCCTAAAACAGCCCCCAATGAACAACATGGCAGAAACAACAAAAGAACTCCAGGAACTAAGCGACACGCTGGTTAAAGCCCAGCGGAGAATAGCCAACCTGATACCCGCCTTGGTGGATTGCCGCTTCGACTACTTCGAACTGGCAACCATCTCCACCTCACTCACCAGCCTGCCCAGGTTCGCAAAGTCACTGAAAAAAGCTGCCGACGAGTTGGCCAAGAACGACTCGTGACAAGACAACACGGGGAGGGCGCAAAACTAGTGGTAGATAATTTTTTCATTTTCATACGATAATATTTTTGGTTAATAGTCAACGACGCGCCCTCCCCTTTTCCAAGAACACACGACAAAAGCATCAGTAACAACATACCCCAAAAAGGATAACAACCATGAAGCAGACCAAAAAGAAAATTGACACATGGGGAATCGAAAAGGATGTGCAGATTCCCATCATCGTGTACGCCAGCGAGGATGACCTCTCCTCGGATGGCAAGCTCATCCTATGCTCAAGAAAACAAGTGTTCCAAAATGATGTGACCTACATCAACGGACAGTGGATAGAAAAACAAATCAAGGAACAACTTCAGGACAAGCCGGACATCATGCAGATGGTCTTGCACCTCCTGGACATCCACAGCTAATGGCTTTCCTTCACCACCCGACATGTCCAACATCTTCAAACAAAACGAAATAAGAGCAACGTTCGCGCTCGCCATCGTTAGCATCGCCTTCGCCGAACTGTCAGCTCGCAGTCCGGAAAGCAGCAGGCCCTTGCTGGTCATCATCGCCACAGCACTGGGCATGGCGGCACTGTATCCGCTGTTTCTCTTGCTGCAAAAGCCGCGACGCTACAGAATCACCAAGGTGACAGAGGGCTATGAGATGGTTTACATCATCAGATACAAAGGCTACCTCTGGTGGTACAACGCCACCCTCTCCAACGGCAAGACCATCGCGTTCAAATCAATGGAGGAAGCAATGCAATACATCAAGGAGAACGTGGTGATGAGCATGATCAACAGGAAGACAAAACAAAAGAGCATCAAACGGGAATCCACCGTGATGTACGACTCGATCAAGCAGGGCAACAACCCAGACTCCTCCGACACCTCAGGTGCTTCAAATGACAACGGGGCAGAAACCGACAACAGCGCAAACGCCACTCAAGAGTCAGGTTCCTCCACAAACGACAACCCAGACTCCCCACAACAGACCAACGCAACCAATGACAATAAAAACGTGGATGTCAACCCCGCCACAACAAACGCTTCTGAATCTTCAACAAGCAAAAACACAGAAACCAAAAACGCTCCCAACAACCAAAAGACTTCTGACACTCCGATGAGTGACAACCTCCAAAACGCGCACACGCCAGGTTCTTCAGATAACAGCGAAACAGAAGCAAACAACAACCCTGCCCCTTCCGGTTCGTCCAAGAACACCGACAAGGAAAGCACCAGCTCGCCCGGCACCACAGACACTCCAGCCGGCGACAGCCAAGAGTCCGATGACATCAACTCCAAGAAGCAGAAAATCCCCCCAAGCAGCAAGACCGTCATCCAGGCAACAGCGTTTCTGAATGCGGTGGCCACCAAGCAACAAGAGGATGACGAAACACCAACGCCCGACACAAAGGAGAAAACGGAGAGTGAGACGACACCCGTTCCCACCAATGCGGCAAATCCCGCCGAAAAGAACGCAATCATCAACGAAGACAGCCCCGAAGAAGTAGAAAACAACAACGATGAGAGACCGACCACTAGCGAGACGACCAACACCTATCCCCAAACGCCAACCCCTGAGAACCCGCAAAACCCTGAGCACAAAGCGGACCTCAGAGATGCGTTCTTCAACGTGATGGACTCCTTCAACAACAAAAACAAAAGGAAGCAAACCCATAAGAAAGCGGCGGGCGAGAAGGGAAAACTCCCTAAGGAAACCGAAAAAGCGGATGAGAAAAAGGATGTGGAAAACACTCAAGACAAAGCCGTAAATGAACCCGACAACAAGGAAACGGGAAACAAAGAAGTGGAAACTCCCCAAGAGGAAACCATCGCGAAAACCGATTATAAGGAGGTGGAACACAAGGATGAGGAGAACCTCCAAGATAATACCCCTACTGAAACCGACACCCCCCAAACCCAGGGAAAAAGCTGGACACAAATGGTCGGGGAAATGCGGCTGTCTCACGGAAGCAACCCCACACTAGTCACCGGAAGCCTGGCCATGATCCACCAGCACAGGATACTGAAACAGGAGAAAATGGAATCGCAAAACGCGGACAGGGTCGCGCCGGACAGCGAAACTACTCTGCCATCAGCGCAAGGAAACGAACTTCAAAGCAATCCTCCCGAGGAGAAACCAAAGGAGAAAATCAAGACCAAGACCATCAAGACGGGCGGGCCGTCTGCCGAACAGCGATACCTGACATCCAAGCGGAAGGCAAACCAAAAGCAGAGGGTAAAACAAACCTCACTCTATGACCTGAAAGAATTCAACGCCCCAATGGAAGAACCCCATGAATCCCCGGCAACTGACACGAAAAACGACAACGTGGGAACCGCACCTACAGACCCTCCCGATGGGGAACCCACATCTTCGGATGGCCACAAAATAGCCAAGAAACCGGAAACAGCTCCTCCACCATCCCAGGAGAACACCCAAGCCCCAGGTCATACCAACACCGAACCTCCTTCCGAAAACACCAACGGGGATTTTCGCAACGGCTCCGAAGACACGGCAGAGGAGCCTACTGACAACCCCACACCTCACACGGCTCCCATCCAGCCGCCTTCGGAGGAAAGCCTCACAGCAGAGGAAGACGAGGTGGACTACGGCTACACTGAAAGCGATGGGTCTCCCAGTGTGATCATAGTGGAACCTCCCTACCCTGCCGATGACACAACCGGCGACAAGGATGACCTCCCTATCTGACACTCAGCCAAAGAGGTCGGCATCCATCCCCCAGACGGCCTCTCAATGTAAACAACACACCCAAAACACAAAATACATTTATGTTATTATGTTTTAATTCATAAAAACATTATCCAATTATAAACCATACACCACACGGCGAACTAATACTTTCACGTACAGTCATAAATAACACTAAACCAATAAAATACAATATGGAAAGACATCAATACAAATCCATCATGCTCAACTGGAGATGGCTAAAACTGCTCCTTCCCTTCTGGATTATCTTCGGAGGGATACCTCTCATCTTCATGGGAAAACAACCTCTGTCCGTCTGCCTGATAGTATTCGCCGTGGCTCTCATACCGGCACTCGCCGTCACCATCTTCTGCATCAGATGCTACATCTTTTACCTCAAAGACATGGAGAGGCAGAAACGAGAACTCGACGCACTGGAGAATGAACTCGCCCAACTGGAAAAAGAGAACCCACCAAGTTCTCCAAACTCCGAAGCACCACTTCAACAAAAACCCATAAATCGCTAACATTTAACATTTACCACTATGCAATGTGTAACATCCACATGGTATGAGTGTGCGGTCAAATACGCACGAACGACCGAAGAGGGCTCGCAAAAGTCCGTGACCGAGACTTACGTGGTCGAAGCCAGCTCATTCACGGAGGCTGAAAAACAAATCATCAAGGAGATGACTCCATTCACCTCCGGCGACCTAGAAATCAAGAAAATCAATCCCATGACCATCACAGAGATCTTCTTCAGTGACAAAGACGCTGACGACAAATGGTTCAAATGCAAACTGACATTCATCTCCATCGACGAGAAAACCAACAAGGAGAAACGGTCGGCATACTCCTACCTCGTACAGGCAGGCTCACTCCTGAATGGTCTTAACTACATGATGGAGGAAATGAGTAAAACAATGACGGACTACGTCACCTCCAACATCAGCGAAACGAAAATCATCGACGTGTATAGAAAATAACCAACGCCCCCTTAACCCCCATACACCTCAAAGCTATGGATGAGATAACGAAATACCATAAATGGTGCCTGGCCATCAACAAGGAGGATATCGGTATGCCTACCCAGGAACATGCCCTGAGAATGGGGAAATACCTCCGGGCCTTCAACGTACCACTAAAAGTCATCGAAGTGGTCATATCCGTACAGAAAGACGAGAACGGGAAAGTAAATGTCATCAACTCCAAACGCTACAACCGCTCTCATCTCATGGACTGAGAACCACTTCTTCCCTCTTGCAAAAAACCCTACCCTCGTAGTGGTGACAACAGCGGGGCATGCTAATTCTCAATTTCACCCCCACTTCGGTGGATTGCCATCCAACGACATTACACGGGGATTCGTAATCCCCCTTAACAACTAACATTTTTTATTCACTCTAAACAACACAGCTATGATCAATCTAGTAAAAGGACAGCGCATTTCCATGGAGAAATCACTGCGCAAAGTGGGCGTGGGCCTCGGATGGGACCCCAACGCCAACGGTGGAGAGGACTTCGACCTCGACGCATCAGCCTTCATGCTGGGCAGCAACAAGAAGGCACCCAATGACCAGTTCTTCGTCTTCTACAACAACCTGACATCCAAAGATGGCGCCGTGGTCTCCTCAGGCGATGACCGCACGGGAGGCAACAGCGCGGACGGAGACGACGAGACAATCAACGTGGACCTCTCCAAGGTGGACCCGTCCATCGAGGAGATCATCTTCACCGCCTCCATCTTCGAGGCTGAGAAAAGACGGCAGAACTTCGGACAGGTGCGTAACGCCTACATCCGCATCTTCAACGCGGAAACGGAAGAGGAGATCGCCCGCTTTGACCTCGAGGAGGACTACTCCGTGGAAACCGTGGTGGAGTTCGGAAGACTCTACCGACGCAACGGTGAGTGGAAGTTCGAAGCCATGGGCATAGGTGCCAAAGGTGGACTGGAATCGCTGGTCACCAAATACATCAACTGACCTAATCCAGCAGCGACATCGCACAGACAAAAGCTGGAGCCATGGGACTGAACACCCGTGCCAACCGTAAACCAAACCTTCTTCCTGACCAGACGGCGTGTAGCAATGCGTGACAGTCCGCAAAAAGGGCGGGTGCAACTCGATGACTGCACCCTCCCCATTCCAAAACACGCCATCTCCTACCCTTAACCGAGAAAACAGAGAATAGCCAAAAGAACCGCCAACGAACAAACCTCCATGATCGAGATAAAAGGATACCCCGGATATTTCCTCGCAGATGATGGCAAGAGCATCATCGGCAGATGGGGTCGTGTCCTGAAACCCATCAACCGCTGCGTAACATTGCAGCAAAATGGCAAAAGGTCATGCATGCCGGTCAACAAGGTGATATGGTGCGCGAACAAAGGGGTGTCACCTGACGATGTTCCAAAAGGCTATTCGTTCCGGTGGGTAAACGGAAGGATGATGGCGGAGACCTTCAGCGACAGGATGTCCTACGCCAAGAGGAAGGCTTCGCCACGCGTAAGGATCTCTGACGAACAGATAGACTACCTCAAGAAATACCTGGGAACCCTCGAAGATATCCACAATGGTGTCGATGGAGCAAAGGCGAAACTCTTCACCATCATCAACAACGACAAGGAGGAGTACATCGCATACACCTGCAAGCTGCAGAACAGCTATAACAGGGACAATGCCGAAATCGTGGTGGACAGCGCCATCATGGCCACCATGGAGGCCATATGCGACAACGACATGCTGGTAGCCAACCCACGGGGATGCGTCAAGTCGTTCATCAGAGGACTGGTCAGGGAGAACAGGAAAATCATCCCAGACTCAAATCAAGTGGAGAACTATCAAAGCGAGCTCTAAAAAACAACTAAACCAATACTGATTATGGCTATAAAACTCGAAAAAGGACAGAGAATCAACCTCTCAAAAAAAGACGGAACGGAACTCAGGGAGTTCTGCGTAGGATGCAACTGGGGAATGATCCCCACCGGGAAAATGCTCACGAAAACCGTAAAGCCAGGATTCCTCGGCATCCTCGGACGGAAGACAGAGAAATATCCCGAGCTCAAGGCGGTGGACCTCGACCTGAGCTGCATCATGCTCGACAAAAGCAAGAAGATGGTGGACCACATTTTCTCACCCCTATATAGGAAACAATGGCTGGAAACATACAAGCTGCCAAAAGGAAAACTGTTTTCCCTCGACGGGGCACTCAACCACAGCGGCGATGACCTGCAGGGTGACAGCAACGGGGATGACGGTCTCGACAACGAGATCATCACGGTCAACCTCGCCAAGGTCAAGCCCACCATCCAGGAAATCTATTTCTTCCTCAACAACGTGGGACCTGAGGACTTCTCGCAAATCCCCTACGCCTCCATCAGGATGTATGAGGGCACCCCGAAAGAGGTGCGTGACGTATATGCGAAATACGACGTGGCGGCTCTGCCACAATACAAGGGCAAGAAAGCCCTGATTATGGGAAAACTCTACCGAGCCAAAGACAAGTGGAAATTCACGGCCATAGGTGACGCGTATGAGGACAAAAACCTCTGCGAGACCATCCTGCGCATCCTGCACACCTATTGACAGAAAACAATAGCTGTCAATCAGAGGGAACAGCATATCCCTTCCAGAACATCATCTCCACCCCCCCACTTTTCTCTTTCCCTATCGTAACCCAAACCCTCATTATCTATGAACACCCAACACACCGGACTGACCTCCGAAGAGGTCATCAAAAACAGAGAAAAATTCGGAACCAACATCCTCACGCCTCCTAAAAAAGACTCCCTGCTCAAACGATTCATGGAGAAACTGACGGGACCTTTCGGACACGTCATACCGGGATGGGAGGATGGCGACCCGCTGATATTCATCCTCGAAATAGCGGCCTTCCTCTCCATCTTCATCTCCTGCGCGGAATACTATGGGTGGATGGGACTGACAGGAAACAGTGACATGGGGGTGTTCCTCGAACCGATGGGAATTCTCATTGCCATCATACTGGCTACGGGCATCGCCTTCATCTTCGAACTCAAAGCGGACAGGGAATTCAACCTGCTGAACCTGGTGAATGACCAACAGCAGGTCAAGGTCATCCGCGACGGACACCCCACAACCATCCCACGAAAGGATGTCGTGGTGGGTGACATCGTGCTGCTAGAAACAGGCGAGGAGATACCGGCTGACATTCAACTCCTCGATGCGTCATCGCTCCTCGTGGACGAGTCCTCGCTGACAGGTGAACCGGTCTGCCGCAAGTCAGTGAACAAAGCGGACCTCGACAAGGAGGCGACGTTCCCCACAGACTATGTCATGAGGGGCACGAAGGTGATGGAGGGCCATGGCATCGGAAGGGTGTTTGCCGTAGGCGACAAGACGGAGAACGGCAAGGTATTCCAGGCGACACAGGTCGATGACAGCGTGAAGACACCTCTCAACGAACAGCTGGACAGGCTGGGTGCCATGATTGCGAAAGTCAGCTATGTCCTGGCACTCCTGATCTTCATCGGCAGGACCTTCTCGCTCTTGCACGGAGTCAACTACGACTGGTCAACACTGCCAAAAGCGGACACCTTCGCCTATCTGCTGCAGTCCTTCATGCTGGCAGTGACACTAATAGTAGTGGCGGTGCCGGAAGGACTGCCCATGGCGGTCACGCTGAGCCTCGCTTACTCCATGCGGAGAATGCTACAGACGAACAACCTGGTCCGCAAGATGCATGCCTGTGAGACGATGGGGGCGGCGACGGTCATTTGCACAGACAAGACAGGCACTTTGACGCAAAACAAGATGCAGGTGCGCCACGCCAGGTTCCTGTTCCCCAAAAACACCCCGCAAGAAATACGGGAGAAGAAAATCGAAGAGTGCATAGCACTCAACTCCACGGCAGAACTGGACTTCTCAAAAGGACAGCCGGAGGTACTGGGGAACCCCACCGAAGGGGCTCTGCTGCTCTGGCTCCATGACCACAAAAAAGACTACCGCACCACACGGAACGCCATAACAAAGGTTGCCGAGATTCCGTTCTCGACGGAGAACAAATACATGGCGACGCTGGTGAACGCAACGCGCACTGGCCTTCATAGACTCTACGTGAAAGGGGCTCCTGAAATCATCCTGTACATGTGCAATGACATCCCTGACGACATTCCCTCCGGACAACTCCCCAAGGAGAAAATGACAATAGAGGCCAAAAGGCAGAGGATTCTCGAAGAAATCACCGCCTACCAGAACAAAGGAATGAGAACACTGGCCTTCGCCGAAACGTTCGGCAGGAAGGAGAAGGAGATGATGTGCGGCGGGAAGATCCATACAAGTGAACTCACCTTCCTGGGCTTCGTGGCCATCAGCGACCCCGTCCGTGAAGACGTGCCGGAGACCGTTCAGGAATGCCTTGACGCGGGTATCAGCGTTAAAATCGTCACGGGAGACACCACGGCTACGGCTTGTGAAATCGCAAGACAGGTCGGACTGCTGAAAGAGAACGAGAAAAACGACAAGACAAAAGTCACAACAGGCCCGGAAATCGCCCGTATGACGAACCAACAACTCCAAGAACAGGCACAGCAGATAATAATCGTGGCACGGGCACGGCCAATGGACAAGAAACGCCTGGTGGAAGCACTGCAGGCTAAAGGTGAGGTGGTGGCGGTGACGGGCGACGGCACCAACGACGCACCAGCGCTCAAGACGGCTCACGTGGGCCTCTCCATGGGTGACGGTACGGCAGTGGCCAAGGAGGCGAGTGACATCACCATCATCGACAACTCCTTCAGTTCCATAGGACAGGCGGTGATGTGGGGACGCTCCTTGTACCAGAACATACAACGCTTCATCCTCTTCCAGATGACGGTGAACGTGGTGGCATGCCTGATTGTGCTGGTGGGTGCCTTCCTCGGCACGGAGTCTCCGCTGACAGTGACGCAGATGCTATGGGTCAACCTAATCATGGACACCTTCGCGGCCATGGCACTGGCGTCGCTTCCTCCCTCGCAAAGGGTGATGGCACAAAAACCACGGAACAGGAAAGACTTCATCATCAACCGGTCGATGTGGTGCAACATCCTTGGTGTGGGTGGTCTGTTCTTCGCCATCCTACTGGCATTGCTCTTCGTCTTCAGATACGCTGATGTCAGAAGCCTGTGTGACCTGTTCCACCTCGAAAAAGGCGGTAGCGGCACGCTCTCCAACTATGAACTGAGCTTGTTCTTCACGATCTTCGTGATGCTACAGTTCTGGAACCTATTCAACGCAAAGGGCTACGCTGCGGGCAGCTCCACGTTCATCCTGTCAGGATGCAAGGGATTCGTGCTTATCGCCTCGGTCATCATCCTCGGACAGGTGCTTATCATCAACCTCGGAGGACAGTTCTTCAACGTGGTACCCATCAGCCTGATGGACTGGGCTGTCATCATCGGCTCCACATTCCTCGTGGCTCTTCTCGGCGAGGTATTCAGATTCATCAAATTCATCATGACCGATCCTCTCTGAACATAATTCCTCCCCTATCGCTTCACCAAATCCCCCTTACCCATGAACCTCTTCAAATACCACTTCAACAAGAAATTCCTTCACAACAGAAAACAGCCCTGGATCATCCTAACCATCCTGGTCGTCGTGACAGCGGCACTTTACCTCTACCGTCCCGCAAACCAATGGCTGTGCAAGACAATCGGAGATGAGTTCCCGCTCTCCACGGCAATATGCACCTTCCTGTTCCTCAACATGCTGACCGCACGGGTGTTCTATGTGTCACAAATCAAAGAGGGCCACACCGAGGCAAGGGGATGCGCGGGCAGCAGCTGCCTATTGACCATCATACTGGCCGTATGCCTCACTGCCTTGGTTATCAAAGGCTGTAAACAGCCGTCAACCCCCTCATACCAAAAATCTTTCCCTTACACGATTCTAAAGGCAGAACCATTATCTCCTCATTCTAAAGGGCAATAATCCATCAACAAAAACGTTTTTGGATTATGGAACAACAAGAGTTTAAAGTAAGTTTTGAGAAGGGCAAAAACGGACATACCTTCCCTGTTCTCACAGCACAGCAATTCCCCTACCCCAACTTGCAGGTGGTTCCCCTGAATGACCAGAACCGTGAGTACGTACTGGAACGACTGGAGAGTGATTGCGGCGGCTATAGGATGGCCGAAGGACGCAATGACTTCGCCGTCATCCTAGCTGGTGGCACGAGTGACGAGCACCCCAAGATGGTGATTACCCAGGAGAATCATAAGGAGATAGACCGCTTGCTTCTGGAGGCCATGCAACGTGGTGCGGATTGGTGGGCTGTCCACGAAAAGGAGTATGTCAACAAACCATAACTGGTTTCCTACTTCTTCCCTATGGGTTTTTCAAGGTTTTTTCATATATCGTCCTACCCCTGAAAACCCTGTAGTCCACTTCTGTCAAGGTCAACGTTAAAGAAGGCGGCGAAACCTTATCCAGCACTTCTTTGATTTCAGACAACTCCACATCAAATGACCACACCCTGCCCAAAGTGACATGGAGCATGAAGTCAGATTGAATCACACAACCTACAGCCTTCATGTCCGCGCAAATAGACTCCGTCAATGCAAGAAAGGCCTCTGGAACATGGTTCGTGGACAAATGAATGATGTACATCCCTGGCTTGATGGAGAAAGCATCCAAATGGTCAAAAATGATGACAGGAGCCAGAGCAGGAGCCAGACGTTTCTCCAACAACGGACACATGTCGATTCCCTCCGGCGTGTCATTGATGAACACCATCGTGATATGATAAAAGTCCTTCTGCCACCTGACAGGAATGCCGTCAAAGTGTCTCCTCAGTTCTTCAAACCAAGGATCATCATACTTGATGGGAACCTTTATTTCCAGATAGGTCTTCATACAAATAATTATCAACAGAAGAGAATATACAGTGCGCACAACACCAATGCTATGGCAGAGACGATATCAACCTGACGGCCGTACTTGGTGAAGAACCGCCGAAGAGAACTACCGGCAAGAAGCCAGACAAGATTGGCACCAGGCCCCGCTATCAACAGCCAAGCGCTGACCTCAAGCAGATCAGCGAGACTGTTGGAGTATGGTAGCACAAAGGTGCTGAAGACCGTCAGGTCGAATAGCAGCATCTTGGCATTGGTCATCTGGACAAGCATGCCACTCACGAAGGTGCAGTTACCCTTCTTTTCTTCCCTTTGGCCGTTGCTTTTAACTATTTTGTACGCAAGATAGATGATATAGGCAACACCTATATACTTCAGATATCCCACATATTGCCCGAACCCCAAACCGATAAAATGCGTGAGCACGGCCAAGAGAGTTACTGCTATCGAGAATCCCGTCAACAGTCCAAGCCACATCACCAAAGACTGCTTCCTGCCATACCTGAGCGACATGGCTAGGGAATAGATGTTGGCTGGACCGGGCGTATAGCCGACAACCAAGATCTGAAGCAAGAGCGTAGGTAACAGCGAATAGGGCATAAATCTGAAGGACTGTACTCACAAAAACTGTTGATAAGAAAAACTGATCTAATGATTCATCCAATGATTTCACTCATCGTCTTGCGAATCTTATCCTTCGGCTCGTCTGCAGGGTATCCTAATGGTATCAATACGGCTGCTTCCTCATTCTCGCCCAACCCAAAAAACTTTTTACATCCTTCAGCATCGAAATTACAGACCCAACAAGTACCTAGGCCTTGTTCCGCAGCGGCCAGACAAAGATGCTCCACGGCAATTGCAATATCGATATCCCCGTGGTGCTTATTGTCAGCTCTTATCCATTCCTCATCATGAAGGATAGAGGCGATAATGACAACAGGTGCAGCAGCGAACCACTCTCGGTTGTAACACTGACTTGCTTTCTTCAATTCCTCCTCTTCCGTGAGGATACGGAATCTCCAAGGTTGTTTATTGCATGCAGAAGGTGCCAACCTAACACATTCCATAATATAATCCATCTTGTCCTGTTCCACAACCTTGGATTGGTAGTTCCTACAGCTGTATCTGTTTCTTGTAAGTTCCAAAAAATCCATTTTCTCTTGTTTTTTTAATTTGACTGATAACTGGTTCACATCGTTTCTATAAACTAGCGTCCAATATGCAAAGATGGGAATTTTTTCCCAAAATCTGGCCTCTTTTGGTGAAAAATTCCAAAACCAGTATCTATATGTATTCATAATTGGGAACCAACTTACATATATGTATAATGATTATTCTTTTTCAACATTTTTTTTTATCTTTGCATGACGTTTTTACCAACCAAACAATCTAGTATGAAAATAATATATAGCCCTTTCTTTAATGGGAGTTACTACTTGGATTTGCAAGACCAGAAGGTAGCACTTGACGTTCAAGTACTGGAGACGCAAGGCCTTCTAAGCCAGCTTGCCATGCACGCAGGTATCCATCAGCTGATACCGTCTTACCCAGAACGCCTTACCTCCTACCACAAAGCTTTGTTGGAATATGACAAGGCCAACAAAGACAACATTTTCCACAAGAGTATCGATATCGACAGCATGAGCGTCGCCAAGACATTGCTTCGTTGGCGTGACAGTCTGTCCCTATGTGGCTGGAGCAAGACAACAACGCTTCAAGACTGCACACGACTCAACACCCTGACAGAGATAGACTCCCTTTTCAAGGATGAGGGAATGGCAAACTTGTTGAAAAAGCTATCAACACAGGTACACCTGATGGAATCAGGAGAGGCAACCATCCCACAAGCCTACAAGACACTTGTCATCGAGATTCCATGCCAATTGGATTTGTTGCCTGACTACATCAAACCGTTGCTGAAATCACTGCAGAATCTTGGTGTGGAAATTAAGGAAGACATTGACGATACGACAAAGATACCACAAACCATTACAGAGATACACTTCTCCCAACAATGGAAAGCAGAGGTATGGCTGGCGCAGCAAAAGCCACAAACATATGACGTGTGGATCAATTCCAACAAAAAACGCCTTGACAACTGGCTTCACATGTCAGGCAATCCCGTGTGCGGAAGCGTGATGACTGACACCAATCCGCAAATCACACAATTGTTCCTGCTGGCCATACAGTTGTTCCAACGTCCTCTCAACGTGAATGAACTGCTTCAGTACCTCTCCCTTCCGGAGTGCCCGCTTGACTGGAAATTATGCAGAAGGTTGGCTAAGACTATTATCCGTGAGGGTGGTTTCTGCAATGAAAAGGTGCAGGAATGTATCAATGAATACATCGAGAACGAGCTCAAGGCAGAGGATGATGAAACGCCACAGGAAAAAACAAAAGAACAACGTGAGGAGAACTATCTCACATACCTTCCCTTTGACCTGAGAGAAGAAGACAGTTCCTCATCGTTGGCACAAGAATCTGACGCTGTCGATATCAAGGCTTTTTCAAAATTCCTGTCATCCATCAGCACTTATGCATCAAGCAGGGCTGCAGCAATAGCAGCCATGCAACCTTATGATGCACGCATAACACAATTGAGAAATGTCTCTGAGATGACCGATGCCCTGTTAGGCCAGATCAAGACACTGATTGAAGACAATCTGTCTTTCTCCAGACTCAATCAATGGGCGCAGTCCCTTTATGAGGATGGAGATTACGTCCTCTACCACGCACAGGTGAACAGCAGGAATATGATCAACAACCCGGCAAACATGATTGATTCTGCACCAAATACCATCTGGTGCGATTTCTACAGTGACATCTCAACGACACTTTCCACCGACTTCCTCTCCAATCATGAAATAGGACAACTCAAAGAACATGGGGTATTGCTATGGGACAAGCAACATGAGTCTGATATGATTCATCTGATGATGAGCAGACCTATTCACAAGACAACAGAAAACCTGACCATCATCACATGTGAACAACAAGGAGCGACAAAACTTCCCATGCACCCCTTGTATCTCCAAATGCCATTCAAACCCAAGAAAATGAATGGAGATGATCTATACAAGCTATTGGCAACAAAGGATACAGTGGCCATTGACAACCACCGCGAAGAGGACAACCGCGAGATTGTCTTTGACGCAAAAAAACACCCTGTCAGTTGGAGAGCAACGGAAAGCTACTCTGCATTGGAGAAACTCCTGCAGGATCCGTTTGACTATTTCATGCACTATACACTCCTATTCACTGATGCCAGCGAGACGGAAATCAAACTGTTTATCACTTATGGCAACGTGGCTCATGAAGTGATTGAAACGCTCTTCACTGCCGAAAGAAAAAACACGGCCTTGACGAACTTCGTTGTCAGCCAATATGAACAAGCCTTCCAAAAAGCACTCATCGGCAAAGGTGCGTTGCTTCTGCTTCCGGAATATCATTTGGACAGGGAACGCCTGAAATACCAACTGAGAAGTTGTGTCAGAAAACTGGCAACTATCATACAAAAGAATGGATTGACTGTCGTTCAATGTGAACAAAAGGAAGAACAGGACTTGAAATTCGAAGGCGGCATCATTCTACTGGGATATATTGACATGCTCTTGCGTGACGAAGCAGGAAATGACGTGATATTCGACCTCAAGTGGGTAGCGAAGAAAGACAAGTTCAAAAACTATCTGGAGAATAACCGCGCCATACAGCTTACCATATACAAAGCCATGCTGATGAACCATGAGAATCCCCCACAGTCTGTACGAACCGCCTATTTCGTGATGCCATACGGAAAACTCTTCAGCACGGATGCCTTCAACGGCGAGGACTGCGAGCTGATAACCCCGAAAATTCAGGCAGATTTGATGGCACAACTGAGGAATGGTTACGCTGAAAGGGTAAGGGAAATCAATGAAGGCAGAATTGAGACTGCCGGCAACATACCTATTCGTGAAATTGATTATGCTCAGTCAGGGGATGTCTATCCTCTGGAGGATGACGGAAAGAAAAGGGATCCCAAAAAGGCAGAAAACCTGTATTCCGACTACAACTGTTTTACCATTTAAGAGGAAAACATCATGGAAAAGAGAAAGACATTTATCAGTGCCGGAGCCGGGTCTGGCAAGACATATAGAATTACAACCGATGTGGCGAAAATGGTTTCTGACCACCAACTGAGTCCTGACCAAGTCATCATGACCACATTCACCAAGGCCGCAGCACAGGAGTTGCGCGAGAAAGCCAAAAAAGAACTAGCTAACCTCGGAAAGCACCAGGAGGCACAACAAATGGAGCACGCCCTCATCGGAACCGTGCACTCAGTGGCCAACACATTCCTGTCCAAATATTGGTACCTGTTGGGCATCATGCCCGATGCGGCGGCCATGGAAGATGATGAACTCCAAACCTATCGAGACCATTCCCTTCGAGGTCTGCTCGAGCAGGAAGACCGCTCTTTCCTGTTCAAATATGCAGAAACCTATAACATCCCCTATGATTCCAAGGAACGAAAAGCAGGAATCAATTATGAGTTTTGGAAGGCCGACCTCTGCAAGGTGCTTGATTTCATACAATGGTATGGCATTGATGAGGAACAACTGAAAAAGAGTCTTGAGACCACAGAGAGCTTCATCAAATGTCTGGCTCCCCAAGATAGCTCATCGTTAATGGATGATGCCAAGGCCGTCATCATTGAAATTGATGATGTCCTGAACAATATGAAACAAACGGCAAAGGTGAAAGCTCAGAAGGAGCGAATCAATTCTTTCAAAAACCGTGACCTTTCCCCTGAAGAACTAAAGGACTTGGAAACCATTGCCAAAGACCGATGTAAGAATTCTACAACTACAAAGCGTTTTTCAGAAAATCTGGTTGCTGCAACGGTCTTTACGGAAGAAACAGTCAACAATCAAAGGGAATATGCCTCATTGATATTCCGCCTGGCTTCACAATGGCAGAAAGAATACCGACGATACAAGGATGAGCACCACCTGATTGACTTCAACGACATGGAGGAGATGTTCCTAAAGCTACTCGACATCAAAGAGGTGCAGCAGGACATCACCTCACGCTATACCCACCTGTTCGTTGATGAGTTCCAAGACTCAAACCCGATGCAGGTCCGCATCTTCCAAAAACTCTCCAGTCTGCTCAACACCTGCTATGTGGGTGATAAGAAACAGGCCATCTATGGCTTCCGTGGCTCTGATACGGAACTAACAGCCGCCGTCGCCGACAGTATCAAAGACACGGAACATCTTGAGCACTCATACCGCTCCATAGCACCACTGGTAAATTTCTCGAATGCCATCTTCACACAGGTGTTCAGCCAAATGACAGACGAGGAGGTCAAGCTTTCCATGCCGAAAGAAAACGGGAATTATACTTCCGTTGAGAAACCACTCCGCATATGGCCATACACAGGGGATGAAAATCTGGCTCTCCAGATTCAGCAAATGATTCTCAAAGAAGGTATTGACCCTAAGGACATTGCTGTGTTGGCTCGAGCCAATGCTGACCTCGACAAACTGGCAGAGGAACTTCGCAAGCTGAATGTTCCTGTATGCCGAGAGTCAACGGACATCAAGGAATCACGCACAGGTCATTTGCTGAAAGCCCTCCTCACATTGGTCAACACGCCTTCCAGCCAGTTGGCACGCGCTGAGGTCGCCTACCTCACAGAACCTGGGTACAATGTCACCAAGGTGATTGAAGACCGACTTGACCACCTGGCAGACGAAGATAAAAATCCTTCAACCTATCTTGAGCATATACCAATACTCAAAAGACTGCATCAGCTTCAGAGCTTCCGCTCCAGTGACGAACAAGAATATGCCACAAAACTACTGGGTTATCAAAGCATTAGCTCTCTCGTAGAAAGCCTTGTCATTGAACTAGACCTCTACTCTCTGGTACAGGGGTGGGAGAATGCCCAAGCAGAGGAGACAAACCTCCAAGTGTTCATCGACCTGGCACGAAAATACGAGGAACATGCCACGGAACTTGCGCAGCCTGCCACTGTTGTCGGCTTCATTGAATTCTTTACCGGTCAGAAGCAGGAAGGAGCAGCCAACGAAGACGGCGTTCGCCTTTTCACCTACCACAAATCAAAAGGTCTGGAATGGAAGGTGGTCATTCTGCTGTCACTCGATAATGATGCATCCGATGCAACCAAGATAGCTACCCGTAGCATGTTGGGATGTCATCATCACAGAGAGCAAAAGCCGACAGCGGAGAACCCTAATCCTCAAATGACCATATCATTGGTAAGAAATATCTACGGAAGTACCAATGAGGCAAAATCTGCTGTCACGGCCAGGCTGCAAGAACATCCACTATGGGAAATCGTTTCTGAACAAGAGGTGAACGAGGCCGCACGACTGCTTTATGTAGGGGTGACCCGTGCCCGGGAAACACTAATCCTGGCTCCTAAAGTGAAGGATAACACAATCAACCTCAACTGGTTCCGCTCCGTTGGCGTAAACATCCCAAATCAAGTCATGGATGGAAGCGAACAACAGGATTTCTTCGATATCAAATTGCCTTTCCACATCGAGGAAACCGACACAGACAATCTGATGGAATGGCCTGAAAAAACCACCAACAAAGTTCACAATATAACTTCGGACTTTTCATCACTAGACAATTTGCTTTACGTGTCTCCATCAAAGGCAGGTACCACCCCACATGACATTGAAATCATCAATGCAAAAGAACAGCGAATGATAGTGAACAGCAAAGGGAATGATGCCCTCATGGGTGACTTCATCCACCAAGTATTTTGTTGCTGTGATGATGGCATCAGTGTCGAACAAATCAAGAGCCTGCGCGACAGTTATGGCTTTACAGACAAGAACATGCCAGAGCCCCAGCGTCTCTTGGATTCATGGATATACTTGACAGATCTTCTTGAATCACGCTATGGCAAAGCCATCAAACGCCATCACGAAAAACCTTTCCGTCATCTTGATGATGACGGCCACATCATAAGCGGCTATATCGACCTCATCTGGGAAACGGAGGAGGAATACATTGTCATAGACTACAAGACATGTCCTGGCAACTATGCTTTGGTTTTCAATCCTACCAGCGAACATTATGCCGGGCGGCACGGTGATCAACTCGACTGCTACCAACACGCCCTCGAAGCTGAAGGCAATAAAAAGGTCAAAGCGCGTATCATCTACTATCCCGTCACCCGATTTGTCGTAGAAGTCAAATAACGAGAAAAGAATTATCATCGATATGATCAATACTGCCGAGAACGTATGGTCTGACTCCTGCGTGGCCACCATGGTTAACCATGACACGGAATAGGGTATAATACCAAACTGTACTCGATATTTCAAAAGAAATGCAGCCATTCATGACTGCATTTCTTTTTATCTTCCTGTACGAATCAATTCCGCAATATAGCTTCCTACAATACCCAACAAATTGGACCAAGAGGCTTTCCCATTGTCAACTGGATGGATGGTTAATTCGCTTTTCCTGGGACGAAAAGAGAGGCATCTTTCTTCTAGGTTATAGACAAGCACAACATTGTTCACTATTTTGGGTACAATTCTTTTCTTCATTGTTTCAGGCATGGTTTCATCGTCGATTTCCACGATATCTCCATTGATTGAAAAGTGACGCATGTCTATCTCAACTATACTTCTAACGCGAAAGGTAAAATCAAAAACAGGACTACCATGGTAATAGCACGAACAATCTATTTCCATTCCATCTTCACCAAAGGTCTTTATGAATTCTTCTTCTAACATTCTATCCATAAATCATATGATAAAATCACTACCATATTTCTCCAGAATCATTTCATCTACCTTCTGATATAATTTCTGGCGGAATTCCTCCAAAGTCATGGTACCATTAGGACACAAATATTGCTGAACTTCACTAGCAGACCATTCCTTCATCTCTTCAATCCTCTGTTGTTCAGTTAACGACTGAAGATAGCTCTCACTCAAATTATGGTTCAGTTCTTTTTTCATGCTGTCTTATTATGTTTGAAATTTGTTCGGCTGTTTTATACCCTCTAGCCAACAAATCTTCCATTTTGTAATCTACCTCCACAACTTTCACAGGTTCATGTGATTCATTAATGGGTATTTTGGATACATATTCATTCATTTGCTCCCTTGTGAATCTACTCAACTCACGTTTTTTTTCTTCAAATGGTAATTTTCTGATACGATCAACGTCTAAACTTCCATCTTCTTTCAATAGTGCCATAATGCTGTGATTTTATTGTTTTTTTGCCGTATGAATATAAGAAACTCACAAAAATAGGAATAAGGCAGATTTAGATGTCATTCTAGAAAAACAAGCACAGATTCTATATTGTCACCCCCCTTTTTACTGCAATGCAATACATCATATGATATATTCACTACCATATTTCTCCAGAATCATTTCATCTACCTTCTGATGTAATTTCTGACGGAATTCTTCCAAAGTCATGGTTCCATTAGGACACAAATACTGCTGCCATTCACTAGCAGACCATTCCTTCATCTCTTCAATCCTCTGTTGTTCAGTTAGCGACTGAAGATAGCTCTCACTCAAATTATGTTTCATCTATTCCTTTCATTAGGATATTATGTATATCATCTATAGTATAGTATCTTTTCACCTCCACCTCTTCTATTTTATAATCAACCTTAATGGGCTTTGTAGACTCATTAAAAGAAATGCCTACTTTAGAGAAATACTCCTCCATTTGCTCTCTCGAAAATTTTCCCATTTCTTTTAATCTTTCGTCAAGTGGTAGGCTGTTAATCCGCTCAACATCCAAACCTCCGTCTTCTTTTATATATTCCATATCTTATAAACTGTTATTTATTATCTTGTTTGTAATGATACCATATTTCTCAATTTTTGGGTTCTATACGAAACTCATAGCCCTTACAGCTACACCATATAATTGTGCGGGCGGAGAAATGACTGCTTTTACCCAACCACAAATTGACATTACATTTATGAGAACATCGGTGTTCTTTGCTATGTCGGCATATAGTATGACTATTCTATCCTTATCGTGGCCGATTTCAGCTTTGATTTGCCATGATTTAAATCCAAGTTCTTTCAATTTTTGTCTCACCTGTTCTATAGGCATCGTGGCATTTGCACTCCCTTTAATGATTATTTCGCCATCATCTGATATGTTTGAGTAGTATGCTTCACCCTGAAGAAACACACAAATATCAGTTGTAATGAGTTTTATGTCCTTTGTTGATAAAGAATTCATATCGAAATAATCCTCAATGCGTAATGAATCGCCTGATTCTTCAGGCAATGAATTCAATTTGTCTTTGCTAATGTCATGCTTCTTTTCCATTTTACCATTTTCACCTACCCTAACGATTCACCCCATTCACCATAACACACAAGGTCCGTAATGATGCTTCCACCTGTTCACCTAACCATTCTGTCTCAATGATCGGGAATCCTATGATCAGGCGAACACCTTTCTTCGTCAGGAAGCACTTGCCACAGATGAACCTCTCATTGATTTCATCCACTTCATCTTCTGACAAGGAAGAGTTGTCGCCATTCTCCAATTCATAGCTGAGAACAAGATATCTGTAATGATACTCATTGATAAGCTTCACATCGAATACCTTGTCTTGAAAAGAGATGCTGCCTATCCTCTCTTGAGAAGACTCATCCTCAAAAAAGTACTGACATTGAGACTTCAATGCCTCGATAATCTCTCTCCTCTTTGCCACAGCCAAGTCCTCACCAGTGATGTAACTCAGGTACTGCCCGAAGTTTTGTCTTTTCTTTTTCTCCAGTTCTTCTACCAACAAATCCACGATGTCGATTTTCCTTAGTCGCTGCTCATTCGTAGCCGTCATTTCCAGATAGTCACTCACCAGAACATCCCATCCCTTTCGGTTGAGCTCATCCGCATGCCGAGTCCATTGATGGTAAGCGAAACTGTCGCCATCAGTGTCTGGGAACAATATCACGTGCCGGTCCTTGACGGCACTCATCCTCTCTTCCTGGAGATTATATGCCGAACCGGTCGCCAACCATAAAAGGTTGGGGAAGCAAATTGAACAGATGACCGCCGTTTTCTCACTCTCCACAATGCCAACTGTTTTGTGGGCATTCTCCCGAAGACGGAGCAGATGCTCACCAAACAAGGTCTTCTTGAGGACATAGCCGGGACGGATCTTGCCGCGCCTCAATAACTCATTGGCTATACTCTCAGGGGCAGCGTCCTGGTCCCGATGCCCGTCTGGCCGATAAGCCATAACCTTACCCATCCTAACAATGTCATCCCTATCGATATACCAGTAGATGACGTGCCCTTCCTTTGAGACTCCAAGCCGATATTACATGACCGCCTCCCGAACCTTTTCATCATCGTCCAACAGAGATTTCAAATAGCACAGCAAATCAGAAGACAAATTCTTGTCCATACAGCGGGTGACATATCCGGTAAAAATTCTCAAAGGCTCTTTATCTTCCTTTGTCGGTGGGGCGGCGACTTTCGTCTGAGGCTTGATGACTTCAACAGGAACATGGTCAAAGAACTTATTGGTATCTATGCCGTGCATACGACACATATAAATGAAGGTTCCAATGCCTATCTTTCTGTTTGTGCGGAGGGCGTTGGTGAACTTGCGCTCATTCTCAGCCTCGTTGTACTTGCTGCTGAGCATACTGATGCTCTTGAAAATCTCACGGCCCGCTTCACCAAGACTCGAGAGTGCAAAGGCACCCTTCGTCCAGTCCTCAAAGGACTCAAACATATTGATGCCCCTGCTGACAATCTCGTTGGCCAAAGCCTGATAGTTATATTTGTTGTCCATATCACTTCCTTTATTGACTGCAAAAATACGATTTTACTCTTGTTTATCCTTCAAAATATACGTATATATATTGCTTTCCCTATCGGGGATTTACATAACTTTGCTACCTGGAAGATGGATGTGTATCGTGTGAAGTAGTAGCCTTGAAAGGTGAGTATTCCCACAGGCTGATTGTTCGCTGCTGCTATGAGGGACAGCAGGAAAATACCATCCATCTTTCCCTATCTATGCAGACCCCATTCCCATTTTCAAGAGCATGCCACGATACAAACGCATTGATTTCCCCTCCCTCACATATTACCTCCTAAATTTACCAAACATCCCTCCAAACAACTCTAACCATCGCAAAAACCAAATAAATTCTCACTTTTCCCCTCTCAAATAACCCTTTTTCACCAAAATATATTACTTTTGCATCCGCAAGTGTTGCATGGGCAAGCAACAGCCCATCTGCAAATAGATTCTTCAGGGGACATTCCTTTTCCCTACCCTCTCCCGGCGGTCCGTTGCCTGGAAACTTCGGACTTGTAATACTTCAAGCTGACTCTCTTCACATGGATACTTTTATAATTTGAAAACGGGAAATTTCCGTCCTCACCGACGGCGCATCACCATCTATTTTCTTTAATAGGAGTACCTTGCCACACAAATGGCAAGGTTGGCAGGATTGTACCCTTTCGTAAGTACGACCTTGCCCCATTTTCCATACGATGAGATGTCATGGTATAACCATTTGTTACCGACATCATGAACACCTGTCAAAACCCTTACACTGTCTTGTCGGCTGACACCAAAACACGACAAGGCAATGGCGAGAATCTACGTGGCCAGCAGCTGGCGTAATGACAACCAACAACAGATTGTCAACCTCATCCGTAGCCATGGACACCAGGTCTATGACTTCAGACACCCTGACGATGCCCCGAACAACTATCGATGGGATGAGATAGACCCGGAGTGGAAGAAATGGGACATCACGCAATACATGTCCGCTCTCTCCCACCCCATAGCCGAAGTGGGGTTCAACAATGGGCTTAAAGCCATGACAGACGCTGACATCTGCGTACTGCTGCTACCTTGCGGGAAGTCCGCACACGCTCAGGCAGGGTTCATGGCGGGTCAAGGAAAGAAAGTCGTGGCGGCGATGATGCAGACGCAGGAAGCCGAACTGATGTACAAACTCTTCGACAAGGTGGTCACCACACCCAAGGAACTGATTGCCTACCTCGACTCCCTCGACCACAAACCGAAAGAGTTCCAAGTGCTTAACTTGGTCCTCGAAAACACCTATTATGACATGATCCTCCACAAGACCAAAAAAGAGGAATACCGCGAAATCAAGCCCTACTGGACCAAAAGACTCTTCTCCCTTTCGCCCGAAATCAATGTAAACGCTACAGAAATCAGAAAAGAAAACGGATATGAAACCAGGAACGGAAAAGGAAATGGGAATGAAAAAATAATGGATAACAAAACCCGAAATAGAAATGGAAAAGGAAAGGAAAAGGAAACAAGCCACTACATCCCTGACAGGATGCTGAAGGAATGGGAAGAAAAGGGAATCCACATCAGCACACTCATCACCGACGGCACCATCATCCCTAAACCCTACACGCACATCTGCTTCAGACGGGGATACACCAACACACCGCTGTTCGTGGAGATGATGGGCATACACGTGGGCTACGGAAAAACGAAATGGGGTGCACCGAAACATGAAGAGGTGTTCATTCTACAGCTGGGAGACATCACCAGCATCTAATGTTACTCCCCATAACCATAACCCAAAGCTAAGAAGTATCACGGAATCCAACAACCAACGATTTTTCACACTAAAAAAATAAAGCAATGACTAGAGAAAACACAAACCAAATGACCCCTTACAACCTCCATGTCGGAGATTGGGTCTATGTCAGAAACAAGTGCTTCTGGCCCGTGAGAATTGCAAGCATGGATGACTTTGAAATCGCCACCGTCGATGGAGACATCTACAAATACGAGGAACTGGGACCTGTCCGTATCTCCAGGAAGACCATCGAGGAATTCTCCCTGCCACGCGAGGGCATGACCATCAAAGGAAAGGAAGGCGACAACTACTGGTTCTGCGTCAGGGACTACAACGGTGAGACATGGGACTTCAAAGCCAACTCCATCCATGTCCTGCAGCACAACTATTACGAAGCCACGTCGCTGTATCTCAGACTCAAATGGAGAGGGGCAAACCTATGAGAGTCAAGGTCACCATACTCGATGACGGGATAGTTCGACTGGAACTGGGATATTACAAAAAACACATCATCCTGAACGACATCGAGGAACTGATACAATTCTCATCTGACCTCAACAACGAAATCAGCCGGATCTTCAACCCCCGATCCCCCAAAAGGAAAACTTCAATAGTCAATAACGATAACTAACACTCAATTCCAATGAAAACAATTCTTACCTCACACCTGCTGCCCCTGCAGCCTCCCTACCCCTTGGTTTACATAGGTGAACCATACAATCAGGTATGCCTACAGATAGCAACCTTGCTCATGCCCACAGAAGCTGAATCTAAAGATTATCAATCGATACCTGTCGTAGATACAGGGGACTATCCACCTGGCCTACCATACGACCCGACCCTCCACCCCGATGGTAAAGTATGGCCCCTGAACATCAGGCAAGGAGACCAAAACATACCATGGCTGAAAATCGTCAACATCATCATAGATTGTAATATAATAAATCTTAACTGTGATAAGGTCGATTACAACTACAAAGAAATATTTGAGGATTTCGCCCAAATCATAAAAGACAATGGTTGCACCGTCACTCCACCAGAAATGGTTAGAATTGAAGCTGAAGTCAACATGGATAACGATGAATTCACAAAACTCAAACTGATTTGTAAGGAAATGAATGTGTGTGCCGAACTCTTTCCAAATATGACGAATCCCAAAATAAAAGGCTTTTTCCAACTCATTGAGGATTTAAGGATAATACTGGGTGACTACATGACCGAATTGGAAATCAACATCTGCACCAATAAGAAACCCAATGAGGTAACGAAAAAGATCTCTGAACATTTGAACTTTTTGTGGGGAGTCGCCTCAGGTTCATTCAATGAACTGGCTGATTATTCTGAAGAAACAATAAAGAGGACGCTTATTGATATGAGACTAGACAATAATTACACCAAAAACGGCAAGACAACAAAAAAGCGAATACTAGACCATTTCCATCATAAGCTGGACATTGACCCTTTTGAATTTCCACAACTGTGGAAAATCCTCATCGACAACAAATGGGTGTGGTACGACGAATATAGCGGCATCTACAAGATTGTCGCTGAATAGCTCCAACCACCGACTCCCATAACCATGTCACCTCCACGCCCGTCGTGTCATTACTTCGCAAAGATAAACAACACGTCGCTCCCGACATCGGTTTTCAAGGTTTTCTTCCCTATCGGTTGTGAACAATGCCACAACCAAGAAACCCTCGAACCTTCCGAATGTCTCACACTCCATGTCATCTTTGAATGGCGGCGTAATAACAACGCCCGGACGCGAAAGCTGCATAAGGCAGCAAGGACGAAAGGGAAATGAACAAAACAAATAAACATTTCAAGTTATGCACAGCACCATTTTTCAAATCAGCAGGAAGAGGATGACTAAAGACGACTACCTCTCCTCCTATGACATCGCAGAGAGTGACTACGGAAAATTCGGCATCGACTGGATAGGTGACGAACGAGAGGACGAGGATGGCTTCGACAGTCTCCAACATGCCACACCAGAGGAACTGTTCACCGTGAACAGGGACAAACGAACCATCAAAATCAACCGGGAACAGGTCAACACCATACTCAGACGAATGGCCAACACCATCCGAGACCATGCCAACGCCCTCAACGAGGACAATATCATCAACTGGAAGGAAACCTACACTCTTGAGCACTCCATAGAGAACTACCTTGGAGGAAACGCTCTCTTCTACTTCGAGAACGAACTAATGGGCCTCAACCAGTTCATCAAAGACGTCGCCACCGAGAAATACACCACACTCCACATCGGCGCCATGCTCGACTACCACATCTAAGGAAGGGGGAACAACCCTCCCCCATCCCAACACTCCATGTCTATGCAAAAATTCCATGTCATCATAGCAGGCTCACGATACTACTGCAACTACAATAAGCTGGTGGCGAAATGCGACAGCATACTGGCCAACAAGCTGAACGACCCTGACTGTGAGGTGGTCATCGTCTGCGGTGACGCACGGGGAGCTGATGCCCTGGGCGAAAGATACGCTTGGCGACATCATCTCAAGGTGGTACACTTCCCTGCCGACTGGGAAATGTACGGCAAGGCTGCCGGCCCGATACGCAACGAGAAGATGGCAAGGTTCGCAGACGCACTCATCGCGTTCCCCCTCTTCGGCGTGGCCAACAGGGGAACACTTGACATGATACGACGCGCCCAACAACATCATCTTCTGGTGAGGGTGATAAGGTGAATCTATAACTGTTTATCAACATGGCCTGGACACGTTCGAAAATCAGAAAGCTAAAAGCCGGATACCCCACGGCTGACCTGCAGCAACTCGCCACACAACTGCAGGTGACGATTGCCGCCCTGAAGTCAAAGGCACAATGCCTGGGGCTGAGACGTGCCGTGCAACGCCACGACTGGACAGCAGAAGACCTCGCCCTGCTGATGCAACTATACCCTGAGACACCGAACAAAGCCATCGCTGACAGGCTGCACACCTCGGTCAACAGCGTGGAGAACAAGGCGCATAGACTCGGACTGAGAAAGACAAAAGCCTACCTCTCACAAGTGGGTGCCGAACATGCCATGCATCCCAACATCGTGGCCACACAATTCAAGAAAGGGACAACTCCCAAGAACAAGGGAAAGAGACAGACCGACTTCATGTCCCATGAGAAAATCGAGAATTCCAAAGCCACACGCTTCAAGCCGGGCAACATCCCGCACAACACCAAGCCCATCGGCTATGAGACCGTCCGCAACGACGGTTATGTCTATGTGAAGACGGAACACGGGATGCAGAAGAAACACCGGCTGGTATGGGAACAACACCACGGGGAAATACCAGAAGACATGAGGGTCATCTTCCTCGACGGTGACAGGACCAACTGCACACTGGAGAACCTCGCCTTAACCGATGCCGCAGAAGCAGCGGCAATACAAATGGCCAAGAAGACCCAAGAAGAACGGAAACTGATGCAGCAAAAAGCCAACATCACACGAAACAAGACCATCGAGAGCGACAAACGGCGCATCCGATGGGGCTTGCCGCCGCGCTCGAAACTCGTCAAACGATACTATAAATGCACCAACATCAATAACACCAAGCCACAATGACCATCTCCCACGAAAGCTACTCCTTCCTGACAATGTGCATCAGGAACCTCTGCCATATCTTCCAGATGGGATTCCTTTACTATGCCGTCTTCCACTACCTCATCCAAGGAGGGCATTACAAGACTCCCATGCCCAAAAACGAAGAACGGAAGATGCTATATTGCTGCTCGTGGATGCTCCTGCTGTGGCTCTCATCCATCCTCCTGCTCCTGTGGATTGACCTCTTCCACCCTTTTTCCATTATATAAAGGGAAAAAGATGATTCTATTTCGTTGTCCTTTAGTTGATAATTGAGGATAACAGAAAGGAATCGGCCAATATTTTTGGCTGATTGGTTGACTTGCCGTATTTTTGTAAGTCGAAAGCAAAATCTACTATATGAGACAAATCATCTTCACCCTTCTGATATGCCTTCCATGCGCTGTCTTCGCTCAAGTGAAAGCCACAGACGAACACGTCGCTCTCATCAAACAGCATATCTATAAGGACTACAAAGGCATGTACCGCCAACCCTCGGGCGGTGCCCTTGTCTTCCCCTACCTCACCCCTGGCAGCCAACAATATGACAAGGTGCTGTGGGACTGGGACTCCTGGCTGTCGAACGTGGCTCTGCGCCAGACACTCGCCGACATCGGAAGCAAGAAAGACAAACAAGAGGCACGTGACTATGAGCGCGGATGTGTGCTCAATTACCTGACCTACACCTCTCCTGATGACGGATACATGCCGATGGTGATTGACACCGATAGCGACCCGGAGAAAATCAAACCAGCCGACATCTACCACACCAACATGCACAAGCCGGTGATAGCCCAACATGCGGCGTTCATCACACAACAGGATGGTGGGGATGCCGAATGGCTTAGAGATCACTTCGACAGGATGAAGGCGTTCATTGAGAACTATCAGACCCATCACCGCCATGCGGAGACAGGGTTGTTCTATTGGCAAGATGACTTGGCCATCGGAGTGGACAACGACCCTTCCACCTTCTTCCGACCCAAGGGAAGCAGCGCCTCCATCTATCTGAACTGCCTGATGTATAAAGAACTATGTGCAATGGCATATCTGGCAAGACAGCTGAACCTCACAGAGGATGAAAATCGATACGGCAAAGCCGCCATGGAACTGATTGATGCAATCAGAGGATATTGCTGGGATGAGAAAGACGGGATGTACTATTCCGTTGACCTTAACCTGCTCCCGTACACGGGGGAGAGCCAGATTTCTTCGGCAAGGACTTCGTGCTCCATGAGGGTGCTCCCCGTGAATACCCCTGCTTGATACAGCGTATCGGATGCTGGTCAGGATTCATGGCATTATGGGCTGGAATCGCCACGCCTGAACAGGCAGAACGTATGGTGAAGGAGAACCTGCTTGATGAGCGTACCTTCTGCGCTCCATACGGTGTACGCACGCTCTCCAAACTGGAGAAGATGTACAACACCCGGGCCACCCACAACCCTTCCAACTGGCAGGGGCCGATATGGGGTATCTCGAACTACATGGTGTTCCGAGGACTGGTTGACTACGGCTTTGAGAAGGAGGCGAGAGAACTGGCGGAAAAGACCATCAGCCTCTTTGGTGAAGACCTCAAAAAGGAGGGTGCCCTACATGAATACTATGACCCTGACTCAGGAGCACCCATCATCAACAAAGGTTTCCAAAACTGGAACTACCTCGTCCTTAACATGATTGCGTGGATGGAGCACCGTGAAGTGGTAAGAGAATACTGAAAACAAGCTCTATTCTGTCAGACAATTCTCCATAACCAGCCCTTCCACATCCTCCTCCACGATGGCAGGACGGAAATCCTCTGCCTCCAAAGACAACCGCACATTCCTCAAGATAATACCCCGTACATGACGTAGATAAAAACCCCATGAAGGGAGTTCGCCGAACATGGTGAACTCCGGGTATTTCTCCACCTGTTCCGGCACATCACTCTTGCGCCACAGCGGAATGTAAGCCATCCCTTTGGATGCTCGTCCGGGATAGACGATACTAACATTCTCCAACAGCACATCCTCAATACAGTTGCCGGGGATGCCGCAGATGGGTGCAGGATGGATGTTATGGAAATAGTCCACTTCGGGACCTCGAAGGTCATAGTCGATGTCTGGCCGTCCGAAAGGAACCTTGACCGAGAGGTTGGTGACACGGATATGCCTGATGGCTCCCTTCCTGTTGCCAGAACGCTGCCCTAACCGGATAAACAGAGCATTGCCCGTATTGACGGCGGTGATGCTGTCGGCCACCACATCTTCTATCGTCGCTCCATCGACGCTCTCTATGGCCAAGGCTGAACGGAAAGTGTCGAAGACACGGATGCCACGGATGTGGATGCGCCGAAAAGCACCATAAGATGCCGAGCCGAACTTCACGGCGCTGGCACTGCTCCTAATCTCACAGTGGCTGATGAAGATGTCCTCGTTACCGCTATCCGGGTCATAGGATTTCAGGCAGATGCCGTCATCGGCACTGTTCACACGGCAGCAGGTGATCTTCACGTCATGACAGTCGGTCAAGTCAATGCCGTCGTTGTTCCAGTAAGCACGGTTATGGATGTCAAGTTGGGTCAACACCATATTTTTGCAGCGGTTGAACGACAGTCCCCACCCTGCGCTGTTGCGCAGTCGTACCCCCTCGATACGCACATCCTCACAACCTACGATGTTGAGCAGCGTGGGACGAGCCAACTCGCTGGGCCGTTGCCTACGCTCGTTGTAATTGGGGTCTTTCAGTTCTCCTGTATGATGCAAGCTGTCAATGGCCAACGCCAAAGCCAACCCCTGACCATCAATCGTGCCTTTGCCTGTGATGGCGATGCCCTTTGCATCCTTTGCCACAATCAACCCCTTGTGTGAGTTGTCCTTGAGGCGGTCTCCTGCAACCTGATTGGTTTCCACGGGTGCATAGTCGTATGGAGATGTGCTGCCCATCAAAACCGCACCTTCCTCCAAGTGAAGCTCTACACCACTCTTCAACTCCAATGGGCCAATCAAGTAACTACCTTGGTGGAACGTGACACGACCGCCGCCACTGCCATTGGCCTTGTCAATCAAGGCCTGCAGTGCCCCCGTATCCATTCCCGGCATGGCACAAAACTCCTGCGCTGTAATAGTCAGCGTCAGGAGAAAGAGGACAATCCATATCAACGAAAACCGCTTCATACGGCAAAAGTACAAAATATCAGATGACAAGCCAAAATCAACGGAACTTTTCTCATCAATAGATTCATTACTTCACTTTTCCAGTTTCTTTGAAGAAAAACACAAAAAGGAGAAACATGTACCACGATATGACACAGGATTTACGTAACTTTGCAGGGAAATGGTGTGGATTTGAATCAAAATGACTAACAACAATGATAACAATTGAAGATGCCTTGCGCTTGGCTGTAGATGCGCACGATGGTCAGAAAGACCTGGATGGGAACCCTGTAATCCTGCATCCTATGACTGTGGGGCTGGCAGGGCGCAACCGTGAGGAAATCATAGCAGGTCTGCTGCATGACGTGATGGAGGACACCAATTATACATTCGACGACCTGCTAAGAAAGGGGGTGGACGAAAAAATCGTGGATGCCCTGCGACTGCTTACCCATACTGATGACCTCTTATACGATGAATATGTAAAACGAATCGCCGAATCAGGAAACAGCATCGCCATCCACGTGAAATACAACGATCTCTGCCATAATCTCCAACGTGGCCGGGCGGGAGGACACTGGAGAATCGTAGCCAAGCATGATAAGGCTCTTGCTATCATTCAACCACTTATATAAAACCATATATTATGAAAATACCATCATTGTTTAAGGAATACATCTGGCTGATAGAAACAATCAACAGAGCCGGAAAAATATCCTTTGCAGACATCAACAAACGATGGGTGCGCAAAGAGGAGAGCGGTGGCGTGGAGTTCTCACGCTCCACCTTCAACCGCCACAGAGATGCCATCCTCGACATGTTCGGGGTCATCATAGAATGCGAGCGCAAAGGCGGATACAAGTACTTCATCGAGAACAAAGAGGTTCTGGAGGAGGACAGTGTGCAGAACTGGCTGTATTCGACGCTTAGCGTGAGCAATATGCTGGATGAGAACATGGCCCTGCAGCACAGAATCCTGCTGGAAAGCATTCCCTCTGGCGACCAACATCTGCAGCAGATTATCAAGGCAATGCGGGAGAACCGCAGGATGATGATGACATACCGACGCTATGGAACGGCATCGGCCAACACGTACTCCGTTGCTCCCTATTGCGTTAAATTGTTCAGACGCAGGTGGTATGTACTGGGGACAAGGCCGAAAACATCGGTCAGTGACGGAATAGAAACGACCATGGAAGGTTATGCCATATACTCACTCGACCGCATTGAAGACATTGAACTGGAAGAAACAAAATTCACCATCACTCCAGATTTTGACGCAGCTGAGTTTTTCGATGAGTGCTTTGGCGTGGTGGTGGGCGATGGCAGCAAGCCTGTGCGCATCGTGCTTCGTGCCTATGGACTGGAACAACACTATATGCGGGACCTGCCGTTGCACCATTCGCAGCGCGAAATCGACAGGACTGATGAATACACCGATTATGAATTGAACATGCGTCCCACTTCCGACTTCAAGGCCCATCTGATGTCTCGTGGGGAATGGACTCAGGTACTATCACCTGAATGGCTGGCTGAAGATATTCAACGATTGTTGCAAGCAGCCATTGACAGATATAAGAAAGAAACTTAAAGGAAATAAACAATACACAAATTCACAGTCAACATATTTGTTATCAGGATCAACAAGATGCAGTCAGAGATGGCTGCATCTTTCATTTGTGATATTCCCGTGCCTTGACATTCAGATCCGACAGACGGTCAAGTGCGGCTGTCAGGGTCTCATCCCGTTTGGCAAAATGGAAACGGATAAGGTGATTCACTTCCTCACGGAAAAAACAGCTTCCCGGAACGGCCCCCACGCCGACATGCTCTGCCAACCACTCGCAGAAGTGCAGGTCATCACTCACACCGTATTCAGACACGTCGAGCAAGACGTAATAGGCCCCCTGTGGCTCTGAGAAACGGAGACCGAACTGCCGTAATCCGTCACAAAAGAGGTTTTTCGCATGAGTATAATGTGCTTGCAGCCCGTCATAGTAGGTGTCTGGAAAACAGAGTCCGACGGTGGCGGCTTCCATCAATGGGGCAGCGGCTCCGACAGTCAGGAAGTCATGTACTTTCTTCACGCGGTCGATGATGCGCTCTGGAGCGATGACATAACCGAGTCGCCAGCCCGTGATGCTGTAGGTCTTGGAGAGTGAGCTGCAGGAGATAGTACGCTCCCACATGCCGGGCAAGGTGGAGATATACACATGCAGGTTCGGCTCATAGACAATGTGCTCATATACCTCATCGGTGATTACATAGCCGTCGTGACTGATGACAATGTCGGCTATCACCTCCAGCTCCTCACGGGTGAACACCTTGCCGCTGGGGTTCGAGGGATTGCACAGCACCAATGCCTTGGCTCCCTGACGGAAGGCATCCTCCAAGAGGTTGGGGTCAAAACCAAACTCGGGGGGAACGAGTGGAACATACAATGGTTCGGCGCCCGTGAGGATGGTGTCTGCGGTGTAGTTCTCATAGAATGGAGAGAAGATGACCACCTTGTCACCCGGATTCACGACAGTCATCATCGCGGCCATCATCGCCTCCGTGGAGCCGCAGGTCACCACGATATTCTTGTCTGCATCAATGGGCAGGCCAGTCCATCTACTCTGCTTTTTGGCCAGAGCCTCACGGAAGTTCTGCGCCCCCCAGGTGATGGCATATTGGTGTGGACCTCTCGGAGCAATCTCGGCCAGCCTGTCGGTCAGTTCATGGGGTGGGTCGAAATCTGGGAACCCCTGAGAGAGGTTGATGGCTCCATAGTGGTTGCTGATGCGGGTCATCCTGCGGATGACGGAATCGGTGAAGCCCGCTGTGCGGCTGGATAATGGTCTCATACTATTTCCTTACTGCTTGGGGTGTCCAGTTCTTGAAAAACCTGAGAACTTTCTCTTTGTTGTACCCTTCACCCTCTTCCAAGAAACTTGAGTCCTGGATATGGATGACCTTTCCCATATCATCAAGAACGACAAAGACGGGAAAACCGAAACGTTCGGGATTCGACAGCCGCTGTAGCATGGTCTTCGCCAACTGGACTTTCTCTTCCCCTTCTGACTTACGGGGATTGTAATTTACGTGGATATACTCAAAATTCTCATTGACAAGCTTGCTGATGTCAGCATCCTTGCTCATGAAGTCAGCGAAACGCAGGCACCACGGGCACCAGTTGCCTCCGACCTGACAGATGACGAACTTACCTTCACCTTTGGCCTTAGCAACGGCTTGGTCAATCTGCTCAATGGGATTGACATTCTCATCATATACCTTTTTCAGTGCAGTCTGGGCACTTAGCACTGCCATGACAAACACAGCGAGCATGACAGCAAAAAATCTCTTCTTCATAACCTTATTGCAATCTAAGTCGCAAAGATACTGAAAGACCACCTAAACACAAAAGGAAATAACGATTTTTCATTTTCCATTATTGAAACGCATACTTTTCCACTGTTCATCATAAACAATAGATCTCTTCCATTTTCTTATCTATCTACTTCCCATAAAAGTATAACTCCTTCCATTACTCATGACTGGGCATAACATCCGATAATTGTCATTACTTCGCGAAGATAAACGGCATCTCGCTACCAACCTCGGCTTTCATGGCTTTCTTTTCCCTATCGGCGGCCAAAGTCAGACAACAAAGCCGTGAACATTCCGATTGTCTTGCTCTCGCTGCCATCTTTAATGGCGGCGTAATAACAACTCCCGGATGCGATAGCTGCATACAGCTAAAGCGAAAGGGATAAAAAAGAGAACAACATGAATACATTTTTCAACAACACGCTGGTCATCTCTTACATGGCACAGGGGGTGACCTACACCAAAACAATCAGGAAAAGTGAAATAGACACAGAACACTATGACACCCTATGGGACTGGTGGGGTGGAGACACCGATAGCGTGTATGACAATATGCTGGACTTCGAACTAACCGGCCATAAGGACGAGGAAGGCAACCTCATTGCCGACGAGAGAATCTACCTCAATGTCTATGAGAGAGACGATGACCATATCAAAGAGCATGTCAATAACATTGCCATACTTGAATGTAACTGATTTCAAATCAACCACGATTAATAAGGAAACGCAGGACTAACCAACCTGCATAAAACGACAATGATATGATAAAGACACATCCCAAACGTCCGTATCACTACGAGTATTTCGCCTACACCGACAACCTCTGCTACGGCAGAATTTTGTTGGGAAAAAGCTATAACAAGAGTCTTGCCTACCGTATAGGGCAAAGAGCCAACAAAGGCTGCTATGTCGTGGAGAAACATCGGGTTTACGAATAACCCGATGCCACTTTTCATCTGAATACAACATCCTGGTTAAACCATCAAAACCATATGACTATGAATGAAGAATATGTGAAAGAAATCGCTAACACCGCTTGGCAACAGCTCTTCTGGAGTGTGCAGATGCCAGTGGTTATGAGCTGGGGCGTGAGCAAGAAATGCTATGCCACGTACCAAGGAATGCCAACCCTGATGCTCAGGGTGAGTGCCCTCATCCACAAAGGATGGGTATATGTTTCTCTCAACGAAGGCACCGACACATACGAGGTGAGACTGATGGACACCAAACACAAGTGCAAGAAAACAGTCGAAGACGTTTACTGTGATAACCTCGGCAGTATCATCGATGAACTCATTGAGAAACCTTCCACTATGACAGATGAGGAGTATCATGAGAAGGCCATGGCCGATAGCAATAAGAAAATGTTTGGCTGAAAACACCATCAGAACAGTCAAAAAACTCGTGGGAGGCAAAACCAGCCTCCCACACTAAATTGTACGATGATTTCTCTATACAATTACATATACCTATAATTATCATCTACATATCAGGAATTATTTTTAATTTTGCATTTGAATCACTAAAAGTCAACAAATGAATAATAACAACAACCCTCATCCATATTCAGCTTTCGCAAGAATATTGCACTTAGCGGAAGCCTACCAAGAACAGTATAGAGAACGTGATCTTTGTCTCAGTCCTGAACAAAATGAAGCAAGCTTCAAGGACTATGTTGAGCAATACAACAAAGGTGTTCTCTCTCCTATTATAAACACTGATATTCCTTTGTTCTAAAGTAGATTATAGGAAATAATGAGATGACACCTACCACAAACAATCATTTCCGATAAACAAATACGATATATTACACAAAAAATATTAACTTTGCCTCAGATGTTAGCTAACATAATCATAGCTAATCCTTCATCTAATGAAATCATAGCCAAAGAATAATATGAAAAAAGCGAAATTTTTAGTGGATTACTGCTTTGAAGCCGGAAGTTTTGAAGACGATGGTTGTGGTAATTTAAGTGGACGTTTCTGGTTTGAAACAGAGCTCACAGAGAAAGAATTTGAAGAATTATATCAAGTATGGTTTGATAATGACAGCGAATTGAATAGTTGGGATTCGGACTGGAACGATCATAATTCTTTATTTGACAGGATTAATAGCAATGCAAGATATGTCATTAACAAGATACATAAGGAAAGATATCCTGAATCACCTGATCCATTAGATGTCTTGTGGGAGATCTCAAATGAAACAGAAGACGCATTTTAATACCATTTTCAAGAGAGCGGTGGCTCAAAAAAAATGGAGCTAAATCCACTCCATTTCCATCTTATTTCTAAGACATCCGTGAACCGCCACTCCGGACAAGCCTTTCTTCGTGCTTTGCAGTGAGTGACATCCACTCAAAGGGGTAAGTGCCCCACAATAATGGGACACACACCTCTTTGTGCGCTCGAACATCTCGCCAAGGCGGGTTCGAGGACACCATGGACTGTTACTCGCTGCGCACTTCACCGGCATATCCTCCATCAACGGTCACAACACACGGCCGTCCCGAAATCCAGCACCAAGCATCACTCTACGGCAGTTAGTCGCCATTTCCACCAGCATATAGGCAGAAATGCCGCCGCACGGCGGCAACATCCGCCGTGATAACATAAACGGCCAGACTGTAAACGGTCAGCCCATATTATGTCCTGCCATACAGCGATGCGAGCCACCTCTCCAAACAGTACCTCTTAGTCCTTCAACATCCTAATCATCTCACCCCACCCACCCGGAGGGTAGAATCACCACTTGCCCGCTCACGCAGCCTCACGGTGATTCCTTTCTTCCCATTGCGTCGGAACTCCGATGCGTTCCGTTTCATTCCGGCAAGTATACGGCGGGAGGCAGGACAGATGTGTCCACAATCCATAAGTGGGCAGCCCGCCAGTCGCTGCTCTTCCCTCTGGACTACCCACACATGGATTTTGTCGTGGATACATTTGCCGTACCTCCCTATTTGCCGCACACACGCCTCCATCGCACTCCCCTACTCTCCATTCTGACAGCAATCGGCAAGAAAAACGCGCTTCAATATGGCACATGAGAATGCTGACGCAAAAGGCTAACGCCAAATCATGTGTCACACTTCACGCGTCCCTCCCTCCCCTTTTTCATACTTTTATCACCATCAATACGTCCAGCCGTTTGCAATTACTTCGCAAAGATAAACGGCATCTCGCTTCAGACCTCGGTTTTCACGGAAACTTTCCACCCTTTTGCCCCAGCAAGCCCGACAAAACTTTCCGCGAACCTTCCGATGGCCTATTCTTCAATGCCATCTTCGAAAAGCGGCGTAATAACAACACCTGGACGAAAAGCTGCCGAAGCAGCAAGACGAAAGGGAAAAGAACCTGAGAATATGAAAACGACAACAAGAACGACATGGAAGGGCTCCCTCGAGGCAGCCAACAAAGACCTCAAGAGAACAGGATACCACCTGTCTGTTCTCAAGAACGAGTACGGGAATTACCTGCTCTTCTCCAACAAAAACACAGTGAAGCCGGTGTTCCACGGTGAATACTATCGAAGGGAAATCAATGAGACCATCAGGAAACTGCACATCGACCTCCTCCTGGCAGACACCCATTTCACCTGCATCAGAAAAGGAAGGAAATATACCTTCATCCGTACCGAGAAAGACGGTCATTTCATCCCTGACCGCCAAAGCTTCCGACAGTTTGAGAACGCAAGAGGATGGGCAGCAGTGATTGCCATCACATACCAGTGCCAACCCTACACAATGCCGACCCAACTATCCCGACAGCTAAAAGCTGACCCCTCTTCAACAATACGGACAAACAAAACTCTCAACAGCCCATATCACCAAAAATAAGGTGAAACAACAACTTCAAAAGGAAACGCAGGACCAACCACCCTGCTCAAAAACAACAAAGTCATGAACCAACTCTATGTATTAGTCCAATGGCCGGAGAGCCAGATGCTCATGGACAACCCTCGTTTCAACGAATGCCTATTTGTGGACTACCTCGAAGGACACAACGACCCAGGCTCATCGGCATATATGTGCCCAAAAGAACTATACGACGAAATCTTCAAATGACAACACCATGGCAAACTGGGAAAAGAAAATCAACTTGGAAGTACGGCTACCGTATGTCACGCAAGGTTGCACTCTCGGACACCTGACAGCCAAAATAAAAATCCTCTCGGAGGATATTTGGTTCTTCGGCCACTCAAAAGATGCGCTATGGTGGAAAGCGTACATCCGATATGGGGACTACCCCATCCTCGTCATCGGAAAAGCAACCACGACCAACGGGCACGACTTCAAAACGACAACACACAAAGTTTCCGCATGGTGCTCCTGTGACGGACTGACAAAAGGAAAAGAACAATACAAAACAAAAGTCATTGCATACTCCTGACCGTCCATAATTCCATAATGACAAGCAGAAACGCTATGCCACAAACTTATCTCACAAGAGCCGTCAACAAGGTGGCTCTTCCTCTAAGACCAACAAACATAATTTCGACCATTCCATAACGAACAAGCAATTAAACCACACCACTATGTCAGATTACAAGATACAAGCCAAAATTGCCATCGCAAGCCACCTGAGTGACGCACAGGAACTGCTCGCACTCGGAATGAATCTAAAAGCACAACGGGAAATCAATTATGCAAAGGCCATCCTCTTCAAACACCCCGATACCACAAAAGAAGTGAGTGAGGAAGAACTGGACGACATCTGCCGACTGGTTGATAAAAGACTCAACTCCTAATCCCCACACTCCTCTATAACCAAAGGATAATCCCCCTAACCACCTAAACACTACAATTATGAAAGTAAGATTCAAATTCGACGCAGACCTCGTCATCGAGGGCACCAATATGGAAGAGGAAAAGAGATATGGTTCAACCTCCCTCTATTCTCCAAAGAGGCAATGGAATGCTCCGCAGAATTCTGTGAAATACTCCTCGTGGAGGATGCGGAAACCTATGATGACCTTATGGACGAATACAACAGTCCATAAGACTTTTGTACAAAAAGACATTGCGCCCTCCAATAACGACATACTATGTCTGTCCCTCTTCTGGGAGGTCGAAAACGCCAAAGTAATCCCATATACATGGGATACGCTCCGACAGATAATTGAGCAGCAGTTCTGTCTCGTCAGGACCATGGCTGGGCATCTTCACACCTTGCTCATATAAAAACTCCTCAAGCTTGCCCTGCATATACCGAGACTGCATCTGGTCGTAGCCGCTTTCCTCCTCCCTGTGCTCTTTCACACAAACCCACAGCCACATGTCGCTAATAACGAGTATCACCATCTTTTCTCCTGACTCAGAATCCACGATTTCCCGGTGATACCCACCAACATCAAACCTGATACGCCTACAATCAATATCCTCCCTATTGACTTTCTTGACCATCCGCTCATGGTACGGATGACCGTCACCAAGAAATAAATCCGTGAGTAAATACGACGTTTGGTGTATCGCCCGCTCCAATGGTAGGTTGGGATCTGATGAGTCCTTGATAGACTTCTTCACTCCGACAATCTTCATAACTCTGATGCTTATTCTGAGGGTATTATAACAATGAAAGAGAGGACAAAAATACAAATAATTGGTGAAAAAACATTCAAACCTATGAGTTTTCCAACAAGAAATGGAAAGAGAGAATTCCCAGTACTATGAATAGTATGAAAATGAAGAAGAAGAAAATGAAAGGAAAGGATATTGAAAGGAAAAGAGAAATAGAATGGAAGGGAAAACCCAAAAGTTGAATTCATTTACAGAGCAATATGTAGGCGACGGCAACCCCGTCGCCACTTTCATGACAATTCAATCCATTGTAACCATACCTTAAAAAATCTATAGACCAACCAATGTTATACCATATACTTATACCTATAATAACATCCAACTTTTGAAAAGAAATCCTTTATTTTGCAGTGACAATTCTTTATCTGAATAGAAACTACAATGAACAACTTTTCATTCCTCGTATAAAAACAAATTATAATAATATCGAAATATTATGGTAAAACCATATTGGCTCAGCACAGAAAGATACTATACACCAAGGGAGTGTATTGAAGCACAATTCAAAAAATACGGAATTCATTCATGCATGTATCATTTTCTTGAAAACGGATCATGCTGCCAACAACTCTTAGATGCACAATGCATAGGAGAAGCAACAGCAGAAGAAATGATCAACATCGCTGTTGACCATTTCAACAAATATGGTGAAGTCGTGTTCGAAGGATTCGGAGATGAGGGTTATGTTCAAGGTCTGGGTTGTTGGGATGAAAACGCATTTGAAAGTCAGTACTAGATACTAAAAAAACCTATATAGGTTTGAACATTAAAAGGAGTTCAATTGAGACAACTGCTTATTGAAACCAAAAGATATGGAAAAAATAGAATTGAGTGAAGAAGCACGTACATATTTGGAGTTGCATAGGTCATTAACTGTAGGTGATTGGAGTGCTTCTTGTTGGGGAAAAACATTCATAGTAAATAATCATGGAATAAAATTGGCAGCAAGAAAGGATGAAGACTTGGAGAAGATCATCTTTGATGTAGAGAAGAAAACTGTTTCTGTAAGTGTAAAGAATCCAACATTACCAGAGAAAGCCCCAAGAATAGTTGATTTAAGTGAAGCCACGGAGTTTTTTGAGGAACTGCGCAAAGACATTGAAAAGATTTTGACTGGTATAGGTACATTTAAGTCCGTCACGTCAAATGCTGACAGAACAGTTTTTGAGGTAGAAAAGTCTGAAAAATCCGAAATCAAGGATGGAATGAATATCATTCCTGAAGGAACAAAAGTGGTTAATAATATTGCCTATAAAATTAGTACCAGCATAGCCAACATCATCATCCCCAACTCGGTGACGGAGATTGGAAATCGTGCTTTCTTGCATTGCACAGGTCTTACAAACATCGTCATCCCCGACTCAGTAACGAAAATTGGAGATTATGCCTTCGATGGGTGCACGAGCCTTACCAGCATCGCCATCCCAAATTCGGTAACGGAGATTGGGAGGGCTGCCTTTAGGGGCTGCACGAGTCTGGCAAGCGTCATCATCCCCGACTCAGTGACGAAGATTGATGTTGCTGTCTTCGATGGATGCACGGGTCTTTCTAGCGTCGTCATCCCAAATTCGGTGACGGTAATCGGAATGGTTGCCTTTAGGTATTGTACGAGTCTGAAAAATATAGTTATCCCTAATTCCTTGACAAAGATTAAATGTTTAGCCTTCTATAACTGCACGAGTTTGACCAGTATCGTTATCCCTGATTCGGTGACAGAGATTGGCAGTTCTGCTTTCGAAAACTGCACTGGCCTGACAACTATCTCTATCCCTGACTCGGTAAAGAATATAGGATGGGATGCTTTCAAGGGCTGCACACACCTTACGAATATCGTCATCCCAGACTCAGTGACGGAGATTGGATATGGTGCCTTCAGAGACTGCACAAATCTGACGAGCATAGCCATCCCCAACTCTATTACGATAATTGGATGGGATACCTTCAAGGGTTGTACGAGCCTTACGAACATCGTTATCCCCAACCCAGTGACGGAGATTGGAAGTGCTGCATTCTGCTGCACAGGGTTGACAAGTATTGTCATCCCCAACTCTGTAGTGAAGATTGGATGTCACGCCTTCTGTAACTGCACTGGCCTTACGAGTATCGTCATCCCAAAATCAGTGAAGAAGATTGAGGAATATGCTTTCTATTGTTGCCCAAACTTAACCAGCATAAAAGTATCCGAAGACAATCAAATATATGACTCACGCGACAACTGCAATGCCATCATCGAGACAGAAACCAACAGACTGATAACGGGCTGTAGCACAACACTCATTCCCAATTCAGTGACAGAGATTGGAAGTCATGCCTTCAGCTATACGGGTTTGAAAAGCATCATCATTCCCCAATCAGTTACTGAAATTGGAGATTCTGCCTTCGAAAATTGTATGAACCTAACTACTGTTACCATCCCTAACTCAGTGAAGAAAATTGGATGGTACGCCTTCAGGGGCTGCTCAAGTTTGAAGAGCATTATCATTCCCAACTCTATAACAGAGATAGATTGTTTTACCTTCGAAAACTGCACCAGCCTGACAAGCATTGTTATCCCTGACTCGGTGAAAATAATTGGAACCCAGGCCTTCGATGGCTGCACAAACCTTGCTAACATCGTCATTCCCAACTCGGTGACTGAGATTGGACATGCCGCCTTCGCCTGCACGGGTTTGAAGAGAATCGTCATCCCTGACTCGGTAAAGAAGATAGGAAGTTATGCCTTTGATGGCTGCATAGACCTTAAGAGCATCGTCATCCCCGACTCTGTGACTGAGATTGGAGAATATGTCTTGGATGGTTGTGACAGTCTGGACTCTATATACTGTTATGTGGAAGACCCCCAAAAAATTAAGATTAAACGTGGTGCTGAACTTTGGGGCCATCAGGCCACACTTTATGTCCCAGCCACCAAGGGAGTGGTTGCTGCCTATAAAAGGAAAAACGTCTGGAAGAAGTTCGAAGCCATCAAACCAATGGAAGAGTAACCCCAAAAATGACAGAATAAACAATAGATAAACTCTTTCCATTTTCACAAGCCCTTTCCTTTGATGAATTTGACAAGAAGTTCAGAGAGACGGAGGATAACAATTGAAATCAGGTCTCCCTCTTCCCTCAAAAGCGTATTGTGGTTAATTGAGAGATAGCACCTCAATTAACCATTTATCATTATCGCCGAGACACATAAAAAAGTGTAAGCTTTCCCATTCTTTGCAACTCCAAAATTTGGCTTTTCATTCAGCTTTTCGTAACTTTGCCCTCCCATTGGAAATGTACGATTAAACGAGCGAAAATTCAAATATCATTTGAGATATTCCGAACGACATAACCATTCGGCTAAGCCACCTAATAACTTATCTCATGCTGATCACTGTCTCTGACATACAAAGTATCTTCAACAAATACAACAGTCTCTGCTTCGACGGCAAACTACCCCTGCCGCGGATCAGGATAGGCCATGCCAAGGGCTATCTCGGACAGCTGAGATACAAGGTGAAAAAAGACAAATCCGGGAAAGCAACATACTCTGACTTTTCCCTGAATTTCACCCAAAGGTATGAGATGGACCAAGAAAAACTGGAAGACGTGGTCATCCATGAGATGATTCACTACTACATCCATTACAATAACATCCAGGACACATCGGCCCATGGAGTGGTCTTCCGGAAGATGATGGATGACATCAACATCCGCTTCAAACGGAACATCACCATCTCCGACAGAAGTGGTTTGCCAGTATCAGATGAAAGCCAACAAATCAAAATGCACCTCGTGTGTGTGGCAACACTGAAATCCGGTGACACGGGTGTAGCAGTATGCGCACGGACACGGGCCTTCGAGATATACGACGAACTGCCTCGGAGGTATGACATCCTGAAATTCAGCTGGTTTTTCACCTCCGACCAATACTTCAACCGCTTCAAGAGAACGAACACGGCCAAACTCTACCGAGCCGACAAAGAGGAAGTCAGCCAACATCTTGCCACAGCAGCAGAACTGGAACGGGTGGGGAATGTCATACGTCCGAAACGAAAAAAATAGAATCTTCGACACCATATCATCTATCGTAACTCGAACTTACAATGCCTGGTACACCAAGTACCTGACAAAGCGCCTAACGAAACCTACAACTGACAAAACCAAGAAACAAGAGACAACCCCAGCTAA
>ODAI014003188.1_pt1 | contig 68473 bp, 78 predicted proteins | sample 1539321 | NCBI WGS metagenome assembly ODAI01 (sample SAMN02144231, study PRJEB22623) | gut metagenome | biome: sheep rumen | host: Ovis aries | place: New Zealand
CCGATTATTTCTACAGAACTATTTAATCGTGTCCAAATTGCGCTGGCTAATAATGCGAATAATAAATCCCAAAGCACACATGCCCCCAATATATTGACTGGCAAATTATTTAATCACAATGGTGTGAAATTTATAAACCAACGCACCAGTGGTAAAGGCAAAAAGACCGCATATTATTACGCGACTAAGGGGTTCTATCTAACCGCTGGCCGTGTGGATGAAATTGTTATAAAAACGATAACAGATTTTCTGAACAGCGATATGTCGAATCTGCCCATAAACCTGGCCGCCATATTAAAACGAATTGATATAACAAATATGAATTTCGCAGATAAACGCAATTTGATTCAATCATTGGTTGAAAAAGTTGTGTATTCGCAAGAACAATTGATTTATACAATCACGACCGATGCCGCGAAATTACAACAATTTGTATCTGAAAATTATATGAATCCAAACACAGACAAAATGGAATATATAATTGGCGACAACAACATAACAGTTACAGAAAAAGTATTCCTTCGTAAATATGTTAATACTGTGTATGATCGTGGCAAAAACGGGGTGTTAAATGTTACTGACAACAATCATCTGATTCTAAAAGCCTTTGCCACTGCATGGAAGTATCGTGAATTATATGAACGAGATGGCAATGTGGATGACATCATACGTAACAACCACACTTCATCTCGTCAGTTTTATCGTTATCTGGATATTGCATATATGAATCCAGACAAGATAAACGAAATTTTGTCCGGAAAACTAAAAATTAATGTTAATGATTTGTTTCAGATTGCGCAGAAAAAACGGATATAATTATTCTGATAAATAACGCGTGTCTGTTCTTGTCATTTGTAATATTTTATCAAATTTATCTTGGGAAATAAGGTAAAAACCTCTTGGCATATTTTCAATAGACAAAATATCTGCATCACATAATGCTTTTAAATTGACCTTTGGAATAGGAAATGAATAAGTATATAAGAATTCAACAACAAAAGGTCTATATTTGGTATTATAATTCCAATGTCGTTCTAATTCAGAATCAGTAAAAATAGTTCTACGTTTACAACAATCTTTAAACTCATCTAGTGTATGTGGATATAAAACTCTGTTGACTACACCTATTGTCGTGATGACACCGTGATACAATCCGCCGGTACGATAAAAGATAATGTTGTCACCTCGTCGTAAATCTTTAAAAATAGATCTTGAAATATATACTTTTGTAATCGCGTTTCTGAATGGTTCATTTTCTTGAAAATCGTACGGGGATTCGTTGTTTAATATTGAATCAGGAAGTAATGATGTGTGATATTGTGGATATATTGGACAAATATAAGTGTCGGCATATTTGTTAAATAAAGGGAATGTGTGTTTAGGGTTTTCTGTATCAAATACTTTTGTCATGTTACGGACATAGACCCCTTCAACATTATTTTTAATGCCCCAACGATAAAACCCGAAATCTTGTAATTGTTTTACTAATGCCTGTTTAGGTAAGTCGTTTTCATCGGAATCAAATATTGTTACATAGATTTCATCTACATTCATATTGACAGCATTATCGAATGCTATTTTTAAAAACCTTTCACCAAGTTTAAGTCCATTCATAGCCACTTTGAAAGTACCAATTTTTAAACGTTTTTTTGGTGGTAATATTGGAACTATGTTTGAATAGTTTTCGTCTTCATTTTCCTGTTTTAAATATAAAAAAGCTTTTAGAGAACTACCTAGATAACAAACATATGCATCTTCTTGTGATTTTTTATTCAACCAATTATCAAAATCCTCATAACTTTCGCGTAAACTGTCAAAAAACTCATCTCTGATATTAATATCTCCAATTTTCTTTTTCCTAACAGCTAATACATTATAATCTATTAAAGAAGGGTGTTCAGACAGCATCTTTTCAGAAAAACTTTCTATTGAAAAGACTTTATCTGCTATACCCAAACATTGTGCTTTATTGTATAATCCCCGGTCTTCAGTTATAAAAATATCGACTCTACCACAGTATAATTCGTTTAATATTTTGGTATCATTCTGAGAATTAACATCTTTATCTGATTTCAGTAATTCTGATATCCGTTCTGACAGTGGTGCCAGAGAAGTTAGTTTATTATACGAACCTATTTTTGATAAAATTACATTCCTTTTTTCCACATCTTTATATTGTGCAATTTCTTGCTCTGATAAAGGGTGAATATATTTGTCATAATGTAGTTTATCCAACCAATTGAATAAATCCGGGGTATTCGGATTCAAGATACGATCCGTTTCTCTATAGATGATAATATTCGTATCAAGCAATACCTTTAGCATGTAAATAAAATCCTATCACAGGTAATATTTAGTCAAAACCATACAAAAATCAAGGTGTAAAATTTCTATCTAGACAAATACACAAAAGATTGTGGGGCTGCAGAAAGACCAAAAGATCTCAAAGTTCTTGGTTTTTTGTACTTTTTTATATTTGCCAGCTTATAAGCTACAGATTTTGAACGACCTGAATAATAAGAATCATAAAAATCTTTAGAAACACCAGCTTTTGTACGTGTTTTTTTCCAAACTACGGAAGGTGTATCTTCTATGATTTCAACAATGTCTGCCTCACCAAGCACTTTCATGACAGGTGAAGTACAGTAGATAACCATCTTGTTCGCGTCTGATTTACAACGATTTTTACGAAATTCGAATTCTTTTTCACCAGAGAAAATTTTTTCCACATATTCTGGGTTAATAGACAAAAGTACCCTACACATAATTCTCTCCATCCTACTTTTTGAGCAATTATATCACAAAACAACACTTTTTTCCATAGAATTTTGTATAAAACTGGCATTGCATTTTTGGGCAAGGTATATAAGTTGCGGAAATTTGGGCGGGTTGGGTATATGGAGCGATATACACTGGTAATATCATCACTAAAAATCGCTGGAAACGGGGCGAAAAAGAACATCCCGTGGGATTACCACGGGATGTCTAATATTACTGGCGGATGGGGAGGGATTCGAACCCCCGGAAGAGTTGCCCCTTCAGCGGTTTTCAAGACCGTCGCATTCGACCGCTCTGCCACCCATCCTGAAACAGTCAATGCCAGTATTATATACTATTTTTTTCATAACGCAAATGTAAAATTTGCGATTTGTTCATGTTTCTTGACTAAAAAAATCGAGTGCGATTGACAAAATGAATTTTTTGTAATATCATACACTTATAATTGATGGTGACCCCAGATGACACTTTTTGTAATTCTTGTTGTTTTGTTTTGTATGTGGTTGACATTTGGCGCGCCCACAAACATTGAAATTGGTGAAGGAACTGTTGCGCGTCGATTAAAAACATTACCGCATAATAAATACATTATCTTTAATGATGTTATGTTAAAAACAAATCGGGGCAGTGTCCAAATTGACCATATTGTTGTGTCTGTATATGGTATTTTTGTCATAGAAACCAAAAACATATCTGGCCGTATCAGTGGCGACGAAAAATCTCAACATTGGATAAAAGATAACAACGGACATCAGTACGAATTTTTCAACCCAATTATTCAAAACCAGGGTCATATAAACGCATTGTGTCACAGACTGAATTTGCCTGCGAACAAATTTATATCGATAATCGCGTTTTCCAGTCGTGGTCATTTAATGTTTAATAAATTACCTGTTCCTGTGGTTTATATCCCCCAGGTTCCAGGCAAAATACAATGTTATCGCAACAAAAAATTATCTGTGAAACATGCGAATAAAATTGCGTCGCAAATTCGCAGAATAAAAAAATATAAAACTGTATCGAATTACGAGCATATCCGCGACGTGCAACATGCGATTGCGCATAATCATAGACATTAAATTGTTATAAATTCCTAGGATTTAGGTCTAATTGAAAAAATCCCTGTATATTTGTTAAAATACCTATTGTTGACGGATAGCACATCAAAATAGGAGAGATAAAAATGTTTACCCATGAAGATTTATGGAATGCTATCGAAATACTTGCGCGAAACAATAACATGACGTGCAGCGGTCTTGCGCGCGCCAGTGGCCTGGATCCAACGACATTTAATAAATCGAAACGTGCATCCAAATACGGTCAACCGCGTTGGCTGTCGATGGAAACGATATCCAAGGTATTAAGTGCGACAAACACATCTGCGGATAAATTTGCAGACATGTTTCCGCATCATGAAAACGATGCACGATGATAAAAACGATGGGGAAAACAAAAAACGGAGTAAAATACTTGACAACAGTAAATTTTTTATATAAAATTTGTCAGCATTTGAAAGTTTTTTGGCCCCATCGTCTAATGGTTAGGACACCGCCCTTTCAAGGCGAGAATCCCGGTTCGAATCCGAGTGGGGCTGCCAAGAATCAAAAACACCCGTTTGGGTGTTTTTTTGATTAGATTTGCAATACTTTCAGCAGTTCGTAAGTTGACGGTTAAAAAATGCTACCGTTTCACATATTTACGAACTCTTGTTAGACGTTTTTGCCTTTTTATGGTATAATAAGGTTTAAAAAGGAAATGTTTATATGAAATTAACCGATGAACAAAGAATAAAATCAATAAAAAAATATTACAAATGCAACGTCATCCTGTACATAAGGATACAGGCGATAAAGCCGATATACTTATCAGCAGAACCAAGAATTACCCAGGCATAACTGAAAAATCTACAGATTTTGAACGTTTTTTTGCGATAAGTGGCAAAGATACATATGAAAGCGGGCAACAATGGTCGTGTGGAACCGAAGCTAAAACATTTTGTTATCTGAATTCAATACTGCCAAAAAATGAGCAGTTAGAAGTTAAGATTATGATAAGCACGCATCCAAATCATCTGATAGACAGCATGGCTAACCATACTTTGCCGTGTGTCAAAATGGGTGATGGTAAATGGTATGCACTTGAACCTACCTCTGTCGCAGAAAATCGAATACGTCACCCAATGTACCCAGATATACCTTTTGTCATGGATGAATTGAAGGTTGGAAACAAAATTCATCATATCAAAAAGGGGATGGTGGAAAAGGAAAATCCTCCATATGAAATAACAGCAATTATGTCGTGGCAAGAATACGAAGAAAAATGTTCTGATTTTGGAACTTTTTTGAAATACGGCTCAAAACGCGACAAGAAAACAAAAACCATTGTGGCAGCAATAGAAAATGTATTGCAACAAATAAACTCAAATGGGAAAACTGGTAATGTTTATGCTTTTTGTACATTGATGAAAAATTCTAAATTACCAATCAAAGTTATCAAACCTAAAGGTTATGATTTCACAGAATTGTTATTAGCTATAAATGGTGAACAATACGTTTTTATGCCAAACCATAAGTATTTAATGATAAGAAAACCACAATATGAAATAGAACATAAGTTTACCATGGATGATTATGTAAAACAATTTAAAGGAAATGTTGTCGCATCAAATAAAACATACGAATAGTACGAGTATTACATCATAAATTTTTCAAAAACACCTTAACATCTTTCCCGAACAGCAATAAATCATGCATAAAATCAACTCGTGAATTGCACAGATGGCCCTGCCAAAAATCAAAAACACCCGTTTGGGTGTTTGAACTTTTTAATCTCTTTCTATGCTTTTTTGTGGGATAGAAATTTTTCGGCGACTTCTGTTTATGATGGCATCCATTGTTTTAATTTGTTCTAATTCTTCACCAGAAATAATATCTATTACTTCATAAGGCTTATCTTTAATTGCATTTAATATATGAAAAACAGGTTTGCCTATTTCAATAGGTTGTTTCAACATTCTTTGAAAATCTTGTCCCATCACATTATGACAACGCGGTTCAAAGATATGGTATTGTCCATCAGATAATTTAACGGCTGGCACAACATGCCCGATATTGCTTTTACCGGCATTTAAACAATCTGTTTCTGTTGTTATAACAGCTTTTAAATCCAATCCTGAATCTTTCGCGGCATATAAAAACAATTTTGTCATACCCGTACACGAAGCCAAATTGCCCAGTCTTTGTTCATAAAATTCTTTCCCTGATATATCAAAACGAACATCTTTTGTAGACACCCCTTTTGAAATTGCAAGACGAGTTGTTGTTATTCCTTGTTCAAACTTTTTGGCATCACGAAACGCACCGGTTTTTGGGTCGTGTATTTTATTGAGAACTTTCTGTAAAGATTCCAAAATTTCTTTATCTGTCATAATGCAAATTATATCACAATGACAAAAAATTTTCAATAAACACCCTAACATCTTTCCCAAACAACAACAAAAAAGCGCGCAAAATCATCTTTTGGGTTTATAAATCATATAGCCCTGTGTCACATAATCTTGCAAAACTTGTTCACCGGCATCTGTTTCGATTTGGCCATATACGGTTATACCGCGTTTCTTAAATTCGTTAAACCAGTCCGGCTTAAACCCTTCGTCAAAACCTGTTATTTTTGTGACGCGTTCAGATGGCACACCGTAATAAATCGCCCGTATCCCAGACCACATAATTGCACCCAAACACATCATACATGGTTCCGATGTCACATATATACTTAAATTATACGGTGACAAATCATGTGTCCCCAGTTGCTTTTATCGGTTTTTATTGCCATACATTTTATCAAAGTGTGTTGCGCGGGCGCGTTGAATATTGTTTATTGCATCAGGCAAATTTTGGAAATTACATTTTTTAATTACAGTTTTTGGATTGCCATCATTGGTGTCGCACCTGACATTAGTAATCCAAAAATCTCCGCGTGTGCCAAATCGATTGTAATTTAATATTGTAAATTCGTGCAGACCTGTTTTTGCAACAAAATCTGTATCAGTGGGAAATCCATATATTTGATTATGTGTTGTTTGACTGAAAATATTATTTAATTTTTCTAATGTTTGATTTCTTTGCAGATTATATTCTATCCTGCGTTCAGGAATTTGTTGGTTGCGAAATGGTTTTGCGTCATCTGCTGTTTTAATATATTTTACAGGCACAGCGCGGTCAATACATAATACTGGTTGAAAATGACATTGGATTTTTTCATTTGTATTTTTGGCCGTATAATCTAAATCATTATCTATAATCGTCAGTAATGTATTGTCATTGTTTCCAACAACAATAAAATCATCAATTTCTGAAAATACCCCGGAAAATCCTGCAACACTGCTTAATTCGTTTAATGATATGTAAACCGCATCTAAATTTATGCCGTATTGCACATTGAACATATTGCGGTCGGCATCGCTGGCGATTCCTGGAATTATACCAAATTCACTTAAATTTCCATGCGAACATGTGAACGGGATTCCACCAAACTTGAACAAAGGAAAATTATCAAAAACACCCTTTATTTTTGGTTCTGTATCATATTCCCTGTAAATATTTATTTGTGGAATTTTACAAGATATATCAAATGCCCCAGAACTGTTAAATGATAAATTATCTTTTATATGTATCTGGGGCAGGGCAATAAAACGATTTTTCCAATCAGCAAACCCAATATTTCGTATTGTTTTGAAAGGAATGCCATTTTGTAATAAAATTTGCAAGAACGACAAAGATTTAATCTTATCAGGCATGAGTTTTTTCGTCCATTTGAAAGTCGAACCTAAAGAATAGTTGTCATTTTTTATCTCTTTGTAATAAACAAGAATATATTAAAGCACGCATTTGTTGTTTGTCAACAAAATATGTTGATTTGGACATATTGCATACTTAAATCAAGATTTATCAATTCTGGATAAAAATAAAACAATAGTTGAAAATATAATGGATACAGCAAATACCACAAAACATGCGGCGCACATGATTGCAGCAAATTTTGGCTTTCGTGGTGATGCGTCTATGAAATATGTGTCTGTTTTATCGGGTGGTGAATTATTAAAAGCCACATTAGCAGCGGTATTGGGTGGTGAAAATCAGCCTGATTTATTGATATTAGACGAACCAACAAATAATTTGGAAATAAAAAGTATCGCAATCCTAGAAGACGCATTAAATCAATATCGTGGCGCGATTTTATTGGTGTCGCATGATGAAATGTTTGCAAAAAATATAAACATAGATAGAACACTAAATTTATAACAATTATTTTATCTGGGAAAATTTTTGCAAATTGAATTGTTTAATCAGCATTTCGGCTTCGTCAAAATGTCGTCCAATTTGAGATGCTGCATGTGCATCATCGCTGATTAACACAGGTATATTTTTTTCTTTTGCCATCTGTAAAATTCTGGGCGATGGATATGGTTCATAACAATATGATTTATAATATCCTGTGTTTATTTCAATGGCTGTTCCAGATTTAGAAATTGCATCAATCGCATTGGTTTCATACGGTATCCATTTGTCATCCCGACCAATATTTGCCTTTTTCGGTAAATCCAGATGCGCCATCCATGTAAACAATCCACTGGATGTGGCCCTGGCGACTTTATCCCAATACATTTTTATCAAAATATTTTGTGTGTCATAATCGGCGTTTTTCCAATCGTGCGAATTCAACAGGGTATTGTTATATTCAATAAAATGACATGCCCCAATTATATAATCAGGATTCAAAACAGATACGCATTTTTCAAATCCATGAAGCCATTGTGGGTTATCGAAAAAGTCAACCTCCATCCCTGTTAATATTTTCATATCGCCGTTTTGTAATTTATATAATTCGTCATAATGTGAAATAAATTTTGATACAGCCTCGTCAAAATCAGACGAATAAATATTGTTATATCCGCCACGAACACTGTATTTATACATTTTTGTTTGTTTGATTTTGGGATGAACAATAAAATGATTTGAAAAACCAATGGTTGTAAATCCTGTGTCGCGTGCGGCACTGACCATATCCTGCACAGAATTTTTGCCATCAAAACCAATTGTATGCGTGTGTAAAGTATATGTTTGATTCATATTAAAAAACTCTTGTCCCAATTATGCTAAAACAAGAATTCTAATTTTTCCAGAATTATTCCCGCCATGCGACAGATTCAAATTTTGAATTTATATAATTGCGTAAATTATCGTCATTAAAAAATTGTTCGCGTGCCTCTGGGGTTGTGGGATTTTCGCCTTCGTCAAAATATGCCTGATATTTTTGAATTGCAATTTTTTTAACCCCACGTGCCGCACAATCATCCACAATTGCGCGCAAATCATCCTTGGTTATAAAACGTGGATCGCAAGTCACCCGAACTTCAAAATCTTTACCGGTGCTAATCCAAAAATCCAGACTTTCTGACATGCGGTTAAACGCAACATCATTTCCAACCAAAGATTTATATTTTTCGCCGGTTGCCTTGTAATCCAATCCAATCCAGTCAATAACAGACGCGGCCTTTTTCAACTGTTCAGGGTAAAAACCGTTTGTATGTAATCCAATGGCAAATCCCAAATCCCGAACGCGACGCATATAATCAATTGTTGCATCGCCTTGCATTAATGCCTCGCCTCCAGAAAAAACGATGGCCTCTAAACGTCCTTTGCGTGATTGAATCCAATCAAACACTTTATCTGGATCGTATGGACCATCGCCAACATTAAAAAATTGAGGGTTTGAACAATACGCACATCGCAACGGACATCCCATCAAAAACAGCACAGCAGCCAATTTCCCAGGATAATCAATTGTTGTGAACGAAACCAAACCCCCAATTTGAATATCTTTCATGATACTATTATGCCGCTTTCTTTAACAGTTCTTGATGACGAGCACCGGTTGTCAAGCAATTGCATTCTTTGAAAGTATTGCGTTCTTCAAATTCTGCGCGTTTACCAAAATTGAAATTATCCACAGGACGATAATAACCCATCGCGCGTGAGAATTTTTCACATTTTTGTCTTGTTTGTGTGTTCGCCATTTTTTTCCTCCTTTCTTTTTTTTTGTCCAAACAGTTAAATCGATTTTTTTTACAAATCGAAATTCTCGTTGTGGCAGTCTGCGCATCCATCATTACTGTTCGCCGCGATTTCTGCATCGCATTTTGGACAGTAATCATACGCACCTGCCAAATATCCATGCTTTGGACATATTGAAAATGTTGGTGTCAAAGTCATGTATGGAATCTTGTAATTTTCGAAAATTGTTCTGACAATTTTCATTGCTGCCTCGCCCGAAGATACAGGTTCACCCATATACAAATGGAACATTGTGCCACCCGTATATTTGCGTTGCAATTCTTCCTGGTGTTCCAATGCAACAAATGGATCATCTGTATAATTCACAGGCAGTTGTGTTGAATTTGTATAATATGGCGCATCCTGTGTGCCTGCGGTAATAATATCTGGGAAGTTCTTTTTATCTGTTTTTGCGAAACGATATGAACAACCCTCGGCAGGTGTGGCCTCTAAATTATACAAATTGCCAGTTGCTTCTTGATAGTTTGCCAAATTGTCGCGGATGAAATCCATAACATCCAAAACCAATTTTTTACCAAACACAGATGCAATATTTTCTTTGCCGTTTGTAAAGTTCAAAACCATTTCATTTGCGCCATTGACACCGATTGTTGAAAAGTGGTGATTCCAATTGCCCAAATAACGTTTTGTAAACGGATACAATCCTCTTTCCATATTTTTTGTTAACACACGACGTTTGATTTCCAACGCATCGCGCGCCATATCCAACAAAGATTGTAATTCGCGGAACAATCCTTCGCGGTCACCTTTGTGCAAATAACCCAAACGCGCCAAATTGATTGTAATAACCCCCAAAGAACCAGTCTTTTCAGCAGACCCGAATAATCCGCCACCGCGTTTCAGCAATTCACGAACATCCAAACGCAACCGGCAGCACATAGAACGCACATCACTTGGGTTCAAATCAGAATTCAAGAAATTCTGGAAATTTGGCAACCCATATTTTGCCGCACATTCAAACAGTGGTTTAACATTTGGATGATCCCATGGAAAATCATCTGTGATATTATATGTTGGAATAGGGAATGTAAATGGACGACCCAAAGAATCGCCTTCGGTCAAGACTTCCAAAAATGCCTTGTTAATCATATCCATTTCTTTCTGCAAATCACCGTATGTGAAATCAACCTGTTTGCCACCGACAAATGGACGTTGCTGGCGCAAATCCTTTGGACATGTCCAATCAAATGTAAAGTTAATAAATGGTGTCTGGGTTCCCCAACGGCATGGCACAGCACAGTTAAATACCAATGTCTGCATAGAATTTTTAACATCAGCATATGTTAAATTATCCAAACGTACATATGGTGCCAAATACGTATCAACAGATGAAAATGCCTGGGCCCCAGCAAATTCGTTTTGCAATGTCCCCAGGAAATTCACCATATGTGAAATCGCGGTTGCCATATGTTTCGCAGGTGCGCATTGTAAATACCCTGGTACACCATTGAATCCTTCGTACAACAATTCGCGCAAAGACCAACCCGCACAATACCCCGACAACCAACCTAAATCGTGAATATGCAAAGATGCGCGTCTGTGTGCCTCGGCGATTTCTTGTGGATACAAATGCAACCAATATTCCGCAGTCACACGTTCAGATGTCCGCAAAATCAACCCACCAATAGAATAACCAATATTTGCATTTTCTTTTACGCGCCAGTCTGCCTCGGTCACATAATCATCAATGACACGCACCGCATCAATATTTGCATCGCGGATTTCTGTATGTTTTTGACGATAAATAATATATGCCTCGGCTGTTTTATATGCACGTGAATCCATTAATGTTTGAATAACAGTATCTTGAACCTGTTCGACAGTTGGTGTTTTATCTGCGAATTCAACATCTAATTTATTTAATACATATTGTGTAATTGTTGTGATTTGAGAATCGTTCATTTCGTGTGTCACAGCAACAGCCTTGGCGATTGCATCACGAATTTTCATAGCATCAAAATCAACTGTTTCACCGGAACGTTTAACAATCTTGGTTTGCTTTGTTGTAAAATTATTATTTTCACCCATAACTATACCTTTTTAACTATATGTAGTAATTTTTTATTTTGTTAACAACAATATATAGTATATGAAAAATAATCTCAATGCATAAAAGCATATTTTTTATAATTTTTTACTTGCATTAAAAAAAGGTATTAAATCCGCCACTTTTTACAGTTCGAATCGTTAAAAAATTGACACAAAACATTGTTTGGTATGTTAAAAAATGCTGTTTTAATCATTTTTACGATTCGGAAAAAGTATAAAAACACAAAATGTAGTGATAAAAATCAAAACTAACCACTATATCTTGACAAAAATCAAGAAATAGAACAGATGTATTGACAAAAGGTTAAAATGTGCTATATATAATATAGCCCAAGGGGAGAATAATGGAATTTTTAGGTAAAAAATTTGCTGATATGGATAAAAAACGTATAAACATGTTATGCCAGAATTTGCCTGGAATTATACGGTATTTCAAAAATTTTTCAAACGACATATCAAAGCAAATTGCTGAAATACAACAATACAAAGCCAGATTAGTTGCCAATTTATCTACTGCCAACACCAACAAAACTGTCAACAAATATACGGGCGAGGTCGAGGCATCTGATTATGATGATTATATGTTTTATATTTCATCTGTTGAAAATGCAATTCAAGATTTGCAATTCAAATTAAATTTACCGAATTTATTAAACGAACTTTTGCAAACACAAATAAAAAAACAAGAAGTCCAAGAATGTATAAATTGGCAAGAATCTGCCGAGTATGCTTCTATAAACAGATATGAAAAAGATGACGAAGAACCGGCAACAAATTACAATTCATTATTACAAAAATATATTGATAAAGAAAAAGTCATTTTAGAAAAATGTTTGCAAAATAAAGATTTGCGAAATTATCTGGATATGATGGTGGCTGAAAAAAGCAAAAGAAACATCTATTCCAATATACGTACATATCACAGATAAAACTAATTACATACGGTAATATATGGCGGAAAAGATTTTTCTGTATTTACGCCGCGCGCACCACAATCCATACAATTAAATTTTCTGTTTTGTGAATGTTCAACATCCAAAACAACTGTTTTACCAGCAACGGCATCCACATTTTTTACATATTTAATATCAGGAAAACCAAAATATAATCCTTTGCTGTCACCTGTGCAATTTGTTGCGTCATCAGGATAACAGCCATTTTGTTTTATTTTTTCAGTATCTGGGACACAACGTGCAACGCATGTTTTTTCGTCCATTAACATTTTTTCACATTCTGTGCATGTTAATTTTTGACGGGTCACACTGGATTTTCCGCGCCCCGGTATCACAGGCATTTTTATATGTGAACATTTTGTGTTTGTCTCTGTTTTATTTGGGTCGGTAATACATTCCCACGTCATTGTTGTATAATTCAATTTTGCAACAGAATTACTGTCGCATTGGCGACTGGGAAACGGGTCAACACATTCCCATACATTATCCACCAAAATAGGTGTTTGCAAGGAACTGCATAATGGTTTCAACGAATCATCAGGAACACAACTGTTTGTGGAATAATCCCAAACGGTATCGCCGGCACAACTGGTTTTTGTGTTATATCCAACGCATTGCCAACGTCCAAAACGCAAAACCTTGGATGTATCAGGTGGACATACGATATCTTCGGTTCCTGGGGCAACGAATTGTTTATTTGGTGTTGTTTTTGCGAACTGTGTGACATATACCAACTGACCATCTGTCATATTCATTTGCGCAATCAAAGATTTTGGTACGGCACGTTTTGTGACGGTTGAACCCGAAATAATATACCCATTTTGAAAAATACCAAAACTGCCGGCATCGGCAAAGTTATTTTCCAAAATCACCATTGTATTATTAAATTGCGCATCTGGAATTTTCCCAGTTGTTGTCACGACATAATTATATGTGCTGGGGCCGTCGCACGCGGTTATATTCATACGTTTATCCAAACATAAAACATCTGATTGAATAGCATTTTGTTCAACACACACATCTTCAAATTCTGTTCCGTCCAGATGTGCGTTATGCACCGCCGCCGCACATTCAATAATTGCACGCAAATCCGCATATTTTACCGCATATTCAGTTTCTTGTTCAGGCGTGCGGACACTGGGGGCGGTGAACATGTAATACGCGCCCAAAAACAAAGCAATCAAAACAGTGATAAAAATATTCATCATTCCCTCTTGCGATTTATAAAAAGTGTAGGTAATATAAGTATAAAAAGCAACAAGAAAACCGTTTACAATACAAAAAATGGTCAAAATGAAAAAAATAATAACATTATTACTATTGTCTGGCTGTGGATTTACCCCGATGTTTTCTGGTAATGATACAGATATTTATGTGGATAAAATTGGCGGAATAAATGGCATTGAATTGCGTAATGCACTGAATGCGAAATTTGGTGGTGCGCACGATATGTCGTCGCCATATAAATTGGTTGTTAAATTGAGTAAACCTGTGCGTGTTTACAAAGGATTGAATACAACCGGAACTGCCACATGGCAGGCGATAAAATTAAATGCCCATTATGATTTATATGCAGGTGATAATGTTATTGCATCTGGGAATGAATCTGCTTCTGAATCATACACATTTGTTCGTTATCTGGTTGCGGCAAATGCGTCGTATAATAATGCTGTTCAAAATGCGATATCTGTTTTGGCTGATAAAATCAGCAGCCGCACAATTTCCGAAACATCAAAACACAAGAATAAATAATGAAATGGAAAGAATCAGATTTTAAGAATAATATAAAAACAACCAAGGCTGTTTTGATTTACGGTCCCGATGCCGGTTTGGTTGATGAATTGTGTGACAAGGCGGTTGAAATTTTACAAATCGACAGGGATAATTTATTTTCTATTGATGCAGATGAATTTCGTGATAAACAAGATGCCATTTTTGCCGAGAGTTGCAGCCCATCCATGTTCGGTGGTCAAAAAATGGTTATAATATCAAACGCCGGCGATGCCATGGCGAAACCATTGTCAGATTTGGTTTTTCATCCTGGATTATGTGCAACGGTTATTGTTTGTGGCGGTGAATTGCGTGCAGGCGGTGGTCTGCGAACGATGTTTGAAAATTCGCCTGATGTTGCGGCGTTGGCTTGTTATACCGATGATGCACGCACATTGGCGGGTATAATTCGCGAAACATTATCTTCATCGGCTGGGATTGACCAAATTACCCCAGATGCGATGGAATACATGACGACCCATCTGGGCGGCGACAGGGGAATAACACGTGGATTTTTATCAAAAATTGCATTGTATGTTGGCGATAAAAAGGTCGTTGATTTGGACGATGTTGAAAAATGTTTGCCTGATACATCTGCATCTGACATTGATGATTATTTATATTCTTTGACCGCGGGTTATGTTCCACAAACGATGACTGCGCTGGACAGGTTGATGTACGACAATGTTGAACCAAACATGTTGATTCGTATGTTGGATTCGCATTTCAAAAAATTATTAACTGCGGTTGTGGATGGGCAATTACCACGTCTGTTTTGGAAAGTTTCTGATAAATTCAATCGTGCGGTAAAAATCTGGACAGAACCAGAAATTGATGCCGTTTTAACAAGGTTAAATGAATTAGAACGTCAATTACGCACAACTGGGATGCCGGGTGATATTTTATTGCGTGATTTTTCGTTAAAATTGGCATTACGCACAGCAAAAATGGCAACAAGGAGAAGAAAATAATGCTTTCGTCTGTATATGCACCCAAAGATTTCAAACGTTTACGTGTATCTGGTGATTTGGTTGCACGTTGTTTTGATTATATAACACCACATATCAAGGCTGGAATTTCGACTGGTGAAATCGACAGATTGGTTGCCGAATTTTTGAAGGCAAATGGTGCGCGTTCTTCAGATTTGGGGTATATGGGATATCCAAAACATATTTGCACATCTGTAAATGATGTTATTGTGCATGGCATCCCAAATGACAATGAAATATTAAAAGATGGCGATATTATAAATGTCGATTTGACTGCGGAATACAAGGGATTTCATGGCGACGCATCGCGTATGTTTATGATTGGAAACGTATCCCCCAAGGCGCGTGAGTTGGTGCAAACATGCCAAGATGCGTTAAACGCGGCGATTTCCATTTGCGCCCCGGGCGTTCCATTATCTGAAATTGGCAAAACGATTGAGGCTGTTGTTAAACCACATGGTTTTTCAATATCGCGTGATTTTGTTGGCCATGGCATAGGCAAGGTTATGCATGATGACCCACAAATATATCACTTTTATGATAAAATGTGGGACAAGGTAAAAATGGTGCCAGGATTGGTATTTACGATTGAACCGATGATAAATACTGGTTCACCAAATTGTAAAATTGACGCAGATGGTTGGACGGCGCGTACAGTTGATGGCGGGTTGTCTGCCCAATGGGAACACACATTGGGTATAACCGAAGACGGTGTCACGATATTTACAGAAAAAATGATACAGGAATAATCGTGTCTGAATCCGATACTTTATTTTATCGTGGCCATCGCGAAAGATTACGGAATAAATTCCTAGATAACAAATTGGCCGATTATGAAAAATTAGAATTGATGTTGTCTTATGTTGTGCCACGTCGTGATATGCGCCCATTGGCACATGCATTGTTAAAACATTTTGGTTCCATTGGCCAGGTTTTAACCGCACCATTTGATGAATTGATTGCGTTTCCTGGTGTTGGGCGAAATATTGCGATATTTTTGAAATTGGTTCATCAAATTGTTTTGGACGGTTATCGTGATTCGATTGTGTCGCGTCCAATATTTCATGATATAAATGTTTTGAAAAATTATTGTAAATGGAATTTGGCGAATAAACCTGTGGAAGAATTTCATGTGTTATACCTGGATTCTGAATATCGTTTAATCGAAGACGAATTACACAGCAGCGGAACATTTAATTCATCCAGTGTATATATTCGCGAGATTATAAAACACGCATTAACATTAAACGCAACAAATATCGTTTTGGTGCACAATCATCCAACATCAGATATGCCGTTTTCCAGTGCAGATATAGAAAGTACCGAGGTATTAGAAAAATTATTTGAAAATCTGGATATAAAATTATATGACCATTTATTAGTATCAAAACATTCTATATATTCTGCACGTGATTGCGGATTTTTACATCACTAGAAATTAAATTCATCAACCGCAGAATCAATTATTTCAAAACTTTCATAATCTGGATTTGTTAATGATTCATTATTCAAATTAACTAATTCATTAACTTGTTCTTGGGATACTTTGATTATATCGCATTGACCGACAATGGCCTTGCCAGCACCCAATACATTAACCGCCGGTATTGCAACAGACAATGTTCCAAAAATCAAAACCAATGTTCTCAGGTTTTTAACAATATCGTGATTTGCACCGCGCACCATTGTTATTCCCCATCCTGCCAGTAAAAAACCTGTTGCCACTGATAAAATAATCCACGCAGTATTGATAAAATTTAACAAAGGTGGCCAAATACATGTTGGGTCTGTAATGCACAAATACCCATTGGTGCAGTCGTTCAAAATATATCCTGCCTTGGTCAAAATTTGTGCAACAAGACTTAAATTATCCATGCGTTATGCCTTACTTTTTTGCGGCGGTTGGGAAAAATTCAGGTATAGAAAATTCATCATCATTTGCGGCAACGCCCGCCCAACCAAACAAATCGCCCATTAATCCAGAATCACTATGTTTGGCCTTTTTGAAAGGTAAAATATTTTTTAATTTACCGATTCTGCCACCACGCGCAGTGCTTTTTGTTGTGTTTATGATTTTATCCTGGTTTTCGGCAAATTCATTAGCCAGCATTTCCAACGTCGCATCTGTTTCATCCAAATTGTCATCTGGTGCAGAAACAGCTAAATCTGGTGTTGTTTCTTTGTCTTCATTCAAAGATTGCACCGATTGTAATAATTTTTCCAATTGATTATCGTCATCATCTGTATTTTGAATAGATGTTGATTCTGTGTTTACTGTTGGGATTTCATCATCAATATCTGCGGCATCGAAACTGACATTGTGTGACGTTATGTTTTCTGTATTGTCGATTTCAGATTCTTGAAAATCAGTATTCATATCCTGCACAGAAATAACATCATCATCGGTAATAATGTTATCAGGAATTTCAATATCAACCTTGATATCATCAGCCGTATCATTTGGTTGCTCGTCATTACTTAAAACCGATAAAATAGGAATAACTTCTTTTTTTGAGTCTGTTTCCACAGGTGCAACGATTTCATCTTGTTCGATTTCTGGGACTTCTTGCACGATTTCTTTTACTGGTGCCGTTTTTTTTCTTGTGCGTTTTGGTTTGATATCAACAGTGGAATTATCTTCTTCGACATCGGGGGTTGCAATATCTGTATCATGCTTGTCATTTTCAACCTCTGCCAATGGGGTTGCGGAAACGGTGTTTGCCTGGACAGATTCAAATTGCCCACCCAAAGCATCTTCTTTATCAACCGGGACACCAAACAATATGGTATCATTTCCTAATCCTAATTCATGTCGCACAGTATCAAAAGCCATACGAACATCACCCATATTAAAAACTTCGCTGCCAGAAATATAAATAATTTTTGTTTTCATGAAAAATAACCCCCAATCCAATTAATATCAGGTGTATTATATCACATTTTCTGGTTGAACGCATATAAAAAATGTCGTAAAATAGAATTATAATGACAGAATTAAGACAACAAATCTTGAATGAGTTAAATTCGCTGGAAAATGCGGTTATTGGTTTGCGTTCGGATGTTTCGGCGGCGGGTCGTCAAACTGATTTAGAGGTTGCAATTTTAACCCAACAGGTTAAAAATTTGCGTGCTCAACGTGCCCGGGCGATTGAAATGATTGATAAATCCGTATCAATTTTGGAAAAATTAAAGAGAAAATAAGAAATATGAGTGTCGTCACAATATCTATTGTTAATAAAAATTACCAAATGGGCTGCGAAGATGGCCAGGAAGAACGCTTGTTGGAATTGGGGCGTTTGGTTGATATGCGTGCGCGTGAAATATTGGATAAAATTGGGCCTTTGCCGGAAAATTCGCTATTGGCGACATTGTGTATTGTTTTGGCGGATGGAATACATAATCGACCGGCTGCGGCGGCAACAGATGCCGATTTGCGTGAAATTTTGGCGCGAATTCGTGAAATTAAACATAAAATAGGGGCTTAAAAAAAGCCCTTTTATTTTGTTTTAATATTATTAAACCTTGATAAAAATGTTGGCATCAATGGCATCGAAGCCATATTGGTACGCAGCATTGCTGGTTCTGGTTGAAAATCTTGCTTGTTTTTATAAAAGTATTTTCTTGAAGCCATATTTTGCAACGCATGGCGTGATGGAATCATTGCATACATATCCATTGGGGCATTATATACATATTGGAATAAATCTTCGTTTTTCAAATTTTCAATTTTATTTAACTCTTGTTTATACGATGCGCATGCGATTTCATACATATCTGCGGCAAAAATGCGGTCAGTATTTAATATTTTGAACACATCATCAATTGATTCTTTGTTGTATCCTGCATACATATATTTGCCAGATGAATCTGAAACAAATTTACCATTTTCGACCCGTCCTTTGCCCAAGAACATAACTGCATGAGTGTTTGACGGACTGTCGTTCCATTGAACAATTAAAATTGTTCCCGGATGCAGAGATTCCACAGAAAAATTATTTTTTTCAAATCTGGCAATCACTGCCTGGCGCACACTGTCGGATGTTTGTTCTGTCACATTTTTATTTTTCAAATATGCCTTTAATGCGGTGTTGTATGCCTTGTCAGATTTGAACATTTTTCCATTATGCAACGCACCCTTGTATTCAGGACTATTATATTTATTGCGCATTTCATATTTGAAACGCGGGCATGCATTACGTGCATCGTATGGAATTAAATTCAATGTATCGCCCATTCGTTGTAATGCGCGGTTAAATTGAGTATATTGTCCGTAAATACAATATAATCCCATTGGTGCCCCAGGTAATTCTTCCAGCACTGCGCGGGCATGACTAATTTTTTTATTGTTTCTGTTTTGGATATTTTTTTGACCTTGTAAAACCAATTCAATATATGTATCGCACAGTTCTTTTGCTTTTTCTTGGATAAGTTCTTGTTGTGTTGGTGTGGGTTGCGTGACGATTGTTTTTGCATGCGCAGAAATACCGATGTCGTGAAATTCATCTGTCATTTTTGGTATTGCGACCAAAGACCCAAACAATAAATACGGTAAAATTTTTCTGAATCTCATGCCAGTCCCCCTTACTTTTTGCGCACAAATCCACCCCGGGAATTTGTACAATTGGATCGTTATCTTTTCATAACGTACATTCAAACATGCAAATATGCATATTCCGACTTGTCACCACGACAGCCCGCCCAATTTCAGGGAACCAAAATACATTTCCTTTTCATATCTATTTGTATCACAAAAAATATTTTATGTCAAGTTTATTTTTGGGTGCGGAAAAGAACCCTAAAAACGCTTGAAAACCGCGGAAAAACATTTATTATGAAAACGAAAATAAAAAGGAGTTTTTCATGTCAACGATCAAAGTCACAAAAATTGCCGAAACAAATGTTTCACCAACCCTGTTGGCATCACATGCTGCGCGTATGTGCTATACCGCGGAAAGCCCAAAATTGGGTGAAACAATTGATGTAAAAAAACGTTTGTTTGATACCGGACATCATTCAACATTGGAACATAATTATTGGACATTTATGATTGAAAATATTCCGGTTTCCAGTGTTGTTTTTGGGTTGCACCTGACGGCACCTTTTTATGATACCGACCAACGCAGTGGCCGTTTTTCCAAAATGTATGACAATCCCGATATGGCGGACATAAAAAATACATTGGAAAAATATTACCCAGACGCACCACAAAAAAATATCAATGATGCGTATAATTTTATTGAACGCGGATTAAATGTTTATGCTGATAACATACAACACGTGACAGAACTGGCGCGTGATGCAATAAAACGCGAAAGACCAATGGCAAATGATAAGTATGTTGAATCAAACGCACCTAAATTTGCCCAGGAACAATTGCGTGGTTTTGTATCCATGATTGCACCAACTGCACTTGATTGGACAGTTGATTTGGCGACAATCTGTGCATTTTACAGAACTGCATGGACACCATTTATGCGTGACACGATGGATAAAATTGTGGCGCAAATTAAAACCGAACATCCGGATATTGCATATATGTTTGATGAAGATATGCGTAACACAAAATATTGGTCACCAAAATTTGCACCTTGTTATATGGGGTCAAAAAAACGTCCTGAATTTAGATTATTGGATTATAGATATAGTCAACGGGATTTTGCAGAAAACGAATCTCGTGATACTGTTGACACATTACAATTTGATCCAGAATACATGGACAATTCATTGATGCATGTGCGCGAGTCTATCCATGTTGATGCGGGCGCGACAATGGGTCAAGACCAACGTCACCGCAGTATTAAACGTTCCAAACCGGTGTTTACTGGATATTTCTATTTGCCACCATTGTTAAATCATGCTGGATTGAAATCGACGGCGGATACATGGATGCGTGATTTTTATAATAATATGGTTAAAAACCCAGAATTTTCACGTTCTATGTTGACATCTATTTCGCCATACGGTGCAATGGTTAAATACGAAAAGCACGCGGATTTGAATGCTTTGATTCACGAGCAAGGCAAACGTACATGTTGGTGCGCCCAGGAAGCCATTTATCATCTGGCATGTGATTTGCGTCGCGAATTAGCAGAACAAATCGGTGAACATGCCTTTGTTTTGGATTATTTAACCCCACCATGTTTATCAATGGGTAAATGTGTCGAGGGTTCCCGCTATTGCGGTCGCAATATTGCGCTGGACAAACAATTAAACAGATATTTTCGTGAGCGCGAGATTTAACATGATACATACAGAACAATCCTTTCATACAACCCGTCGTGCATTTATTTTGATGCCGAGCGGATTACTGGTTGCGCCTGCAAACATTAATTTGTCCCACCAAGATATGTTTACAAAAATGGGATTGTCGTTTGCGCAAACTACGCATTATTTATCAGATACACCACGTGGCTATTATATGACGGGTGAGTTATGTTTATACCAGGGTGCATTGTTGAATCACAAAACATGGGAATTAAAACAAAAAAATTATACATTGGTGCAACAATATATGCCTGACTTGCGTGCGTTGTTTAATTTGAATGACAATTCAAATATGTATCTGGGGGTGCGTGTGGGCAAGGTTGGTGATGTATGGGAAAAAATAAATAAAACAACCATTGGTGAATTTATGCGTGTGCGATAAATAATTGGACTTGCGAAAATTTTTGAAATGTTATAACTTGCTGGGTGTAAAACAGAGATATTGTTATGAAGGAAAACGCAAAAATCATTGAAAAAATTGATTCACAACAACTGGGTGACGCATTGTCGGAACGGTATTTGTCGTATGCGGTATCGACCATTGTATCGCGCGCATTACCGGATGTTCGCGATGGGTTAAAGCCTGTGCATCGTCGTATTTTATTTTCCATGTTGCGACAAAAATTGTCGCCATCGGCGGCATTTCGCAAATGCGCGACGGTTGTTGGTGATGTGTTGGGTCATTATCATCCGCATGGGGATTCATCGGTTTATGATGCGATGGTGCGACTGGCCCAGGATTTTTCTGTGCGTTATCCACTGATTGATGGCCAGGGGAACTTTGGAAATATCGATGGTGACCCCCAGGCTGCATACCGTTATACTGAATCAAAAATGACCCAGGCTGCTATGTTGATTATGGAGGGTATCGACGAAGACAGTGTTGATATGATGCCAAATTTTGACGGCACAACGGTTGAACCGACGGTAATGCCGGGCGCATTTCCAAATTTATTGGCAAATGGTGGCATGGGAATTGCGGTTGGTATGGCGACAAATATTCCAACGCATAACGTGGCCGAGGTTTGTGATGCATTATGCCTGGTTGTTGATAAACCAGATGCAACAACTGCACAAATTATGAAGAAATTGGTTGGCCCTGATTTTCCAACAGGTGGGGTTTTAATTGATGATTTTGATACAATTGTAAAAAATTATGAAACCGGACGCGGTGCATTTCGCATACGTGCAAAATATACTGTCGAAGATTTAGGACGTGGTCAGTCCCAGGTTGTGATTACTGAAATTCCGTATGGTATTGTGAAATCTAAATTGGTGGAACAAATCGGCGAAATGATTGATTCTAAAAAATTACCATTGGTCGAAGACATCGTCGATGAATCAACAACCGATGTCCGTATTGTTATCACCCCAAAGAGTAAAAATGTTCCAATTGATAAAATGATGGCGCATTTGTTTGCGATGACGGATTTAGAATATAAATTCAACATGAATTTCAATGTCATTGATACAAATGGCGCACCACGTGTAATGCCGATTGGTGATGTTTTGCGTGCATTTATTACACATCAAAAACAGGTTTTAATCCGTCGTACAAATTGGCGTCTGCGTAATATTGCGCATCGTTTGGAAATATTGGGCGGATTGCTGGTTGTGTATTTGAATTTGGACAGGGTTATCGAAATTATTAGAAACGAAGATGAACCAAAACCGGTTTTGATGGCGGAATTTCAATTAACTGAAATCCAGGTCGAATCAATTTTGAACACGCGTCTGCGTTCTTTGCGTAAATTGGAAGAAATGGAAATCAAGCGCGAAGATGCCGAACTGCGCGCCGAACAGGAAAAATTACAAATGTTATTGGCGGACAACGATGCCCAGAATGAACAGTTAAAGGCATGGTTTACCGATATTAAAAAAATGTACGATAAAAAAAGTGCATTGGGTCGCCGCCGCACAACATGGGATTCTGCGGTTGTGGATGTTGATGTAAACCCAGATGATTTTATTGAAAAAGAACCAATGACGGTTATTTTGTCGGAAATGGGTTGGATTCGTGCGGCCAAGGGACATTTGGATTTGAATAATCTGGATATGAAATTCAAAGACGGCGACGCATTGCAAACGGCATTTCATGTAATGAGTACGGATAAAATAAACATATTCGGCACATCTGGTAAAATGTTTACAATTGCGGCATCTGATTTGCCGTCTGCGCGTGGTTTTGGTGAATCTGTGCGTATGATGGTGGATTTGGCGGCGGACGAAAATATTGTGCGTGCATTTGTATTGGATACATCGGCGAAATATTTATTGGTGTCGCGTCATGGTGCCGGATTCATCGTCAGCGGCGAAAATTGCCTGGCCCAGACCAAAAATGGTAAACAGGTTATGAATACTGATGCAACAACACCGGCAGTATTATGTGTGCCTGTCACCGGGGATATGTTGGCGATTTCTGGGTCAAATGATAAATTGTTGATGTTTTCAACTGACCAGATACCAGAGATGTCGCGTGGCAAGGGTGTGATATTGCAAAAATATAACGCCGAACGGACATATGTTTTGGATGTAATGTTCTTTAACATGGCGGACGGTTTTGGCTGGACAACAGGGCGGGGCACAACAAAATTGGATGATATATCACCATGGATTGCAAAACGTGCATCCCAGGGTCGTACAATTCCTGTTGGTTTTCCGCGCAGTGGTAAATTTTCTAAATAAAAATGGGGTATATCCCCATTTTTTTATAAATAATCATTTGACAAAAGGTTTGTTTGGGAATATTATACTACCCGCTGTTTTTTATACAAAGGGGGTAAATGAAATTGGTAAAAACAAATAAAAAAAATAAAACCAAGGCCACAATTATTGTAAAGCAAATTGTTGCAAAAGTATTGAATATTGAATTATCCGCTATTACAAATAATACAGAATTGAATTATTTTGATGCGATGGCTGCAACATACGATTTGCATCACGCATATCCACATGTTCATTTTCCCGAAGATAAATTTGATAAATATTGTCGTGTTGGCACATTGCGTAATTATGTTTGCGCCCGTTTGAAAACAAAATCTAAATAAAAAAATCAGTTAAAAAAACCGCCAATTTGGCGGTTCTTTTTTTAATATTAGTGAGGCATTTTTGCTTCGGTAAACACCACATGCTTGCGCAATTTTGGGTCATATTTACGGAATTTCATTTTACCCTTGGTGTTTTCAGATTTTGTATTTTTTGTTGTTGTGTAAAAGAAACCAGTTTCTTTATTTTCCAACTTGATAACTTCTACTGCGCCTTTTTTTGATGCCATTTTAATAACCTTTTGTTTATTGCGTATCGTATTTTATCGTTTTTTTTGGACAAATCAAGTATTTTTTTCAAGGGTTTGGTCCGCCTTCGCTGGTTCTTTATTTCAAAGAATGGATTTCGTTTTTATACAAAGAGCTTTTATTGAATGCATTTGCTACGGCGGGACATTCCGTTTTGCAACGTGTCAAACCCGCCTGTCGCGGCTTTGCCAACGGCAAAGACGGATGGTGCGGGTAAAGAGACTCGAACTCTTATGGGTTGCCCCACTGGAACCTAAATCCAGCGCGTCTACCAATTTCGCCATACCCGCATTTAACTTGACTTAATTTGTGCATGGCGGCACTTCATAGTCGCCATACCCGCATTATTCCTTTAATATACCGGATAATTGCGCGGATACATATCCCCAGGATGACGCAGTTCAGACTTTTTTCCGCATCCACTCAACGCAATCAGTGATAATATTAAAAATCCAACGATATACTTTTTCATGCCTATTATTATAGTATTTAACAAAAACTTGTCAATCTGAATAAAAATACCGCCAACAAGGCGGTAAAAATTCTGGCGGGATGTAAGGGGCTCGAACCCTCGACCTTCTGCGTGACAGGCAGACGCTCTAAACCAGCTGAGCTAACACCCCAGAACACTGTCAAAGCGTTATGTATATTATACTGTTCATTATCGCTTTGCAAGTGTTTTTTTTATTTTTTTCAAATTAATTTACCGATTGCCACCGCGGTATCGCACATACGGTTGGAAAAACCCCACTCGTTATCATACCACGCGGTCACATGTACCAAATTTCCGTCAATAACATGCGTCTGGGTTGCATCAAACACAGAACTGTGCGCATCATGCGTAAAATCAATAGAAACCAATGGTTTATCACAGTATCCAAATATATTGGATTCTGCTTTTTTCATGGCAGTATTAACTTTTTCAACGGTTGTGGGTTTGTCTGTGTTCACGACCAATTCAATCACCGATACATCTGGGGTTGGAACACGAATCGCGATTCCGTCCAATTTTCCAGCCAATTTTGGCAACACCAAACCGATTGCACGTGCCGCGCCGGTTGTTGTTGGAATCATAGACATCGCGGCTGCGCGTGCGCGACGCAAATCCTTGTGTGTTTTATCCAGTAATTGTTGGTCGCCTGTATATGCATGCACCGTTGTCATCCATCCATTTTTGATGCCGAATTTTTCACTTAAAACCTTGGCCACTGGTGCCAAACAATTTGTTGTGCATGATGCGTTTGATATAATCAAATCAGACTTTTTTAATGTTTTTTCGTTCACACCAAACACGATTGTTTTATCCGCCCCCGCCGATGGTGCAGATACCAAAACGCGTTTTGCGCCGGCATCAATATGTACACGTGCCTTGTCCGCGGCGGTAAATAACCCGGTACATTCCATAACCACATCAATCTTTAATTTTTTCCAAGGCAAATTTTCAGGATTGCGTTCGGAAATACATTTAATTTTTTGATTCCCAACAATTATATAATCGCCATCAATTTTCACATCCATTGGCAATTTATCGTGCACAGAATCATACTGTAATAAATATGCGTTTTGTTCAATTGGTGCCAAATCGTTTATTGCGACAAATTCTATATCCCGACGATTTGATTCCAACGCAGCCCTTAAAACCAAACGTCCAATACGACCAAATCCGTTTATTGCGACTCTAACTTTTTTCATATTACATCCTTTCCTTGATGTAATAATGATACCACTTTTGATTGGCATCAACAATCAGATTTTTTATGTTGTGCGCTTGAATTTACAATATTTGCCAATTATAATTTTAATAAATGAAAACACGAGATTACATTATTGTTGGGCCAACTGCATCTGGCAAATCTGGGTTTGCCGATGGTTTGGCGCGCAAAATAAATGGCGTAATCATAAATTGCGACAGTGTTCAAATCTATCGCGGAATTGAAAATATCTCGGCCAGTCCATTTGCCGAACGCACAGACGAAATTAAAAATGAAAGTTTGGATGGGGTTCCATATAAATTATTTTCTGTATTGGATTTATCTGTTCAACAAAGTGTAAATGATTATTTGAAATTGGCATCTGTTGCATATCAAGACGCAAAAAACGCTGGTCGTCCGGCAATATTTGTTGGTGGCACCGGATATTATGCAAATGCGTTGTTGCATGGAATATCGCAAATCCCAGATGTTGGTGATGATGCCCGTCGGCGTGCGCGCGAAATGGTTGCACATGACATAGATGGTGCGCGAAAAATGCTGCCTGCAAATTTTACTGCAACCGACCCACAACGTGTTGCGCGTGCACTAGAGGTTTTTTTTGAAACCGGACACCATATCACAGAATATCAAAATTCGCCGCGTCGTGGTGCGGTTTTGCCTGCGGATACTGTAAAAATATTGATAAATCCAGATGCGGATATATTGCGTTCGCGTATTGCTGCGCGTATTCCCGAAATGTTATCAGGCGGTGCTATTGACGAGGCTCGTTCAATAATTGCAAATAATTGGAATCCATCGCGTGCCATTGGTGCGGTTCAGTTGGTTGATTTTTTACAGGGAAAAATTACACAGCCCCAGGCAATTCAAAATTGGATTACAAAAACCAATCAATATGCAAAACGTCAACGCACATGGTTTCGTTCACAATTTAATGCAGATGTTGAAATATCACATGTTCCAACCGATGCAGATATTGATTCAATTATTCATAATATTTAATAACTGTTTTAATAGGAATTTCTGTGCGACGCATTTTGCGACGACGGTTATATAAACTGTGGAAATCTTCGGCGACATATGTCCATTTTGCCCATTCCCAATCAATTACGCCTGTAATTTTTAATGTTTTTGGATTGATTAAAATATTGCTGCATAAATCGGTGTGCGCCCAATGTTTGTTTTTATCGCCGTCTGTTAAATCTGCAATAGACGCAGGGTTTGCCGAATGTAATTTTTTCAAAAATTTTACCAACTGGTTTGCGATTTCGTCGCTATATTTATTCAATGTTTTTTCAGGCAAATTCGCCAAAATAATTCCTGGAATAAATTCAGTTTTATAAAATATAAATTTTTTACCATGTATAATTTCTATTTTTGGAATTGGCACAGTGCAAAAGCGACGCAAAGCATTTGTTATACGAATTTCACGTTCCAATCTGGGAAATACAGATGTTGCTTCGAAATCGCGTTTTCTGACACGATAAACATATTTTTCGTCAAAAATAAAAGCCAACGACCCACCGCCCTTGGTCAAACGCATTTTTTTATTTACCAATTCAGGACATGTTTCTAATAAATCCTTTAATTTGTCATGGTATCCAAACAATGTCCAATTACGAAAATGGCGACGTGCTTTTGGAAACAAGATAAAAAAACTTAATCCATATGCGATTTCAAAAAATAATTTCCACATAAAAAATCCTATTTTTCGTGTCAGTATAAATGGTATTGAATTTTATAAAAAAAACAAGTATTTTATTGATATGTTTGTATCAGGCACAATTGTTAAAATTTTAATTCCAAATGTTGTAAATACCGGTTATGACTATCGATTAACCGCAGATGCGGATATTGGGCAATTTGTGCGTGTTTCTGTTATGCACAGACCATATATTGGTGTTGTGTCTGGTTTTGGAACCAGTGGACTGTCGCCTGACAAAATAAAAAATGTGGATGAAATATATCCATCAAAATTATCAGCGGACGATTTATTATGGATACAAAAAATGTCTGAATGGACATTGATGGCACCGGGGGCGGTATTGCGTTTAATTATAAATGTCCCAGATGCATTTTTACCACCAAAGCAAGAGGCTCTGTATAACTATAATTTTTCTGCAACTGGTAAAATGACAGACGCGCGTCAAATGGTGATGGATGCGTATTCGTCTAATGATAATACTGCGATGACAATAAATGATTTGCGTAATATTGCGCGTGTTGGGCCGTCTGTTATAAATACGATGATAAAGCGTGGATTGCTAACACTATGTGAAACGCGTAATATTGAATCCCAGGAATTTAATTATAAATATTATGACACCGGAAATATTGTGTTAAATACCGAACAATCAAATGCAGCAAATACAATAGGTATGGCATTGGATAATGGTGGTTTTTCGGTGCATTTATTGGATGGTATCACCGGCAGTGGTAAAACCCAGGTTTATTTTGATGCGGTTTTACGTGCATATAATGCTGGAAAATCTGTGTTGTTGATGATGCCTGAAATTGCGTTGACGGCACAGTTTATGACGCGTTTTGAAAATCGTTTTGGTGCGCCACCTGTCGTCTGGCACAGCAATTTAACCGCATCGCGTCGTCGTGAAATTTGGCGTGGTGTATTAAACAAGAAAATAAAGATAGTTGTCGGCACGCGCAGCGCGCTGTTTTTACCATGGCAAGATTTAGGTTTGATTGTTATCGACGAAGAACATGATACATCATATAAACAGGAAGATATGGGAAATTATCATGCGCGCGATATGGCAATTTTGCGTGCAAAAATTTCTGGATTTCCTGTTGTTTTGGCATCTGCCACCCCCGCCGAAGAAACATTACATAATGTTGAATTGGGTAAATATAAAATATTAAAATTAACATCGCGTTTTGGTGGTGCAGAAATGCCAAAAATTTCCACTATAAACATGCGTGAAAATTGTCCTGTGGATTATATGGTGCCTGGAACTGATACGGCACAGCATGGATATTTGTCGCCTGTGTTATGTGATGCGATAAATGAAACATTAAATATAAAACAACAGGTTATGTTATTTATCAATCGTCGTGGATTTGCCCCAATTACCCAATGTCGTAAATGTGGATGGGTTGCGACATGTCCTGATTGTTCGGTTGGTATGACATATCATAAAAGGTTGGGAAAATTATTATGTCATATGTGCGGACGAACAATGGCGATGCCTGAAATTTGCCCAAATTGTGGCAAAGAGGTTTCAATGTATGGTGTTGGTTTGGAACGCATAGAACAAGAGGTTAATGTTCGTTTTCCAAATGCAAAAACTGCATTGGTATCCAGTGATACCATTATGACCCGACAGACATTGGAACGTTTGGTTTCAAAAATGGAGCAGGGCGAAATAGATATAATTATTGGTACACAAATTTTGGCCAAAGGACACCATTTTCCAAATTTGACTTTGGTTGGTGTCGTGGACAGTGATATGGGTTTATACGGTACGGATTTTCGTGCCGCCGAACACACATTTCAACAGTTATTCCAGGTCGCCGGCAGGGCGGGGCGTGGGGAATTTCCAGGACGCGTTTTATTGCAAACATATCAACCTGAAAATCCGGTGTTTAATGCCATTTGTGCATGCGACAGGGATGCATTTATAAATGATGATATGGCGGCGCGACGCGTGGCAAAAATGCCACCATTTGGTCAATTAATTGCTTTGATTATAGAGGGCAATAATGAACAAAAATTAAAACAGTTTTGCGATGAATTATCTGCGCGTGCACCAAAATTAAATGGCGGAAAAATCATGGGGCCAATCGCCGCCCAGATTTATCAAATTAGAAATTGGTATCGTATGCGTTTTTTGATTGCAGGCGACGCAAATGCAAAATTGCAACCGGTTGTATCACATTGGTTGCGTGATATAAAAATTCCTGCGAATATTCGCATTAAAATTGATGTCAATCCCCAGAATTTTATGTAAAAAAAGTGCCAAATGGCACTTTTTTATCTTTCGTTTCCGGTGGCTTTTTCCAAAACACTCTTGTTGTGTTTTTTACCAACAATTTTGTGTAAAGCGCGTTTGAATAAACCTGGTTTATTGACTCTTTGTTCTCTTTCTTTTTCTTGTTCTATCAGCATACTGTCTAAACGTTTTTCTTTAATTTCTTTCAATTTATTTTCATCTAACACTTTACCGTATTTATCAACGATTCCCAGCCGTATCAATTCTTCATCGTTGCGATATTCTTCGCGTGCGCGACATTCCTTCAAATACAAATTGTATTCTTGACGTTTGTGGGTCACAACAGCGCCGTCTGGGGTGACAAATCCTAAACGGATTTCTTCTTCTTGTGAACCATCGTATTTAATTTCTTCATTTGCCATTTTTTTCTCCTATTGTTTATTAAAAAACTTAAATTACACAACCTCTGTCACTGCGCGCAATCCGCCGTCGCGTGATAATTGGACAACGCGGATTTTGCGTTTCATTTCGTTTATTAAATCTGTGCGGTCATATGCCGGTTGTGTGTGTAAAATTCTGTCTGCAAATGCAGAATATGCAGCCTCGGCAGATTCTGCATGAATTGTTGTATAGAAATGGTCGTGTCCAGTTCCCAACATTTCCCATAAAACCGATGCATTACTGGTTGAAATTTCACCACCAATAATTACATCAGGTGTCATACGAACAACCAAATCCAACAATCTGGCATAATTAAAATCATTATTTTGTTCGGTACGGGATAAAATAAAATGAACTCTGTTTTCCTGAGGAACCCGGATTTCGCGAGCGTCTTCGACTGTAATCACACGTGATTTTTTATCGATTAATGTCAGCATGTGATTCAAAAAAGTTGTTTTTCCAGTTGCCGTTGCACCACTTATCAATATAGGACTGCCGTCATTTATTGCTGTCATCAAACGGTCGTATGGGTCATCAGGGCGCACTTTATCACGTGGTTTGATTTTTAATAATTGTTTTCCATGTTCCAGATGATAATTTTCAAAACTGGTATCGACCGCGCCACCGCCACGAATACTCATTGCGACACCACCAGTTAAATCGTTGTCGTCATATTGTACATTGGGCCCTGCGATTGCAGAAAATCGGTGATTCCCAGGTAATGTGGCATAAACCACCGGCACCCCATGATACGGGTCAAACGGTTGTTCATAAATATTTGCAACGGTATGAATTAAATCAACCAGGTATTGTTTTGTTAACTGTGGCGCATTATACGCAACCCATGGCACACGCGCACCATGCAGGCGCATCCACACCTGACCCGCGTGGTTGATTGCGATTTCTTCGACAAAAGACGGACTGTAAAATTCCGCCAAAGGTTTTAACAAAGATTCCAAAACTACATTTAACATTACTTTTTAATTTTATCATAAATCGGTGCTTGAATCAAAATAGTTTATTTGTTAAAATTAAAAAAAAGAAAGAGAGAAAGAAATGAAAAAATCATTATTAATTGCCTGTATTTTGTCGCCATTATTGGTTGCGTGCGGTGGAACGCCATACAATGCTGATGATTATGCAAATGGTGGTGATGCCGCCCCATATTATAATGAACGGACATCTGGGTTTATGGATGCGTCAAATGAATATGCCGAAATCGATTCGGCGCGTCCCCGTACGGACGAAGAAAAAGACGCGTCGCATAAACGTTGGAATTCTTCGCGTATGGAAACCAGATGGCAGGAATATCATGGTGCGATGGTTCGTGTTCAAATATTGCTGGGGAATACAGAATTGCGCGAAATGCGTTTACGCATGATTCAAAGTGCCGATGGCATGGATGTTGATGGTGATGCGCGCTCTGTATTGGCACATGTTGCAGATTACGAAATGAAACGTGTATGTGGTCGCAATGTTGAAAACATTGTTGTTGTGTACGATGAACCCTCGTTCGAGGTTATGCGCCCAACACCATTTTTTGATTATCGTATAGAGGCCGAAGGCCCAACTATGCGTGAATACGGATTTCGTTGCGTATATGGCAAAACAAAAAAATAACAAATAAAAACAAAGGATAATAAAATGAAAAAATTGGCTTCGATATTGGGTATTTGTGGTGCATTTATGTTAACAGCATGTGATTCAAATGCTGGGGCAAAAAATGGTGATACGGTGGTAATTGATTTTGCTGGATTTGATAATGGTGTTCAATTTGCTGGCGGAACTGCGGAAAATTATCCATTGGTTTTGGGCAGTGGCACATTTATCCCTGGATTCGAAGATCAATTAATCGGTGCCAAGGCCGGTGAACAACGTGATGTAAATGTCAGATTCCCTGATAATTATGGTGCAACAGAATTGGCTGGTCACGATGTCGTGTTCAAGGTCACCGTCAAAGAAATTCAATCTAAATAATTGTTCAAATCATGAAAAAACCGCCAAATTGGCGGTTTTTTATTTTATAACTGCGGATTTAATCAATGTGACATCTTCTTTGATGCCGTCAATTTTTAATTGTAATTGCCCAATCCCAGATTCCAATATTGTTGTTCGGTTTTCTAATGATGTTATGCGTGTGTCGGCGCGTTCTAATTCCGCCAATGAAGAATCTTGTTTTGCAACCCAATATATAACCCCAAATGCAAAAGCCAATAAAAACCAACTGTTATGTAATAATTCCAGTAAATTATTTATATTTTGTGTTTTTGGCATTTGTTCACCCCTTGGTCACACGCGCAACAAATGATTCGATTTGACGAACAAACGCGCGTTGTGATTCAATCCAACGCAGTTCATCATTTGTCGCATTTGGCCCCAGATTTCTTTCAATGGTTATTTTTCGCATATGTTGTAATACGGCGCGTCCTGATGGGGTTTGAAATGTGCGCGCATATTGTTTTTCTATGTCGTCCATTTTTTATCCTTTATTAAATGATTGTTTCTTGGGCTGCCATTGCAATTGGTGCCAAATATTTTAATTCTGTATCACTGTGCAACGATATAGGTTCAATGACACCGCGACGCGATAAAATCTGTAATCCGCGTTCGCATAATGGTCGTATAAATTCATGTAATAACCGTCCGTATGTTGCACCCAATACGCGCATCATGTCGGCATTACGAGCCAAAACCTCGGTTGCGGTCATATCGCGTTCAGACAACATTGTTAATCTGTCTGCTAATAAAGTGTGGCGAATTCTGTCGCGTAAATCGGATAACACCAGTTGTGAAACATCAAAATCCGCGCCACTGGCCAATGGAGTTAATCCAGAACTGCCCACAGCCTTGGGAATAATTGACCCAGGTGTTAAATTTATATTATGTAAATTTATAACACCGTCATCATCAGCCTGCCAAATACCGCTGACGGCAATAGTTGCATTTTTCAAAACCAATTCGACAACTTTATTTGCGGTCTTGATATCTGGTAATGCACGTAATACAGGACTGCGTCCATATAATTCGCCACTGCACAGGTTCCACCGAAATATAAGATATGGGTTTGTATCAAATTTACCTGTGGCGACAACATTGTTTTCTATATCGCCACCAACATCCAACCATGCAACAAAATCCAGACCAATTAAACTTTGTATCAAACGTAATTGCGTATCTGGGTCTGATTCAATTTTCTTTTTTATGTTTGCCGGTGGTACCCATGTTGGATAAGAATTCATAACATCTGTTGCCGACATCATCGTTGTATGGAATATTGCATTTGGCAAAATAGCGATATCTGTCATTGGAATTGATGTAAATGAAAATGCGCTGTCGCAACCAATAGGATTTTCAGCCATAAATAAACATGTTGTTCCATATATACACAAATCCATATAGCATTGATGAACGGTTGTATAAAAATTAGAATCGTTCAAATTTGCCCGCAATACAGATGTCGCAACATCTGGGTCTGGGGAATCAGCACTTTCACGAACCAAATTTATCCACAATGATTCAGGCGGTGTTAACAATGTATAAATTGATGCCGCCAAATTATCCACTGCATCTGATGCTGTGCCGTCAAACAAAGTGGCTAATTCTTCATCTGTTGTTGGAATTGTGTATCTGCGCGCATCATCCCAACGTTTTAACCAAGGCGCGCGTATATTGATTGCTTTGTTATACATTTTTTGTATGTTTTGTATATTCATATTTAATCCTTTTGTTATATTTTGAAATTTGTATTTGCACGAAATGCATGAACAGATGCCCCTATTGGCCTGATTGGAATAGGCAAACAATTTATTGCCCCAGATATTGCATCCAATCCGTCATCGTGTCCAATGCCACCAACAGGCACCCATCCCAACATTTCAGATATAAATGGTGTTTTTGTTATTCGATTGTGCGCGAACAATCGTCCTGCACCCAACAAAGGTTCGATTGCATTTAATATTCGTGTTTCTTTTTTTGAATTATTTGAAACTTTTTGTACAGTAATACCGCCACCACGCAACGCGATTTTATCATTTAATATTTCAGGCAACGCATTACCTAATCCATTTGTTTCAACCGCGATTCTGTGTAATTTATATTTTGCCAAGAAATCCAAAACCAAATCACATTGATATGTCAGTGGTTGCGGACATTCGTTTGGAACAACCATATATAACATATCGTGCAGAAATATATTATGTGATTTATCATCGCGAAACACCAGGGCGCAAACACTGGAATCGGTATTTTTATGCCCCAGTGCCGGGTCCCAGTAAATTGCGGCACCTGTTATTTGCCAATTTGCAATTTTCCCAGTTATATAATCGAATTCATCGTCATAAAATTGGATTTTGCCTGGGTCCAGCCGTATTTTTTCCAGTGGCGTAAATTCCAGCATCATTTGAGCCATAAAACAATGTTCACCAACGTTTTTTCGTAATTCTTCAATCTTTTCAATGGGAAATGTTTCTGGCCATGCCGAATTTCCGTTTTGTAAAATTATTGGCAAGTAAAATTTTTTATACCCCAATAAAAAAGGCGTTGAAAAATGAAAATTTTTATTTACTATAACTGACATGGACTTCACTCCCAAAACTTTACCAACAAACCTAGAGGCCGAGCAGGCTGTCCTTGCGGCTGTGCTGATGAATAATCGTGCGCTGGAAAAGGTTTCTGATTTCTTGAAACCCGAACATTTTTCGCATCCCGCCCACCAGGAAATATATAAATTGGCACTGCACAGATTCGCCGCAGGTGTCCCGTTTGATATCATCACCGCCAAGGATTATTTACAACAACAGGGCACATTGGAATCTGTTGGTGGAATTGATTATTTGACCGAATTATCATCTGCGGGCGCAACGGTTGTAAATGTTGAACAATATGGTCGAATCGTTTATGAAAATGCATTGCGTCGCCAATTAATTTCGGTTGGTCAATCGATTATGGATGATGCATTTGTTGAAAATTTGGACAATCCTGTTTCACGTCAATTGGAAACTGCCGAACAAAAATTATTTGATATGGCATCAACTGGTGTTTCTGAACGCGAACCAACAACAATTGGAACCGCCCTGCAAAGTGCATTGGAAGAGGCACAAATCGCATACCAGGCGGATGGAACATTGTCCGGTTTAACAACGGGTTTAACCGAATTGGATAAATCACTCAGCGGGCTGCATCACTCTGATTTAATTATTATTGCGGGCCGTCCTGCAATGGGTAAAACAACTTTGGCGATGAATATCGCATTTAATGCGGCAAATGCAATATTATCTGGTCGTGCAAACAGTCATTACAAGGGCGTTGTTGCATTTTTCTCACTTGAAATGTCTGCGTCCCAGTTGGCAACGCGTGTATTATCATCGCAAACAAAAATACCTGCGACATCAATGCGCGAGGGTAAAAGTTTAACTGACGAAGATTTCTTGAAAATGTCCCAATATGCCAAGGCAATTGCCCAGGCACCATTGGTGATTGACGATACGGCGGGTATGTCTGTGCCAATGATACGGACGCGTGCGCGTCGCCTGGCGCGTAAATATGGCGGTATCGCATTGATTGTTATCGATTATTTACAGTTGATGATGTCGCCTGGTGGCAAACGTAATGATAATCGTGTCCAAGAATTATCTGAAATCACACGTGGATTGAAAATGCTGGCCAAAGAATTAGATGTGCCTGTTATTGCATTGTCCCAGTTATCACGTGCGGTTGAAATGCGTGATGATAAACGACCACAACTGGCGGATTTGCGTGAATCTGGTTCTATTGAACAGGATGCTGATATTGTTATGTTCACATATCGTGAAGAATACTATTTGGACAATCGTGACCCGTCACAGCGAATTTCCAACACAACATCACAAAACAGTGTTGAAACATGGCAAAAACGTCTGCAACGCGCACGCGGCAAGGCTGATGTGATTATCGGCAAAAACCGTCATGGTCGTCCTGAAACTGTGCATTTGGCGTTTTTAGGCGATTATTGCTTGTTCGATAATTTGGATGAAATGGCGGAACGCAATTCTGCACCATTACCGGGCGATTTCGGTGTCAATACCCCAATGCCAGAGGCTACACCAGTTGATGCAGACGATATGGGTGTGGATGTGTCTGCGATACCTGATGATATACCATTGTAAAAAAATTACTTGCCAAATACAGAAAAATTGACTAAACTTTTGTCAAGTATTCCAAGGAGTCTTGACAATGGCACAAGAAGAAATTATTTTTCCAAATAATATACGAACAATCCGTTTGAACAACGGAATGAAAATGACGGAATTGGCACGCAAAACAGGATTGAGCCTTTCTGCTGTATCCAAAATTGAAAAGGGTGTCCGTCGTTTGAATCAAAAACAATTATTAAACATTTGTAATATTTTGGGTTGCAAATTATCAGATATATTCATCAAAGAATCTGATGATGTTGCTGATAAATGGCAATCTGAAATCAAGCGTCGCCTCAGCGATAACGAACATCGCGGGTTAAAAGTTTTTGGTTCTGGTTTACGTAAAATCCGTCAAATCAAAGGAAAAACCATTGCCCAGGCTGCCAAAGATGCTGGTATGACATTGTCTGTATATCATAAAATTGAAATTGGACAACGTGAAATTTATAAAGACGAAATTGAACCACTGGCAAAATCTTTCGCACTCAGTGCCGAAGAAATGTTCGATAAAATCGCAAATTTATATAAATCTGGCGATTTGAACAAACAAATAAACAAGGTCAAAGAACGTGTTAAATCTGTATTGGTGCCTGATAATCCAATGTCTGGCATTGACGTTCATGACGGATTATACGGTGCAAAATTGTATGACAGCGCCCGTCGCAAATTGGTTCCTGTATTTGGCTCGCCATCGGGTCGTGCGATTTCTTTCAAGAAAAACGATAAAATGATGATTGTTGCCCCCGCATCGTTGGAGGGTCGTAAATCAATTTATGCTGTTATTCCAAATTCAAAACGCACAGGTGGATTTATTCCTGAAAAATCATATGTTTTCATTGATGCCGCCCAACCGGCCAAGGCTGGTGATTTGGCATTGTGCATTGACCAAGATTTTACAAAACTAAATCCAGATGATACTGTAAATGCACAAATTGCATTGATTCACGCAGATTCCAAGGGCAATTTATATGGTTCTGTTGTTGATCCCCAGGAAAAAATTTCTGCCAAAACAATGCACAAGGTTGTTTTGATTCTGACCGAATAATTTAATGGATGCGGAGGGGGAATTATGAAACAGAAAGCAAATCTGGTTGCACAAAAATTGGTTAATTTATATCGCCAAGAACATGTGATTGTTGGTGGCTGGGCGGTATTAAATCCAATATTCGTGGACGAGGCCACCGAAGACGTTTTGAACGAAATGTCCAATTTACCAACAGGACAATTTTTGGTGCAACATATTAAAAATTTGAAATCTGGCAAAACCCCCATGGATTCCATTGACAGAAATTTATTACCATACGGTGGTTTAATGGCTGAATCCGCGATAACAACACCATTGACTGAAAAACAATGGGCTGAATTAACAGATGCCATTAACAAATTTACCCCCACCCAACAAGGCTTAATTGCTTTGCAAAAACTGGATGTTGTAAAAAAATTCGGCGACGAATGGTTGGTTGGTATAAAAACCGTTTTGTCTGACCATCCTGAATTACAGGAAAAATGGAAATTGGTAATGCAAACGCAACGTGCATATCATCTGTGGGATATGGCAACACAAATTGTAAATCAGCCATTAACAGAACGCATGCGCGCTCAAATTCAGGCCGATATGCCAGAATACGAAACATTTTTACCAATGTTTGCCGATGCCGGACAACAGTTATTGACCCGTTTGCGTAATTTTATGAAAGACAAAAAACATCCATCCAAAGACCAAGATTGATTTTAATCATTTGAATCATCTTGTGTTCGGTAAATGGTATCGGTTGTATGTGGCGTTCCAATGTAAATCATTGTTCCGTTTGGCGATAAAATAAAGTCTAATTCGCGTAATCTTTCGCGCAGATTTTCTCGTTTTTGTGGTGTGTTTGATGTATTTGGAACCTCAACATCATCGCATATTATTAAATCGGCACGCATCCCTGTGATGTTTCCATGAATTCCCTGGCATACAACAGACGGTTCCCGAATACCAATCGGGCGATTTATGGTTATTTTATCAGATGCCCACTCTTTTTTAGATTTTGGAATTAAACTTTCGCACCATGGATGATTTTCTAATATATTTTTGATGTGTGTCACCATACGTGCCGCCAATGTTGTATGTGCCGATAACACCAAAATTCGCGTTTCAGGATGCATATATAAAACACATGCCGCAAATATACCAACAACTGTTGATTTGCCAGAATGTCGAAAAGCCATCATCAATCCCCTGTGTGGTGGCGTTTGCCATATTTCATATAAAAATTTCAACATATCTTGATGATGTTGTGGTGTTTTATAACCTAAAATATTGTTCCATGCATTTGCAAAGGCATATACATCATTGTTCATTTTTCATTAACCGACAATTTTATCAAATCTGGCCAGTAAACTTTTTAATAAATTAGTGTTTTTTGTTTTTGTATCTTTTAATTTTTCTAAATAATTTAATTTTTTATCATCGTATGGTTGTGCGGTTTCATCACGCATACGGTTTAATACCGCGCCAACAGTTGTACTGCGTGCATTAACACCACCTGCGCCAAATTTTGCACGTTGCGTAGCCAGTGCTTTTTTTATTAAATTTGTTTTTGTTTGTTCGTCTTTTGCCATTTGTTGCAAAATTTCCTGTCGTTTAGAATTGGCAGATTTTTTAGATTTTTGATAATTCAAAACATCATTAACATCTGATACTAATTGACCCATTTATAACTCCTTTATATTGTTATTAAATTTCATATTGTCCATATACCGTCACAGATAATACAGTGACAGGCATTGGTTGATTTCCATGAATAGTCCATGGCGACACTGATTCATCAACACACGACCCCAGAAAATTCATAGATATATCACCAGAAAATGGCTCGCCGTATGGCGCATAAATTTCATTAGGTAATTCAACGCGCATATTGTTAATAAAAATATCTTTTGTTTCCCATAAACGCAGATTTATTTTTCGTAATCTTAAATGATTTGGTCTGTGTCCTGAAAAATTCATTGGCATCCCTGACGCACGAAAAGATATATCGTAAATTCCGGAATCGTTTAATGCAGTATTTGAAAATTTAGATAATTTATACGCATTATTATATTCTAATATTACAAAAGTGTCATTTCCGCATGTCGTCACAGATATAAATTTACCGTATGTTGTATATCGGCCCCACGCAGAAATACCATGCGCAGAATCTTGATGTAATACGGCCATTGTCCCGTCTGCATTTACAACATATAATTGCTTTAATACTTTGTTATAAGATATATCCACCGGTTGTTTGATTAAATGTTTTGCAAAAGCACACAAATCATCCGCATTGTATTTATCGCCTAATGCATCCAGGGATAATTTTCTAATATCTGTCAAAGTATTGGAAATAAAAACGGTTTCGCCTTCTATTTTTTGTGGTATCAGGCAAGATTCGGTTGGACTGCCAACGGTTGTATGTTGAACGATATTCATGTTGGATGGTGTAATTGGTTTATCTGCGATTGCCCATTCGCCACATGATGTTAAAACCTGTAATTTATCACAACTGATAAGGTTGCATATTTGTTGACGTTCTTTGGACAGTAATGTTGTTATAATTGCTTCGTCATCTAAACCTGTGCCAACATTAAAATTATGATGATCGGCAACACAGGACATCCATATTCCCCCAGGTGCAGAATATGTTCCACCAAAAACTAATCTGTCTTGATGAAAACTAATTGCATGTGGCCAACCATGCCGATTATCAAATGCACTTTCTGTCCAGTTTGCAATTTGATTCTGTGGCAGGGCATATTCATACGCACTGCGAACATGAACAACAGTTGGACTGACATATTCTGTGATTTCCCATTTTTGATTTTCAAAACAAACGATGGTTCCAACATTGTTCGGCATCCAATAATTTTTTGATGTTGTCAACGTCGCAGATTTTACCCCTGATGTCCCCGCAGATACAGTTAGATAAACACCACGCATTTCGTCATATTGCATCAATGGTATTTGTGAATTTATGCCGGTTGTATCGTAAAAACTAAATTTATTCAAACTGAAATCATTACCTGATTTTGTTAAAATATACGGACATATATCAGGATGTACAAAAATCACAGAATTTCCACGACTGGCAAATTGTATGCGTGATAATTGTGTGTCAGACCATGGTGAAATCAGGGTATAAATCAAATTATCATCACAAAATATATTGATGGAAAAATTTGTAAATGCCAAAACATATTTTTCTTGTTCGGACATATCAAAAGAAAACAATCTGGCTTTGCCGGACAAATTGGTTATATCTTGCAATCCTGGTCGTTTTGTTATGCCACCACCATCTAACACATCCATATTTTCCATATATGCCAATCCATTTACATTTCTGGTCAGGTAAAATTCTGGTGATATTTCGCCATTTGCAAAAGAATTTTGCGAGTGTATAAATTCTGTCATAATTATCCCCCCTCATTAAAACCTGGCATTTATCAATGAAAATTGTTCAACACCAGAATTTACATCTGTGGTGGAATCAATAAATTTAGCCGTTTGAAATTCTGATTCATATAAACTAATCAGCATCCGTAAACTTTGTTGATTCCCAGTCAGCGGAATACAAAATTCCATGGCCAACTTTGTTGCAACCAGTGATGCAAAATAACTGGGAAAAGAATCAGCACCAACACGCATAATCGCTAACATTTTTACATTATTTGTATCTGCAAAAATTTTGTTTCCATAAATCCGACCTGTGCATCGTAAAATTCTTAACACATTTTCAGGAACAATAAATTCATCATCTTGATTTTTTTCAATATATAAACTTTGCATAGCAAATCGCCATGGATGTCCTGATAACAATGTATCGACGGTTGTGTCATATAATGTTCGGGCTAATTGTGCAGATGCACTGTCGGTATTCAGCGACACCAACGGCTGTTCGCCTAATTTTAATAATGCCATAGAACACAAATCTTGTTTGGTAAGCATATAACCCCCTTTATATAAATAAATCAGTGGGACATAAATAATGCCCCACTGAAAATTAAACAGTTAATATTTTAAGATAATGCAGCAACAGTGACGTTTTCACTTGTCACAGTAATTGCCTTGATTGATGTGCCGTTCGATGCATTGATTATAATAATGTCGCCGGAATTCATCAGGGTCAAAACATTATTGAAATAACCATCTGCACTGATTGCGGTCATTGTTTCGTTTGCTGCATAGTGCCACAATGTGAAACCATTTGCATACGCAATTACAGATAATTTTTTATTTTGAAAAGCCATATGATTTTCCTTTTGTTTGGTTGTTTTTTTTATGTTTAGGCGTTATCTTTGCATTTGATACGCACGATACCGTCTTGATCGATTAAAACCGCACCTTGTGACATGCTGTTGCTGATAAAGTGCGCTGCGCGTTCACCATGCCATGTAATGTCAGTTTTAACTTCTTGACCGCATGCATGACCGACGCTGGATGCGTGGTATATAAAGCAACTGCGATTTGTTGTGCTGGCCAATGGCAAATCGTTGTGCAAAATCCATGTGATACCCAACCATTTTCTGGTTTCGAAACCATTGATAAATGGACTGTTATCACCAACATAATCCGCAGATACGAATTCTGTAATATTCAACAATTCGTTCCATTGATGCACACCAACAACTGCGAATCTGCGTCCGTCATCTGGGACATCTTTTTCATTTAATTTTTCAACGGCTTCTAAAATCAAAGATTTTGTTAAACCTGTTGTAAAATCGCCGACATATGTATTTGCACCATCCATCGCAGATATAATCAATTCATCTGTCTTGCGACCTAATGCATACGCGCCCGCAGATGCAACAACGCGACGTTCATCGACATTTGTTTTTAATTCATCCAATGCATCAACCCAATCACCTGCATAGTAATCTTGTAATACGCATTCCACAGGTTGATGATTCAAATTCATCACAGGCACAATTCCATGACGTGATTTTGTACTGGCGGTGCCACGACCAATTGTTTGAAATGTTGTTGATTGTCCAACCACGCCGGTTTTACTGCGGATGGTGGAACGCAATTTTGTGCCCATTTGTTGATATGCCAAATGAACATCTGCCTCGAATTGTTTTACGAAAACTTGATCTATTGAAACAGACATAATAATTCCTTTATTTGTTAGAGATAAAAAACAAGCACAATAAAAATTGTGCAGACTATCAAAATTGTTTTTTTGATTATGCAAATGAAGTTATTTGCGTCATATAACAAAACGCGGGGTCCATTGAAACCAAAGGATTGTCCTGCAATATTTTCAGTCAGACTAAAAAAATCATCTGACTAAAAATATTAAAAAAACCCGCAAATTATTGCGGGTTAAAATTGTTAAAAGAAAATATTATTTTCTTTTAGCCGCTGTTTTTTTGCATGCGCAAGCTTTCTTTGCTGGTGCTTTTTTAGCAACAGCTTTCTTTGCGACTGGTTTTTTAGCAGCAACTTTTTTCACTGCTGGTTTTTTAGCAGCAACTTTTTTTGCGACTGGTTTTTTAGCAGCAACTTTTTTTACTGCTGGTTTTTTAGCAGCAACTTTTTTTGCAGCTGGTTTTTTAACAGCAACTTTTTTCACTGCTGGTTTTTTAGCAGCAACTTTTTTTGCAGCTGGTTTTTTAGCAGCAGGTTTTTTTGCAGCTGGTTTAGCAGCTGGTTTTGCGGCTTTCTTTGTTAATGAAAACAATGCCATTCTTCTCTCCTTTTTAAGATTTTGGACAGAACAAATCTTTTTGTTCTTAATAACATTTTATAATAAAAGAAAATAATAGTAAAGAAAAAAGTAATTTTTATATTGTATTTTTTTGTTATGAATATAATTTTTTGAAACCGTTTTCAATTTTACGAACGTATTCCGGATCCGCATCACGCCAATATTTTGGATCGCGCATCATGCGTCTTAAATCATCATCTGTTAAATTTTCTTGTTCGCCTAAATTGGTTTCTATACGCGGTTCCATTGATTGCATCATTTGATACACGCCTTGGATTCCTTGGGCGCTGGAACATAATGATTCAAATGCATCGTGTGGTAAAAATTTTTCGCCAAATGTATTTATTGCATTTAATGCATCGTTCATTTTTTCACGTGACCCAAAAAATTTTTCTAATTTTGATATTTCATTTGTTTCATTTTTTACAGAAAATAATTCTGCAATAACTGGTGATAAAAATTCTTCTGCAACAGAATAAATTTTTTCAACTTGTGTTTTTGTTAATCCAATATCGTGAAATTTTTGTTTAACCGATTCGTCATCAAACAAAGGATTTGTTGGATAATCGTTTGCGTTTTCTGGAACACCAATTGCGCGATTAAATTTTTCACGTGTTGCGTCATCACTGTTGTCGCCTGGGATAGAAATCATATTTCCCATTTTCTTTTCTAATTCAGAATATGATTTAACCAACGCATCAACATTAACTGTTCCGTCTGGATTTTGAAATTTTTCTGGTATTTGCATGTTTTGTCCTTTCGTTTGATTTTCTTAAAAAATAAATTCCGCCCAATGTGAATACAGATTGCATTGTTAAAAACAAATCTGTATCACCAACCAAATACGATGCTATGGCGGAAATAATACCGGCACAGGATAATATATATGTGCGATGTCCTGCCAGAAATCCGCCATGAATAATTTTTTGTATTTTCATTTTTTATTTCCATATCACAAATAAAATAACAATCCATCCATGTCTAAAATATATCCGCGCGCCAGTGACCAGGACGGATTAAATTCTGTGCGGTGAAATTTTGTTGCACCGAAACAACAATCTTCTAAATTGTGTTTCAACATTTTATCTGTCACGCGCAGGCACATTTGAAATGTGCGTGAATTTGGATTTACTTTTAATAAATCATGATGTTTGGAATTTTTATCCAATGATTCAAACAATCCAGAATTATTTATAAATTCTAATTCTGTTTGATTATTTTTTTGTGCGCCATTTGAAATCATTGATGCCAATGCTTCAACAACGCGCAAAGATTGCGCACATGTTTCTGCATAAATTACACGTGCGATTTTATAAACATCGCGTGAAAAATCATTTTGATGTTTTATCAAATTCAGTTGCATTTTTTGTGCCTTTGTTTTTGTTGAATAAAAAACAGCGCACAAAATGTGCGCTGATAAAAAAAATCACGTCCCCGATGTGACGTGTACAATTTCTGCTCTTGATGGTTTGTATTATATCACAAAACGCATATAAAGTCAAGACCTTTATATTATAATTTCATCGCCATATGCCAAAACATAATGTGTTCCGCACCGTAAAACCAATGCGCCATTTTCATTTATTCCTATCAATTCAGCATTTTCCCCACGATATTTAACTGTTGTATTTAATCCAGTTGCCATCGACATCCATCTGGCACGAACAGTTGCAAAATCAGATTTAATCCATTTGTCTAAATATTTCATTAAACGTGACAAGACTTCTTTTTCTGTTGTCGTTGTATAATTGTTTGTTTTTGTGGTTTTGTATTCAGCAACCGTAGGATTTGTTGCAATGTTTATACCAATTCCAACAATAACAAACCGATTATAATATTCGATTAATATTCCAGAAATTTTTTTATCATCAATCAATATATCATTTGGCCATTTTATCGTTGGAACAATTCCAAAAGAGAGCAATGTGTCCGCAACTGCGACCGCAACAGCATATGATAATCGTGCATCGCGTTCAGGACACGCATAAATAAAACTGGCATATAAATTTCCATGGTGTGAAACCCATTTGCGACGAAAACGACCATGTCCGTCACTTTGTGCCGCCGCAACAACGACGGTATGATCTGTCGCCTGGTGTGATGCGATTAATTCATGGGCGGTTGTTTGTGTGCTGGGGATTTTGTCATAGGAAAAAAGTTTATACGTTGCCAATTTTATATACTCCTTTTTCCAATTTTATAAAATCATGCCCGAATAATTTTCGCAGATTATAAATTGCTGTATCAATACTGTGTGTTGAAACACCGGGCAAATACCCCAATACATTTTTCAATTCATCACCAGACATTCCGCCACTGCGCCACAGGGATATAATAATACTTTGCTGAATATCAGATAATTGTGGCATGTCACGATGAAATATATTTTGTAATATATTTGTGGCATCGGCATATTGCAATATAATACTTTTTAATTCTGTTGCAGAAACAGCCCCCCCAGGTTCAATTTCATCAAAGTTTATATCCAGCACATTTGGCGCATCTGTGACCGTTGCGCCCAATTCAGATAATATGTGACGCCACACAGGATTGCTGGAATAAATTTTTATACCATTTAACATATTTTCAGAATACCAAAAAAAAGTCCCAAGTCCATAAAAAACGCAAATATAAATTGTCTTAATTGATTTTTTATTTTATGGGTGCTACACTGCGATTGTCTGAAAAAAGAGAAAAAAGGATTACACATGTATATACTTGCTTTGAACTGCGGTTCTTCATCATTGAAATACCAGGTTTTTGACGCTGAAACAAAACAACCAATTGTCAGTGGTAATGTTGAAAAAATAGGATTACCTGATTCTTTTGTCACACAAAAATATCCTGATGGCAACAAGGTTCGCAAAGATGTTTCTATGGCTGATCATAACCAGGCATTAAATGTTGTTATTGGTCTATTGCGCGAGGCATCCATTGACATCAGCAAAATTGGTGGCGTTGGTCATCGTGTTGTATTGGGGGGTGAAAAATTCGCAAATTCTGTTGAAATTACTGATGAAGTGATTAAAAAAATTGATGAATTGTCCATGATTGCGCCTTTGCACAATCCTGCGGCATTGGTTGGCATTATGGCTGCAAAACAGTTGTTGCCAAATGCAACCCAGGTTGCTGTATTTGATACCGCTTTCTATAACACATTACCTGATTATGCGTATCGTTATGCTGTGCCATCGGCATGGTATCGCGAATTGGGTGTTCGTCGTTATGGTTTCCATGGAACATCACACCTGTATGTTTCAAAACGTGCGGCGGCTATTTTGGGCAAACCTGCGTCTGAATGTAATTTGATTACATTGCATATTGGGTCTGGCGCATCTGCGGCTGCGATTCGCAATGGTGTTGCGGTTGACACATCTTTGGGTATGACACCGGTTGCAGGTTTGGTTATGGGAACACGTCCTGGCGATTTGGATGCCGGTGTTGTATTGTATGTAATGCAACGTTTGGGATTGACACCTGAACAAATGCAGAAACATTTGAACAAAGATTCTGGATTGTTGGGAATCACAGAATGTTTTGCTGACCGTCGTGATGTCGAGGCAAATCGTGATACAAAACCAGAATGCAAATTGGCAATTGAAATGGAGGCTCATGCCGTTCGTAAATATATTGGTGCATTTTTAGCGGAACTGGGTCATGTTGATGCAATCGTATTTACCGCAGGTGTTGGTGAAAACGATGATTATTTGCGTGAACAATTCTGTCGCGGATTGGAACCATTGGGTATTAAATTAGACCCTGCAAAAAATGCTGCTGCATTGGCACGCAAAGGCGTTGACCAGGCGATTATCAGCACCGACGACAGTCCAATCAAAATTATCATGGTTGCCACAAACGAAGAATTGGTTATCGTCGAAGATACATTGGCAATTATGAACGGAACATATAACCCAGACCATTTGAAAATGGATTATTCTTTCGCAAAATAATTGTGATAGTAAAAAAAGATACACCGCTCAAAATTGAGCGGTGTTTTTATTTTTTTTATTCTTCATTTGAATCCGGACCATCGTCGCCATCATCATCGTCAATTTCAACTGCGTTCAAATCTATCTCTTTTGGAACGCCCAAAATATCTTCGATTTTTTCAGATGCCGCATCAACATCCATTTTATGCAATACAGCAAATTCTTGTGCCATACGTTCCAACGCACGCAGATATAATTGACGTGCCGAAAAAGTCATAGTATCCGCCGGATTACGACGTTGTAAATCGCGAACAACCTCTGCGATTTTCATTGGATCGCCAGAATTGATGTTTTCTTCATATTGTGCGGCGCGTCTGGACCAAATCATGCGCTTTGAACCCGCGCGTCCTTTGGCAGATGCGATTGCCTCGTCCATTTTTTTTGCTGTTGATAACGGACGCAGACCGGAAATTTCCGCACGTTCCAATGGAACACGCAACGTCATGTGCGATGATTCAAAATCAATAACCAACAATTTTACAGATTGTCCACCGATAACCTGTTCTTCGATGCGTTGCAAACGCCCAACCCCTTGGGTCGGGTAAACAACATATTGACCTGTCTTAAAATCTAACTTTTTACTTGGCATCCATAACCCTTTACAGTTGCCATCCTCTCTCTGTTTTCTTTGATTATACCATAAAAAACCGAAAAAACAAATTTTTATTTCAACCAGCGATTTATTGTCCCATACCCGCAGGCGAAAAACGACCGATATTGTTAAATAATTCCTGGACAGCGTTCAATTCAATAGCCGCCGGAATCTGTGTTTCGTCGTCATCCATGGCGATATTTGGCAAATCGTCATCATGTAAAACCTGGGTTTTTACGACCTGATTTCCGCGTACCCACGCCAATAATACGGTTTTATTGTCGTATGTGTGTGGAAATGGTCCATGATAGTTTTCATCCATACTGTAATAAACCCAGACATTATCCCCATAATTTGTTTTTGCCAATGGGTCGCCAATTTGTTCTTGTAATTGCGATGTTGTTTTAATTCCTGCAACCCGAGATTCCAAATCATCAGGAAACACATATCCGCGATGTTTTGTTTGAAATGTGCATGCCGTCATTATTACAGCGACAAATAAAATCAGTATTTTTTTCATTTATCTTCTCCATCAGGATTATTCATTGCAAAATGAGCAATATATTTTTTCAAATCATTTTTATATTTATTGTTAACTTTTGCGCGTTCGATTATTTTATCAAAGTTTGGATTTGCCGAACGAGCCGCCCCGAAACGAGATTCTGTTTTAACAAAATCTTCCAGTGGCAAAACATTATCAACATTAGAATCCATCGTCAAAGGATAATGTCCATCCGCAATCAATCTGGGGTCAAATCTGTATAACGGCCATGCGCCAGTTTGCACCAGCATTTGTTGATGTTCGGCACCGTTTTGTAGTGCAAATCCATGTGCAATACATGGTGCATACGCCAATATAATGGATGGACCGTCAAAACTGGCGGCTTCTTGGAAGGCGCGCATTGATTGTGCCTGATTTGCACCCAGTGCAATTTGTGCAACATATGCCCCTGACATCATGGCAATCATACCTAAATCTTTCTTGGCATGCTCTTTACCACCAATAGCAAATTTCATAGACGCGCCAAATGGTGTTGATTTCGATTGTTGACCACCCGTATTAGAATAACCTTCGGTATCTAAAATCAATATATTTACATTTTCACCACTGTGTAAAATATGGTCCAGTCCGCCATATCCAATATCGTATGCCCAACCGTCACCACCAATAATCCACAGTGATTTTTCAACAATGTTTTCAACCAAACTTTCAGCCAATCTTGCGCGTGGTGATGAAATTTTTGATAATTGTTTACGCAGTTTTTGTTCGTATTCGCGCTGTTTGGTTATATCGCGTTCAGCGAACATTTCATCAACATCTTTGATACCTAATTCATGCAACAGACCATATAAATTTTCGCGTTTTTGGTTTAATGCAATTCGCATACCCAAACCATATTCAGCATTATCTTCGAACAAAGAATTTGACCATGCCGGTCCCCGTCCATTTGCATCAGTGGTCCATGGGGTCGTTGGCAAATTCGCGCCATATATTGATGAGCAACCTGTCGCGTTTGCAACAACCATCCTGTCGCCGAATAAATGTGCCAACAATTTTATATACGGTGTTTCACCACATCCTGCGCATGCGCCAGGAAATTCGAAATAGTGTGGTAATAACTCAACATGTTTTGGAATATTCAAATTCAATTTTTCGCGTTCTATATCCGGAATTTTTTGTGCAGCATCAAATTGAGCCTGGGCATTTTCGACATCTTTGGCGGCAACCATAGATAATGCGTGTACAGGGCAATTTTTAACGCACACACCACATCCTGTGCAGTCTGCTGGGGAAATATTTAATGTATAATACATGTTTGCGCCCAATTCAGGTGTTTTCATTGGAACAACGATTACCCCATTGTCGCGTGCTTTATTTGCCTCGACCTCGGTCATGACTTTGATACGAATCGCGGCGTGTGGACACATCATTGAACATTTTCCGCATTGTGCGCACAATGACAAATCGCATTTTGCCACGCGTTCAGAAATAGCGCGTTTTTCATATTTTGATGTTCCAACCGGATATTCGCCTGCGGCAAAATTGCCATCTGGACGGAAACGCGATACCGGTATTGCATCACCGCGTCCAGCCGCCATTTCACCCAATGTTCCGGCAATTTCATTTGGCGCGTCTGCTGTCATTGATGGAATAAAATCAGGTGCAAAATTCGACACCGATGATGGTAATTTATATTCTGTTAAATATTTGTCAGCCATATCAACCGCGGCCCAGTTTGCCTGAACGACATCCATACCTTTTTTCTTGTATGTTTTTTCGATTGCATCTTTGGCAGATTTTGCAGCAATTTTTGGGTCAATAATTTTCATCAAATTAAAAAAGTTAATCATAATGAAAGTATTGATACGATTACCCAATCCTAATTCTGCGGCTGCCGCATTTGCGTCCAAGAAATAAACGCGTGCCCGCATCCGTATCAGTTGTTCTTGTGATTCGCGGGGCAGGTTAGCAAAAGCCAAATCTGGTGCGATTGATGTATTTATCATAACAATTCCATTTGCACGCAAAGCCCGAAATACATCAAATCTTTGTGCAATCATAAAATTCGACACACCAATAAAATCAGCGGATTCAACCAAATATTGACTTTGTATAGGTTTGTCTGAAAATCTTATATGCGATGTGGTCAGCCCCCCAGATTTTTTAGAATCATACACAGCATACGATTGCGGATATAAATCAGAATTTTCACCAACAATTTTTACAATGTTTTTCACCGCACCAACCGTTCCGTCTGAACCGATACCATATAATAAAGCGGTTTTTACATGTGGGTTTTCAATTGCAAACATAGAATCTGTTTTTAATGATGTGCCACTTAAATCATCATCAATACCGACTGTGAAATTATGATGCAAATCACCCGTAATCATATTTTCATATACCGCCTTGACATCCCTGGGGGCGAATTCTTTACTGCCCAAACCATAGCGTCCGCCAAATACATTGATGCCTTTGCCAACGATACTTGCAACATCTTGATATAATGGTTCGCCAATAGAGCCTGGTTCTTTTGTTCTGTCCAATACAGCGATTTGTTTAACTGTTTTTGGTAATGCTTTCAAAAACGCATCAACAGGGAACGGACGATATAAATGTACCTTAATCAACCCGCATTTTTTTGGCATATATGGCAATGTTTCTTCAATTGTTTCACACGCAGAACCCATCGCGACAATAACAAATTCAGCCTTTTTATCACCGACATAATCAACCAAATGATACGCGCGTCCGGTCTCGGCTGCCAATTCATCCATACAGTTTTGCACAATTTCAGGTAATTTTTGATATAACGGATTTACGGCCTCGCGTCCCTGGAAATAAACATCAGGATTTTGCGCCGTTCCACGAATTTTTGGATGTTCAGGCGACATGCCATGTGCGCGATTTTTTAATACCTCAGATTCAGGAATCATTTTTTGTAAAACTTCATCTGGAATTCTTTCTAATCTTGATTCTTCGTGACTGGTGCGGAATCCGTCAAAGAAGTGTAAAAACGGAACATGTGCGCGTAAAGTTGCCGCATGAGCAACCGCCGCCATATCATGTGCCTGTTGGACATTATGACTGGATAACATGGCAAAACCAACACCACGCACAGACATAACATCACTGTGGTCACCAAATATAGACAACGCATGTGTTGCCAATGCACGTGCTGCCACATGCATAACAAACGGTGTTTGTTCGCCCGCAATTTTATACATATTTGGAATCATCAACAATAAACCCTGGGACGCGGTAAATGTTGTTGCCAACGCACCCATTTGTAATGCGCCATGCATAGCCCCCGCCGCACCACCTTCGGATTCCATTTCGATAATTTGTGGAATTGCCCCCCAAATATTTTTCTTGTGCTGAAAAGCCCATGCATCCGCCAATTCACCCATTGTGCTGCTGGGTGTAATGGGGTAAATAGCCGCAAAATCCACACAACGATACGCGACATCTGCCGCAGCCCAATTTCCATCAACAATTAAATTTGCCATAATTTTCACCTAACCTTAAATAAAATACCAACATGTATCATAGAAATTTTTATAACCCCATGCAAGCCTAAACATATATTTTATGTTGACAAAATATATTATTTGTAATAACATTTGGCGAAATCAAGAGGCGAATATTATGACAAATTATTATAAAACATACATAGAACCAATATTGAACGGGATTGGTGATGATGCGCGTCGTGTACTGGAACAGAATGCGATAGTTCAATACAGCATTAACCAAATTCATAATTTCAAAAGTATGTTTCAAAAACATAAAAACAAAGAAACTATGATAAATATGTTTTATTGGTGTGTTATTCAAATGTACTGTAATACCAGATTTATGAATACAATCGAAGGTTTTGGTAATTATTTGTTTATGGCCAATGATAAAAAGAAATACAATGATATATATGAAAAATTAGATATACACACAGGTAAATTAAATATTCCAAAACGCAATCATGATATATTTGATATAATTGAATCTGATACGCATGGTTATATGTGTCGCATGCGCAGAAAAGACAAATATCCATTTTATATAATCACAACACCTGCAAATCGTACTGCGGTATATAATGCTATTCAACAAGCCAGCTGTATTCCAATGCACAATACCAAAGAATTATTGAATTTGTTAAAGTTTATTATTGCTAATTCGCAAATAAAATCTACGGTATCGACCAAGACAAAAGAAAATGGTCATGGTTATATATCTTGTGCCCAGGAAATATGGGGCACAATGCACAGCCAGAATCGTATATTGAATTTACAAGAACAAATTCATACAATCCAAGATGAATCTAAAAAACATACGGCACAATTGGATGCTAATTTGTCATCTGCACAACAGAAACAATTTGAATCCGTCCAAAAATTAAATGCTGCATATAAAACCAAGGATAATACTGCAATATTGCATGCATCACAATCTGTTGCATTTGATACAAACAGATGTAATGATATCATAACAGATAAACAATCATGGTATAAAATATATCAACAAAACATAGAGCAGGTAAAATTGAATTCTGGATTGCCTTTTGCAAAATTGCGTGCAAAACAAAAATAGTAATTTCCGCCCATTTGGGCGGTTTTTTGTTGAATAATATGTTAAATTTATTACAGTTATTTTTATGAATAAATATATAGATGCACATTGTCATTTATCAAATTCAGAATCTTTTTCTGACCTGTTTGCGCGCGCCAAAACGATGGGGGTTGTTGGCGTGGTGTTAAATTCTGTCAATCAATCTGATTGGTCGCAAATATTAAAAATTGCCACAGATAACAAAAATATATGTGGTTGTATTGGTATTCATCCATGGGCGGTTGGCGATATAACACCAAATTGGGCTGATGATATGAAATCAATATTTGACGACAATCCAAATTTAATGCTGGGCGAGGTTGGTCTGGATAAAACGCGCCCAGATTTCACAACCCAGGAACGCATTTTTATACAAAGTCTGGAAATTGCGATTAAATACAAACGTGTTATGTCTGTTCATTGTGTGCATGCATGGGATACTATGTTGCATATATTAAAAACATATCAAAACGATTTGCCAACAATTGTGATTCACTCGTTTGATGGTACGCAAAATGCGCTGGGGTGGGGCGACCATTTGTATTTTTCATATTCGCCAAACATTACAAATCCAAATCATACCAAGGTTATTTCGTCAATATCATCTGTGCCAAAAGATAAAATTTTGATAGAAAGCGACAGCCATGATATAATTCCTGTGTTAAACACCGCAGATACTATATTATCTATGCGACCTGATTTAACATCTAACGACATTTTTAACAATACATTGGGGGTATTTTTCAATGGACAGATTGCATAGAATTCGTTTGTTGTTTGGAAATGAAAATATTGCAAAATTACAAACTAAAACAGTAATGGTTGTTGGCTGTGGTGCGGTTGGTTCTTTCGCAATCGAGGCAATTGCCCGCAGTGGTATCGGTCATATTATTATTGTGGATTTTGACAAGGTTGAACCAACAAATATAAACCGCCAATTATTTGCATTAAACACAACGATTGGTATGCCCAAGGTTGATGTTGCGCGTGCGCGTATTGGTGAAATTTCACCTGATATAAATGTGACGGCATTTAATATGTTTTGGGATGAAAATACATCGCCCGATGTCGCACCTGATTTTGTCATAGATGCCATAGATTCTGTTCCATCAAAAATTGCTTTATACAAATGGTGTGCATCAAAAAATATACCGTTTATTGCCAGTATGGGTGCCGCCCAAAAAACTGATATGTCGCAAATCAAGACAGGGACGATTTCCAAAACAACGGTATGTCCATTGGCGGCAAAGATTCGCAAATTAATAAAAAACGAAAATTTACCAGATTTTCCTGTTGTGTATTCAACACAAAGTCCAATAAAAAATGATACCGGCACATTGGGTTCAATGATAACTGTGACGGGTGATTTTGGATTGCGATTGGCAAATTATGCAATTCAATATTTGATATCAAAATAGGTAAAAAATCCCAATGTTTTTGCGGATTTGCACTTATTCCTAAATACCGATTGTTGATTGAAAAAGTTATATATATACCTTATAATTAAAATATCAAAAAGGACACTTTTTGATGTTTTTACCAAGGGAGAAAAAATAGATGAGAGGACTCACAATTTACGTCTTAGAACCATTAACCTTTATTGGTGCCTTGAATTGGGGATTGATTGGGTTATTTGGTTTTGACTTGGTTGCATGGATTTTTGGTCCTGCAACATTTGCAGCAAATATCGTATATTCAATTATCGGTGTTGCGGCATTGCTGTGGTTGATATGGTTATTCATAGACAATCCTGTCACCAACCGTTAACAGCAAACCATGTGTCGATAAAAAAAATCCCCATACGGGGATTTTTTATTGTTTATCCAAATTGATAAATTTGTATTTACGACTGCCAACGCCGATTTTTTCAGCCGCCTCGATTGTATGTCGACCATTTCTATCAGCAATTCTTTCCATCAATTTTTCATTTCCATCCGCCACAGACACCATGTCTATCCCAGCCTGGTCAACAGCCACTGGGTCTGTTGATGCCAAAATACCGATATCATGAATATCTGGTTCTGCTGGATTTGCATTACAATCGCAATCGATACTGATACGATTTAATACATTTATATACACCATGTTATCACGACCAACATGGTCAACAACGGATTTTGCTGCATCGGCCATAGATTCTAAAAATGCGTCTTGATCACCTGCGACAAATGTTTCCTTGTTTGTTCCACCACTGTGAATCCATTTTTTACCTTCTGACGATGCGAATCCAATTGAAATGTTTTTCAGCGCACCACCAAACCCAGCCATTTGATGTCCTTTGAAATGTGACAGAACAACATAAGACGGATAATTGTTAAAATGTGTTCCAACATAGTTTTCTTTTAATCTGTTTCCTGCGTCAACATCCAACACCATAGAACCTTCTTCGTCCATAATATCCACAGGTGCGATATCCATAAAACCGCGTTCTTTGATTGCCGCCCAATGTGATTTACTGTCGGCACGATTACCAGCATAGGCAGTATTACATTCAACAATAGTTCCGTCTAATTCTTTGACCAAATCTTTGATTAATTCTGGTCTTAAATAATTTGTTTTTGCAGATTCCCCTGTGCTGATTTTAATACCAACTTTGCCCGCAGGTTTCCAGTTCATCGCATGATAAACACGTGCCAAACCTTCTGGGGAAATATCACTGGTAAAATACACAACAGGTGTTGTATCTTCGGCAATCGCGTGCCTTACACCAACAACCGCCACAACAGCCGCCGCGCAACCGATAGTTGCAGCAATACATTTTTTCATGTGTTCTCCTTGATTAAGATAAAAATTTCACCACATGTATAATAAATTTTTACATTTTATGATGTCAATAAAAATTTGTTTTACATTAAATATTGTTGCGATAATACATAAATTTTATTACGATAATTTTGTATTCAGTAAAAGGGGCACATATGAACATTTTAATTACTGGCGCCACAGGTTTTATTGCATCACATACAATCGTTGAATTACAAAATATGGGGCATAATATAATTGGGGTGGATAATTTATCAAACTCATCAATTACGACTGTTGAAAAAATTGCAAAAATAACTGGCAAAACGATTGATTTTTACCAGGTTGACATATGTGATTACGATGGATTGAAATCTGTTTTGCATAATAAAAACATAGATTGTTGTATTCATTTTGCGGGATTAAAGGCCGTTGGTGAATCTGTTTCAAAACCAATTGAATATTATGATAATAACATTGGTGGCACAATTACTTTGTTAAAGGTTTTACATGAAATCGGTTGTCATAATATTATATTTTCATCCAGTGCAACCGTTTACGGCACACCTGCATTTGTCCCAATTACCGAAGAATGTCCAAAGGGTATATGCACCAATCCATACGGATGGACAAAATCAATGATAGAACAAATATTATTGGATATGCAGCATGCAAATCCTGAATGGAACATTGTTATATTACGATATTTCAACCCGATTGGTGCGCACCCATCTGGGATAATTGGTGAAAATCCAAATGGCATACCAAATAATTTAATGCCATATATAACCCAGGTTGCATGTGGCAAGCGTGAAAAGTTATTTGTTTATGGTAATGATTATGATACACCTGATGGTACCGGTGTTCGTGATTACATCCATGTTGTTGATTTGGCGCGTGGTCATGTTTGTGCATTAAATGCGATTAAAAATAATTGTGGTGCTGAAATATTTAATCTGGGAACTGGTCATGGATATTCCGTATTGGATGTTGTTAAAACGTTTGAACGTGTAAACAACATTAAAATCCCGTACGAGATTGCACCCCGTCGTTCTGGTGATATTGCCACATGTTATGCGGCACCGACCAAGGCTGAAAAAATACTGGGTTGGCATGCAGAATATTCATTGGATGACATGTGTCGTGATTCATGGAATTATCAAAAATTAAATACAGACTAATTATCCAAAATTTATGGGTATCATGTCAAGGTGATTTTATTGTGTTTTTTTATAATTTAAAATAAAAACGGCTTTTGATACAAGCCGTTTTTTTCTAACATGAATTAAAATAGGGGGTTAGTCTCGCAATAAAAAACAAAATGTGGATTAAAAAACTTGGCTTTTTGTTTATATTAACGCTGTATTGTGGTATAGCGGATGGCCGGGTATTGCACGTTGGAGATACAGAAATTCAATTAAAAACAGAGTGCCAAACTGAACATAAATTAAAGGTTAAAATTGGCGAAGAAATATTTTGTGCGCCATTGTCCACTGAATTTACAACGAATTCATTACATGTACGCTTGGACGGTGTCACATATACGGTTGTAAACGACACGTCATCTGGTGGTGGCGAATGGCATATGCCTGAAACCCCAGAAGAACCAATCGTATTGCCAGAAACATGCGAATGGCAGATGACACCCAATGCATACTTGTTGTCTGATGGAAATCAGTATTTTGATACCAAGGTGCCGGTTAATTCCCGTGATAACATAGAAGTTACCGCCCAGGTTATAAATGGTGCATACGCACGATTATTTGGTAACAAGGGAACATCGTGTCAGTTTGATATGACGTTGAATAATAATGGAAACGTGGTCGTATTCATGGGAACCGGATACGCAACAAGTCCATATCCTATAAGTGACAGCAGGGCTAAAATTGTGTACAAGACAGATACCTCCCAAACAAAAACAACTTATGTTACAAAATATTTCTATGCGGATGATGATAGGTTGAGTGACAGTTCTAAAAAGGTTAATGATTGTACCGATGAAAATCATACAATGTTGGTGTTGGATAATGATTTGTCAAGCATAGATCAAACGAAATCTGGCGGTATTAAATTATACAGAATAAGAATGTGGGATAAATCAAAGAATTTGATACATGATTTTCAACCGGTGCCCAAGGGGACAAATATTTGTGGTGTGACACCGCCGACCAATGCGATGTGGGACTTTGTGACGAAAAAATTGTATTACCCCGCTGGCACTGGCGAAATGGGATATGGTGTTGACCCATAATGTTTACTTATAAAGTGGTGTAAATCAACCAATGTATAAAAATATAATAATTGAATTAAAGGAGACTTTAATGAAATCTGTGGTTATATATCCAGCATAGTCGAACCTATCAAAAGACCAGTTGCCACATAAATCACATGATTGACTGTTAGCAGAACTACAGCCGATTAAGAACGCAAAAAATAACAAAATCTTGTTCATACATCACAGTATAAATATTATTATTGTAAAAATCAAAACAATTGACTATGGGTACATATTAAATTATCATACAGAACATGAAAAAATATTGCTTGTACATAATTTTTTTTATGTTACTGGGATGTTCAGCACAAGATAAATCTGTTGAAACAGAACCTGTATGTCGCGAAACAGGTTGTTTTAAATGGACTGATAAAAAGCAAGCTGTTAAATACTATGAACAACTTCTTGATAATGTCGTCTCTCTCGAAACAGCTTCGCTAACATACGAACAAATAGATGCAATGTTGTATCTGTCGTATATTTATTTAACAGATAGTGAATATAAAGATATAAACAAAGCAAATAATTTATTGATTGTCGCTAAAAAAGCAATATGGCAAGATTGTGACGGATATCATGGACATTATGATAATTTTTGTTATTTTCAATATTATCAGGATGAAATACCGATTATTGTAAATAATCTAGAAGAAGCAATAATTATTTATCAAATGACATTACCGTGTGTTCATATAGATATGGTACAAGAAAATGAAAAAGCAATCGGTATCATAGACGGCTATTTTGGCAGTTCCAGAGATGCAAGTATACCGACATTATGCGATACATTTAATCCATATGATATTGTAAATATAGATGATATGGCTAATTTAACATCTTATACGTTTTTGAAAAATTTAAATAAAGAACCTGAAACAGAAGGAACTATGTGGTTTGGTTTGCAGCGAATGAAGTATCATGATTTTGTGTACATGTTAACATATCCCGCACATTATTTTAAAACAAATAAATTTGAAGAATTGCATATTCAACAAACCGGTATAGATAATGACAAAACAACAAAATTTTTTGCGTATGAATTGGAAAAAGAAATTTATAAGCATCCTGATTTAGAAAGGGTGTATAACAAAATGATAGATTCCATTAAACAATATTATGAATCGTCTTTGAAAATGAATAACAAAGATGCTGCCAATTATGCCCGTATGACAGCATCTATGATAATTTTGCAAGATATATTTATCAGGTAAATTTCTATTTGGCATCTATAAACATTTTATAAGTCCATTCCCGTCTAGATTTTTGAACATCTTTTCTCTGTCTTGCTTCCTTTCCTGCTGTACGCCAATCGCGATTATCAATCGCTTGAAATAACTTTGGCCAATTGTTATCAGAAAATTTTTTGTTTCCCATATTAAATTGCATATCAACTAAAGCTTGCTTAACGGATATAGGAAAATCGTTAAAGTTTTCTATTTTTTGTTCTAGTTCGTTATAAGATTTTTCTAACATTGTATTAAATTGATTGTAAATGTCATTTTTTGATATCTCTAAATTAGAATAGTTTTTTTCTTTAAAGGTATTGTCAGATATCTCTTGCATAATTTGAGAATACAATTGTTCTTTTTGAGGCTCATCTAACACATTACCTGTTTGTGTGTCTAATATGTTTAACTCTTTGAATTTATTTAATTCACTAATATTTTGACCAATGCCCACTGTAAGAATATTTTTAGAATCTAAATAAAAATGTTGTTTAATCCCTTCAAATTTCAAAACTTCTTCTTTAAATTTTTTAGTAAGTACATTTTTCATAATAATTTCCTTTTTTAATTCTTCATTTATTTTTACTTCTGTCCAATGGCCGGGTTTTACAGCGCCATTTTCTTTGATTTTGTTTTCTTTTCTAAAATTTTCTATCGCTTCAAATAATCTCTGATTTGGATATTGGTTTAATTGTTTATCGGATTCGCCGGCTCTGGAATCAGGGGTATAGTAGCCAAGTTTAATAACCATTTGATATCGCGAGTATCCACACTTCTATCGCTTGCAACATCTTGATGCAAATGAGAATCATGATAGTGTGCATTTTCTATATCTTCCATACTTAACACACAACGACAGTTGGGGTGAAACGGTGGTCCAGACACGATTTCGTCGTCAACAATCAAAGCCACACATCCGCCGCAATCACCACCGCAATCTATGGTAGCATAAGTATGTTCAACTTCGTCTTCATCAAAATCTTCTTCCCAATCTTCGTCAATTTCATCATCGGTTTCATCTGCTGTTATTTCCGGTTCTATGTTGGGTGGATTTGCGTAAACATCTATAACTAATTCACCATTTTCATTCCAAGTGGCACCTTCCCACATATCACTCATAATAAAATCTCCTTTATTAAATAAAAAAATCCTGCACATCGGCCCCCAAAAAATTTCATGGGTGATATTGCAGGATAAAATAAAAAAAGACGGTAAATGCCGTCCTATCAATTTGCACTTATTATATCACAAATCGCATAAAAAATCAACTTTTTCCGTGTATTTGTGTTGAAAATCCAGTATGTTTTTTAGTAAGTTATGTATGTAAAAATAATTCCAAAACAACGAGGTACAAGACGGCAAAGCAACACGAGCCAAGAAACGCTGTTTTTATTGGGAAGGGCTGGGTTTGTATTCTGGTGCATTGTATGTCCACCAATCGCCTTCTTATACGTCGTATGTGCAGATAGTGTGGAGATACTGGCGACCTATGTATATGCGAAGAACGTTTGATGGATTTTTGCAATAAAATACAAACGGAAAACGCAAAAAGATATGTGTACGGGGAAACCAAATAAAATAAAGCCAAAAACATACTAAAGAGAGAATGCACAAACCAACTTTTACGGAATGGTTTAAGTATTATCTAACGCGTTTGATTTCAATGCCGACGACTTGTTCGTGTGCTAATTCTTCGCGTGATACGAATTTAGTAATTGTATCCATAAGTTCGGTCATATCTTTAAAACCAGAACGTTTTATATCAATCTTTTTAAACAAAGATTCAAAATCGGGCGCAACATGCATGTTAAGAATTTCACAGATAATAGATTGGTCTGGATTTTCTGCATCAAACAGCAAGAATTTGTCCCCGACTTTCATCTTTTTGCGTTTTTCATCATATGCACGCAATTCAATATCTTTTGCTCCTGATTTTATCAACTCAAAATACTTATGCCGAACACTCATCGTGAACTGACAGGGAATATCTGATGTCATATTTTTATCTTTTATCATGTGTAACCCTTTTATCTGGTTGCACTTTTATACGATTTACATTCGGAATAAATTTGTCCCTTTGCTATATTTACCAAGGAAATACGTGTTGTTGATACAACATTTTTCAAGTTCTTAATCTCGTCCATTGTAAAATATTGCATATCGGCACATTTATCGCCTTCGCAATTACGAATCTGACCACTGAATTTAGAGACTTCAAAAAAGAAATCAAAACTTTCGGTACGGCTAGCCAAATTACTCATCACATGAACGCATTTTATATCAGATGGCGCAATATCAATGTCCAACTCTTCTTTTGCTTCACGAATGGCAGCATCTTGCGCGGTTTCGTGTTGTTCAATATGACCGGCCGGTAAAACCCACCAACCACCATCATAGTTAAAAAATCCATCGTTTCTGAAAAACAATAAAACTTTATCGTCTTTTTTGATGATAAGGTTAATAACACCTTTAAACATTGCTCGTTCCGGCATAATAATACCCTTTGTTCAGATTATCTGACTTTAGAATTTGCGCAAAAACGGCGCATCGCATCGTATGCCAACCCCAAACCAACACTTGCCATTTTGTTTTCTGATGACAGTTTTGCATTTGGAAAATAAGATTGCATTACATGGCTTATATACGGTATTTCTGTTGAACCGCCGGTTAAAATTACCAATTCAATATCTGTATTCTTGATTTTTGCGATGTTCAGGCACTCTTGGACAGATTTCTGAATTTTCTTAACATCTTGTTCAATAGCTGTTTCAAATGTTCTGCGATTTGTTTTAATGGTTGGTTTATCGGACAAAAAATCTAATTTAACATCATATTCTGATGCACTCGATAACGCGATTTTTGCGTTTTCCACATAGTCAAGGTTTTGATGTCCCAGGCGATTTTCGATGATTTCATAAAGACGTTTTGTCTTTTCTGGCTCTAATCCCCAAACAACATAACCCTTGACCATATTTAATGTTTTGTAATTATATACATCGTTCACAGAACTCCATGTAGAAAGGCTAATAAAAGGTGCTGTTGGTAAATAAATATTCTTATCGTATGATTTATATTCGGTTCCCAAACCAAAACATGGCATAAATGATTTCATAGATAATGCTTTATCAAAATCATTACCCCCAATACGAACACCTGTATTTGCCAAAACATCGGATGATCTGTCAAAATTGAATTTGCGTTCAGGTGATAATCTGATAACAGTAAAGTCAGAGGTTCCGCCCCCAATATCTACAACAAAAGCCAATTTATCAGATTTTATATCTTGTTCGTGTGCAAATGCCGCCGCAATAGGTTCATATTGAAACGCAACTTGTTTGAATCCTGCCGCAATAGCAATTTTTTCCAATTCTTGTTCTGCACGTTTGTCGCCTTCAGGGTCGTCATCGCGAAAATGAACAGGGCGCCCCATAACAACACATTCCACATTATGTCCTGCGGCTTTATCGATTTGTTGTTTCAAATATTTTACAAAATATCCAACAATCGCATCAAAACGCATAGATTTGCCGTTGATAACAGTTCCACCACGCATCAAAGATGTACCCAAAACGCGTTTCATACTGCGCATAAAACGTCCAGGTTTATCGCCACTGGTATATTCGTTTTGTGCATTTCGACCATAATAAACCTGATTTGATTTTTCGGGGAAAAATAAAGCGGTCGGTATTGTGTCTTTTCCATCTTCTACATCAACCATACGAACAACATTGCCATCAGAAATAGCAGCCGACGAGTTGGTAGTCCCAAAATCAATACCCGCAACATACTGTGTCATAATACACCTTTTTGCTTGAAATTCTATAATAAATTGCTTAAATGTCAAGTATAAGTAAGATAGAGTAGCGATATGTTCGTTGTGATAGAGGGCGGTGATGCCGCTGGCAAAACTACTTTGATAAACGGATTGAAACAAAAAATCCAGTTGGGATTAGGTGATTTGTCGGCAAAAAATACCGTGTTCCTTAAATCGCCAACAGCACCTTTTGATAACGTTTGGAAAGATATAATAAAGACGGCTGACTCGTTAACCAGATTTTATTTGTTCAGATCGATTGCTCAAAATGATATTGCAAAAACAAAACAACTTATGAAGGGTGGGCAACACGTTATCCTTGAAAGGTATTTTTTATCCACAGAGGCATTTAATTGGGCGTTGGACGAACAAAATAATATAACAGATCGCTCTATGCGTTCGGAAAATCACATAAATTATGGTGGACTCACCAAACCGGATTTAGGATTCTTTCTGGATGTTTCTGATGAAACGCGCGAACAGAGATTGCAACAAAAACAAAAGCGTTCTGATTGGGAAAATTATAAATTTCAAACGCTTTTTAATACAAAATTAAGAGAAATTGCCAAACGCGATAACTGGATTATGATAAACACAGATGATATGAATATAAATCAGGTCTTAGATTTTGTATCATCACAGATTGTACAATATCAGCGTTGATGTGATTGCCAGTTGTTGAATATAAGCGGATCATCACGATTTAATGTGAATTTTATTCCGCATTTTTTCAGATTATCAAAACAACTGTATACATTTTTTACAGGTGTTAATAATTCATTTGATTCTGGGCAAATATCGAATCTGGTTGTGTCGGCAAATAATTTTAATATTTTTTGATGTTTTGGTGACATCCATAAATAAGTTCCATGACCAATATTGTCTAATTTTAATTTGGATAGTTTTATAAAATAATCATCGTAAAGACAATCTTGTTGTGTCCCGGTAATTATTTCGCCCGCATGCAGTCCAATAGATGCAGACAGCCCATAGATTTTCGTGGTTTCTAATATCTCAGATAAAATATTTAAATTTGAATTAAACATTTTTTCATCGGGATATTCGTATCCAGATATATCAAATCCGATACAGCGTGATTTAAAGGGTTCTTGTTTCAACAAAGCACAAATATCTTTTAATGTATTATACGAATAGTTCTTTAATACACTATTATTGTTACGAATAAAAGTTATACAAATTTTCCCTGATGTGTTTTTATATAATTTCTCTATTTCTTCAAATCCATTTATCATTCCAAGATAGCGTGCATATGTTTTGTCTATATCGATATCTGGTCCCGCAATAATTGTATAATCTGAAATTCCAAATTTTAACAAATTCAAAGATAATTGATATGAGGCAGATTTGTAAGTATTGTATGTTTCTTTATAATCAGCAGGTTTTGTTGCAGATTGTATCAGTGAATATACATCATTAAAAATTTTTTGATTAAGTTTATAATCATTTGTGAACATGCCACGCAAAGCCGCCGATAAATCCGTGGCAGATTGAATGGAATATTTGTTTATAAAATCAGGATTTCTAAGTTTTAACAGATTATACGCATAATCTGGTGATAAACTGCCTGTGAAATGCAAATGAACATCTTTCATTTTACTTTTCCTATCCATGTGCATAAATAGTCCATATGAACCAATCGTTTTGTTTTTACATTATTTTGTTCCGAAATAAAATTATGTTTATAATCTTTCGGGCAATATGGGTCTTTACATAAAAACGATTTTTCTCCAGTTTGAACCGCATGAAATAAATAGGAACGCGCTGCACAACCGCCACCGCAAATGTTTGCTTTGTCGCATCCCAAACAACCATGTAACAATTCGGGATTTGCGTGTCTTTGCCTGAACACTTTGAATTCATCAGAATTTATGATGTCCGACAATTCACAAGTCAATAAATCTTGTGACGATTTATAGTCGTGCATGTAAACACATGGTGATACATATATTTTGTTGTCTGGGGTAATAGAATGAATCCTGAAACTAGAAATGCCGCACGGACACCGTTTTATGTTTTTTATCCCCGCCGCTGTTCTAAGCACGCTTTCACCATTTTCTATACTGTCACAACGTTCCATTAAATATTGAAAACCATTATAAAACTGTTCAATCGACATAACATATTTCATTTGATAAGAATTTAATGGTTTCATCGTATTTATACGAACAAATGCATCATATTGTTTACATAAATCTATCAGTGCAGATAAGTGTTTTTCTGTGAAATTCCAATTCATACCAGCCATAATTATGCTATGCGGTTTTCCTGTTCGTTTACAAATATCAAGACATTTTATTGCGTCATCATATAAATCATCACCACGATTTGCGTTATGTTCGTCTTTGAATGGGGAATCTAAACTGATATCAAAATCATTTATTTTTTCAAAGATATCTGGCCGTTTCTCATACAAATATAACAGTGTATCGCCACTGGTTGTTATACCAGCAGAAAGTCCACGGTAATCCAGTTGTTCAATGATATATGGTAATAAAGATTTAGATGCCTCAGGACCATTCGTAAATATTGGTTCATTACCGCCAAGATTTATCGTTTCAACATTGTTTTTTGCTAATTGGTCTATAATTCTGTCCACAATTTCAGTCGTCATGTTCGCACCGGGTTTGCGTGCAGACATAGAATAACAATGCTTGCATTTATGCGGACAATAATTTCCAAGTGTCCATCCAACGTTTTTTATAACAGATGGTGTTTCTGGTGCATCACCAAATTCTGTTATTGGACCGCGAACTTTATAATGTTCCATTGAATCATACATGATTATCTTACCTTTATAAATGGGTTAACATTTGCGTTGTACATCAAATTAGATTGGTTATATAATTTATCAATTTTGCGTTCTTGTTCTCGGAAAAAAGGTTTATAAGTTATAATGGCGTTTTCAACAAAATCTATAACATCATTCGGGTTGGAGAGAACAAGATTCAATACATTACCCATAACTTCTAAATCTGTGTGTCGTATCTTTAAATATTCTTTATAAAAGTCCGCCATTTCAGATTTGTTTAATGCCTTTGGTGATGTTAATGGATCTATTGCTTTGTCATAAAAAGCCATATGTGTAGTATGCCAGCGTTTCAATGCGTCGTATACAATTCTGGTTTGGGTATCTAAAACCTTATAATTATAATTACCCAGTAAAGGATTTGCGCTTGTTGTGATATTATCATGAACGACACGTCGTTGAAAAGCGGTCCCTGTGGCGGCAAACATTTCTGTAAATATGCCCTTGCTTATAATCCAATCATATTTTCTCATATATTCGTAATTTTCTTGTAATTCGTATATTGTTGTGTATGGATCAAACAAAATTTGTCCTGCTTGAACATAAAAATCATATTTTTTGAATAAATCCAATGCATCGCAATTTTGTTTTACAGATGCGCCTTTGGCCATGCGCTTCAATGCAGTGGTTGAAAAATTTTCAATTCCGCAAGAAAAAGAAAAAAATCCAGCTTGTTTTAAGGCAGATAATATTTCATCGCTTACACGATCTGCACGAATAGAACCACGTAAATAAAAAGACAGGTTATTTTGTTTCATTTGATTTGCAAACTCTTGGCACCATTTTGCATCCCTGTCGCCGTCAACAAAAGAATCATCTATAACTTTTATATGTTGCACCCCCACGTCGTTCAGATATTGCATTTCAGAAATAATATTTTCAATACTGCGTCCACGCCACTTTGATGTTTGGGATAATTTGAAAAATGAATTTATGCTGCAAAACGCGCAATGTCCTGTACAACCTCGTGCGGTTAGTAAATGAACAGGTGTGCGCTTGTCAATGGCTAATTGCATTGTATCACGTGTTGGAAAGGGCAGTTCATCCAAACAATAAGAAATTTTAGTAATTTCGTTATATCTATGCTTATCATTAGCAATATATCCCAACCCTTTGATATTTTTGATGCTCGTGTTTGTTCGCAGCGCATGTGATAATTCGCATATTGCGTTTTCACCTTCGCCACGAATAACATAATCAAATCCACTGTCTAAAAATAAATCTGGACTGAAAGTAGGGCCAAACCCACCTGCAACAAATTTAATGTCTTTGGCTTTCTTTACGGCATTTAAAGTTTTTACTGCTTGATCAATATTTGATTGATACGCTGAAATTCCAACAAAAAGAGGTGTGTTTTCGCCTAAAATCTTTGTGGCTAATTCATCTGTTGTCCAACCATTTAACCACGCATCAAGAATTTTTACATTATAACCTTTGCTTTGTAAAACAGCGGACAAATAACCCAAACCCAGATTCTCTTCAGCAGTTCTGTGGCTGATTGGTGCCGGGGTTGCCAGAATTATAAAACTATTTTTGTTCTGCGTATTTTGCGATTTCATTCTTTAAACTGGGGTCTGCGGACATATCTGCAAATTCAGACGGATATATCCATTTATAATCTGTGTGTTCGTTCGACAACTTCACTTCTCCCCCCAAATATTTTGCCAACAA
>ODAI010040277.1_pt1 | contig 68321 bp, 56 predicted proteins | sample 1539321 | NCBI WGS metagenome assembly ODAI01 (sample SAMN02144231, study PRJEB22623) | gut metagenome | biome: sheep rumen | host: Ovis aries | place: New Zealand
GGCAGAATCCTCCGCCTCCGCTCTGGTGGTCTTCTCTGTTGTTTCCCACTGTTGTGGTTGCTTGACTGAAGGCTTGCAGCCCGTCAGTACCAGACAGCCTACTATGGCTGCCGAAAGGGTGAAAGTCAGGTGTTTCATACTGCTTGGGTTTTACTTATTCGCTGCAAATTTATTTATTTTCCCTGATATTGCCAAGTTTTTATGCAAATATCTTTATTTTTATTTTGTTTCTTTCGTTTCTGTTATTAACTTGGCCGTAGCTTTTTTCACTCTGGGGCCAGGCCCCAAGTTGCAATTTTTACTTCTACCTCTACTAAATAATACCAAACAGCCTGCTAAGTTGCTTGTTTTTAGTGAATTATACAAGACTTTTGCTGATTTTTATATTCTATTTATCCTCTACTAATCTTCTACTAAACCTCTACTAAACCTCAACTAATCCTCTACTAATCCTCTACCAACCATCTACTATCGAATAAGCATCCCTTATCCTGCAATAAGTGCCCTTTATTCAGCGAAGGAGGCACCTTATTGATCAATAACCACCTTTTACCCACTAAGCCTAAGGCTAAGAACATATTCCCAAGGTGGGAATATCATGTTCCCAACGTGGGAACGCCGTGTTCCCAGTATGGGAACAATTCTTCTCCTTTATAGAAACGATGCCTCGCCCACTTGCAAACGTATAGGCATACCGTAGAAGATAGGTAGAAGATTAGTAGAGGTTTAGTAGAAGATTAGTAGAAGATAAATAGATGTGAAATAGTACATAAATAATTCATAATCAGAAATATACAATCTATTTAGTAGAGGTAAGTAAGAAATTACTACTATTGTTCAAAATCAGGCACACTTGGGTCAGGCGCCAAAGTAAAGTCGCAGGCGACTGTACTTTGGCGCCTGACCCGAGGCCTGCGGTTTGGCGAAATCAATTCTTTTTCTGTAGTTTAGCGAGGCGGCGGCGGGCGTCGTTGGCGTCGGGGTAGAGTTCGAGGGCTTTCTCGTAGTTGCGTATGGCAGCATCAGTCATGTGCTCATGCTCACACTCGCGCCCCAGGATGGTGTACTCAGCGGCGAGGCGTTTGAGAAGCTCGTCTTTCTGAGCAAGCTCTGATTTTAGGTTATCAATTTCTTTGGTGTGTTTTTCCTTCATGAGATCCATCTCATGGCGCTGGCGGTTGATGATGCCCAGCTTCGTGCGGATGTAACGCTGGATGTGTGGCTTTTCGATGTCGTAGCGCAGATGGATGGCGGTGAGGAAGTGGCTGAGGAACTCTGTGAAATCGCCCTTGTCGAAGGCTCTGATGGCATCGCGGTATTCGCGGTCTGCCTTGCCTTCTTCGAGGGCCTGATTGATGAGGCGCTGGTCGTTGTAGCGGTTGGCAAACTGCACAACCTCTGCACGTACGAAGATGTCGCTCTGACGGAGGGGTGCCTTGAGGGTGATGCCCTGCAGCGAGGTACAGCGTGAAAGGGCTACGTAGGTCTGACCGCCAGCGAAGGCTCCGCCGCCTCCGAAATCGATCTGTACTTGCGAGAACGTGAGTCCCTGGCTCTTGTGGACGGTGATGGCCCAGGCCAGTCGGATGGGTAACTGTGTGTAGGTGCCCAGCAGCTCTTCCTCGATCTTCTGTTCCTTCTCGTTAAAGGTGTAGCGCATGTTCTCCCACACTTCGCGCTCTACGTCGTGCTCGACGCCTTCCTCGGTGATGATGCCTATCACGCCTTCTTCCTCGTCGATGTAGTCGACGACGCCCAGCGTGCCGTTTACCCAGCGCTTGTCTTTGTCGTTCTTGATGAAGATGACCTGGGCGCCTGGCTTCAGCTGTAGTTCCATCGGCGTGGGCAGCGAGGTCTCGGGGAAGTCGCCTTTGATGTTGCCTATGAAGATGGAGGGATTGCCGTCGAGGGCTGCGAGCTGCTGCTCGTTGGTGTAGTCGACGATGTCGCGTCGCGTTGCGAGGGTAATGCTCAACCCGCCATTAGGTGGGTTGAGCATTACCCTCGCATTGAGGGCTGCGAGATCTGTGGAGGTGGCAGTGTTATTGCGGATGCGGTCGAGGATGGCGATGAACTTGTCGTCAGTTTGTCTGTAGACTTTACGGAGCTCGATGGATACGATGGGCATCTGCTGCCACACTTTCGCGTTGAAGAAATAAGAGCTGGGGTAGAAAGGCTGCAGCAGTTGGCGGTCTTCGTCCTTGAGCACGGGTTCGAGCTGGTAGATGTCGCCCACAAGCAGTAGTTGCTTGCCGCCGAAGGGCTCTGGGTTGCGGGTGTAGATGCGCAGCACTTTGTCGATGAAGTCGATGATGTCGGCACGTACCATTGATATCTCGTCGATGATGATGAGTTCGACCTCTCGGATGAGTTTGCGCTGTGCACCCGTGTATTTGAGTGTCTCCTTGATATGTCGGTAGCTGTAGCGTGAGTCGTTGGGGAGTAGGGGGTGGAAGGGCAGTCGGAAAAAGCTGTGGAGTGTGGAGCCTCCGGCGTTGATGGCGGCGATGCCAGTGGGAGCGAGGATCACGTGTTTCTTCTTCGTGTGACTGGCGACGTAGCGCAGGAACGTAGACTTACCCGTCCCTGCCTTTCCCGTAAGAAAGAGCGAGCGACGGGTATAGTTGATGATCTGGAGTGCGTCTTGCCACTCCTTGTTATCGAGATCGAGTTCCATTAATCTTCCTTCGTGGCGTCGGCGTTGTGCTGTGGTGTCTGAGTGTTGTCGGCGTTATCAGGCTCTGGATCCTTTGCGGGGCGTTGCAGTGGGTTGCCGAAGTCATCGTAGAAGATGGCTTCGTCGTCGCCATCCACAGCGAGTGAGTCGACCCCGATGGAGTCGGAGTCAGTTGGTGCCTTGAAGTAGCCTCCGCAGTCGAACATGTCGCTGGTGAGGTCTGACTGGCGTGGCGGTGCGAACTTCGTGCGGTATTTCTTGAAGGCAGGGTCGTTGAGCACTGATCCGAGGAAGTAGCCGCAGATGGGGAGAGCCGTGCGGTTACCCTGTCCGAGCATACCTGTGCGGAAGTGGATGGAGCGGTATTCTCCGCCTACCCATGCGCCCACTACGAGACGTGGTGTGACGCCGATGAACCAGGCATCGGAGTGATTGTTCGACGTGCCAGTCTTGCCTCCGAAGTCAGTGTCGGCAGCTTTGTCGTAGCCTACGAATCCCATCAGACGGGAGCTGGTGCCGCTCATGCCGCCCTTGAGCAGCTGCTGTACGAGGAATGCAGAGCGATAGGGGATGGCCTGCTTGGCCTCAGTCGGTGCCTCGAAGATGACTTTGCCATCGCGGTCTTCAATCTTTTCCACGAGCACTGGGTCGATCTGTCCGCCATCGTTCACTGGTGTACAGTAGGCATCGACCATTTCGAGCAGGTTGACGTCGCTGGCACCGAGGGTGAGTGAAGGGGTGGGGTCGAGCTTCGACTTGATACCCATCTTGTGGGCAGTATTCACGATGTTGTCGATGCCGCACTCCTGACCCAGACGGACGGCTACGGAGTTGATACTCATGGCGAAGGCCTGCTTTAGGGAGATGTTCGCACCAGAGAAGTGACCGTCGGCATTGGTAGGTGCCCAAGTGACCTCCTTGCCGTGATCTATCACCGTCATCGAGAAGTATTCATCCTTACGGTAGTCGCAGGGGGTGATGCCCTGATTCATGGCTTCGGTGTAGACGAAGAGCTTGAAGGTGGAGCCAGGCTGGCGCATGGCGGTGACCTTGTCGTATTTCCACGAGTTGAAATCGATGTCGCCCACCCAGGCCTTCACATGGCCTGTCTGTGGCTCCATCGCCACGAAGCCGCAGTGCATGAAGTGCACCATGTAGCGGATGGAGTCCATCGTAGAGAGTTCCTTCTCCACGCGGCCTTGCTCATAGTCGAATACTTTCACCTTGTGGGGCAGGTTCAAATAGTAGTTGATGGAGTCCTCGTTGCCGTTGTATTTCTTGGAGAGGTATTTGTAGACAGGCTGTCGCTTGGCGATGTCTTCGATGAAGTTCTTGATCTCCACGTGTCGCTCGTCCTGCCAGGGGTTCGTGCTGCCCCAGTGCTGGTTGAAGGTCTGCTGCACCTGCTTCATTTGCTTGAAGGCAGCCTCTTCGGCGTATTTCTGCATGCGCGAGTCGATGGTGGTGTAGATCTTCAGTCCTTCGGTATAGAGGGCATTACGATTATCAAAGTAGTCCTTGCACCAGTCCTTCAGATAGTCGGCCACAGCCTCGCGGAAGTAATTGGCATCGCCGTCGTAGGCCGACTCCACACTGTAGTCGAGCTTGATCTCGAGCTGTTTCAGTGAGTCGCACTCAGCCTCACTTAGGTCGCCGTGCTGCTTCATGAGGTCGAGCACGATGTTACGGCGCCTGATGGAATTCTCAGGATTGATGAGGGGATTATAATAGGTGGTGGCCTTGAGCATACCCACGAGGATGGCGGCGTTCTCGGGGGTCAGGTCCTTGGGGGCACAGCCGAAGTAGGTCTTACAAGCTGTCTTGATGCCGAAGGCGTTAGATCCGAAATCGACGGTGTTGGCATACTGCGTGAGGATCTCGTCTTTGGTAAAGAAGAACTCGAGCTTGTAGGCGGTGATCCACTCCTTGCTCTTCATGATGAGCATCTTAAGTCCGGGGATGTTGCCCAGCAGACCAGTGGAGTATTCGGAGCGTGTGCGGAAGAGGTTCTTGGCGAGCTGTTGGGTGATGGTCGATGCGCCGCGTGCATCGCGGTGGAGGATATACTCCTTGGCCACAGCGGCAAAGGCGGTGTAGTCGATGCCGTGATGATGGTAGAAGTGCTCGTCCTCAGTGTCGATGAGGGCTCTCCAGAAAACGGGGTTCACCTCTTCGTAAGTGACGGGTGTGCGGTTCTCGCTGAAGAACTTGCCTATCAGTTTGCCATCGGCGCTGTAGATCATCGAGGCGGCAGCAGGGCGCTTGTTCTTGATGGTCGACATCGAGGGTGACTTGCCGAAGAGCCAGAGGAAATTGATATCAACGGCTCCCAGATAGAGGAAGAAAGCCACTATTAGCGATGCGACGGCCGCCAGTGTCTTCACGTACCAAGGGCGCCCCTCGTAGAGGCTTTTATACCAGGTCCATATACGTTTGAGAATTTTCATAACTTACTGATTTTTAGTTTGTTGCTCGATATAACTGATGATTTCTTCTTTGTCGTCGGGATGGAACCAGCGTATCTGCTCGTCTTTCTTATACCACGTCAGCTGTTTGCGGGCATAGCGGCGGGTATTGCCCTTGATGCGCTCTACGGCCTCGTGGAGTGTCCACTTGCCTTTCATGTATTCGAACATCTCCTTGTATCCCACCGTGTTGAGAGCATTCAGTTCTCGCTTCGGATACATCTGCTGCGCCTCTTCGAACAGCCCTTCCTTCATCATCTTATCCACACGGCGGTTAATGCGCTTGTAGAGTTCTTCACGGGGACGTGTGAGTCCGATCTTGACGATGCGGAAAGGGCGGGCTTTCTTCTCCTGTTTGCGGAAGGAAGAGTAGGGCTTACCAGTCATTACGCAGATCTCGAGGGCGTGGACCACGCGACGGGGATTCTGCTTGTCGACAATCTCGTAGTATTCGGGATCGCGCTGCCGGAGCTCTTCGCAGAGACTTCCGAGTCCTTCCATCAGCAGGCGCTTCTTCAGTGTGGTGCGGGTCTCGTCGTCGACGGTAGGAATGTCGTCGATGCCATTGCAGACGGCGTCGATATACATCATGCTGCCACCCGAGAGCAGGGCATAGTCGCTGGTCTTAAAGAGTTCGCCAAGTAGTTCGAGTACTTGCTGCTCATAAAGCGATGCACTATAGTAATCATCCATGCCCAGCGTGCCGACGAAGTAGTGCTTGACTTCACTCATCTGCTTGTTGGACGGGCGGGCCGTGCCGATTTTCAGTTCCCTGTAAATCTGTCGGGAGTCAGCGTTGATGATGGGTATGTCAAAATGTTTGGCAATATCCATGCACAATGCTGTCTTTCCGACTGCAGTAGGCCCTGTGATGACTATCAGTGTCTTTTCCAAATGAATCGATTATCGGATGACGCCGCGCTTAGAATTCTCGATGAACGAACAGATGTACTCCACCTCCTTGCTGTCGGGGAACTGTTCGCGAGCCATAGCGACACCGTCTTTCAGTACACCTTGTGAATAGATGATGCGGTAAGCCTCGTGGATGGCCTCGATGGTCTCGCGTGGGAAGCCGCGACGGCGGAGTCCTACGAGATTCACACCTGCATAGCGTACCGGCTCTTTGCCAGCGATGACATAGGGCGGGATATCCTGGCTGGTGCGCGAGCCGCCCTGGAACATAATATAGCTGCCCACCTTGCAGAACTGGTGGAAGAGGCAGGTGGCGGAGATAATGGCATAGTCGTCGACCTCGACCTCGCCGGCAAACTTCGTGGAGTTGCCGATGATGCAGCCGTTGCCTATCACGCAGTCGTGAGCCACGTGCATGTTCTCCATCAGCAGATTGCCGTTGCCCACTACCGTCTTACCTTTCGAGGCGGTACCACGACTGATAGTCACATTTTCGCGGATGGAGTTGTTGTCGCCAATGACGCAGATGGTATCCTCGCCCTGGAATTTCAAATCCTGAGGCTTGGTGGAGATGCTGGCGCCAGGGAAGATCTCATTACCGCTGCCAATACGTGCGCCGTAATGGATGGTGACATTGTTGAGCAACTTGTTGTTGTCGCCAATCTCCACATTCTTGTCGATGACGCAGAATGGGCCGATGATATTGCCGTCGCCCAGTTTCGCTTCAGGGTCTACAACTGCTAAGGGGTGTATCTGATTTGCCATGTTCCTATTTATTCTTTACGATTTGCGCTGTAAATGAGGCCTCGGCTACGATGCGATCGCCAACGAAGATATAGCCTTTCATCGAAGAGATACCGTGACGAACGGGTGCCAGCAGCTCAACCTTGAAAATCAGCGTGTCGCCAGGTACGACCTTCTGACGGAACTTCACGGCGTCGATCTTCATGAAATAGGTAGACCAGCGCTCGGGCTCCTCAAGGGTGTTGAGAACCAAAAGACCACCACACTGAGCCATTGCTTCTATCTGCAGGACGCCAGGCATCACAGGCTCCTGTGGGAAGTGTCCCTGGAAGAAGGGCTCATTCGCCGTGATGTTCTTCACGCCCACGATGGTTGTGGCTCCCAGTTCGATCACCTTGTCAACCAACTGCATCGGATAGCGGTGGGGCAGGAGTTCGCGGATGCGGTTCACATCCATGATTGGCTCTTCATTGGGATCGTAGATAGGTGCCTGCACCTCGTGCTGGCGGATTTCCTTACGCATCTGGCGGGCAAACTTGTTATTGATGGTGTGGCCTGGTCGAGTGGCGATGATACGACCCTTGATGGGCTTACCGATGAGTGCCATGTCGCCGATCACATCGAGCAGCTTGTGGCGGGTACACTCGTTCTCCCACTGCAGGGGCTTGTGCTGGATATAGCCGAGGTCGGTGGCATCGCGATGCTCTACATGCAGCATATCGGCCAGCATGTCGAGGCGCTCCTGAGTGGTCTGGCGCTCATAGATCACGATGGCATTATCGAGGTCGCCACCCTTGATGAGGTCTGCCTGCAGTAGCGGCTCGATGTCACGAACGAAGACAAACGTACGTGCGCTAGCAATCTCGGAGATGTAATCCTCAGGCTTTTCTAGTGTGGCAAACTGGCTGTTGATGAACTTCGACTCAAAGGAGCACATCGCCGTCAGCGAGAAGGCCTCGTCGGGGAGGATTGTGATGCATGAGCCTGTCTGCTCATCCTTCACCTCAATCTTCTTGCGGATGATGTAGTAGTCCTTCGGAGCGTTCTGCTCTTCGATGCCCACTTCCTTGATTTTCTCAACATATTTGATGGCAGAGCCGTCGAGGATGGGGAATTCAGGACCATTGACCTGAATCATACAGTTGTCGATGCCCAAAGCATAGAGGGCTGAGAGTCCGTGCTCAACGGTAGAGATACGTGCATCGCCCTTGCCAAGCACGGTACCACGCTGTGTGTCGACGACATTCTCAGCAATCGCATCGATGACGGGTTGTCCGTCGAGGTCGATACGCTGAATCTTATAACCCGTATTCTCTGGGGCTGGATTAAATGTTACAGTCAGGTTCAAACCTGTATGCAGTCCTTTTCCGAAAAGTGAAAAACTGCCTTTTAATGTCTTCTGTTTCATCTTGATATTTGACAATTTGACTATTTTACGATTTGATAATTCAGTTCTTTGGCTCAACCATCTCCTTCAGCTTGTCGATTTCGCGCTGCAGCTGCGCTATCTGGCGATACATTTCAGGCAACTTGGCATCAATGGCCCTTGCCTTGAAGAACATCTTCGGATTGGTGGCAGGAGAACCAATGAGCTGCTCACCGTTGCCTTTGGTATCGCCGATGACACCGCACTGGGCACCAACGAACGTCTTATCCTTCACATGGATGTGGCCTGCAAAGCCTGCCTGACCACCCACCATGCACCATGCACCGATCTTTGTGGATCCTGCCATACCTGCCTGTGCTGACATCACGGTGTTCTCACCAATTTCGCAGTTGTGGGCCACCTGGATCAGATTGTCGAGCTTCACTCCTTTGTGAATGACGGTCTGACCCATCGTAGAACGGTCTATACAGGTGTTGGCACCTATCTCTACATCGTCTTCAATCACCACGATGCCAATCTGTGGGATCTTGTCGTATCCGCCCGTATTCGGTGCAAAGCCAAAGCCATCGGCACCAATGACGCTGCCAGCATGGATTGTCACATTATTTCCTAATTGACATCCTTGGTAGATGGTCACGTTGGGATAGAGTGTGCATCTTTCACCTATGGTGACACCGTCGCCAATGACGGTATGGGGATATATCTGGGCTCCCTTTCCAACGACAGCTCCGTCGCCGATATAGGCGAAGGCACCGACATAGACATCTTCGCCGATTTGCGCCTTCGGGGAAATGAAGGCCAGTGTGTCGATGCCTTTCTTCGCAGGTTTCATCGAGTCGTAAAATTGGAGGAGCTTGGCAATGCACTCATAAGCGTTCTTCACGCGAATAAGTGTCGTGCTGACGGGCTTTTCTAGTTCAACGTCCTCGTTGATTAGGACGACGCTCGACTTGGTGTCATAAATGTAATGGGTGTATTTAGGATTCGACAGGAAGGATATTGCTCCAGGCACTCCTTCTTCGATTTTGGCGAAGGTGTTGACGGCTGCATTTTCATCGCCTTCCACTCTTCCCTGAATCAATTCTGCAATCTGTTTCGCTGTAAATTCCATATCTTGGGGCTCTATTTTTACAATAATGCTGCAAAGGTAGCAAAAATTATTCTAATCTTTGATAACAAAGATAATATTTTCTTATTTTTTTAGAAAGTAATTGAACATTTAGCAATTCGGAAGCTTCTGAAATGTCCTTGATTTCACCGTTTTTGTAAAGTATTGCGATACTGTCGTCGTCTACATCGTACATGTCTTTCTGGATGGTGTTCAGGCTCATCAGATAATGGGCTTCTTCGATGGGAATATCCAGTTTCTGGGCAATATCCTGCTGTAGTCCGTCTATACGTTCCTGTGGGATAGGCTCCTCGTGAACTTCCACCTTGAATATCTTGCGATCGAGCATATCGGTGGCCAGTATCGACAGGATCTTGTCATCGTCATGCTTCCAGGCTTTCATCGCACTCCAGATATCAGAATCGTCGAGTTCCTCATAATAGGAAAGCGCATCCGAGTGGGTGTTGAACCATGCAGCATCGACCTCGTTGGAGAGGAAATAATGGAGGGCGGGAGATGCGAAGACATCGTGCCCTTTACGTACGAGTTCCTTAGCTCTGTTAAGCATATTGACTAGCACCTTCTCGTAGGCCACACATGTGCGATGCAGATATCCCTGCCAGTACATCAGACGGCGGGTGGTCAGGTAGTTCTCAAGCGAATAGATGCCTTTCTGCTCTACTACAAGAGAATCGTCTATTACATTGAGCATCTTGATGATACGCGCACTTCCAATATTACCTTCTGTAACACCAGTATAGAAGGAGTCGCGTCGCAGATAATCAAGTCGATCCATATCGAGTTGGCTGGAAATCAACTGATGGAGGAAGTTCTTCGGATAGTCGCCCTTGAAGATTGATATAGCCAGATTCAGTTGTCCGTTCAGGCTCTTGTTGATTTCTTCCATCATCAACAGTGATATCTCTTCGTGGGATATGCCGTGAATGAGTGTGTTCTCAAGCACATGGGAGAACGGTCCGTGTCCGATATCGTGCATCAGGATGGCTGCCTGTACGGCCTCTGCTTCGGATTCGAAGATGAAGATGCCTTTCTGCTGGAGGTTCAGAATGGCCTCGCTCATCAGGTGGAAGGCTCCGAGTGAGTGCTGGAACCGCGTGTGTCGTGCTCCAGGATAAACAACAGAGGCGAGTCCCAACTGGTTGATACGGTTCAGTCGCTGGAACAGAGGATGCTCAACGACATTATAGAGCAGTCCTTTGGGTATCTTGATAAACCCGAAGACCGGGTCGTTGATAATCTTGACGTCGTTCATGAATGGACAGTTTTTGACAGTTTTACAATCATATTTTTTATTTAGGGTGCAAAGTTACTACAAAATTCCTGTTTTTCCAAAAAAATCCTTATCTTTGCAAGCACAAATCAAAATGAGAAGAAATGAAGATGAAGAAAATGTTGCTGATTGCCCCCCTGATACTGCTATGTTCATTAGTATTCGCGCAATCGCAGAAAGGGAACCTGCAGAAAGGTGATTATGGCTATCTGTATTGTCACATGAATGATCGTGGACGGGCGTGGACGGCTTATGCTCTGAGTCGTGATGGTTTTCATTATCATGACCTGCTCCAAGGCGATTCGGTGTTCAGCGATGCAGAAGTGGCTCGCATAGAAGGTGCTACCCGTGATGCCTATATCTGTCGTAAACATGACGGTTCTGGGTATCTAATGGTCTGCACGGATATGAATGTCGGTGCCAAAGAACGTTTGGGAAAGGTGGAGACTTGGGATAACTATGGTATAGATCTCCTGACGAGTGATGACTTGATCCATTGGCAATCAGTGACTTTCGATTATCGTAAGGGGAAGGAAATCTTCTCTGATCCTCAGTCGGAGAGTGTCTATCAGAACTGGGGTACCATCAATCGTGTGTGGGCACCACAGATCGTGTGGGATGCCGATTTCGTATGGCCTGATGGCAAGAAGGGTGGCTATATGGTTTATTACTCTATGTGGAATCGCAATGAAGAGACCTATGATCGTATGTACTATTCGTATGCCGACGAGCATTTTACCACCCTGACGCAACCCCGACTGCTTTTCGACTGGGGCTATGCTACTATCGACGCAGATATCAATTGGGTGCCTGCTGATCACATGTGGCACATGATGATTAAGAAAGAAGGGGGGAAGCCTGGACTCTTTACTGCCACTGCACCCACGCTGACAGGTCCCTGGAGCGAACCAGTGGAGGACGACTATGTAGACTTTGAGGGCAATAAGAAATGTGAAGGTGTGAGTGCCTTCCAGTTGGCAGGAGATTCAACTTGGGTTATCGGCTATATCGAATATTCGTCAAAACCCAAGAACTATCGTCTCTGCCTAGCTGACAAGAATATGCGCAACTTCCATTCTCCCAGGAATATAGAGGGCGTTGACCGCCCACAGCATGGCTCTTTCCTCCGTCTGACAAAAGAGGAATATGATCGTCTTCAGAAATGGAGTGATGAGCAATCAGGGCTTTGCCAGTGAATGGAGTTTCTCCCTATCAAGAATGGTAATTGTTTTTCCGCGCATCTTGATAGCTCCGCCCCTGGCAAATTCGCCCAGTACGCGCTGAAGTGAGTACTTTTGGATTGCAAACATGTTGGCTATCTCCTGACGTGATACATCGAACGTGATGGTATCAGAATTACGTCGTCTTGTGACTTCTTCGAGATAGTTTGCTACCTTCTCCCTGACGGTAAAGAGTGTCAGTTGTTTGACCATTTTAGCCAGTGTAATAGCTACTGAAGATAAGAGCTTGATGAAATTCATCTGGATTCTCTGGTCCAAGCAGAACAGTTTCTGTAGTGACTCAGGTGACATGCGAAGCAAGGTGGTTGGTCTGACAGCTTCAATGGTGACTTGCAAAGGCATTTTGTCGTAGAAAATCTGGGCTGGAGTGGATAGCCTGCCCACCATATAGGAGCCGATTTTCACACATCTTCCTGATCCTCTATCCATCTTTACAGACAATTCTCCGCTGATAACGATATCAGCAAAAGAATTGTGTTCACCAGTAGCGACATAAATGTCTTTCTTGTTGTATTTCAAAAGGCTGTAATTTACCTCAGACATCACTTGTTCGATCTTTGTTTCAGATAGATTATCGAAAAGTGAACATGCCTTGAGGGCTTTTAAGATATTTTTATCCATGGTTATTAAATAAAACCTATTTTAGCTAATTCTGTTGCCATTTCAATTTGCAGGTCTTTAGCTTTTTGGGTTGCCACTTCTGCAAAGTCCTCTCCATTCGATGCATAGATGATGCCGCGTGAGGAGTTAACCAGCAGACCGCAGTCTTTGGTGATGCCGTATTTGCAGACTTCCTGCAGACTTCCGCCTTGAGCACCGACACCAGGAACCAGGAGGAAATGATTGGGAGCTATCTTGCGGATGTCCTCGAACATCTGACCTTGTGTCGCACCAACAACGTACATCATATTCTCTTCGTTTCCCCATTGCTGACTGGTCTTCAGAACAGTCTCGAAGAGACGCTCACCTTGTTTGCTCTCAGTGAGTTGGAAATCGTGCGAACCCTTGTTGCTGGTAAGAGCCAGCAGAATCACCCATTTGTCATCATAACCGAGAAAAGGTGTTACCGAGTCTTCACCCATATAAGGGGCGACAGTCAGAGCATCGACGTCATAGGTCTCAAAGAAGGTCTTGGCGTACATCTTTGAGGTATTGCCGATATCCCCACGCTTGGCATCAGCGATGATGAAGTGGTCAGGATACTCCTCCTTCAGGTAGTCGATAGTGGCTTCGAAGGCCATCAGTCCGTCCACTCCGTATGCCTCATAGAAGGCCAGATTGGGTTTGTAGGCCACACAATAGGGGGCAGTGGCGTCGATGATGAGTGCATTGAATTCGCAGAGGGCGCGGAAGAGATACTCCTCGCCGTCGTGACTCTTAGCCTCGTCGATGATACACTGGGGTATCTTGTTGATATCCGTATCGAGACCTACACAGAGGAAACTCTGCTTCTCACGTATCTGATTGATTAATTCCTGTCTGTTCATATCATCTATAAACTATAAATCGTAAACATTAAACTATAATCTCAACTACAATTCCGTTTCCTTCATGCGTTCAGCATTTTCTGCTACAGTGAGCGCATCGATCATTGCCTGAATATCGCCTCCGAGGAATCCCTGCAGGTCGTGTGTTGTATAGCCAATACGATGATCCGTCACACGACCTTGAGGGAAATTGTATGTACGAATCTTTGCCGAGCGGTCACCCGTAGAGACGAGACTCTTACGGCGAGAGGCAATATCGTCCATATACTTCTGGTGCTCTTTATCATATATAAAAGTATAGAGTCGCGAGAGGGCACGTTCCTTATTCTTTGGCTGGTCACGGGTCTCGGTACACTCAATGAGGATCTCCTCCGTCTCACCCGTATTGGGATTTTTCCACATATAACGCAGGCGCACACCCGATTCCACCTTGTTCACATTCTGTCCACCAGCACCAGAACTTCGGAATGTATCCCACTTGATTTCACCTTCGTTGACATGCACCTCGAATTTATCGGCTTCTGGCAGTACAGCAACTGTTGCAGCAGAGGTATGCATGCGTCCCTGTGTCTCTGTGGCAGGCACGCGTTGTACTCGATGCACGCCAGATTCGTATTTCAAGGTGCCATAGACATCAGCACCTGATACGGCAAAGTCAATCTCCTTATAACCGCCAACGGCTCCTTCCGATACACTAGTAATCGAAAGTTGCCAGCCTTTAGAATCGCAGTAACTCTTATACATCTTAAAGAGGTCGCCGGCAAAGAGACAGGCCTCGTCGCCACCCGTTCCTGCACGGATCTCCATCTGCACGTTCTTTGCGTCTTCTGGATCCTTGGGAATAAGGGCAATCTTGATTTCCTCTTCAAGTTTTGGCTGTAGTTCCTCGTTGGCAGCCAGTTCCTCGCGTGCCATTTCCTTCATCTCGGGATCATCCTCATTGGCCAGGATATCCTTAGCCTCTTTGATACTGTTTAAACAGGCGATGTAACGCTTGCGCGCATCCATAATGTCCCCCAGGTCCTTATATTCCTTGGTGAGTTTCACGAAGCGATTCTGATCGGCAATCACGTCGGGGTCGGTAATCAGTGTTGAAACCTCCTCAAAGCGAGCCTCCAGTCCATCGAGTTTTTGTAATATGCTGTTATTCTCCATAATTGAATTCTCCAAATTCTGATTTGATAGTAAGGCTCTTATTTCCTTCCTCGATATGGCCAACAATCTTAGCGTCGATATTGAAGCTCTTCGAGATCGCAATAACCTTTTCTGCTACTTCAGGACGTACGTAGATTTCCATACGATGGCCCATGTTGAACACCTGATACATCTCTTTCCAGTCTGTACTGGAGCACTCGTGGATAGCACGGAAGAGTGGAGGAACGGGGAACATGTTATCTTTCACCACCTTACAGTTGTCGCTGACGAAGTGGAGCACTTTCGTCTGCGCACCGCCTGTGCAGTGTACCATACCGTGAATCTCTGGGCGCTGCTCGTCGAGTAGCTTCTTGATGACAGGAGCATAGGTGCGGGTAGGAGAGAGAACCAGCTGACCAGCATCTACAGGTGAGCCTTCAACACTGTCTGTCAACTTGTACTTACCGCTGTAGACCAACTCTTCGGGTACAGCGTGATCGTAGCTCTCTGGATAATTCTCTGCCAGATACTTGGCAAACACATCGTGACGGGCAGAAGTCAGGCCGTTGGAACCCATGCCACCATTATAGCGTTTCTCATAGGTTGCCTCTCCAGTGGAGGACAAACCAACAATCACGTCGCCAGGACGGATGTTGGCATTATCGATAACGTCACTGCGTTTCATGCGGCATGTCACTGTCGAGTCCACAATGATGGTTCTTACGAGATCGCCTACATCGGCTGTCTCACCACCAGTTGGATAAATGCCTATGCCCATCTCCCGGAGTTCTGCCAGAAGTTCGTCTGTGCCATTGATGATGGCAGAGATGACTTCGCCAGGCACTAACATCTTGTTACGTCCGATAGTTGATGACACCAGGATGTTGTCAACGGCACCTACGCAAAGCAAATCGTCAGTGTTCATCACGATAGCATCCTGGGCAATACCTTTCCAGACAGAGAGGTCGCCTGTCTCCTTCCAGTACATATAGGCCAGACTTGACTTTGTACCTGCTCCATCGGCATGCATAATGTTACAATACTCAGGGTCGCCGCCCAGAATATCAGGGATGATCTTGCAGAAAGCCTGTGGGAAAATGCCCTTGTCGATGTTCTTAATTGCGGCGTGTACGTCCTCTTTGGCTGCGGAGACGCCACGCATCATATATCTGTTGTCCATGATCTCTAAACTTTAAACTATCAGTTCATTTTTCTTTTCCATTCCAAAATTCCCATGAAGCAAATGCCTGTAGCAGCAACATCTCCAGTCCGTTCTTCACATCGGCACCCTTTTCTGCTCCTTTTCGCATGAACAGTGTCTGATCCGGATTATATATTAGGTCATAGAGAATGGTGTGTGAGTCCATTGCTTCATAAGGAAGGTCGGGACATTCGTCACTATGGGGATACATACCAACGGGTGTACAGTTCACGATGACATTGTATTCCTTGATGACCTCTGGTGTAATCCGTAGGTATTGTATAGTGTCAGGTCGCTCATACCGACTGACGAAGACTGTTTCCAGCCCCAGGGATTTCAGACCGTAGTTGATGGCTTTCGATGCGCCGCCAGTACCAAGGATCAAGGCTTTCTTGTGCCATTTCTTGTCGAGCATGGGTTCAATGCTCTGTGTGAATCCAATGACATCACTGTTGAAGCCTTTGAGTATGGTTTTGTTCTTCTCATGGGTGACTCGGATGACATTTACAGCTCCGATAGCCCTTGCTTCAGGGGATAGTGAATCCAAAAATGGAATTACCTTCTCCTTATAGGGAATGGTTACATTCAACCCTCTCAGGTCTGGATTCTTATCCAACACTTCTGTGAGGATGTCGATACTTGGAATTTCAAAATTCTCATACCTCGCATTGATTCCTTCATCAGCAAACTTCTGGTTGAAGTAGCTGATGGAAAACGAATGACCTAAAGGGTAGCCAATTAAACCATACTTGTCCATTATCCTTGTTTATTTAGTTGCGAAATACATCGTACAGATACCGAAAGTGAGGCGTTTGAAGGATGCCTCTCTGAATCCAGCTTTCTTGAGAATCCCAACCATTTGCTCTCCCTGTGGGAAGGCTTCGATGGTCTTTGTCAGGTAACTGTAGGCGCAGGTGTCCTTACTGATGAGTCGTCCGTAGACAGGGAGTACCGTGTGGGCATAGATGTGGAACAGCTGTTTCATGGGGAAACTGACTGGTGAAGTCAGTTCCACGATGCTCAAGTGCCCACCCGATTTCATCACTCTGTACATCTCTTGCAGTCCCTTGTCCAGATTGGCGAAATTACGGATACCGAAGGCTGCTGTCACAGCGTCAAAGGTGTCATCAGCATAACTAAGATTCATACAATCTTCCTTTGCGAAGCTGATAATCTGGTTCAGTCCCTCTTTCTTCACCTTTTGTCTTCCGATATCCATCATCCCCTCACTGATGTCAGCTCCAATGAGTTTGGTGGGCTTTAGCATTTTGGCAGAGAGAATGGCAAAATCCCCTGTGCCAGTAGCAATGTCGAGTAGGGCCTGAGGGTGGAAGGGCTCAAGCTGTTTGATAGCCTTTCGTCGCCAACCCTTATCGATGTCCCACGACAGTCTATGGTTCAGCTTGTCATAAGTGGGGGCAATGTGGTTGAACATCTGCTCCACCTGTTGCGCCTTCCCACCATCGTGATAGGGCTTTATGTCTTCCTGCTCGTACATTGTTATGTTCAGTTTAGCGACTTTTAAATGCCTTGAGCCAGTTGCTGACGTTCTTCTCGATGCGGTTTGCGATATCCTCACCGCCGCTCTCGCGCTCAAACTTCTCTCCTACGATATTCTCATAGAGTTCGATATAGCGGTCGGAAACGCTTTCTGCATATTCGTCGGTAATCTCAGGCATCACCTGTCCAGGCTCATTCATAAAGTTATGCTCAATCAGCCACTGGCGTACGAATTCCTTCGATAACTGTTTCTGTGGCTCGCCTTTTGCCAGCTTCTCTTCATAGCCATCCGCATAGAAATAACGGCTGGAGTCAGGTGTGTGGATCTCATCGATGAGATATACCTTTCCATCACGCTTGCCAAACTCGTACTTGGTATCTACGAGAATCAGACCACGCTTGGCGGCAATCTCCTGTCCACGAGCGAAAATCTTGCGTGTGTAGTCCTCCATCACAGCATAATCCTCTGCTGATACGATGCCCTGAGCGATGATATCTTCCTTCGAGATGTTCATATCGTGACCTTCATCTGCTTTGGTCGTAGGGGTGATGATGGGCTCAGGAAAACGCTCGTTCTCCTTCATGCCCTCAGGCAATTTGACACCACAGAGTTCGCGACAACCGTTCTTGTATTCTCTCCAGGCACTGCCTGTGAGAATGCTGCGTATAATCATCTCCACACGGAATCCCTCACACTTCAGACCGACAGTCACCATTGGGTCTGGTGTCGCCAGTTTCCAGTTAGGGCAGATGTCAGTTGTGGCATCTAGGAATTTAGCTGCAATTTGGTTGAGCACTTGTCCCTTGAAGGGAATGCCTTTCGGCAATACCACGTCGAAAGCCGATATACGGTCTGTTGCTACCATGACCATCAGGTCATCGTTGATGTTATACACATCACGGACTTTCCCGTGATAAACACTTTTCTGTCCTTCAAAATTGAAGTCTGTTTTTGTTAATGCCTTCATCTTTATTCTTGACTATTTTACTATTTTCACTTTTCACTTTTCATTTCTTTATCATATTCTTCATAAGCATTGACAATTCTTGTCACCAGCTTATGGCGCACGATGTCGGAGCGGTCGAGATTCACGACACCGATTCCTTCCACATTATTTAATATATGTAAGGCTTCAATCAGTCCGCTCTTCTGCGAGTGGGGTAGGTCAATCTGTGTCATGTCGCCAGTAATGATCATCTTCGTGTTCCATCCCATACGAGTCAGGAACATCCGTATCTGTGCAGGAGTCGTGTTTTGCGCTTCATCGAGGATAACCACTGCGTCGCTCAATGTCCTACCTCGCATGAATGCCAAGGGAGCGATCTGTATGATGTGCTTCTCCATCATGTCCTGAAGCTTCACCTGTGGCAGCATGTCCTCCAGTGCATCGTAGAGCGGCTGAAGATACGGGTCGATCTTGTCTTTCATGTCGCCAGGCAGAAATCCCAGTTTCTCTCCGGCTTCTACGGCTGGTCGGCTCAAGATGATCTTCTTGGCTGTCTTCTCTTTCAGAGCCTTCACGGCTAAGGCTATCGACAGGTAGGTCTTTCCTGTACCGGCTGGTCCCACGGCGAATATCATGTCATTAGCCTCGTATGCCTCAATCAGCTTTTGCTGATTTGCCGTACGTGGTTTGATGGGACGTCCCGACATAGAATATACGACGACACCTTCTGGAATGTCATCTTTCGTACGCTTCCCTTTGATGATGTCAAGGATGTCTTCTTCCTTTAATGAATTGAATCTGAGTACATGCTGGCGCATTTTCTCCACATTTTCTTCAAAGGCCGCCATCTGCTCTTCATCGCCAAGGACACGGATGACATTGTCGCGGGCAACGATTCGTAACTTCGGATAAAGTGAGCGTATCATCTGCAAATGCCCGTTGCCAACCCCATAGAAAACGACGGGGTCAATGTCCTCCAAAACAAGATGTTTCTCTATCAATCTGTATACAAATTATTATTTTTGCGTGCAAAGTTACATTTTTTTTTTGTAACTTTGCCCCCGAAATAGATTTTTCTTTATGAGATTAACAAAAAAAACATATCTGCAAGGTTTTACAGTCGTAGTATTACTATTGGCTGCAGTTCGTTGGCTCTTCCCTCATGTGGCTTCTGGCTCTTCTGCCCAGGCTGCTACTCAAGAGGCTTTTACGGCTGTCACAACCGCATGTTGCGACAAACCTCACCGTATCTTGTCTGTTTCCAGCTACGCCGAGGCTTTCCCTGATACCAATGCTGTTCAGCTGGTTGCTGCCCAGAAGTGGGGTGTATCACCCGTCAAGAACCGTGAGGATGCTGAATCCCGCAAGCGTGAATTGGTATATATTGGCTCTAACCCCTATTATCATGTCGATCCGCTTTATTCCAGTATTCCATATCTCGTACCTCGTGCTGCAGTTCTGCTGCAGGATATCGGTCAGGCTTTTTTCGATAGCCTTTATGTCAAGGGTGTCCCTATGCATAAACTAATCGTTACTAGCGTACTCCGGTCTGAGGAAGATGTTGTCAAGCTGCGTCGTCGTAATGGCAATGCCACAGAGAAGTCGTGCCATCTTTATGGCACGACATTCGATATTTGCTATAATCGTTATAAGACGGTAGAGGCTCCTGAAGGACCAGAGCGCCGCCAAGTCCGTAACGACACGCTGAAGTGGGTGCTCAGTGAGGTTTTGCGCGATATGCGTGATCAGAATCGCTGTTACATTAAGTATGAGGTCAAACAGGGATGTTTCCACATGACGGTAAGGTAGGAGCAATGTAAAAATGAGAAAATGAAAGAATGAAATAGTATATTAACTTAAAACTTAAGCATTATGAGATTAGATGGTAGAAGAGAAAGCTCTAACGTGGAAGATCGCCGCGGATTGAGTGGAAAAGCAGTAGCCGGTGGTGGTATCGGTGCAGTGATCATTGCAGCATTGTTTGCATGGATGAGTGGAGGCGACCCCCTTTCTGCTGGTTTGCAAGCAGCTCAAGAACAGATGGCTGCTCGTACGGAGACTGTTGATGAGGCTACCTTTACTGAGGAGGAGCAAGAACTGGCCTCCGACTGTAAGAAGATTCTGGCCTCGACAGAAGACGTTTGGGGGAAAGTTTTCCAAGAGATGGGAGGAACTTATACACCGCCGACGCTTGTGTTGTTCTCGAATCAGGTGAACTCTGCATGTGGCGCTGCTACTGCAGCCGTAGGCCCTTTCTACTGTTCTGGCGACCAGAAATTGTATATCGACCTGTCGTTCTTCACTCAGATGAAGCGCCAGCTGGGTGTCGAGGGTAATACCTTTGCCTATGCTTACGTGATTGCTCATGAGATAGGCCATCATGTGGAAAATCTGACGGGTACACTCGGCAAAGCCCATCAGGCAATGAGCCAGACAGATAAGGTTCAGGCTAATCAGATCAGTGTCCGCCTTGAGTTGCTCGCTGATTATTATGCAGGTGTATGGGCACACTATGAGGATGCCATCAATCATTCGATGGAGTACGGTGACCTTGAAAAAGGTCTTGAACTGGCAAAGGCTATCGGTGACGATTGGCTGCAGAAGAAGGCACAGGGACGTGCAACCCCCGAGTCGTTCACTCATGGTACCAGCGACCAGCGTAAGCGTTGGCTGAAGCGAGGCTTTGAGACAGGTGACATGCGTACATCGACCTTTAGCGTACAGAATTACAACGATCTTTAAGTATTGACAAATAGCGATAAAACCGTCTTCGAGGTATCCCTTCGGAGACGGTTTTATCGTTTTTCCTTTGCAAAAATTACTAAAAATAATCGTTCATTATATAGCAAAAATGTTTCATTGAAACAAATTTTGCACGTGATGAACGATATTTTAACGCCTAGACTTGCTATTGTTACTACTTTTGCGCAAAATTTCTAATCAAAATGAGTACTAACAATTTAAACAAGTCAACAATGGAGCAACTAAAGAAATTTTTTCTGAGTTTTGCACTCCTGCTTACGAGTACTATAATGTACGCGCAACAGGAGATCAGTGGAACGGTGATTGATGCTACAGGCGAAACCGTCATCGGTGCCACAGTTACGGAAAAAGGTACCTCGAACGGCACAGTAACCGATTTCGATGGTAACTTTAAAATTAAGGTTAATCCCGGCACTACGCTGGTTTTCACCTACATCGGTTATCAGACCCAAGAGCTGCCCGCTCAGGACGGTATGAAGGTGACCATGAAAGATGATGCCCAAGTGCTCAGCGAGGTCGTGGTAACTGGTTATCAGGTTCAACGTAAGGCCGACTTGACGGGTTCTGTAGGCGTTGTAGAGACCAAGGACTTTAAGAGCAGCAACACCGACCCGATGGCATCACTGCAGGGTAAGGTGCCAGGCATGACCATCAGGACTAATGGTTCTCCTTCTGGTGAGGCCGATGTTCATATCCGTGGTATCGGCAGTATGGGTGGTTCAAGCACTACACCTCTTTATATTGTGGATGGTATGCCTTATAGCGGTTCGCTCAATAGCCTGAATGCAAACGATATTGAGACCATGCAGGTGCTGAAGGATGCTGCCTCTGCCTCTATTTATGGATCACGTGCCGCCAATGGTGTGATTGTCATCACCACGAAGAAAGGTAAGAAGGGCGACAAGATCAACATCGACTTCAATGCTTCGGTATCAGCCTCTTGGATGACCCAGAAGATGAAGCTATTGAACAGCCAGCAGTATGCTACTGCTCTGGTTCAGGCTGCTCTCAATGATGGTAAGAACCCTCATGACTATGCCCATAACTACGGTCTGACACTTGAAGCTGCTGGAGGCACTCCAATTTCGGTATACAACCCTGCAACAGGAAGTACGGAGAATTACACCGTTGGTGGATTCTACGACGGATTTATGAATGCCAAGCAGACCATGCAATACAGCGATACCGATTGGGTGAATGAGATCGGACGCACAGGTATCACTCAGAACTACGACATCGCATTCTCAAAGGCTAGTGAGAAGACCACACAGCTCTTCTCTTTCGGCTACAAGAAGGCACTTGGTGTACTGAAGCATACTGATTTCGAGAACTTCTCGGCACGCTTCAACAGCAGTTACAAGCTCAACAAGATCATTACTGTTGGTGAGAATGCTCAGTTCTCTTATTCTAGCAATGTGGATTGTGCTCCACTGGAGAACGCCCTGAAAATGGCTTCGACACTGCCAGTATACGAAATCGACGGTGTAACCTTCTCTGGTCCTGTCGGTGGTATGAGCGACCGTCAGAATCCGATGCGTGAACTTTATCATAATAAGGACAACCGTCTGAAGAAGTGGCGTATCTTTGCCAATGCATATGTTGACATCACACCGATTAAAGGCATGCTCTTCCGTTCAAACTTCGGTATCGACTATACGAACGGCTATATCCGTGGTCTGCAGCATACTTTTGATTCAGACGTTGTGAAGAACAATGTCAGTGCAAGTACGATGTCACAGAACCACAGCACCAAGTGGACATGGTCGAACACCCTGCAGTATAACTTTGACATCGCAGAGAGCCATAACCTGAATATACTGGCTGGTATTGAGCATCATCGGGACTTCGGCGTTGATTTCTCTGCACGCCGTGAAGATTATCCTCTCGAGACCTTAGACTATATGTGGCCTGGTGCTGGTACAGGTATCCAGACGATCACCGGCGGTGGCGATTCCTACAAGCTGATGTCATACTTCGGAAAGATTGACTACAACTGGAATGATCAGCTGCTGGCATCAGTCACAATGCGTTACGACGGATCAAGCCGCTTTGGTAAGAACAATCAGTATGGTTTCTTCCCCTCAGCATCTCTCGGTTACCGAATCTCAAAGCATATTAATGCCGATTGGCTCCGTGACTGGAAACTCCGTGTCAGCTATGGTGTGACTGGTAATCAGGGTATGAACTCGAACAATGCCCACTACGGACTCTATATGGCCGACTACGGTTCAAGCCGCGAGAATTCCACTGCTTACGATGTCAACCTGCAAGGCTCAGGCACATTACCTTCTGGTTACTATAAGCATCAGTCTGCCAATGAAGACCTGAAATGGGAGCAGTCATCACAGTGGAACTTCGGTACAGACTTCGCACTCTTCGGTGGTGCGCTCTACGGTTCTTACGACGTATTCTTCAAGGAGACCAAGGATATGCTTGTACAGCCCGCCTTCCTCGGAGCCATTGGCTTTGGTGGTCAGACTTGGATCAACGGTCCTACTCTGAAGAACTGGGGTATGGAGCTGAATCTGGGCTATCGCCACACAACGGAATACGGCTTCTCGTATGACATTACAGGTAACATCGACTTCTACCGCTCAAAGGTAACATATCTCCCTGAGAATTCAAAGAACTCTTACGAGCACAACGACTATCACAACCTGGCACAGGACGAGAAAGCATATGGTTCACTCATCGGTTATGTGGTTGAGGGATTGTATCAGAGTCGTGAGGATGTATTTGCACACGGTCAGGCAGGTGCTCGTGTTGGTGGTCTGAAGTATGCCGACCTCAATGGCGACGGTAAGATCAACGAAGCTGACCGTACATGGGTTTACAATCCAGTTCCCAACTTCTCGTACGGTATCAATATCAACCTAGCCTATAAGAATATTGATTTCACCATGTTCTGGCAGGGTGTAGCTGGTGTTGACGTGATTAATAATCAGAAATATCAAACCGACTTCTGGAGCATCACCGATGCTGGTTCTAACAAGGGTGCGCGTCTGATTGATGCTTGGACACCTGCCAATAGTGGCTCAACGATTCCTGCTCTGACTACATCGAATGGTGCCGACGAGGGCCGTATGTCATCATATTTCGTTGAGAATGGTTCTTACGCTAAGATGCGTACCCTGCAGTTAGGCTATACGTTCCCTGCTCAACTGGCTAATAAACTATTGCTCTCAAGTGCCCGTATATATCTCTCTGGTGATAATCTCCTGCTCATCAAGTCAAGTTCTCTGACCTGTTCAGATCCTGAGAACACAGCATGGGACTATCCTCACACAGCTTCTGTCACATTTGGTATTCAAGTGGGATTCTAATTTAGTGAAGAGTTAAGCATTTATGCTTGAGTGAAACGAATAATTAAGAGTTAAGAATTAAGAGTTATGAAAAAGATTCAATTATATATCTCGGCTTTGCTGCTTTCGGTATTTGCAGTATCTTGCACCGTTGATGATGTGAAGCCACAAGGCACGTTGGACGAAGAGACAGCATTTTCAAGCCCCGACAAACTGGTTACCGCAGCCTATGCAAAACTAGGTGATGACTGGTATTCATATCCGTTTAACCTCTGGCCATATGGTGATATGAGTGCCGATGACTGCCTGAAAGGTGGTTCCGGTGAGAACGACACGGGTTATCACCCCATGGAGATCTTCACGACGCTGCAGCCTGACCGCGGTGAGTTCGACGAGCTGTGGTATCAGCTTTACAGTGCCATCTCCCGCTGTAACCGTGCCATCGAGGCCATTAATAAGATGGAAACACCCAATGCTCAGCTGTTGGCAGAAGTGAGGTTCTTGCGTGCACACTTCTATTACAAGCTGCAGCAGATGTGGTATGAGGTGCCTTTCATTACCGAAGGTATGAGCAATGCCGATATTGAGGCATGCCCGCAGAGCAGCCATGATCAGATCATGCAGCAGATTGTCGATGATTTCCAGTATGCATATGAGAATCTGCCAGAGGCAGCTCCAGGCACCACGGGACGCGCTCACAAGGTTGCTGCCGCTGCCTATCTTGCCAAGTGCTACCTGAATTGGGCTTACGGTGACGGCTATGAGGCTACAACAGGATACAGCCATGTTGATCAGACGAAGATTCAGAAGGTCATCGAGTACACTGAGGTTGTGAAGAATTCACCCTACGACTATCTCGATACTTACGGACACATCTTCCTGCAGGACTATGCTAACTCTGTAGAGAGCATCTTTGCTGTGCAGCACTCCAATAGGGCTGACGACGGAACGAAATTTGGTCGTGCCAACTGGTCGAACATGCTGAATGGCGTATGGGGCATCTGGTCGTGCGGCTGGGATTTCCACAAGCCGTCACAGAATCTGGTCAATGCCTTCAAGACCCGTAACGGTCTGCCAATGGACGATTTCGATGCCGACCACAACGCGATCGTTATCAACGGTGCCGACTTGAAGTACAAGTACGATCCTCGTCTGTTCCACACTGTAGGTATGCCTACCTATCCTTATAAGTATGAGGCACAGTACACTCTGACAAAGGCGAACAGCCGTACCCCCAATACTTACGGTTACTACTGCTCAATGAAGGAGGTACCGCAGCGCTCGAAGGGTGAGGATTACGACATGCCCTGGCAGGCATTCGGTGTGAACGACTACGTGCTGCGCTATACCGACGTGATGCTGATGCGCGCTGAGGCATTGATTGAGAAGGGCGACTTCAACGGTGAGGCTCTCCAGATCATCAACGATATCCGCGAGCGTGCTAAGCGAGATATCAGCGGCTCATCGCTGATTGGCTATGCAAAGGATCAGTGTGACATCGCGCTATACGGTAACTTCGCAAGTCAGGACGATGCCCGCAAGGCACTGCGCTGGGAGCGCCGTGTAGAGTTGGCTATGGAGGGTCATCGCTTCTTCGACCTTCGTCGTTGGGGTATGCTCTCTTCTACACTCAATAAGTATTTCGAGAGTGAGAAGACCGATGAGTACGACTCTCAGACTTACGCTCTGTATTACAAGGACGCCTTCTTCACTGCAGGCAAGAACGAGTACTTCCCCATAGCATCCAACCAGATGAACTATGTACAGGGACTCTATCATCAGAACAGAGGATACTAATGGATTAAACATCAAAGATTAAGGATTAAAGATTATGAAAACGATATATAAACTTATCTGCGCAATCTGCGTCATTTGCGGTTTTACGGCTTGTCAGGACAGAGATCTCCCAGGATCTGGTGACATGATACTGAGCACTCCTGATGTATCACAGATAACAGGTTCACCAAGTGGCGACAACAATTACGACTATACCCTCACGTGGCCTCAGAGCTCTCAGGGAGCAGTGATGAGTGTGGCTGTCTATAAGAATGGCACTCAGATGCAGAGTCTCACCCCCTGCCCATCAGGTTCCTACACACTGAAGAACCTGGAGACCAACCAGCTCTATGAGTTCCTCTTTAAGTATACGAACGACGATGCTCTCTCTAATGGTGTGATGACCAGCTATACTCGTCCAGGTGCCTCGTCACCAAGTGATCTGAAGTTTGAGCAGATCGACATCAGCGATGATCAGCGCGACATGCAGGTGACATGGACAGCCAGCAGCGATGCCACATCTTACATCCTGAAACTGGTGAATGGTGATGGTAGCAGAGTGATTGAGGAGACAGTCAACGGCACTTCTTATCTGCTGAAGGATGTGGCCATGAAGGAGCGCTGGGAGGCAACCCTGATTGCACAGAATGCTCAGGGCAAAGCACTGCCTATCTTTGGCTCAGGTAAAGTTGGTGGCAAGATTCCTGCATTCCTGTCAGAATATCCGACTCCTGAGGAACTCATTGCCAATGGCGATGACGACGAGGCCAGCGCATGGCTGTGGTTCCACGAGAACTATCCAAAGGGCGAATACGTTTACTTCGGTAATATCAACACCGTAGAGGATATCGAGGACTATCGCATGCTCTTCTGGATGCGCGATATCGAGACTGGTAATGCCGACGACATCTGGAACTTCTCCGACGTAGCCCGTAATGCAGCCCCCTGCATCGAGCAGTATGTAAAGAATGGTGGCAACCTGCTGCTCTGGCAGCATGCCGTTCCCTATATCGGAACCATCAATCGTCTGTCAACATCGATCCTTCGTGGTGTCAGCAATGCCTTCGGCTGCGGTGTCGGCGGTCCTAATGGCGACGTGTGGAAGATGGGTGTATGTCTGAACACAGGCTCGTTCTCCAAGGATCTCAGCACACATGCTATCTATGCTGGCATCGAGACAGAGAAACTAAACGACAACTGCTTCAAGGCCATTGCCATGAAGGGTGCCGGATGGACGGAAGACCACAACTGCCTGTTCTTCGATATCCCGACCAAGCTCACTGGTCTCGACAATACCTCTGAGGAATGCTATACCGTTCTGACCGAAGAATATGGTATCTATCCTCTCGGCACTTGGGATTCACAAGTTAATTGGGTTTCTCAGTTGAACGTATGGGAGGCCAAGGGTGCTCCAAAGGCTCCTGATGGATTCCAGAAAGGTGCTGGCACTGTGCTCTGCATTGGTAATGGTGGTTGTGAGTTCTCGATGAAGAATGACGACGGCACACCTGATAAGAGTGCCAACCCCAAGAACAACTCTTGTCAGGGTAATATCTTGAAGCTCGCCAAGAACAGTGTCGAGTATTTGATGTCGATCTAACATGAAATTATAACAGTAACTATAGTTAGTAGTATTTTGGGGAAAGCGCGGCTTGTGAGGAGTCGCGCTTTTCTTGTTTTAGGAATATCAATGAAAGAGTGGTAAAAAACGTTCATTACATACATTTTTGTTGCAGTGAACGATTTTTGTTATGAATTGAAACATTATTTATCGCCATCAAAGAATATATGTCGTACCTTTGCACCAGAGATTTAAAATTCATACTTCGAGAATTATAGGTTTTTGTTGGTTATTGGTTTTTAGTTATAAGTTAGTAGTTATAGTTAGGTTTTAGATTTAGTTTATTGGAAATAGCGTGGCCCGTGAGGGTCGCGCTTTTTATTTTTTTGTTGTCGGCGATTCCTATTAATTATCGTTCATTGTGTAAATTTTTGTTGCGATGAACGATTTTTGTTATGATTTGAAACATTATTTATAGTAAAATGTGGCTATAAAGGCTAATTTTGCAGCAAAGTTTTACAATCAATAATGAATAGCAAATGAAAAGAACAGTGATTTCAATCGTGGCAGGCCTGCTGATGACAATGACAGCGCAGGCTCAGCCTCAGGTGTTAGGCAAGAGCCACGCCATGCAGCGAGTAGAAGTAAAGAACCACTATCTGCTACTGCCAGTACAGGAGCGCGAAGACAATGCGACGATCAAGGTGCTGGCCAACAACCAGCAGGTACAGAAATTCAACGTGCGTTTGGCCGTTGACAAGGTCGACTACTATGTACCCCTCGACATCAGCCGTTTCGGTTCCGATGAGGTGCTGCTCGATATCTTCTTCCATGGTGACCGTCGTTTTACTGGCGCAATGAAGGATTTCCTCTGCTGGCGCGAGATGAAGCAGAGCGACGTGTTCGACACCACCAACCGAGAGAAATTTCGTCCTGCCTACCATCATACACCTGTCTACGGTTGGATGAACGACCCCAACGGTATGTTCTATAAGGATGGCGTTTACCACCTATATTATCAGTATAACCCTTATGGCTCTATGTGGGAGAACATGACGTGGGGACACTCCATCTCAAAGGATCTCATCCACTGGGAGGCTCAGCCCATCGCCATCGAGCCCGATGCACTTGGTGATATTTTCAGCGGATCGTGTGTCGTCGACAAGAAGAACAATCGCGTCGTGGCTTTCTACACCTCAGCAGGAGAGAGAAGTCAGGTCCAGTCGATGGCTATCTCTAACGATAATGGCCAGACCTTCCAGAAGTTTAAGGGCAACCCTGTGCTGGTGAGCAAGGAGCCCGATTTCCGCGATCCCAAATGTTTCTGGAACCCAGAGATCCAGAAGTGGAACCTGATTCTGGCTGTTGGTCAGGAGATGCGTATCTATACGAGCAGCAACCTGACCGACTGGACCTACGAGAGCTCATTCGGCCTCACTGTCGACAAGGCTACAGGCGAAGTGACAGAACTGGGATGTCACGACGGCGTATGGGAGTGCCCTGACTTGGTGAAGCTCCAGGTACGTGGCACCGACAAGCAGAAGTGGATGCTCATCTGCAACATTAACCCTGGCGGTCCCTTCGGCGGTAGTGCTACTCAGTATTTCATCGGTGAGTTCGATGGTCATAAGTTCACCTGCGATCATCAGGATACCCGTTGGATGGACTATGGAAAGGATCATTATGCCACCGTTACTTTCGACAACGCCCCCGATGGCCGCAGGATTGCACTGGCATGGATGAGCAACTGGCAGTATGCCAACCAGACTCCTACCAAGCAGTTCCGTTCTGCCAATAGCGTACCTCGCGATCTCGACCTCTTTGAGTATAAAGGTGAGATCTATTGCGGCGTCACCCCTTCTCGTGAGCTGAATACCATCCGTGGCAAGGCTGTCAGTAAGCTGTCGCCAACATGCGAGGTGGTGGTCGATCTGAAGGGTTCATCAGAACTCGTGTTCTCCAATAATCAGGGTGAGCAGATTGTGATGGCGTATGATGCTGAGAAGGGCTGCTTCTCGATGGACCGCACGAGGAGCTATGCCAGCTTCAGCGAGGCGTTCCCCGCTGTTACCACCGCTCCGACCTATGGTGAAATCAAACAGCTCCGCATCTTCATCGACAACTGCAGTATGGAGGTATTCGATGCTGAAGGTAAGATGGCTATGACTAATCTCGTATTCCCCAACGAGCCTTACAACACCCTCAAGGTGAAAGGCGGCAAGGCAACGATTTATGAGATAAAGTAGTTAAGTAGATAAATAGTTAAGTAGTTAAGAATATACAATCATGAGTAAGACAAACAAACTTGCACTGATTCCCGTGATGTTTTGCTTCTTCGCCATGGGCTTTGTTGACCTGGTGGGCATTGCATCCAACTATGTGAAGGAAGACCTCCAGTTGACTGATAGCGTGGCTAACATCTTCCCGTCATTGGTGTTCTTCTGGTTCCTCATCTTCAGCGTGCCTACAGGTATGCTGATGAATAAGATCGGTCGTAAGAACACCGTACTGCTTTCGCTCGGCGTGACCGTTGTGTCGCTGTTGATGCCCTTGTTTGGCGAGACATTCCCCATTATGCTCTGCGCCTTCTCACTTCTTGGTATTGGTAATGCGCTGATGCAGACATCGCTCAACCCGCTGGTGTCGACGGTGATGGGTGGCGGCAATCTGGCCTCTACACTGACCTTCGGACAGTTTATCAAGGCCATCGCATCGTTCCTGGCTCCTTATCTGGCCATGTGGGGTGCTACTCAGGTGCTGCCGTCGTTCGGCTACGACTGGCGCGTACTGTTTATGGTCTACTTCATCGTCGGTATCCTGGCAACAGCCTTGCTGGTTCTCACCCCCATCGAGGAAGAGGTTATCAGCGGCAAGCCCTCCACCTTTGCTGAGTGTATCAAGCTGTTGGGCACGCCTATTGTGCTGCTCTCCTTCTTCGGCATCATGTGCCACGTGGGTATTGATGTGGGTACTAACACGACCGCCCCGAAGATCCTGATGGAACGACTGGACCTGACTCTCAACGACGCCGCGTTCGCAACCAGTCTGTATTTCATCTTCCGTACCATCGGCTGTCTCACTGGATCTTTCTTCCTCCGCGTACTGCCTAATCGTACGTTCTTCGTCATCAGCGTCATCATGATGGCACTGTCGATGTGCGGCCTGTTTATCGGTACCGAGAAGTGGATACTTTACACCGCTATTGCTTTGGTGGGCTACGGCAACTCAAACATCTTCTCCATCTGTTTCGCACAGGCGCTGACTGCTATGCCACAGAAGCAGAACGAGGTTTCCGGCCTGATGATCATGGGATTGTTCGGGGGTACCATCTTCCCGCTTCTGATGGGATTTGCCAGCGATGCCATGGGGCAGGCTGGGGCAGTGGCTGTGATGGCTGTCGGCGTTATCTATCTGTTTACCTATATTAAGAACGTAAAAAACAATTAAGCAATTATGAAAAGATATATCGTAGGCCTCGGAGAGGCATTGTGGGATGTACTTCCCGAAGGAAAGAAACTTGGTGGAGCACCAGCTAACTTCGCTTATCATGCAGCACAGTTCGGCCTGGAGACGATAGCCATAAGCGCGCTTGGCGAGGACGCTCTGGCAGAGGAGACTATCGAAGCTCTGAAAGAGCACAACCTGAATTACCTGATGCCGCGCGTGCCTTATCCCACTGGAACTGTTCAGGTGACACTCTCGGGTGAGGGCATACCTACTTACGACATCAAGGAGAACGTGGCTTGGGATAATATCCCGTTTAACAGCGAGATGGAGGAGATAGCCAAGAATGCACGTGCCGTTTGTTTCGGATCGCTGGCGCAGCGCAACGTGGTGAGCCGCGAGAACATCCGCAAGTTCCTCGATGCCACCCCCGATGACTGCCTGAAGATTTGCGACATCAACCTGCGCCAGCAGTTCTACTCGAAAGATATCCTCGAGGATTCGTTCCGCATCTGCAACATTCTGAAGATTAACGACGAGGAGCTGGTGGTCGTAAACCGCATGTTCGGTTACGATGGTCTCGATATGCGTCAGACCTGTGAGAAGATAGTTCAGGACTATCACTTGAAGTTGCTTGTGCTGACATGCGGCACCAACGGGTCGTATGTGTTTACCGACGACGGACTGACCTCCTTCCAGGACACCCCGAAGGTAGAGGTGGCCGATACGGTAGGAGCAGGCGACTCTTTCACAGGTTCGTTCTGCGCATCGATTATCAACGGCAAGCCAGTACAGGAGGCCCACAAGACGGCTGTTCAGGTCAGTGCATACGTATGCACCCAGAACGGCGCGATGCCCGTGATCCCCGCAGAGCTGAAGAAGTAAGAGCATAAAAATTAGAATTGTTAGCATCCCTCCATGCATGACCATCATGTAGGAGGGGTGCTTTTATGTTTTCGTTAGTTTTTAAATTATTTTTTTGTTTTTTGCATACACTGCATACACTAAGCATCTAACATGCTGATACTCAGCAGATAATATTGGTGTATGCAGTTGATTTTTTAGTGTATGCAAGAATTTGTGCCTACACCGATTGCTTTTATGATAACGGCAATTAATTTCGTGATAATAAGGGGATATTATTTGTCCCAGGGGGTGGGACCAGTTGTCCCATGGTCTGGGACAAAATGTCCCATGGGGTGGGACACGCGCTATTTCTGCCCAAAGACAGAAAAGACATTTGTACTCATGGAGCCGTACACCATTACAAAAGTAGAGTAAGAATGAACTATATTTTTATTACATTTTCGGGCGCAATGGGGTCAGACACTTCTGCACCCCTGAACTTCGGAGAATGTAAACATAAAGCAATCGGTGTAGGCATAGGCTCTTGCATACACTAAATATTCAACTGCATACACCAGTATTATCTGCTGAGTATCAGCATGTTAGATACTTGGTGTATGCAGTGTATGCAAAAAGTAATATAAAAGTTTTTTTAGCGCCCATTATTCATGTTTTGGCTGAAAGATTTACGAATGTTTAAAGAATCATAAAAATCTGCTAAATCTTGCAGTGTTTGACGGTCTTATTAGTTATATAAGTAAAAACCATTTAAATAAAGAAAGCAAATATGGAAAGAAAAAGCATTTTAGTAACCCTGATGTTGCTGGCAGTGGTGCTGTTAGCAGGGTGTAGTAGTGATGATGAAAACAAAAGCCTTGTTGTCTGGGACATATCTCCAGTAGTCTTTCATGTTTTTATCACTGATAGTGAAGGTCATGACCTGCTCGATTCCACCTATCATGACAACATCATCAAAGAAGTGACAGCCACCTATCAAGACGAGACCTATCCTCTGACTACAGATCTGGAGTTTTATGATAAGAAATACGGAAAGGCAAGTACAAGAGCCTATCGCCCCACTTTTTACGGACTTCTACTACGTCCTTATTGGAGTCATAAGACTTTTACTAACAACGGCTTTGAAATAACCTTCGGCGAATTCAATGGTACGGAAAACGTTGAAAAGCGAGAGATTACTTTAAATATGCCATACAATCAGCAACTGCGCCTGGCATATAAGAACAGTTTCAGGTGGTCAAATGGTGACCCAGACAAAAAGACCGTATTCTATCTCAACGATCAGGAACTGACTGACGAAGCTGGACGCTATGGCTACTTCAATTTCCGCTTTTCCAAAACCAGAGGTTACGAATACATAGCAAGTGAGGTCAAATGAGATCAAGGGGGGCACACTTTGGCTGAAGGATTTCTGAATGTTTAAAGAATTATAAAAATCTGCTAAATCTTGCAAGGTTTACTGAGCTTATCAGTTACATAAATAAAGAACCATCGAAAAAAGAAAGCAAATTCATGAAAAGGCATTGCGTTTTTCTACTATCATTGATTTGTATAGTAGTCACACTGAGTGAAGCGGCACAGGCACAAGAAAAACCGAACTTTCGCCATCAGCTCAGTATCGGTATCGGTTACTGGTCGCTCAACGACTTTAAGCCCAATACGTACAGCAGCGACTACGATCTGCAATGGGGGTATGGCTCGCATGCCTACCACAATGCGCAGTATTACAAAGAAGCCACCTATCATCCCCCTCTCTTCGACGTGAACTACCGCTACCTTCACTCCAAGCACTGGGCCTTTGGCGTGACGGCAGGTTTCCACACCTACTATCAGAAAGGAAAGGAGATTGCCAGTGGCAGCACCGTCCATGAGGAGCGCGAGACGAACCTCTCGCTCGTAGGCTCTGCGCGCTATTATTGGCGTACGAAGAACTGGGTACGCACTTATTCTGAGATGGGTATAGGTCCAAGTCTTCGTTGGAAGAAGAGCTTCTACGACGAAAGCTACGAGAAGAAGTTCAAGCCCACAGTTCATCTCACCATTCTCGGTATCGAAGTAGGAAATAGTCATGTCATCGGCTTCGGAGAGTTTGGATTGGGGGCCTTTGGTGTCTTCAGAGGTGGTATAGGATACCGATTCTAGTCAAAATCATCAACAATAGGAAAGGATATGAAACGTAATTTGTTATATTTGTGTATGGTCTCACTTTTGCTCGTCGGCTGCTGGAAGGAGAACGATGGTGAAAAGAACTATGAGGACAAGCCCCAGCGCGCAGCCTCGGCCACGATGGAGAGAGCCATGGGACTACTGAGCCATCTGATGTTAATGACCAAGGAAAAGGGTGACACTCTGATGTCAGACCAGAAGATAACCCTTATAGACTATGATTCGTTTTTAGGACAGATAGAGTATGAGATAACAGCCGACGATCTGCACATCACATGGGAGACGATGCCAGGAAGTGATGCACAAGGGGGAAGCATCGGTAACACGCGTATCAAGGGTACAGGCACTGTGCGCACTCTCGAGGAGTATCCCCTCGTTATGAACTTCGAGACGATTAGCGATCTGCTATTCAAGAGTACCAGATTCTGGGATGCGCGAGTCTATGACGAAAGTGAAACCCGCTTTATCTCGGGCGCGGCCCAAGTCAAGGTCAGTGGCGGCATGCCTGGTGATCGTCCTTTGGAATTCCTGATGAGGAAGTAGGGGACAAAAGAAACTTGTCAGGCCGTCGGCCTGACAAGTTTTTAATCAGCATCCCATGCACGATGTTGTGCCGAGGGCGGTGAGAATGGCAGTTGCCACAGAGGCAATGATCTGTACGATCCATCTGATAGTTTCTTTCTTCTTCATACGTAATAATTATTAATGTAAAGGGATTTATGGGTTTGTAGGTCCGTCTCCTGTATCGCTATTCACAGGTCCTTCTCCAGTGTTATCATTGCCAGTCGGAGGGGTATTGTTGCTTGTCGTATCCCCTTGCTCCTTCTTCTTCTCTTCGGCAATCTTCCTGCGCCACTCAGAGTTCCATTCCAGTTTCCCGTTGTCCGTCAATTCGCTCTTCGTGAATGTGCCAGTGGCCTGGGCGGTCAGTTTGATGGCCTGGATGGTAGAACCTTTCTCGCCGATGGTCAAGACGGCGTCCTTAATATTGCTGAATCCACCCTTGTTGTCGAGACCAGCCTTGAAGATGGCCACGCCGTCCCACTTCACAGGGTACCCCTCCAGCATAAGCTCTTTGGTGCAACGGGCAGCGCACTTCAGTACACCTTCCACCAGATCCTCGGGATAGATGGCATGGTGGGCATGGATATGAGCGGCCAATCCCTCAATGTCGATAATCTTTCCGTAGTCCACTCTGGGGAAGTACTTCCCGTAGGCAGCAGTCTGGTCGTTGTTGTTCTGTACAAGTTTCAGTTTCAGTGACATACTTCTTTTATTAAAGGGTTTAACATACAGTTTCGTGACTTTAGCGCTTTTGTCGGGTGCAAAGGTACGACTTATTTCATGATGTTTTGCGGGAAGTGCCATGGTCGGGATAAACCTAAATTTTTCATGATATATTTTGCGGAGTGAAATAATTGTTGTATTTTTGCAGCCAGATCGTGCGCTCTACGGAGTGTTGCGATAGAGCATTTTGATAGAAATTATCCTCCTACTAAAATTCGGAAAATTGAAGTCAGGGATAATGGACAGACGAATGCTCACGCTTATGATATGTCTTTATGACCACTATCATATTGGGCGTGAGCTTTTGTTCATTATTTGACGATGGTCTCCGAATACCTAGTGGGAATAATGGCGAAACTTGCGCCTTTTTCTTTTCAACTTGTTCGACAGGTGTTGAAACAGATACTGTTTTGGTTATGATAGATTTGAAGATACTTGGTGGAAGGTTGCGGTTGCTTCGCAAACGGATGAAGTTGACCCAGAGTGAACTGGCTGGGGCTCTCAACGTCTCCCAGACGGCCATTTCCCGTCTGGAGAATGGCGATGAGGTCTATGCGTCGGTGCTCTTAGCAGTTCTCAGCTATTTTCAAGACACCTATAGCCTCGACTACTTAATGATAGACGACTTCGATGCCGACAGTACCCGCCTGCAGCATCGAAGCCTTAACGACATCCGCCAGCAGTTAGAGCAGCTGGTACACCTTATATAAATATATACTACTTGACGCTAAATTTCTCAGCATATCCTGTGCCGTCCACATTCATATAGATGATATACTGTCCCCGTCTTAGTCCTGAGGTATTGAATTCAATCTGTCCTGATCCTGCCAGCCCCGTTTTTTCCAGTCGTTGATAGACGATGCCCTGATTATTTGTCAACAAGGCTGTGATCTTTTCGTAATGGTCAGCCTGATAACGGATGGTGACGCTGTAATCATTTTGGCTGATTTCGTAGCAGAATCCATTTTCCCCTCGTGTCTTGGTTTCGTCACCAGCCTGACTTCCCTTCTCAGATCTGGCTACCGCCTCTCTAACCTCCTTATTCACATCGTTGGATGCCAAGAGCTCTTGTTCTTCGGGAAGGCAATAGAAGAGTAGCTCTTCTATCGGCTTATCTTTAAAGGTGATGACCTTAGCTTCTAATATGGGATATCTGTAACCTGCAGCAAACCAACGATAATGATTCTCATGTAGCATCAATGTGTCAACGGCCATTCGTTTGATGATACTATCTACCGTATAGGTTGGCACCCCTTTTCTTAGCATGTCTTTGTCACCATAGACGGCACTTACATAGCGTTCAGTATGAAGTCGCATAATGCCGTTTAGAGTTTCTCCATTAGGTAAGATGAGCTTTCCCGTTGAGTCTGCCTTTGTCTGGTAAGTGCCGAAGCGACGCATGAACAACTCACCGCAGTAGAGCCCGATGCCATGGAAATAACCCCTGATAGAGTCTCCTTGCTTCATCGGGAAGTGCAACCATTCCTCCGGCATATCATAGCTGATACGAGTCAGGTTGTCTTCCGTGGCAGTCACTTTCAGCCCGTCCTTTGTCTGTTCATAGGTCATGCGGCTACAGGGTTCCATACCTATAACGGTTTCTTCTTTTTCTAAAAACCTCGAGCGATACTCCTTCTTGTCAGCCTCTATCCCTTTAAGGTTCCACGTGCGGTCTTTCCCCTGAAGATCAAATTCCTTGAGATCCATTTTCCTCTGTACTAATGAATCTCTGTCAACTATCCAGTTTTGCTCGAAGTTTATTTCTTGAGCTTGTCCAGGCAGGCTAGTTAATGTAATATATAATAAAAACTTTTTCATACTAATCTTATTTTTTATCATTTATCAACATCTTGAAAATAGAATCTTGTTCTTCTGGATAGAGAGGACCGTCTTGCCCCTGATACGACATTCTGTCTCTTTCCTTCCAATCTAATTACCATTTTAAATCTATCTTACGATACTTACAATTTTTCACAAATTCTGTGCTGTCTGTAAATCGCATTATTTCTTTTCCTCCTTTGCTTGCGCTTTTATTATAATCTTTATCTATGATATAAAAATGATTCTTCTGTCTCGAAATGTTGTATGATTTTACTATTATCCATCTTTCATTATACTTGGCATCTATAGTGTATTCTGTCATATTACCTAAGTTGTCGTATTGTTCTTGCAAACTAGGGGCTAATTGAATGCCACCGTAGCATGTTTTACCCTCAAAACTACATCCCCGGACAATAATCCTCCGACCTTTTTCACATTCAAGCATATAGAAACCACCCCCAAGATTATAAGATCCGTTGAATTCTGGATATATCCATTCAGAAAAATAGACAAAAGAAACTATCGCAATTCCAATAACTGTTAATATTATAATTATTATTGTTATAGCCTTTTTATACATAACCACATCTCCTCTACTATTTCTTTAATCTGCCAGTTCCATAATAATAAGTTTTAAACCCATGTATCTGCGGATTAATATTCCAAATGTTGTTATTTATACGAATGAAGAAATCACGTTTTAAGCCTCCTCCTTCATTCCAATCATAGTCAGTTGCACTATTATTTACTATACTGACAGTTCCTTGTTCTCTATTTTCTAGAATCATATCAACCTGTCCTAATGCATATACGGTAGCAAGTAAAACAGGATTCCCAAGTGATTCTATTATATTTTTATTTCTAAACAGATTTATACGTGTAGCAATACCAACTTTTGGAAAATCGGATGTAGATAATACACCAAAATCTAATTGTGATGTATCAATATAAAGTGTATTATCTGGCGAGGAGTCCTGTAATGTATTGGGGTGTGATTTCGCCCATTCAATCCCTTCTCTAACAGAAACGAATCCGTCATAGTCAGGTCTATTTGGAAGATTATCATAATGCGTATTAATTCTACTTTCTATTTTATGGTCTAATTGTCCCATAATGGCATAATTACCTGCTTTAGAATGGGACATACCTTGAGTAAAATATTTCTTTTCCATTACATAATAGTTTCCTTTTAACCCCAAATCATCAGTTCCAAGAAAATTACCATGAGTATCATAAATTGGATTTTTTCCATCAGGATCCACATAATTCACAGGATTATTCCCGCAATAGATATACGGACTGAGGTGATAGTATTTCTCGCACATGGGATCCATGGTGGTGAAGCGGCAGATGCCAGGATCGTAGAAGCGGGCACCATAGTCATACATATCCAGACCGTGATTTCGGTCATATTCCTTGCCGTTATATTTGAACTTTTGTGTCTCGGGATCCTTACTCTCACCGAAGAGTAGTCCGAATGGATAGTAGTGGTTTACCTCTGAAACGATACCATTATCATAGGCAACCACGCGGTTGTTGCCCTGATGATCTTTCAGATAGTAGCTATAATACATTTCTCCTTCGTAGGGTTCAATATATCCTCCGTCAACAAGAATTCGATATAGCCTATCATTTACATATATCACATTGCCGCAATAGTCAAATGTCGTTGCCGGGTTTACATATTCCACTTGGAGTTTCCTGCCCGTCGCATTATAGACGTATGTTGTCGACTTGTTGTTAGAGTATGTCATATTCTGGGGCAAATTTAGCAAATTATATTGAATTGACGAAATTTTTCGATTTAAATCTTTCGTCATATTTCCATTCTGGTCGTAGGTGTACTCATTATCCTGACTGGCAGCGTCTACAAAGTGAAAACTCTTGTTATACGGATAATAGAGCACATGGTCATAATCATCGACTCTGGTCATCTGATTGCCGTTAAGTGTGAGTTCCGGCATGTCAATATGGTTGTAGGATCCCTCACTGATATAGCCACCCCGCCAGAAATGAGTCATATTGCCCATTTTGTCGTAATAGTATTCTATATAGAAGTTGTGCACTTCATCATCATCTTTATAATTATAGGCATGGGTAAGCCATCCCAGTGTGTTATAATAGAGCTGGAATCCTCTTGTGAAGTTTTCGTTCGAAGTTTTCCAGCGCATGGCGGCAATATCGCCGCCATAGCACCCGTAACCAGGCGTCAGGCCGTTTATAGTAGAATTATAGGCGATGGTTTCTGTGAAGTTCGTGCTTGAAATCCCTGTCAGCCAGCTGCGAACGTTGTAGGTGTACGATATATTATCACCACCCATCATTTGTTTGGAGTACAGTCTGCCTATGGTATCATAGGTATTTGCGCTCAGCGTCATTGGGGTGTCATTGTTCAGTTTGTGGGTCGTGTTGAGCAGTCGGTCGGCCCCATCGTAAGTGTAGGAATACAGCTCTGTAAGTGTAGCCTGCCCTGTGGCTGAATGGACATGTTTCTTAGTTGCAGTTGTACCAGTAAAGTTATAAGTGTAATACTCATCCTCATAGCCTCCCAGATGGTTTTGCTGATGACTTTGTACCAGTCGTTCGCGGTCACCATAATAATAAGAGGTATAGCTGACATTGGTAGGGGTGTTCAGTTGGGCGATCTTTGTACCCGTCAGCATGCCTCTGGCACTTTGGAATGCAGCATCGCTACCGCCTGAGGAGTTGAGCCCAAGTCCGTTAGCCGTGAGGTTTGAATAATCATCAAAATAGTTGGTGATCAGAGGAGTATGACTCCCGCCAGTGTTTTGGATGCCCATCTCAGTCTGACGGCCGAAATTGTCATACTCGTAGTAAGTAGTGACTCCGTTCCCGTCTTGTCGGGTGCTTAATCGGTCGGCTGTGTCATAGGTCATCTGGATATTCCCACAGCCAGGCAACTTCTTGACAATGCACCTGTTCCGTTGGTCATATCTGTAGTGATAGGCATATTGCTGGAGGATGGTGTTCGAACCGATGTACCAGTCGGTATCCGTCTCAGTGAGTGCATCGCTTGCCGCAGGAGGAAGTACGAATGCCAGATTGCCATAGATGTCGTACACATAATAAGTATCGCAAGGAGTCAACCATTTCATCCTGCGCTCGAGAATGAGCCTTCCCTCCTTGTCGGTAAAGGTGAGGCTGACATTCTCGTCCTCATCGGTGGTCTTGACAACGAACAAGTCTCCACTTGCATAATTACCATCGAGATACAAGCCAAGTCCACTGCTGAGAACATCATAATACCGGCAGTCGTAAGGAGCAGTGTTGGAGTTTGTTGTGTATTCTTTCTTTATTGCGCTGTCATTGTTTCGCCAAACACCCCCTGGTCCGAACTGTTTTATGGGCTTGTCTGACGCACAGTTCTCGTATATCGTCTCTTTGTAAGGATAAGTGTCGCTGTAGAAGTTGCTCGCTGTATATTGATAGGTTGATGGGGCAAGGTAATTGCCAGAGTTGCTATATGCTATGGGTAGATATTGTTTAAAGGGCCTGTCGAGAGCATCGTATTCATTGAAGGAAACTATATCCAGCCCTGTAGGGGATTGTCCTTGGGCTACTGTTTCTGCGTGGCGTCCCAGTCCGTCGTAATAATCCTTTGTTACACGGCCACCACCAGAACTGCTGGTCATGGTCGTTCTCTGAACATAGCTGTGAGTACCGTAATTATATGCATAGCTTTCTATAATGTGATTGTTATGGTCGGTTATGCCCGATAATCTGCCCATGGAATCGTACGAGAAGAAGGTGTTCTCACCTCGTGGCGACTGTATGGAGGTTATTCCTATTAGTGGATTCCAAGTGTATGTCGTCACCATACCACCTGCATTCTGAAGTGCCGTCTTGATGTTAACAAGGGTATTAGTAGCAGGAGTCGAAGTGTTTGGAAATCCGCTGATTGAGATGATGGAACTTACGGCAGAATTTACTTCATTGATAGTCAATCCTTCAACCTTGGCTATCGGATACAGACGTTTATAGCACCAAATAAAGGCTGTTTTCAGGGTATTGTCATTGATGACGCTGGTTATATTCCCATAGCTGTCATAAGTATACTGAACCCTTTCTTCAGGATTGTTATAGCCTTTGGCTGTACTTACCCCAGTATTAACAATTATGCCGTTTTGTGTCGTATAAGATTTCAGAACGGTTTCTGCAAGTGATCCATAACGGTAGAAACGTGTCCTTACAGGTATCAGCATATTGGCATTAACCAGCTCGCTATAACCAGAAAGACTGAAGGGATACGAGTACTTATATTCGATATAGTCTCCGGAAGGAGAACTGATTCTTTCCGATATCGGATCTAATGTCCGTAGATCGCCATCATAGCCATAGGTTGTCGTGACCGTAACACTTGCTCCATAGTCTTTGACCGTCTTATTGGATAACCTCATGTATGAAGGTAAGGCATAGACATTGTGGTAAGTATAGATGTTACTGAAAAGGCTGACATCTGGATATGTTACTGAAGGACTGAGTCCAATATAACCTTCCTTAAACAAGAATCGCACACCAGCCTGAAAAGCTGAGAGACTAACCTGCTCATAGGAATAGTCTTCAGAATGGTCCAAGGTATAATTGCCATTGGTATTCTTATATACTTTCTTGCTGGTCAAAAGTGGAGTTATAATTCCTTGATCAATATTATAGGTTGTAGAGTAGGTCCGCAGATGCTCTACTGAAGAGGCATTAGTATCTTCGTAGTCGCTATAGTCTCCTGTCCTGCTGTCAATAAAAGCATAGACAGTTTTGCCAAGATTAGAGTTAACCGAACCGTAATACTCTGTTACATTTTGGTAATAAATAGGACTACCATAGTCAGCTGTCAAAGGGATGACAGGGTTACTGACAGATACATCATGTAGAGATGTCGCTGAATATTGGATAAGCCGCCCATATTCCCATTCGTGATATTTGTAGGTATAATTGGACTCATATTGGTACAAATCTCCCAGGTTACTGACTGCAGGAACCCCTGAGCTATATTGGTAGGTCCTTTGATTCAACAGTGCCCCGTCAGAATCGTAGTTGGATGCATAGTGTAAACGTAAGCCTCCCCAAAGTGTATTATTATCCAGCCTGTTCGACTCGTAGTTAAAGACCGTATAACCTCCTGTAGGATAAGTGATACGTTCAAGGATTCCCGACTTGGCATAATTTTCATTGACGCTACGATTCCCTCCTATAATTGTCATTGGTGCATAGTCATACGGGATCCAGTGTGTACTTGACGTGTTGTTGGCATATCCCCAATAGTCTTCGTGGCAATTCGTATCATGTGTTGCAGGGTAAGCCATTGTCCCGTTAAAATAGTTGGGAAGTGTCGTGCTGTTATAACTGAATGAATATTCCTCGCTAGCAGAGTTAGAAGACGCCCCCGAGATAGTTAATCCTTGGAGGAACATCCTGTTTGACAAGACGGTTCCGCCAATATAATGTGAGTTGTCAAAAGTGACAGTCCTAATAGTATTGTTATTATAGTTTTTGACTGTCATGCTTGTCAGACGTGGCAGCTTGTTATTCAAGATATACATGACATAATCGTTACGATCACTTGAGTAGTTGAAATTTACACTCCCACCTCTCCATATTATCGTTGAAAGATGCAGGTTTGAGCATTCCACTGTGTGGATGGTTGAGCAGTCAGTATTTCCAGGAGCCGAATTCCAATTGTTAAGATTTTCATCAGGATTACAGGTATAGATATCTCCTCTATGAATATACTCAGACTTGTATTGCTGATAATAGTAGTTATAGTTCTGGTATGACAATATGATAGAATCATTCAAGTCGGCGAACTTGATCTTTGTCAGATACCATGTCATGGTAATGCCGTCTCCTCCGTAGGTGAAATCACCTCGATTTACCTCTTCTGCCATGAAATAATACTGTGTCCCGTCTGTATCTGTTATTTTGTAGCCTGTTCCATTCTTTACTATTTTGATAGGAGTATACGGAATAGTCTTGATGGCCATGTCGTTTGCGACATCGCATCTGAATACTCCGTTTTTACCATTGAAATGATAGATATAACGGTCTGATTCAGTATCGCCACCTTTTCCAATGGCAAGGTTAGACCACCCTGTATCTGTAGAGGATCCGCTATTATAGAAATTCCATATTTCGGTCTCACTCTTATAACTCGGCAGGCCATTGTCTTTTTGACATTTCACTTGGCGCATGATGCTACCGCCAGCCATAAGCGACCATCCTAAGCCGACAGGACTTGCCACCTCCTGCACCTTGATTCCTGAAGCATGATAGTCGATGGAGATAGGTAGCGTATGACTACCTACCTTGATCTCATATAAGGGAATGGAGATATGGGGTACACCTGTAGAGTAATCTATTGAATACTCCCTATGTTTCTTTAGAGCTTCGGCTTGAGGTGATAGCGGTTCGGTGTTTCTTACCATCTGGCTGTAATCATAGTTCCCGGCATCCCTTGTGGCCTCTGTTTCCTCTATGTGTTTCGTAAAATTGTCATGAGTTTCCGCCTGAACATTGGGCGCATTATCATTTATCTGAGCTTTTACTTCGAGGATAAATGAAAAGAATGTAATGATCCAAATTAGTTTTTGGTATACCATAGTCTGTTGATGTTTTGTTTTTGCTACAAATTTATGAAGAGAGAATTAATCCGCCAAGTTTTATTTGTTCCTTTTTCGTTCCCTTCGTTTCTTATAAAAATCGCTCAAATCGCCCATTTCTTCGACACTTTCTGAGATTTATCATGCGTTTCTGGATACAAATAGAAACGAAAACAGGTCTTTTTACCTCTTAAGACGATCACCTGATGTACGTTGTGCTTCACAAGAGTCTTTCACAGGAACAGAGGTCTATACGTATGAGATTCCTGACGATAGTACTCCGTCTCCAGTTACAAGTTGAAGATGGAATCAGGTGGCAGGTATCTGCAATGTTTATAAAAGGAATTAAAGCACTGTGCGCACACACAACGTAAAAAAACAATTAATTTCGCTAAATAAATAATTATTTTTGTGGCGCAAATGAAAATTATTCGTATATTTGCATGCGAAAAGAAACTATGCAAAAGAAAATTTTTATTTCCCAGAGTGTTGCCGCTGATAAAGCGGGGTATGAGTTTTTGTGTGAACTCTATACAGAAATGCATAGCTTGGAGAAAGAAGATATATATATAGATTTTGGGAAATGCAGATCATTCGACGCGAATCTATCTTCAGTTCTTGGATCAATTTTTGATAAGCGTTTAAAAGAAGGATGTCCGATTCATTTGGCTCTGCCACAACATTCAGGTGTCAGACGTGTATTGTCCAGGAATGGTTTTTTTCGTGCGTTTGACCTTAACACGGATAATAAGGATCGTGAGAATTATATCTATTATAGCAGCTTTGGTGTCTCTGACACTCAAGCCTTCAAAGAATATGTAGACAAGGAGATTATCCAAAAGGAAAGGTTTCCTAAATGCACGGATAAAGCGAAAGATAAAATAGTAGAAAGTACCTATGAGATATTTGCAAACGCCGTGAGCCGTGCGAAGCATTAGAATGGGCCTTTGCAAAAGGAAACACGACCAAGTCCATTCCTGGTGGTTTGGGTCTTGACATTCTTAGAGAATTCATCAAACAAAATAATGGAACCATACAGATGATTTCTGGAGACGCGATGTTGGAAATTGAAGGAGACACTCATAATCAAACCTTGCTGGACAAATGGTTTCCTGGGACTATTGTTACAGTAGAATTTAATTGTGATGATGACAAGATGTATCTAACAACAGACGAAGTACCAGATATAAACAATTTATTCTAAAACATAATAAACTATGGCAGTAATAGTAATCGACAAACATGTTACTCTTCATCAAGGTATCACTTCTGAAGAAGGCGAACCCATTTATAAGATGATATATGAGAGTCTTTCGAAAGATGAAGACATTTCTTTGGATTTTAAAGATGTAACTTTCTTAACTACAGCATTTCTTAATGTGGTAATAGGCACTCTTTATAAAGATTATACCAGTGAACAGCTACAGAAGAAATTGCATGTGCAGAATATTAATGAAGAAATTGCAGCACGCATCAAGAAGGTAACCACAAATGCCAAGGCTTTTTATGAGAACGAGGCCAAGTTTAACGAAGCAGTGGACAGCTCTATCTATGGCAACATGTAAAATCTCAAAATACGAAGTTGGATCAAATGAGGAGTTCTTCTTCGATACTAATGTCTGGATGTTTATCTTTGCGCCACTTGCGGGGGCAAAACAAAATAAACAAAGAGCTTACAGCAAACTACTAAGCGAAGCTTTGTCACGTGGCGCCACTATTTGGATAAACTCACAAGTGGTTGCAGAGTATATAAACAGATGCTTGCGTATGGAATTCGAGGTGTGGAGAAGAAAACCAGAGAACATGATTGCTAACTATAAGCGCAACTTCAGATCGACAGATGATTATAAATCGACTCTGCAGGATACAAAGTCACAAGTTTTGGCCATTTTACAAAAATCCACTAGATATCCAGACGATTTTCATTCTGTCAATATTGACTCCATCATCTCATCCATGGGAAATGTTTTGGATTATGGTGATACGGTAATTGTCGATCTATGTAAAAGGAAGAGGTTTAAACTGGTAACTGATGATGGGGATATGGCAAAAACAGATTTCCCATTTGATGTCATTACCGCTTAATAGGGATTAACCCCTGACAAAATACAAAACGAACCAGCCAAGAACAATTAACATCCGTATATTGGAACATTTGTGCTCATGCAAAAAAGAAGAGAGGGCGTCTTAAATGACATACCTACCCTCCTCTTTATACAGTACTCTGGTTATATTTATAATCTTAGTCGTCCTGTTCTGTTCCTGTAGAAGCAACAGGTTTATCTTGTAGATAAAACCTATTCTTAAGGCTCAGATTATTCATATTTTCATTGGCATAATTATCTATTTCATACATAGGTGCATAGCCAATAATACCTTGGATTTTCGTCAATTGTTCCTGTATATAGCCATTGTTTATCTTGTATCGCTCAATAGCAGTGCTAAACTGGATAGTATCATTTTTTAGGTCATCATCAAGATAATACATCTGAGAGATCATGTCTTTATAAGATTTGCCCTCATGATGCATCTGCAAAGCTCGTTCGTATGATTCTTTAGCCATAGATAATGAATACTTGGCAAATGTGTAATTTGCTTGCGCTTTACCTATCTCATGTGTGGTTTCATTGAAAAATCCTTCTGAATATTTTGTTTTTCCATTGCCTTTCTCCCTCTTTAAGAATTGCATAACCATATCAGTAGCTTCAGGTTTATATTTTTTCATTTCAGAGAATACCTTAATGAGGTTATAAAAGGTACGCCAATTTGTATTGGGAAAACATCTGGAGTTTTCTTCATTTTCCAAATATTTGTACGCCATAAACAACTCGTCAAAAAGCATATACCATTCATATACCATTTGATAAATCTCGCCATAAAAAGAGTTTGAGAAAAGTGTTAATGAATTATGAGGAGTAATTATTTCAAGTATTCTTGTGAGGCAGAATAGGGAATCTTTAATTAAGAATTCCAAAAAGCTCAATTTGGTTTTTATCCGATCATAATATACATTATCTGAAGTTTTATTAGATTCCTTTATTAATGCAAATCGAAAACAGTCTTTAAATTCTCCTAATAATATGGACAAATCTGTGTCAGAATAAACGTAGTTTAGAAAGAAATTGACAAATCCTTTTTCGTGCTCTTTCTGATAATATAAATCTTTTGTAAATCCTAAATTATTGAGTAAGTCACTATTCATAAGAGTCTTAAATCTTAGCGCCATTACTCGTTCATAGATAGTACTATCTAGCCGTAAAGAAATCATTGTCGTATTACGATAAATTTTTGAGAGAAGAGATAGATATCTACGGTTACATATATTGATATTTGGAGTACAGTTTTCGATATATAATTCATAGTCCCTCATTACACACCGACGCAATAAATCATAATATAGCAATAGAATTTGTTCAATATCAGGAAATAAAGACAAACGGTTAAAAGGAATGTCTTCGTAGGTCTGAACTGAAAACACCCACTTTAACTTTTGTATTTCAGCAAAATTAATATTATTGTAATGAGAATACAGATAAATCAAGCACGGTTTGACAAAAGCCTCCTTAATTTTGTCAATATTATCGGATACCAGGTTAATTCTTGCAATTCTTTCCTCTATTTCTATATTACTCGAAGTTTTTAAATAGTTTTGGAAAATACGTAATATCTTTTTTAAACTGGCAGACGCTTTCATCAAATCGTTTGCAATGTTAAAACATCTTGAGGCCTCCCAATAATAGAGAATACATTCTTCAAGTTTACTTATTTGTTTACCATATTTTTCATCTAATTTGTCTATTACTTCTTTGATATTCCTATTATATAAATTATCTTGTTTGATGTTGTCTATAGTTCTAATAAACAAAAGGAAGTCGTGCAAAAAGGCAGAAGATATAAGATTGTCATCTTTTGTTGCACAGCTCATCAACACATTGGCTCGGCAATCCAATATTTCCGCCAATTGGATAACATAGTCTTGGCGCAAAGAACGTGATGTTCCTTTCACCAATAGCTTCTCCATGATAATGAATACACTACAACTTTTATGAATTCGCTTCTCTAGAATTTCACAGTTAAACATTCCTCGCATTAGTATTCTCATACTTCGACTATAATAATTGCATGCTAAACATGGAACAGGTCTGTTACACCTAAACATTTCTTGGCGATGCGTATTACAGTCTATTACTTCTTTTGTAGAAATGAACTCTAATAATTTAATATGAGGGGATTGTTTTTTGAAATACAACGATAATAACGTTTTGCACGCGTCTGGCAGTATGGATGAATGTTCCTTGCAAAAGATTCTCTTATAGCGATCTATAATAAGAAGAAGATTATATAGAATTATATCCAAAGTCCCTCTTGAAATTCTTTTCCCAATGTGTCGGTTTTCAATCTCCATAAAAGCGGAATGTAGCGTTACATAATACTCATAACACTTATTCGCGTTGCAGAAATCCAGAAGTTCCCGCTTGATATCATACCCCCAATAGTATAGGCCATCCATAAATGAAATGTCCTCGTTTTTACCTTCATTATCATTCGGAGTCTGCACTGTTAATCCATTTTTATAGAACATAATATCGCCTAACCGTCTGAAGAAGTCTGAAGAGGAAAGGAATTTCTCAGACGTGTTAGTTGCCAAATTCAGATAGTTATACTCAGATTCTATCGTTTCTATGTCTGTAATGGTGATACCGCCCAGACCTATTTTTTCCTTAATAAATAGTTTGGCTAATAATGCTTGATAAATAAGACGACTATCTTGGAAGAGAGATAGCCGTTCCATGACAGAGTATTTTTGTGGCGTAAGCAAATGAGCAAAAACAGTGGAAAGATTTTGGCCAGACGCCATAAAGGGCATGTTAGTGTGACAGAGCAAAAAGTCGGATTCATTAACGATACGCGGATGTATTTCATTAAAATCAAGATTCCATGGGTAATCGTACTTTTTCGGGACTAAAATTCCTTCGTATGATGGCCAATCAAAATGTTTTCGTAAACGATAGGAGAGTTGTAGTTCTTTCTCATCAAAATGTCGGAACGCAATTAATTTGGCTACTAATTCGCTATAAACGGTTAATGCTGATTCATTTGTATTACGTTTTTCATTGGCTAAGCCTAATTTTAGCAATAATTGGATGGAATAGAGCGTATTTCTCAAATCGGGATAATCTCCTTGCCTTTCCTCCATTTCCTTTTCCAGTTCTTTAATGGCCGCATGATATTCAAAAATGGCATTATTAAACTCCTCATCAAACATATACAAGTCACCCAAGATGTTGTGTAAACCGATACTCAATCGCGGGGTATGTTTAGGCGTTTGTTCATCACCCCTTCCCTCTAATTCAAGATACGCATTGCGAATCTCTGAATAATGCTGTTTTACATTGAGCGACTCGTCAAGTGTGAAATTAAGCAACGCTGCTATTTCCTCAGAAAGTTTTGATGCTAGCGAAATTTCCTCTGCAATTTGTTTGCGAAATTTAAACTGAAACAAACCACAAGTGATAGCAATAAGGTGAGTTTGCTGTAAATAAGAAATAATTGAATTAATGAAACTACGAAACCCAGGAATCTTGTATACCTCTAACAATTCTGGTGTGTATTCCAAATTACGCCATGAGAACCCCCCGTTATGGAATTTGTAGATATGATCCACAAGGAAAGATACAGATACCAGCAATTTATCACTGTATTGATTGGCATTAACCAGGATTTGATTCACAGGATATGAAAGATAATGTATAAAACCTATTTTACGCTGATCGACATAGCCAAACGAAAGATAATAATTGGGGGCATCTTTGGCAAGAATATAGATTTCTTTATCGGGATCGGGATTTGAAAATTCCTCCTGCTGTAACATAATAAACATTTGTCCTTTATCATGGCATGCCCTAACATACTTCTCGAAATACAACATCATTTTTTTCGGTGATCCATTACTAATATGGTAGAGATATACAGAGAAATGATATAGTAGATTGACGGCTTTATCAATGTAACTGCGATACATGTAATTCTTTAAATCTACTTCATCATATCTATCTTTTTCTATAAATGGTTCCAAAAACGGATCGCCCAAATAATCTTTATAGACATCAACAAGATATTGATAATAAAGTTTCAAATTAATATCAAACCTTTCAAATGCAGTGCCTTTCATAAGCTGAACAGCATAATAGCGTGCAAACTGTTTTTCGATGTAATTAAAGGGAATGAGTTGTTTGCAGATATAAGTCTCCATATTCGACATCACATCCTTACCTTTATGCTCGTTCACACAGAAACTATCCACATAGATGACACCACTAAAAATACTTGATACAGCAAACTCCCTATCAGACAAGTCTGCTAAATAGGCATCATACAACTCACGCCCAGAAATAAAGATGAATTTTGCTTTGGCCGTAGAAACAAACAACTTCATGTTTGCAAGCAAATGAAGCACATTTTGTTTGCGCCTGCGTGTGGTGCCACCACCAGGAAAATTCTTTTCATTAGAGAATTCTGCCTGTGCATCACTAATTGGGTTACTAATCGAATTGGAATCAACTTTGTCAAGTTCGTCAAATACGACAATAATAGATGGATGCTTAAGAATTGATGGACGAAATAAAATACCACGTGAAATATTGTCCATTATTTCAATAAGTTCCTGCTCAATCTCTCTTATCTTGGCTGGACTATAAACTCGCTTTTTCCCAATCCCCGCTTCTATAGAAGCATATTCCATTTTTGCTTGAGAGCCAAAATGTTCATCAAATGAAACCTGTGCATCAAGGCGTTGATTTAACAACCGCAGTCTGCTTAAAATGCTTATTTGTGAAGAAGAAAAAGCTCGATTGAGAAAAATAAAAAATAATAGTAACGATGATAAAACAAGTAGAGTCACAAAGTTTACCAAGACGTTTGACCATAATGTATCTAAATCATCTGTAATTGTACTAATAGAAATTGTACTAATAAAAAAAATTAGCAACACCACTATTGTATATAATAACCAATTTCCAAAATTAGCAATAGGAGACAAAACAAATTCGCGATACTTTGTATATAGTTGATGAGAAATCAAACTCAAAACCTCTCTCTCGTTCAATATCTCTTGCCCCAAATTCACATTAATGCATATCCGCTTATAGCTTCGTTCTCTACCGTCATCGTAATGTAAAATTTGGCAAACATGTTTCCAATTTATTATATTCTCTTTTTCTATCAAAGTGTTTATGTCTTGGTCTGAAACTTGATGCTTCATCAGGCTGAAAAACCGATCCTGTTTTTTTTTATACGCAATTCTACCATAATTAAATCTTTCGCGAATGTAACATAAAGAAAAGATTATCACTGTAGAAAATCCCCAAAAACCTACTGCCCAACCATAGATTACACAAAGGATATCGATGATGACAGATAGGAAAAAAGCGACTCCTGCTATGTACTCTATCATTGTTGTTCGTCGTACTAATTTATTCAGTACATGACCGACAAAACTTGATTTACCCATTCCCCGGAAACCTGTCACTAGGTAAGACCCTCCTGCAGGATCCTCTTTCAGCCAAGAATAGAGTTTATCTGAGATTTGCTCTCTTCCTATAAACTTTGGATCAACCTCTTCCTCAGAAGATGCCTTATGGAAAAACTTAAACGCAGGAATAGGAATATTGACCCTTTTCACCTTTGATGAATAAATATCAAACTTGTTACTCATAATTTTTATTCGTGGAAATTGAAATTCTATTATTCTTATATCTTACAACATCAGTAAACAAATCAGCAAAGATTATTTTATCATTATTCGCATCCTTTTTCCGTAAATGCAGTAACATTGAGAGCATCTCTTATCTTTTTTCCAAGTAGCATCATCTCCAATATAATCAATAGTCTTACGGACAGAATCTTTTAATATTACAACATCAGTACTAGATGTCTACATCTCCTTCTCACACAGACGAATCCAATCCTTCATATATTAATAAGTTGCTTTAAAGTATTTGTAATGCCTTAAACAATCCTCTATGCACAACAATGTTTTCATTGAAATTGAATCGTGCCTCTGGATTAATGTATCTAAAAAAGGATATGGTCCTTTTCTTCGGCCTGTTACCTATAACGCTAAAGTTAAACAGCAGCTGAAGCACATAATCAACATTACCATTTTGCACAGTTCCTTTTTTGTAGTATTGTTTATAAGTGTCTTTAAATTCTTTGATCGTAAAATTCCATTTCCTTATTTGTGAAATAATAGAGAAAATAACCTGAATATCGGGTAACTGTGCATGGATCTCGTCTACAATCTCTTCTTTTAAATAATTAGAAAATCCTTTGTCCACACGTTTCACAGTCAGCGCTGTTATTTTTAACTCACCATTTTCCAACGTGTTTTCTGCACAGACCTGTAAATATTTTATATAATCTCTTGGTCTTAGTTGAGTACTCAATGTAATATAATGAAATAAATCGATTTTCTTTTTAGCACTTCCTCCTAAATTGATAGTTTGACTAGTAAAAATCGTATTCCACGCCTTGTCAAATGGAAGGATTTCACCATTAATATCAATGGCTTTTGAAATTCGGTATGCCAGCATCGATTTTAGTTTTTGTTCATCCCATTCTAAAGAGATCTTAAAATCGCCCCATTTATTCTTGTCAGTATCTTTTATAAGAAGATAAATATCATCTCTTAAAAAGACTACAGGGCATATGATGTGCTTTTTGTCTTTGAATATTGATTTGATGTCTTGTACTGCTTTGAATAAACTTGTAATTAAATAGACGTATTGAGATCGTTCTTCTGAAGTTTCAAAATCGCGATAATCCTCATCTAGTTCATCAAAAATGACATAGTAATTGGAGTCATCAATGTAACTTTCTATAATGTCTTCAAGAATGTTCGTTTTTTCAATCCATGATAGACTTTCAAATTTAGAAATCTTATCTATTTTAATGTTCCCTCCAGACCCTAATATTTGGGCTCCAAATTCTTTTGTTGTCCAGTTATCGATAAGACGTGACAATGATTTAATTGTTGTAGGAGGATATAGCTTTTCTAACAAATCCCTTAACTCACTATCAATGCTTTGGTTTTTTACCATTAATCTGCATATACATGAATAGATAATATACTTCCAGATGGTGATATATTGATTTGGTTTAGTGTATTTCCCGTTTTGTAATGCATAAAGTTCATTAAAAGGGAAATTCTTGAAAGACAATTGTTCTGTAAAAATGCGATATCCAGATTCTCCACTATTCTTGCACAGATTCAAAATGTACTGGCTAATAGCAGATTTCCCGCTTCCCTTTCTGCCAATGACGTAGAATTTTTCTCCACTTAACACTTTCTCTGCCTCTTTGACATGGAAGAAATAGCGTAAATTGTCTTCCTGTTTTGCTTCTAGTTTCCATTTTTCTGATATTTCTGATAATACACTCATAGGATTTATATGTTTTGTTTCAAATTGTGGGTAATGAATATCGTTGCAAATATAGGAACATTTTCAAACATCTCCAAATCTGAAGTGTTTCTTTTTGTAATTGGATGTTTCATGCATTTTGCCCCCTAACTATCTGGAATCCAGACAATCAGAGAGCAAAACTCCTTAGAATCTGTTAATAAAGAAACGCTATCAGGTTGTTTTCAAGGCATACCAACCGCGTTGGCCATTGATTTTGCCATGTGGGAAATGGCAACTCTTGAGGGTCATTGTCAGTGTTTTAGTGTTTGATATTTATTTTAAACTCAGTTTATTGGTAGTCACTATGCCGGATACCGACAACTTCATCTTGTCCTTTGATGTCGGCAAAATGGCATAGCGACCTGATTGTATCCAGATGTAAGGATGTTCTGCTTTGGGCAATTTGTTTATCTCGTCGGCTTTGGTCTTAAGCCAGTTCTTCAACCATTTCACCTTGCTGACAACCTTATCAATTTCAGATGTTTCTGCAGGATGAATCTCGAAATAGTATATCTTATCAGCATACGAAAGAGCATAGTCCCAACGAGGATCCATAGGATATAATGTCTTAACCTGCCTATCAATGTCAAGGCTTCCTTGAAATTTCTTGCTTTCGGCTACATCAACTTTGTTACGGTCTGCATTCTTTATAGCCTGCTTTCCAACACGAAATCCATTCTTAACCTCTTCAGTATTTTCTACTGCTACCTGAAAAGCACATTTGACGATCTTCGCCTTGGCAGGTTTCGACGTTCCTTTCTTATTCGCCATATTGTGCCATATATTTTGAAACCACCTCGTTTGTCTTGCTTGAAAACTGTGTTAGACCACCCCATTCGTTTATAGCTACGTCCTCGCTGTATACGTCAAGGGAAGTGATATCCTTAGCGCTCACTTTACCAGATGTATCACGCGAAAAGAAATAGGTTTTGATTTCCTTCTTATATACATCATTCATGAAACTAAAGTTGTTCTTTTTGCTGTTTTGCACATCTAATACCTCACACAATGCGCCTACACGCTTATCCTCCGGTACATTCTTCAGGTAATTATATGCCCATACGAACTCTAATAAAACAGGCGAATGTGTTGATACGATTACCTTGTAGCCAGCATGCATGAACTCTATTATCTGCAAGATGATAGTCTGGATTGCTAAGGGATGTAAGCCCATCTCTGGTTCTTCCAAAATGATATACTCATACTCCTTACGGTTCACCACATTCTGAGGGGGGCCAGACAGACAGTAGAATGCCATCAGCAAAGGCATAAATTCTTTCTGACCAGCACTCCATGTCATAAGGGGCAGATGCATATTCTCCACGTTCATGGCAATTTTACGCTGCCCCCCCTTTTCGTCAAGCACCACCTTACCACCATGAAAAATAGCCTTATCGTACATTCTCTTAATTTCAGATTTAAGCCTGTTAGGAAGTGGATACAAAACTCCACTTTCCCCAAGTCCGTTCTGAATGAACAATCTTAACGTATCACTGAACTTCCGTAGTACAAAAGGATCATTCTCACTAAATTCCATAAAATATTTAGGTCGTCCATCTGCAATACTCAGAATACGCTGAGCAGGGATATAAAATACTTTATCTGCAGGATTGCCCTTTGGTGAACTCTCAAAGCACTTGCGAGTATATGCCTTGTCATTTAGTATGAACTCAGAATCCTCAGTCCACATATTTGACAATCCCTCACCAAGATAACGATTCAGCAGGTTCTCAAGCTTGTTGTTTACCACAAAACCATAGTTTTCCAGTGATTTCAAGATAGCAGACCTATCTTTAATTAATTTGAACATCTGTAGAAACAAACTTTTTCCACTAGCTTGAGCACCAACTAACACAGTCAAATCGCCCAATTCGATATTAACCTCTCGAACTGGTCCAAAATTCCTAACCGCTATTTTATCTTTTTGAACAGTATCCATATTTATCAAAACAGCGGTATGTAAGCAGAAACCAACACACCAATAATTCAAAGTATTTAGTGTGCAAATATACTTTTATTCTGAAACATGTGCAAAAAATGATGAGTTTATGTTGGTCTTTTTAATTTTTTTTCACACATCAATTATTAAATGCAATTTTATATATTCCAAGATTTGTTTTTTATTCATATGATATTATCCCTTTTTTGTTTTTATGTCTTTTTGCCTGTTGAGTATATTTTTCTTCATAAATCATTATTTTTTATCTTATTAGTTATTCTCTGTAACTCATCATCAAATAAGCGGTCAACCTTTTCTATGGGTTCACCATGGACCATAAGGTTACGGACCTTGCTGATTTCTGACATCATTCTGGACTCATCGGGCGTGATCATTTGATGTTCAACCAAAACACGCAAGATATCACGAATCGAGAAATAGCGACCGTCCATTTGTCTGATGATAGGTAACCTCCTTGCAACCCTCTCAAAATCAATAAAATGACCTAAAAAAACTTGTTTATCAACCTCACCAGATTTGTACTTACTACTCAGATTCTTGGCTATCTCACTGAAATAATTGGGACTTACGGCCTGAAATACGTAATTGAGTGCGCAGATTATCGTGGAGAAGTTGAGTGCAGCAAAAAAGATGATCAACCATCCTGACAGACAAAATCTTTCGTCTGCCATAAGTTTGACGATTGCAACTAAGAATAGGTCGTAAACGATGGTGGCTGCTGCCAGGACTGCTACAATCCTCATGTTCTTGTAGAGTGCGGTCTTAGCAGAGTCCCCAATTTCTGCCAGGCTCTGATCTGCTCTTACCCGATTATCAATACTCTCTGCCATGAAAAACATGCCAGTGAAAATGATACCTACCAAGGCTGCTATTGCCTGCGGTGCTGTTGTAAACAGCCAATACATTGTATTCTCGTCCATATTGTTAATGTTTGTAATGTGCGCGAATAATATTCTTTTATGAATGCCTTGGCAAAAATAGGAACATTTTCAAGCATCTCCAAATCTGGGGTGTTTCTTTTTGTAATCGGATGTTTCATGCGTTTTGCCCTCTAACTATCTGGAATCCAGACAATCAGAGAGCAAGACACCTTAGAAACAGTTAATAAAGAAACGCTATCAGGTTGTTTTCAAGGCATACCAACCGCGTTGACCATTGATTTTGCCATGTGGGAAATGGCAACTCTTGAGGGTCATTGTCAGTGTTTTGATGTTTGGCAGGTCTGTTGCCCTGACATGTTGCCTGAGTTCCTCAAGGATGTCGATGGCCCGTACGAAGTTCTCCTTCCGGCGTTCTGCAGGCTTGTAATAGGTCAGAAGCACAGTTTCAGGTGATGACTGACAGCGGTAATCTTGATTATGGCGCTCAATCTCGGTTTCTTCTGCCTTCGAGAAATACCAGATGGCACCTTTTTTTAGCTCGGACATAGCCTGGGCATAGAGCTGGAGATAGGGAATGGGCGTTTCGGTATCGATGAGGCCAGTAACCTCGCAGCAGAGGTAGCGACGGCTGCCTGTCGGGTCGTTCAGCGGCTCCCGCTCGTTTGTGGTGGCGATGAATGAGGCCATGCGCGGGCGCATCACGTACTGATCGCTGCGCATCCTTCGTGTCTGTATGTCTTTCTCCGTCACCACACGTTTGATTTTAGCCTGCTCACGGTCGGTCTTGGCATTGTATTCATCGATGTTTACCAGCAACATGCGGCTGAGCATCCGTTCCACCTGTTCGGCATTGTCGAGTTTGATGTCATCTACATAGTATTCACGTAGTTCTGGTGGTAGAATGAGTCGGCAGAAAGTAGACTTATGTGTTCCCTGACCACCGATAAGCATGGGTATCACACTGTTCCCAAAGTCGCGTGAGAGGTTCAGCCATTGGGCCACCATACCGAGGAACCAACGGTGGAAGTAGTCTGGCCAACGGGAATAGTTGGTCGGCACACGTAGGGCGTATGACCTGATAAAATCCACGGTTTCATCGGTATTTTTGCACCTTTGGAGGAAATCGACAACAGGATTGTATTCGGGTATAAATGCGCTGTGAACATAAAGTTCAATGTCGATTGACCAGGCCACGCCGACCTGCTCCATCTGTTCGATGGCTATCTTCTTCAGTTCTCGGTCGGTCAATTGATTCCAAGGGTTGGAATTTTCGTTATGCCCATTGGAATGACGATTCCGCCCATTGGAATTCTGTTCGCAAGGCTTCTTGCGGAATTCTTCTGCTTGCTTCAGTATATTGAAGCGGAGTTCGTAGTTTTGCTCGAAGAACATACGTACTCCCTTGGCAATCCGCTTCTTCTCGGTAATGCCCAAACCCCTTTTGCGTTTCTCTGGGACTATCGATGACAAGGCAATAAGCCTTTGCCACCATCTTATGAATTGTCTAATGATTCTCATATCGTGATTTTATGTGACCCTTACGGCCCTTCCGTCCAGTTGTATGGGGTCGGAAGGGTCACGAGGGTCGCTTCTTTTTAGAGTTTATCAACTATGATACGTGCCATCTGCTTCAGCACCCACTTGCGGCGACCTTTCTTAGTGTGCAGTAGGTAGTGGCAGTGCCGGCAGATCTTTCTTCTGGTTCCCGTTGGGTAGAGCTCGAATTGTTCCTCGGGCAGTTCCCGTCCACAATGGTTACAGATTCTTATCATACCCTATAATTATTGATAGCCTGATGACGATTCTCCTTTGGGTCGAGACAGATAGAGCAGTGGATCCACATGACTCCGCTGCGGTTGAACTCAAACAACAGTTGGTCGAAGTCGATGTTCTTCTTGATAAACATATAGTACTCCTTTCCTACTGCCAATGATGGGATATGAATATCCATCGCTTCGCCTGAAAGGTGTTTGGAATTGCCTACGCCATGAACGCCCTCATTGACTTCTGGATTGCGGAAGGCGCTGTTGACGCGGATCGGCCCGAACATCTCCCTGAGCGGTTCCATTTTCCATGCCAGATTGATGAGGCCAGCCAACTGCAGTTCGTCGGGAGTGTTCTCGACGCCATGACGCTCCGCCCAATCAGAGTGGGTCATCTCTTCATAACTGAAATGGGGACTTAACATAAAATTCTTTCTTGCCATAATCTTACTTTCCTTTTTTACTGTTTAACCTTTTTACTTTTGTCTAACGCGTTGACGGTGCAAAATTAGCCCATTTCATCGGTACTCACAATAGAAGTCTGACAGAGATTTGACCTCATTTTGACACATTCTGGAGATTAGCGGATGCGGAGCCCACTGACCACGGCACTGCGCTTGCCGTTCGGGCTAAGGTTCGTATACAGGTTGATTCGGTCGATATAATAGTTTCGTCTGGCAGCAATACAGTAGATGCCGATATCTCTGAGTATGGCGTAGATGCGACCTGGTTCAAACATATCCAAGTCGAATTCCAGTCTGGCGGCATTCTGGCAGGCACCATCCTTCAGATAAAAATCAAGCCGATCGGTATATTTTATAAGTAGCGGGCGCCTTTCAGGCTCTGTCATCCGCTCAAAAAAAGCGAATGACAGTGGCAAGGAAGGCTTTTCGTCATCCATAGATAGTTTTTAGTCTGGCAATATATCTCATAAAAAGAGGCAGACCCGTCGGTCTGCCTCTGATTTCCCCATCTAATCGATAAGGGAGAGGGTTAGCTTAATCATCTTCTACAGTAATGATATACTGTGAGACGCTTCCGTTTTCGGTCTCCAGTGTTAGCAGATACTCGCCAACTGCATAGCTCGCAAAGCTGTAGGTCTCAGTCCCACCATTGCTGCCAGCGAAGCAGTCATAGTCAATCACTGTACCATTCTGTGAAATGGTCATTTCCACGTTACCAACATTCCCGAGGAAATACATGGTGAGCAAACCAGTCGTCTCGTTGAGGGAAATGGTTACATACGAGGTAGCAGGGCCTTTTACAGGTGTATTGGTGTTTGCTCCCTGATCATTACTCTTGAAAAACTTGGCATTCACAACGGCAGGAAACATAAATAGACCTGCCAATAAAAATAGAACAATCTTTTTCATATAAATAATGTTTAAGTTCATGGCAAAAGTAATCAAATTGTCCGATAATACAAATTAATAACCGAATATAATAGTAATTTCCTGTTTCTCACATTTTTCCGCTTAAATGGCTGATTTATAGTGTGATAAGTCATCTGATGTGGAAAATGTTTCCAAAAAAGAAACACAACAATAGATATAATCGAATATGTAGAAACGTAAATATGATCTTAGGCGTTGCAAAAGAAACAAGAATGTTTCGTTTTCTCAATTATTTTTTTATATCTTTGCAAACAAAAACAAATGAAGCAAACGGTAATTGTTTTAAGTGTATTATTATTCTTTCTGAGTTGCGATACGGGTGGTATCAGCAGAAAGTTGTCAGAGGTAGATTCTTTGGTAATAATAGATGAATACGATTCTGCTTATCAGATAGTATTATCATTAGATGGGGCATCAATAAAGAACAAAGTAGATATTGCACATTTTAATCTTCTGAAAGTTCAAACGGGCTATCTAGTTAATAAGCCTATACCATCAGCTGATAGTTTGATAGATGAGGTTATTAGCTTTTATCAAAAGAACAATAACCTGGAAAAGTTGGCTGACGCCTACTATTATAAAGCAGTGGGTTGTAGTATGCGAAAAGATTTCAAGCAATCAATTCATTACTATAAACAGGCAGAATTATTGGCAGAGCAATCGGAGAACTTATATCAACAATATAAAATCTCAGAGGGTATTTGTTTCGTTAATCGCCAATGTGCAAACTATCGCCTAGAACTTGATTATGCCAAGAAAACATTGGATTTAGCGAAAAGATTGGATAATAAAAGGCGTATGGTATATGCATTGTATGAATTAGAATTAGCTTATCATTATTTGAATTATGAAGATAGTTCCAAAATAACATTGAGTAGAATACCCTTTCTTATTAAGCATGTTGACAAGGATGTCTTACCCTATTTATTATCAAATTTGGGGTATTCTTTTCAGGATCATAATCCAGCAGAAGCAAAAAAATATTTGTTAGAAGCTTTATCTTATAAAGAATTGACGGCTGCATATGAGCATTTAGCTGAGATAGTTTATGATGAGGGGAAATATGATGAGTGTTATGATTATCTAAAGAAAGCGCTTTCAGTTAAAGATGCTACACCAAAACACAATATCATCCGCAATTTGATAGAATTTGATTTGGAACGTGGCAAAATGGATAGCATTTCCGATATGGTAACGCAAATCTTTGAAATTCGCGACAGTATTGATGCCAAATTGAAGGATGACACTATTAAGGATCTTCAGACACGTTTTGATCATGAGCTTGCATTGAAGGAAAAGGATCGTGAATTTGTTCGTGGCATCCTAATCATGACGGTTATTATATTTGTCTTGATTGGTGTTTTCTCGGCTGTTTACTTCAGACGCCGCCATCTGGCTAAGCTTCAGATGCTCGACTATCAGATGCAAATTAACGATAACCTCCGCCAAATAGAAATCCTGCAGGCTTCAGGCACAGATACAAAGCAGGAAGTGGAGAGGCTGAATAAGTTGATTGAAGACATCATGCAGAATAAAGTTCCTAAACTTGACAGGGGGCGCATGCTCTATGATGATATCATAAATGGCAATATAACAATGATAGACTGGAACAGGGAACATGAACAGATGTTCCTGGACTATTATACCGCCACCCATTATGACACTGTACAAAAGATGAAAAATGTAAAGCGTGTAGAAAAGCTGACGCCTCACAAACTCTTTTATCTCATTCTGGTGAAATTGGGCAAGACCGATGAGCAGATCCAACAGATGATGTCTGTCTCTGACAGCACCCTCCGCGGCCTCAAACACAGAACCAAACCGATATAACATCAATTATAAATCAGGGCCACTTTTAAACGAGAGTGACCCTGATTTATATTGATTATAGAAAAGAGCTACTTTATTTCTATTTTGTTTATGATGTTTAAATGGTGACTTTGAGATAATGTACTCTATCGTCTGTTATTTTTACTATATAAGTGCCTTTATTGTTTTTCAGTGCTTTTAACTCTATCCTTATTTCCTTTAATGAATCTGAATTATGCTTTATATTATTATTTTTTACGATGATGTTTCTATCTTCATCTTGTATCTCTACACTTTTAATGTTTTGTAGTTTCCTATTTTGTGATGAACTACTAATAGTCATAAAGGAGCCTATAGAGTCGGAGTGAATAGATATATTGAAGGAAAGTGGATCAAAAACTATAAACGGTACTAAAAATGGCTCACCTTCACCAACGTTGTTCGTTAGGTATACTTGCATATATCCTTCACCAGATTCAGTAGGACAAACCGTTGCATAATTTGTATAATAAGTTTGTGGAGACAGATCCAAGCCATCACAAGCACTGATTATAGGATTATCAACCCTATAATTGTAGTTGTTCATAAAGTAATTTGTATAAAAGTAGGATGTTTGATCTATCTGGAATTCTGCATAATTCTGGTAACTATTATAAGAACTTCTACCAGATTTTGAGTTGCTATTCCAATAAAGAGCCCCAAGATGAGGTCCGTAGGTTCCAGTTGTAGCACCTGCGTTATAAGTTAATCTCTTGCTGCCGTCATCAGCAGTGGCACTAATATTTACATCGTAAGAATAGTTAGGGTTACAGTTTATGGTAATAATATGCCCAGTTTGGTTGGTAGTTGTTGTTTGATTTGTATTATTTATCCAGTATGTCTTGTTTATTGTCCAATTTACTTGTGTCCCTGATGGTTGATTGGTAAAAAGATAATCTGTACTTCCATTAAAATATTTGTAGCCTATTAAAGAAGCGTTTAACCATATATTTTCCAGCCCTAAGGACGAGGACAAATTGTATGTGTAATAATATTGTTGTGGAACCTGATTTGAATGCATTTGTATCGTTTTTGGTTTAGCATAATCAAATGCTTCTTGAATGGATAATTGCATGTCTCCATTAACATCCGAATTGTAATCTTTAAGGGCATCAACCCAATATTTCGTAAACCAACTATAGTGTTGCGGTGAATAGTACCCGACATCGTCGGCTGGAGTGGAAGTAATTATATCATAGTTGCTCATATTATGAAAACTTTGCAAAACGCTACCGCTATAGCAGTTATCAATGACCAAAACTACATGCTTGGCAGATATGTTTGAAAGCAATGTTTTTAATGTGCTGACGCCTATCACATCATCGCCCCATGTAGGTAAATAATAGAAAGAATTATAGTGACCACCATGTCCTGAAATATGCACATACAGATCATCATTAGAAGTTATAGTACTTGCTAATGATGACAATTTGTTTTGAATGCTGTATGAAGTCGCAGGATAAACCGTTTCATTACTACCATCAAAATCATAATCCAAACTTGAGCTTACATATGTATTTCCGTCTTTCATATCATTAGCGGGATCATTCCCGTCAGTATTAAAAATAGTGATATTTGATGACGGATATTTGTACACTTTTGTCAATAATTGATAGACTAGACTACAATCGTTCCAAAAAGCGGGATCATTGCTATCTTTTGAACCTACACTATTGATAATTATAGCGTATCGATGAGGGTTATTTGAATAAACGTTTGTTTTTGTCGGATCATATTGGAAGAAATCGCTTACATTTCTTGTTGAAGGTACTTGACTAAAATGAATTGGGTCTGTATGGACAGTACTGACAGGAACTGTAATCCACCCTTCAAAACCGTTTTTCCTTGTTTCTATCTTGTCCCCATATTCCGAAACGAATATGAGGCGTCCATATTGAATGCTGCCACCAGGAGTTTCACGAACATGGAAGAACCACGATCTGTAGTCGGGTGAGCGTCTAAATTCTACATCAGTCCATCCATTCTCTATCGCCAACTGCACTGCAATGGAATCGATGATGACGTTGGGTTCAAGAATATCAAGCGATTCTACGACATCGCCAACAATGTTCCCTTCATCGTCCCCATAGAAGTAATGCTTCACGACCTGCCAAGCCTGCTCTCTTGTTAATGGGGTGTCTTTTCTTTCAAAAGTTCTTTCTCCATCAGTTATTGTCCACTCAGGAGCTTCCCACTCTTTCGCACATGATACAAATATCAATGTACCTAAAATTAAATAAAGAAATCTTCTCATAAACTAAAAATTTGAAAAACCTCTGCAAAGATAGGTCATTTATCCATTGCCTCAAAGTCTTTTTGCAATAGATTTGCGAGAGTGTGTTTCTCTGTGGTTGGTCTGTTTATACCTGATAATCAGGAAAATAGAACTGTTATGGTTCGCGGATTATTAAAAAAAAGAAACGAAAGAGTTAGGCAAGATGCTGTCACCGTCAAATTTCACTCCATCTTACTCGCATAGCACAGCAGCAATCTCGGAAAACACGCTTGATGTAATCCCTGTCATTGCTGATAGCTTGGTGTGACATTATGTTTCAGCTAAATTGTATCTACTGTGATGCTTATAAAAAAAACTTTGTGCTTTTACAACGCATCACCGAGTCTGCCAAAGAGGTTCTTTTTCTTCGAGTTCCAGGGCTTCTTCGGTTTCTTGCTCTCTGAGCTCATCAAAGCGATCACTCCGATGATTGTTAATGATATGCCTATAATACTATGGATATCATATCCAACTCCTTTCTTCTTTTCTTTGCTGCAAATATAAGCATTATCCTGATTCCTGCAAGGGGAAATCCTTATTTTGCGAGGTAGAATACCTATTTACAAACAACCTCAAACTGTTTGTCTATCTGCTTGGTAATCTCATAAGAAAGTTCCTCAGCAATCTCATCAATTTTGCTTTTTGACAAAATTCTGTCTTCGTCATCATAACCTGACAAAAATGAATTGAAAAGATATTTTTCCATAATAATTAAAATCTAAAATAATTCTCAAAGAAATGATTATTGTATTCTGGCTTAAAATAGTGTTTCCTATTTATCCAAATGAAGCCATCTCCCTTGGAAATGACAGCAACATCAACAGGACCGCCTACAGTTTCTTCATGTGGAGACATTCGTCGTATAAGAGAGGTTAGGGAAATGAAACTTTCAGCCATATTAGCCATGTCTTCTATTCCCAGATTATTGACAGTCCTAAGTAATCGGTCCGTGTAATTATCATACATGGTTTTGTTTATACTGTCGTTCATTCTGTTGATGATGGCGTTATAATCTACTTTTGACAGTTTTTCAACAATAGGTTTGTTTACAACTTCTGTGCCTATTAGTTTTATTATATTTGACGTGTAGGACATCACAGACCTTCGAACCACTGTTTCTATTATCTCGTTGAAACCTGGATACATCCCTCCCATAATAGTATTGATAACATCATCTTGTGCAAAAGGAGCAATACAAGAATTTGCGTCAACTCCAATTTTACATATTTCATCTTCCTCAACAAAATACTTAAGTCTATTATCAACAAAAGATGATATCTTTATTGGGACAAGTACGGGAAAAATATCATTATCTCCATATCCAGTAAAAACAAGTCCTGTAAATGCTGAAAATGCCGTTTCGGCTCGAAGATAGTCATAAAACATTTCCTCGAAAAACGGGCGCTCCGCTTCTGGTAACTTTACTTGGTTTCTATTATCCGTATAAAAACGATTCAAATCTTTGTCAGAATACGTTTTAAAATCTTTAAATGTGTAATCTTGGAAGTCTTTACATATTCTCTTTGATTTTATTTCTACATCTAACTCCAAAATAGTTTTTTTGACAAGTTTAAATGTTTCTTCACTCGAAGGATCAAAACGTATCCCTTCTGTCATGGCCTTCTTGAAAGCCTTGCCAACACATAAATCATAGTAGGATTGAAATTGCCAATACAACTCCAAATGTTGGGTCTTATCTTCAGTTAAATACGACTGACTTTTTATGAATTTTATGAAATGGGAAACATAATCCTCTAAATTGTCTTTAACCTCATCTCTAAGAGACTTTCGATATAATTTGATGATTATTTCCCAAGGTGTACCCATAAAATCGGCTGAACTGTAGGTCATAATACCGACGGGTTGAAATTTAGAAAGTGTGAAAATTTTATTTCCACTATTAATTACCTTGTGAGTATTCCCCATGGTGACAGCACTATCTGCAGCGATAGCTACAGCATGTTTATTGAGAACTCCTACAATAGCAGTCATGTATATCTGTTTTTAGTTGTTTTTTAATTGATTTATCTTCGCTTGCAAATATACGAATATTTTTCATTTGCGCCATGAAAATAATTATTTATTTAGCGAAATTAATTATTTTTTTGCGTTTTGTGTGCACACAATGCATTAATTCCTTCCAAATTTCTACTTGACTTCAGCGAGGATGCCTCGGATGCGCTGAAGCTCGTGGTGGCTCATGCCAGCGATGAACTGGAAACTTGACTGTCAGCCGCTGGCCATCGTCACCTCTTCAGTGAGCATACTGGCCTCATCGATATCGAAACGCCCATTCCCTATTTCTAGCTCTATGCCCAGGCTATAGGCAACATGTCAGGACAACAGACCTGCCCAGCATCAAAACACTGACAATGGCCCTCAAAAGTTGTCATTTCCCACATGGCAAAATCAGCGGCCAACGCGGTTGGTATGCCTTGAAAACGACCTGATTGCGTTTCTTTATTAACAGATTCTAAGGAGTTTTGCTCTCTGATTGTCTGGAATCCAGACAGTTAGGGGGCAAAATGCATGAAACATCCGATTACAAAAAGAAACACTTCAAATTTGGGGATGTTTGAAACATTTCCTATTTTTGCCACGATATTCATAAAAGAATATTATTCACTTACACTACAAACATTACCAATATGGACGAGAATACGATGTATTGGCTGTTTACAACAGCACCACAGGCAATAGCAGCCCTGGTAGGTATCATTTTCACTGGCATGTTTTTCATGGCAGAGAGTATTGATAATCGGGTAAGAGCAGATCAGAGCCTGACAGAAATTGGAGATACAGCCAAAACTGCTCTATACAAGAACATGAGGGTCGTTGCAGTTCTGGCAGCAGCCACTATTGTCTACGATCTGTTCTTGGTTTCGATTGTCAAACATTTGGTAGACGAAAGCTTTTGTCTGTCAGGATGGTTGATCATCTTATTCGCTGCACTCAACTTCTCTACAATAATCTGCGCACTCCTTTACGTATTTCAGGCCGTAAGTCCCAATTATTTCAATGAGATAGCCAAGAATCTGAGTAGTAAGTACAAATCTGGTGAGGTTGATAAACAAGTTTTTTTAGGTCATTTCATTGATTTTGAGAGGGTTGCAAGGAGTTTACCTATCATCAGACAAATGGATGGTCGCTATTTCTCGATTCGTGATATCTTGCGCGTTTTGGTTGAACATCAAATGATCACGCCCGATGAGTCCAGAATGATGTCAGAAATCAGCAAGGTCAGAAACCTCATGGTCCATGGGGAGCCCATCGAAAAGGTCGACCGCAAATTGGATGACGAGTTGCAGAGAATTACTAATAAGATAAGGTAAAGAGTATTTGATTATTAGAAAAATAATAGTAAATAAAAATGGATGATTATGAAAACTTACAAATTGTTTTTATACCAGAGATTTTCCTATGCCATATTAATTAGTCTAATCGGTATATGTCTTTCCCTGTATGCTGATGCGAAGGTTGATAGTATCAATTCTATCGAAATAAAAATCGCAATTGATATTATTAAGACTCTTAGTATCGCTATTTTTGTCGCAGGAATCTTTTCATGGATTTCTAGTTCCCAAAAATTTATAGATCGCATTGTAGCGATATTAAAAGAAATCTTAATTGACAAGAAATTCCTCGCTGGTCTAGATGAAAAGAAAAAGAAAGAGGCAATGAAACTGTTATTCAGATCAGGTGAGTCTGTGGAATTAGTTCCTAATATCGATGAATACTATGATTCTTATATTGAACATATCATAAAAGTTGCTCATGAAAATGTAAGAACCAACTATTTTGTTGATACAAAAGTTAGATTTGATAAGGAAAAGGGACGGGTTGTTTGTGAAAAGTATCATAGATACAGAATGTATAGAAAAGAAAAAGGGTTATATGATGATATTACCATAGGTATTTCACAAGTAGATTTAGAATGTGATTTATCAAAAATCAGAATTAGTGGAATAAATAATGTGTTAGAAGAAATAGCGGCTCCTGCATTTGAAGAAAAGATTCAAGATGGAGAGAAGATGAAAATCGCTACAATTAAAATGAACAAATATGGGGCAGAGAAATATCTCAATATAGAATTTTATAGTACCGAAGTGGGCTATGATCATTGGTATACAGCAGCTATTGAATTAATAAAACCAACTAACGGGTTAACTTACATTGTAAAATGTGAAGATGACTTGGTTGTTAAGCACTATGACACTTTCTCCCGAGGAGCCAATTTTACAATTATAAAAAGTGAGAACGAGATCCAGTTCATTGCCGATCATTGGATTAATCCTGGCTCAGGTATAAGCGTAGTAGTTGGTAAAAAACAATAGCTTTCATGACCTTATTCAATCTCATCTTTGTTGAGATTGAATAAGGTCTTTCCATTTAGGCGATTTCAATATAATGTCGGAGAAATCAAACATCAAATGATAAATTGTGATTCTCCTTTGCTCATTTGTATGCAGATGCTGCGAGATGTAAGAATAATAGAAATCATTCATCAAAACAGTATTTGTTAATGGCATAATTGCATTAGCGTTAGAAACGTGTCAAACCGTTGGCCTGACACGTTTTTTTGGCGTGTGCAAATGTTCCAATATACGGATGTTAATTACTGAAAAGATTTTTGTGGGAGAATTACTTTTATGTAATTAGTTTTCTCACCAAATTTTGTGTCCTCATAGGAAAGATCTGTCACGTCACTGCCGTCGAACTTTATGTGAGCACACCGAGCAAAATGTCTATTGTGTATCATTTCATCTGGAATCGTCCATGAGATGGTAAGCAGGTGTGTTTCATCATCACCAAACAGATAATGGCTTACAATTTGATAAGTGAATCTATCTGAAGCCTCGTCCATTCCTTTGAAGAATGAATTGTCCATCACCCAATAGCCGTTTGTTGACAAATCAAATGAAAAATTCTCCTTATAGATTTCAGGGTATTTTATACCCTCAGGGCAAATATATAATTTGCAAGAGTCGGGATTGTCCTTGAGCCCAGCCACCAAATCTTTTCCTGTACTATCTATGAAGCAGAGAGA